>BNJS01003348.1_pt1 | contig 110197 bp, 129 predicted proteins | sample 8540461 | NCBI WGS metagenome assembly BNJS01 (sample SAMD00202454, study PRJDB9452) | human saliva metagenome | isolation source: human saliva | place: Japan
GAAGCTATTGCTTAGCTGCCAGAACGTGTTTACCATCACTGGGTATAAGGGATTAGACCCCGCTGGCACTTCTTTCATGGATACGCTTGGGAAGTGTAGACATCAACGATGGCATCGACATGGAGCCTACCCACTGACGCACTTTCACACTCGGTTTAAAAATCAACTTCTAATCAATCCTCAACAACAATAGCAAGATCACAGACTTTAGTTGCGCGCCACGGGCCTAACGCTGAGTGGCTACATCTTGCAACGACTTCCTTTACCGAAAAGCCAAAAGGGAAGCTAACGCCCGATAATTATTTCTCTTCACAAGACGAACTGAACATGGGCGTGTACGCTTTGTATAGCAAAGTGTGCGACATACAAACCAATACCAACCCAATGATGATGGCGTGGCAAGGAGATGACGTAACCACCAACCCTGGCAGCAACAAACAACACTTGGCCGAGGTGGATGCTTTTCATCCCAACGACGGAAATAATGGGGCTGCTTTGGCATGGAGAACCTCGTTTGTTACCATCAAGGCCGCTAACGACATCGTGAACAATGCCGGTAAAACCCCTACGACCGATGCCGAGAAGGACATAGCAATTGGACAGGCTAAGTTTTGGCGGGCAGTAAACTACTTCTACCTTGTGAGACGCTTTGGCCCAATTCCGATGAACCTCAGGGGAGACATCGACTACAACCGCCCATTAACCTCGGTAGAAGAGGTGTATAAGCAGATCGTAGCCGACCTGAAAGACTGCGTTGCCACGCTTCCTACGAAGTACACGGAGGCTCCACGCCTCATCAACGAGTCTACATCATATCACCAAGCAGGCGGCGCAAGCCACTTTGGCCGCTGTATACATGGCTATGGCCGGCTGGCCCTTACAACAGGCCGAACGCTACGCCGATGCAGCCGAACAAGCCAAGGCTGTTATCGATGGCGTGGAGGCAGGTACATACGAGTATATACTGAAAGCGACTACAAAAACGTTTACGCATAAGCCACAACTACACCAACGAAAGCCGTGGTCGGCATCAACTTCTCGAGTGCTTTCGCTTGGGATGAAGATTCTGAAATGACCAAAAAGCAACCTCTTTGAGTCGCTCGGAGGATGGGGAGACGGATGAGAAATCAAGTTTTGGAAAAGAATTTTGAAGGTCCGCAGTAAAGCTGCCACTTATAATCCCAAAATATTGAAGAACAACGGCCGCAATAACGAGACAGACTTGCTAGACTGGTGGGAGGTGGAAGAGGCACATCCCATGTTCTCAATCTTACAGATTGCACCTGATGGGGAGCGATTACGACTACACCAAGCCCGCAGGCTACATCTCGTCTAACAGCCATCGCCACCGCCTTATCCGTTATTCAGAGGTGCTGTTGTGGTATGCCGAGGCGCAAGCACGCGCAGAGGGAACACCCAGCTCGATGGCTTACGAGTGTATTATATAGGTGAGAAACCGCGCGACTGGCCAATCTCACAGCCGGACTCACGGGTTCCGACTTTGCCGAAGCCTGTGTTCAGGAACATGGATGGGAAGTAGCAGGCTACTGGCCAGCACTTGTAACGCGCCGCGACGACTTGATGCGCCTAAACCGGCTCGAACAACTCTTCAACAGCCGCAAGGCAAACGCGCCCATCACCGTAGCACCGGGCGTAACCCTGCAAGAGAGCGTGCTTGTTCCCGACAATGTTGTTTGGCAGGGAGAAAAGCATCTATCTGCCTTATCCTGCACTAGATGCCCAACTAAACAAGAACTTGAAACGCTGACAACGGCCCTACAAGCATCAAAATAAGCATAACAGATCGTTTCGCACAACTGGGGGGACGATCTGTTTGCTTTTCTTTCCAATGCAGAGAACCTCTGTTCGCAATAACTACACCCCAGCATTAGCACCACTACCTTTTCGCTACTCGCATATCAGTATAGCTCACAATCCCAACAAACTTAGGTACTCAAAAAGTCAAAACGCATCAACACAAAACTCAAAACCACCAACTCATCCAACTCATTAACAAAACTCATTAACTCATCAACTTAAAAACTCAGTAACCCCAAAACTGATAAACCATCAACTTAAAGAAACCTAAAACTCACCAACTAAAACTTAAAAATCACCAACTAAAACTAATAACTCACAACTTAAAAACTTACAACCTCAAAAACTCAACAACACAAATTCTAAACTCGCCAACTTACAAACCTCAACAACTCACCAACTTTACAAACTCATCAACTACTCACCAACTAGCTTAAAACCCTACGCTATACTTTAGCAAAAGCGGCTCTAATTTTCACGCCGTTCTGGCATGAGAAATTTGGGTCATAAAAGTGAGTAAGTGGCGCTAATTCTGAGGCTTTTCTCACCTTTTGTTTTGTCTGTGTTCAGAGTAAGCTGCATTTCGCTATTTCCAGCTTTTCTAATTGGTTTGCCCTCGCGCTTATTTTTCACGCCAAAAACCTGCTTTTACTGCTAAAAGCGGTTTCTTTACTCATTTTGCTTTCTAACCCTGTTTTTAATGGTTCTAAAAGGTTTTGAATATACCATTGCGGCGTGTATGTACTTTCTCCTCGCATCTAGCTGCAAAAGCACTGCATTTAGCATTTTTACGCGTTTAGCACCAAAACACTGCTACATAGCAACATTTTACCTTGCGTTTAGCTTTTGCAAGCGCACTGCGTTTGGCGGCAAGAGCGCATTTGTTGTAGCACGCAAAACGCACTGCGTTTTGGCAGCATATTACGCGGTAAAAATTGAGCGGAAAAACGCCCTTAAAATGAGTGCAAATGGCGGTTCCTTGTATCTAAATATTCATCTTGCTCATCCTGAGGTGGCCCTTAGTTCCATCAAAACAAACCCTCGCGAGTCGAATTTTGCGACCAGAGCAGGCTGTGGTGAATAAATGGCACTCATAGTCGTTAGTATTGCTGAAAAGCGGACACAATCTGACGAAAGCGGAGCAGTTGACAAAGTTAACCAGTTAACCAATAACAAACGAAGCAATACACAAGGCATACCACTCCCTCTCCCCTTTGGAAGGGCTGGAAATGAGCTGAGAGGAAGGAACAGGGAGTGAGGGCCGAGAGAGGGCCGAGTGAAGCTGGTAGATAATAAGTTAACCAGTGACAAACGAGCAATACTTCGAAGACATGCCACTCCCCTCCCCTTGGAGGGAGCTGGGCGCCGAGGCCCAGCCGAGAGGGCAGGAGTGAAGCTAGTGAGATAATAGAGTTAACCAGTAACTCTGACGAGGCAATATACAAGGCACACCACTCCCCCTCTCCTTGGAAGGGCTGTGAGAGCCGAGAGGAGTTTGGGGGTGAGGCTTCTTTTCACTTCTGGGTGTTGCGCACATCACAACAAAGCCGTAGCTTTGCATTAACAAATCAAGAGGCTGAGCTCTAGAACTTTTCGAGGAACGATAGAGACCCCCGAAAGAGGGCAAGGTGCGTGCTTATGCGGAAGGTTTACAAACATGCCTTTTTAAAGTGAATGTAAAATGAAAAGAAAAGAACAGTAGAAAACAATTCTTTAAACTGATGTTCGCACTCTGCGCAACATTCGCCCTAAGCATCCCCATTGGCCTGCGGGCAGAAAACGAAGTGAAAGAAAAAACGGATGCTAACATAAAGGGTAGCGTGGTAGACAGCAAGACACAGCAACCCCTATCGCACGCCAGTGTGCTGGTGGTTGGCACGATGATAACCACCACTACCGATGCCGAAGGGCATTACGCGCTGAACAACCTGCCCTTGGGAAAAGTGAAAATAGAAGTGCGTTCTGCGGGTTACCGCGCACTTAGACAAGAGGTTACCACCGAAAGGAACTATACCACGGAGCAGAACTTTGAGCTGGTGCCCGACGAAATTGCACTCGACGAGGTGGTTGTTTCGGCCAATCGCAGCCTAACGCTTAGGCGCGAGTCGCCCGTTATCGTGAATGTTCTGGACACGAAGCTGTTCGAGTCTACCCATTCAACCACATTGGCACAAGGACTTAACTTCCAACCAGGCGTGCGAACCGAGGATAATTGCACCAATTGCGGCTTTTCGCAGGTGCGCATCAACGGACTAGACGGCCACTACTCGCAGATATTGGTAGACTCGCGCCCCGTGTTTACCGCCCTACAAGGCGTTTACGGACTCGAACAGATACCTGCCAACATGGTACAACGTGTGGAGATTGTTCGCGGTGGCGGCTCAGCACCTTGGTGCATCGGCCATTGGCGCACCATCAACATCATTACCAAGGAGCCTAGCGAAAATTCGGCCGAGCTGGCACACACCATCACGGGCGCAACAAACGGCTCTACCGCCTTCGACAACAACACAACAGGTAACGTTTTCGGTTGTTACAACCAACGGTAGGGCAGGCTTTTACCTCTATGCCATAAAGCAGACGCCGCTCGGCTTACGACCGCGATGGCGACGGATGCACCGACTTGCCCACGCTGAGCAATAAAAACATTGGGAACAGCACCTTCCTTCGGCTCACCGATTACTCAGGTTACCACTGAAATATCATGGGCTGAAAGAGCTTTCGCCGTGGCGGCAACAACCTTTCGCTCGCACGGGGTCAACGATATGCCGAACAAACTAGAGCATACCATCAGCGGCGGCAGCTGGCTTACGACCTTTTTCAACCCCCAACGGCAAGGGACATTTCAGCGCATACGCCTCGTTTCAGAACGTAGACCGCAAAGCTATTACGGCGGATTGGGCGGGCTGGCTAAGCGCAGCCGAGGGGCAGAAGCGCCCTGAACGAGGCCTGGCTAAGGCTAGCTAGCCTGAACGCGAGCGAGGAAGACGGCGAAAACTGCGACGACCAACAAGAGTGCCTGGCCAACGCGCAGGCTTTTCACGACAAGGCACAACGGGCATATAACGTTACGCACAACATCAACTACATTGCGGAGCGCAGTATGACACTAGCTTCGACCGACTGTTGTTCATGCCAGCCGACGCACCGTGGGTGCAGATACGCTTCGACCGCATAAAGACCGCTCGTTGAGCTACAACAGCCTGCTCGAACAACGCGTGCGCATCAGTAGTGCCTTCGTACAAAACGGTGGAAGAACGCCCGTGGGGCCTACTTTGGGCGAACGACTAGACAAGCACAACCTTATTTCGCACCTGATGTTGATCCGCGCGTGAACTGGCTGCAATCACGCCCAACACCAACTTCCGCCCATACGCAGGCGGTTTAGAACTCCGCAAGCCTTCAAAACGAACCTACACACCAGATTTCTGATGGCGACCGCGTGAAAGATTGCCCTCTGAGACTTGAAGAAGGCGTTCGCACAGTTTCAGTCATCGGCCGACCTCATCGGTGATGGCGCACGTGTGGAAGAACGCTACAACTCTAACGGCGCAACGGTGTTTGGTAACCTCAGTAGGCATCGCTTGCGCTGCGGGCGCAATTGCCGGGCGGTTACGGCAGCAAAACGGCCGTTATCGCACGGCGAAGAATGGGACGACGATGCCGACGGTTTAAAACCACCAAACGCCTGCGCACTGTACCTATATGACTATTTCACGCTGAGCGTGCGCCCAGTGATAGATTCAACGTGTCGCTTTCAGGCGTTTACAGGCAGGATGTACGTTGGACACCCAAAGGAGCGGCAGCAGGCGCGCGAACTTCTCTGTCGTCGAGCATGCGCCCTCGTTCCTCACGCTGAACCTGAAACTGGCATACGACTACCTCACAACCAAGTGAAGTTGCAGGCTAGCGCGGGCGTTCAGACCTGCTGGATGCCTGCCAGAAGACCTGGACAAAGGCCTTCGCGAGCCTCCGACATGTTTTACGGCCCCACACGGCGTAGCATCTTCCTCAGGTGAAGATTTCCTTTAAAACCTTGCCCCAACCGCCTCCACTCCAGTAGTTTGAGGGCAAGTGTTCAATAACGAAAACATGTGTATAAACAACGCCTGACACGCCAAACAGCCTAACAAAACCCCAAAAAACAACAGACAACAGCCATTTCTATTCCAATGGCACTCATGCTTACCCTGATGGGTTCGCAAAAAAGTATAATAATCTTACATTTTCGTTAATAAATGCGTATGTTTACCGAAACTAATGCTTACACAGCCACAAAAGTCGTTGCCAATCAACAACTAAAGGCAATGTGCTGTAAGCCAAAACCTGCAAACAAAACGTGGTTAAACAACAACCCAAACACGGCAGAAAGGGTTCCGAACATACTTTCGCGACAACCACCTAGCTAATATACCAATGCCGCCTGCTGGGCCTGTTGATCTCGACGACGTGCTACAAGGGGCGTTCTTGGAGTTGTGGAACAAGGCGCGACTGACATCTCTACAGCTGCCCATGTTCGTGCGTTTACCTACCGAACGGTGTACACGCAATCTTCGACGATGCTAAAACATCTGCAGTGGTGAACCGATATTTCAGCAGCTGTTGTCGATATGGAAAGCAAAACGTCAACCCCTATGTCGCCCGACGCGCGATATGGCCTTCAACATGGCCTGCAAAGAACTAAGCCACAAACACCATAATCGACGGTGCCGCCCAAAAGCAAAGAGGCTTTGCAGCAGCTACCTGCGATATGAAGAACAGACATTGCCCAAAGAGATGGGCATCTCGGTGCCGAACGGTGGATGCGCACGCATCTACAACGCCTTCGAGAACACTGCGAACAAAACTGAACTGACCAAACCTTAACACCGACTGAGAGAAGGAAGCATCGACGTGCCGAGGCATGCCGGCGGCAGCCCCGAACTACGTGATACTTCGGCTCAAAATACAAAACAACCGTACTGCAGACGCAGCCTGAGCGACGACTACCCGCACGGACATTAGCCAAACAATAAAAACCAGAAACACCCTCGTTGCTATTGCGTTGGCCATGCTGGCCATAAACGCAAAGGCGCAACGTGCCCATCACTTACCGATGGACATCAACCTCATCACCGCCAGCAATGGTGGGATGCTTTTCGTTAACAGCCTGGCCGACCGCTAAGTGGTACAAACCGTCGACGAAAAGAGTTTTACGTGTCACGCGCGTAAACCGCGCCAGCGTATCAATGAGCGCAGGCGACCTGTATGAATAAACCTAGACCGCAGGCGCAAGTTGCTGATGTGGGCACCGCTGGGCGACCTCACCACATGGGCATTCCCCGCTACTGTTTAGGCGACAATTTCGGCAACCTGTGGTCGTATGTAGACATGCTGGCAATTGGAGCGCACAAGTGGATAGGGTTTTCCGCAAGCTACTCGGATGTGGCCGCCAGAACGGCGTAAGTGCTGGATGCTTCCTTTCTGTTATTCGCGCCCAAATACGCCAACTACGCGTGGGCGACGACTATTCGCGAATTTGCTTATCGGACTGTCGGAAACCAACGCTAACGGTCGTTTCATCTGGTCGGAAAGCTTGTTCGTTTCATGATGCTATGGCGTAAACGGATTGGGGATAAATTCTAATTCGTTGGCCACGAAACTATTCGCCGACTGATGGATTTCTTTCGACTGCCACATTCAGGCCGAAAAGATTAATGAGTTGAAGTGTATTGGTACGGACCGACCAGTGTGCAGGCGAAATATCGTTTCCCAAAGAACTCGCTTAACTCGCCAGCTTGGGTATCTTGGGCAGTAAAGGTTGGCGAAACACCGATGCGCTGTTCCTTAATTATGGTTGAACAGGAGCGGTTGCTCGACGCATGCAAGTTCTTAAGGCTGGACTGTACCCTTGACATCTACGCTAGCTTCGACATACAGAAAAGGCGGCGGTGAAGATGCTTGAAATCGCTTTCGCGGCTCAACACTTCCACCATCCGGATTGTGGGGGCGCGCACAGCCAAACCTGCTGCATCAGAGCGCAACCGACAACGGTTCGGCCGACATTGCCGTCAAATGCCTATCAGCGCAAAATCAGTTAACTTTCGGCGGCGGCTGATCGCAACCCTGCCGCAACGCCCGAAATTGGTAATGGCGAGCCGTTATTGGCGAAACGGAAAATTCCACAGCTTCTTGTGCTGGCTTAGCGCCATCAACGCCGCGCGCCCCAACTAGGCAACAGCCAAAGTTTAGAAACGAGGCCAAACCACCTTCGACCACAAGTGCTTCATCTAAACACGGACCTGTGCCCGCATTAGCATTGATGGACCAACCGACGCCAACGACAGCTACGCCCGAGCGGTGGAGCGGCATGAATTTTCCGAAGCGACTTCACGCGATGCTTGCTTGGCGGCTCGTTATACGCCTGCATGGTTTCAACGCCTCACTCGCGCGTTAAGCTGTTTAAGACCATGCTCAACGCCACACCCCAATCCACGCTGGGCATCGTTTGCAAAGAAAACCAGGCAAGCAGCAGCCACCCATGCCCACCTGTTCGTGCCAAGCCCTAAAAGGTGCAACCACACAATATATAGAAAAGGAGATAACTGCACAAACGGATAGGTTGAGCACGTGGATGAGCTTTGAAACCACCTCGCCGACATGCGGAATAACGCTGGGATTGCACGTAAGCCAGGATGGGTTTGCGACCAACCAACACCCCAAAGACTGGCCAACATGCTGGTGGGGCGGGGTGGCTGCGCGACTGCCGCATTTCGCACCGCCAGCACCAAGGTTGAGGACGTGCGCATATTGCGCGAAAGCACAACACCTTCGACTTTAAGGCGCGATACACGCATGAGCTACCACCACACCCACGCCGAAAAAGGTGTACAGCGACGATGTGGTACATGGTATTACGAAGTGTTCTGCCAGCCCGAGGGGCGTGCCACAGCGGCTGCTAATCGCGGCCACAACTTCGTGGGCGGCATACGTAAGTAGATGCGCCCATCGCTGGCCTCGACCGAGGGCCGAGGTGCGAATTGGCGTGCGAGCCGTCTGCTCCCGACGAGCGAACGGGGTCGGATATCGAGTGGGCGAGCCCAAACGAGGTGCCTACAACGCTCATCCTACGAGGTAGCAGGTTAACAGGCCCGTGGTTAAGCCCGCGAAACCTTTCACCATAAAGATGCTCGGACTCTTACATGAAGCCCATTGCCGACTGGCGTTAAGCGCCGACAACGCATGGCGAAGGGTGGCACGGAGCCATCAACACCCACGAGGATTACCTGAGCAGCGCACCGAAGGCCCGTACTGACCTGCGCTAACTTCACCCTGACGGCAAAGAAAACGTGGTGCGCGGAATGGTTCAGATAACGCCATTAGCCACGGGCAGCAGTGCACATCGACGAAACGCCGTCGATAAGGCCAAAGCAGACGCGGGCCAACCATGCCGCATCGCCCGCGGCGGCAAAGGGCGAGGGTTCGATGTCGCGTGCGCTCATCATCAACGACCCATACTACGCTCAACATTTCCGCCTACTATGTGCGGGAAGGAAGACCCACTGTTCATTGCGCTTGCTTATGGTTTAGCCGAGCAACCTTTGCACGCGACAAGCAGGGCGCCAACCTTATCAACAAGAACACCATTCACGACCGTTAAGCGCGCACAACAACTGGGGCGTTGTGGCAGCATACGCCCAGCGTGGAAAGGCGCACAGGCAAACGAAGTGGTCGTTCAACACAATGGGCTGGAAAGCTCACGACGATCCCAACCGCAAACATGATGTCTACAGGCCCAAATAACGCCCGCGCGTGTGGTGCATCAATCTGTTGTGCACGCAAGACAACCGCAATCGGTGTTCATCAACGGCCGAATTGGTGGGCCGAAACCGACTTTCGAGCAAAGCGCCCGCCACGCGAAAACAACCTGCTACCTGAAATCAATCGCGCGCGCAGTGCTCGAGTACATCCGGTGGTGGCGGCGTTTATAAGGCTGGGTTTCAACCTGGACCGATGGACGTGCAGGTATGGAACAAGGCACTGAATGCACAAGAGGTGATTGAAGCCATGCGCGGATACGAGTGCCGACAAGGTTCCGCCGCCAACCTCAAAGCCTATTACGCTGAAGAGATAAAGCAAAGAGACGGTACGTTTGCCAGCTTCGGCAGCTTCCGTAGAGACTACGACACCGCGGAATTCTTGTTCCGGATGATAGGGAAGCGGTGGCGAAGACACCTCGGTGCCAAGTACAAGTCTTTCCGTCCTCAAACAACAATGCACTGGGCTATCCCGGCATCAGGCCTCGTTGCCCATCACAACCACCGCCACTTGGACACCAACCGGAGCCACCATCGTGAGCGATGGCGAGGCCGCCACCGTTAGTTGGTGCGGCTTCGAAGGCGCGCATGGCGCGCGCAAAACTAGAAAACTACTGGGGACAGACAGGCAAACGAAGGACGCGCGGAAATGGTGACGGTGGGCACACGCAACCAACGGCATCAGCACCGGCAGAAGGCAGCCCGAGCTTTGAAGTTCTGCAACCCTTTACCGCTCCAGAGGCGTTACATTGAAGTTCGCCCGCAGGCCTTTTGCACCCTCGGAAGTGGTGGCTGCCGACGGTACCTTGCTTGCAAAGCACACCGCCATAAGCTCGTGCTGGCGACGTGGCTAACAGTGGCCATTAAGGCAAAAAGCGGGCGTGTACGTGGTGCGCGCGTGACCAGGCGGCAAGCTCTTGCAAGGCCATTAAGGTGTGGCCAAACCTCTAGTCACGCATCGCGTGCGCCATCGTCGCCCTGCCAAACTGGCCGCCCACACAGAGCGGCGACGGCGCACAAACACCTAAAAGCTTGGTACGCCACAATCGTGAAACTCAACAAAAGTATTTATAAAACTATAAACAATGAAAAGAAAATCTGTCACTGATGGCCTTGGCACTGTCGGCAACAGCCGTCATCACAGCGCAGACTGAACGCCATCGCATCCGTTGAGACATCGCGACGGCCGACGAAAGCAGTGGATTAGCAGCTTCATGGGCTGGGAACCAGGGAAAACAATCGGCAACGCATCGCGCATTGACGACGAGTTTTTCATCTCGTCGTCGTAAAAGCCAAGAAAGCGTATTGGCGCAGAACAAAGGCGATTATACCGTAGATGCTACGGTAGACGGCAAAGCGTCAAAGATGTGCTGTGTGTTCCACCCGACGACCCAACGAGCACATGGAAGGCCTTTCCGCGCTACTGGTGCCTGAAGGATAACTCTCAGTTTGTGGAGCTATCTCGACATCCATGGCAACTGGACGGCGCCTGGTGAGGTGTTCAGCAGGCCTATCCGACGCCTAGCCGTGCGTGCAAAGGTGGGCACCTGTCTGTTCGTCCCTGGGCGGCAGGCATCAACATCAACTGGGGCACGGCGCCCACGCATCAACGCTAGCACGCTTACCGATTCGAAAAATGGAGTATAGAGTATGTCAGTGCTGGTACAATACACATGAAGTACCGCATGAATTAACGGCATTGGCGTTAACTCGGAGTTCACACGACCGTAGTTCACCGACTCCGCCTCATCAATTTCTGCAGCCTGCCACGAAGAAGGAAAGAACAGAGACTGGGAATTCAGCATATTGTGGTTACGATTTAACCGACGCGTCCGGGCAATATCGACCAACGATGCGAGGCCACGCATCCACAACGAAGATGTCATTTGGTACGGGCGATATAGCCTGTTGTAGACACGCTTTTTCTTCAGCTACGGATGGAGCAAAGGCCAGTTAGACAATCTGCACGTAAGGCCGAGGATGAACAGAAGCAGCTACGACATCTGGCAGGCTGCGACATCCAGAAAATGGTATGGCGACTCTCTGCGTGATAGCCGTCTGGCGCGCACCTCGCTGCAAACCAGGCATCTGTTGGTTTCTGCGCGCGCACAGCAAAAGCATGCTGCGTTCAGTGCAACGAGACGACGGAACGCTCAGACATCGCCATACAAAAGTTAGCTTACCTCTTAAAGCGAGCTGCGTTTCAGCGGCGGACATCGCAACCCGGCTTATCGCGGACTCACCGTGCGTCGCAACCTTTCCAACGCTTCTCTGCAGAGTTTCCACGGACTCTCTTCGTTTGCTAACCGCCAAAGAGCTTCATCAACAGCGTGCCCTTCGTGTCGCGCGCTTTAACCTGGGCAACGGTCTGAAGTTCTACAACCAAGGCAGAAGCTACCTTCGACCGCAAGTGGCATAACATCAACACGCAAGACATTATGCCCACGTGGCGCTGGTGGATTACCAACGCAGAAGACAAGGTGGAACGCGCTCTTGCCCTCATTGATTAAGGCCGACCTCACTTTCGACGAGGCTTACTTCGGCGGTTCGATGCCTTTAGCTGCACGTGGACAAAACGGCTGCTTCGCACGTTGTTGCTGTTCACCATGCTCGACGTAACGGCCGACAATACGCTTAGCATCACCTACAAGCTCACTTGAGGAAACAAAAGGCCCACGCCAAGCTTCCTTCTTCATCGCACTGAAAGGCGAAAACCAGCAAGTGTCAGGAAGTGGCCATGCCATGATGCACAAAGGCGGGAAAATGGAACACCTTCACCGCTAAGATAGTCCGACTTTGGCATCACGGCCAACGCCACTGTGGCTATGATTGGTATCAGAAGTGGAAGGAGACTGCACAGCACAACATTACGCTGTTGGGGCGAGAAGTGGCCGTGCGCAATCCCAACAAGCCTTCAACACCGAGAGAGCCTACTGCGTGGGCGAACTGAAAGTTCTTAGGAGGCCGTTGGCAATGCCTTCGACTTCAAGGTGCGCTATTACAGCGACGACGGTACGGGCGCAAAGAAAACCCTATAACGACGAAGCTGGACACCTGGTACTACGAAATTTACGTACTGACCGAAAGGTGGAAAGAGCAAAGTCTCTACCGCTACCACATCGTGGGCGGCATACGCTGTGAGACGCTCCAGTATCTTCCGGACAAGGCGAAACCGCGAGGTAAGAATGGGCGTTAGAGTTACTTGCGCCGACGGGACTTAACCATTCGGACATTGCTTGGAGCGCATGGACCGACGTCACTCGACCAACCTTTGCACACCGCTAAGTTTAGCAACAGGGCCGCTATCAGACCAGGAGAAGAGTTCACGCTCAGCCCAGAAGACCTATCGAGAGAGCCCGCACAAAGAGTGGGAAGTTATCAGACCTAGCGACGAGCAGGTATTGTTAGCGCAGAGAGACGTAACGAGCTCGCAACCTCAGACTAGATGAGGCTGGCGTACGTACGCGTGATTGGTGAGATAGCACAGGTCCGAGAGCTTTGTCTCAGCCGCGGCTTCATTCGGGTTTCGCCCGAGCACTGGTGCCGTGCCACATCGAAAACATAACGCCCAGCAAACAACAAACCAAAAGCCGGCGAAGAAGTGTAGTACGGCTTACGGGCCGAGAAAGGCGACGGCAAAGTGTCCAGGAGGTCTTATCATCAACGACCCCAGCATGTTCCGTACGCTCATGCCGACTTCGCAGCAAGGCACACAACCTATTCGTGCGCCCTTGGTTCAAAGTCGAGCCATTCAGACACGACAAAGCAAGGAACAAACCCTCATTAGCAAAAATACCATTATTATGCACAATTGGCTGACAACTGAGACCTTTGGGTGACCATCCGTCCGCAGTGGAAAACCACCGCAGCAGGCGAGGTTTCGTTCAACACGATGCGGGCTGGAAAGACCACGATGATCCCAGAGCAGACATGATGACAACAGGCTATCAAGTTGTACCTGGCGTGTGGACCCACTATCGTTGTAACGCAAGATGGTGGCAGGCGGTGCATATGCTTCAACGGTAAGCAAGTGGCTAACGCTTTCTTCGGTGCATCTACTCGCCGTGAAGATAGCGGAGATGGCCGCATACGCAGAAACGAGCTTGCAGACATATTTATCGGTGGCGGCAACGTGTACAAGGCCGGGCGTTTAACGAGTGCGGATAGACGAAGTGCAAGTATGGGACAAGTTCCTCATCTGCCGAAGAAGTGAAACAATGTATGAACGGTTACAGCAAAGGCAATGTGCCCGCCAACTTGCGCGGATACTACACCTTTGAAGAGAAAACAGCCGATGGCAAGTACGCCAATTGGGGCACTGCCGGCGAACAATTCAAGGGCGACGTTGTGGCCATTGCACAAGGTGGCGGCGAGAAACATGGACAACGCTTTCTACGATCCACGCGAAGACAACAACAATGTTCTGGGCTATCCCGGCGTATCTGGTGACTGCCAGAAGTGAAGACAAAGCCACCTGGACGGCTCGATGGAGCAAACGTTATTGATACAGGGGCGACGTGGTACGGTTACATACGCCGCTGCGGCAGCATACGCTGCAACGCTGGAAACTGCCAACTCTGGGTGAAGACACCAAGACCGTGACCGATATTGTGGAGGTTACGGGCACAACCAATGGTGTTAATGGCGTCGAGGCTGCTGACTTCGCCCTATGTCCCAACCCCTTCGTTGGAAAGTGTGAACCTACAGCTCTGCCGAAGGTGGCGAGTCTGCATGCAGGTAACGGGCGTTAACGGTGCCGTGATGCGGAACTACCAAAGGCTGCCAACGCTGGCGACGTGGTTAACGTGGCTACCACTGGTGCCAAGGGTCTCTACATCGTTCGCGTTATGTTAATTGAAACAGGCGTACAAAGCGCTAAAGTATGGTTAAAGAATAGGCCGTAGAAGCCCAATTCGGCACAACCATAACACTCTGCCCGATGCCGCAGCGCAATGCTCGGCATCCGGGCTACTTTGCTTACCGCAACAAGACGAGGAAGCTGATAAACGAAGGGCGATAACAATGCAACCGCCACGCTCATCAAAACGCCAACAGCCATGCTTCGTTCCATCTCCACTTCTTCCCCTCTGGCGTGAGACCCACGGCACCTCAAAACTCATAAGGCCACGAGCCATAAACTCAGAACCTCACGAAACTCACAAACTCACTTACCTCACTCAACTCACTTTAAACTCATGAACTCACTACTCACACCATATAAAACTACCACATTCTTTACAAAACGATTAAAAACTTCATCTCATTCTAGCGAGAATAAAGCCCCTAAACATGCCATTGAGCACATCTCGAGTTTTACGTTTATTTTTACGCCAAAAGTCAGTACCATTACCCGCATTTTGCACGTTTTAGCTTTCTAATTGGTTGCCCACTCACTGTTCTTTTCGCTCCCAAATACCTGCTTTTACCCCCAAAAGTCCGCTGGCTAACGACTCTGGCCCTTTTTGACTCTATATTTGAGTGTTTCTAAAAGGTCATTGATTTACTCTAAATGCGGCGTCATGCCTATGCTTATCGTCGTGCATTTAGTCGCATCACCCTGCGTTGGCACCAAAACGCCTTTCGTTTAGCACTCGAAAACGCGCGCATTTAGCACCAAAACGCAGTACATTCTGGCGGCATATTGCACTCACATTGGCAGCAGCAAATAGCCCCAAACGGTACAATTTCAAACAACGATTTTATTACATCAAAAATTCATTTCCACCTGCATTTCCAACTCCCCTATTTTCCTCGAAAACAAACCTCCGCGAGAATCGATTATTTGCGACAAGGTAGGCGATTGGCGGAAAAACTCGCAGCCATAATGTTAAAACTTTTGGTTGAAAGTGACCATAACATCAGCTAACTGAGTGAGATAAGTTGAGAATAACAAGCGCCCAATACACAAAGAGCATCACTCCCCTCTCGCCCTTGAGAGGGTTGAAAGTGAGGCCAGTAGGGGTGAGGCCAGTGGGGGTGAGAAGAGCCCTTTCTCCTCCTTCACACCATCGCTTGCATTTGAGAAAAATCTAATAATAAAAGCAAACTAATGGAATGATTTGCGAAAATATACTTTGCCTTTGCAAGTTACAAGAGGGGCTTGTTATCCCTAAATTTACTGAAAAGAAACATCAGATGAAATATGCAGTGGTAACAGGTGCATCGCGCGGCAGTCGGCGCAGAGCCATAGCCTTTAAGCTGGCTAAGCAAGGCTATGCCGTGGTGATTAACTACCTACACAACGACGAAGCTGCACAACAAACGCGACCAGATTGTGGCAGAAGGCGGATGCCGAGCTGTTGCAGCTTTGCCGTGTGGCACAACAAGCCATGGGGCGAGCCGTGGAGCAATGGCAACAACGCCATCCCGACGAGTATATCGGCGTGTTGGTGAACAATGCGCATACGTCACGACAACCTGATGGTGTTTATGCAGAACGAAGAGTGGGAAAGCGTGTTGCAAACATCGCTCAACGCCTTCTTCTACCTAACGCGCCGACTGCTGAAAGACATGCTTACACACCGTCATGGGCGCATTGTGAAACATCTCTTCTGGTGTCGGGACTGGAAAAGGAATGGCTGGCAAGTGAACTATTCGGCCGCCAAAGGCCGCGCTATCGAGGGCAAAAAGCCTTGGCACAAGAGGTGGCCCCACGCAGGTTGGTGAATGCCGTGGCCCCGGATTTATAGAAAGCGACATGACGGGCGACTTGAACCAAGACGAACTGATCTGGTCCCATGAAACGCTTTGGAAAGGCCGAAGAGGTGGCCGCACTGGTGGCTTTCCTCGCTTCGGACGAGGCTGCGTACATCACGGGAGAGACTGTCAGCGTACGAGGGCTGGGCGGCCTCTGTGACCCCTCTCAAGGGAGGGAGTGATTAGCCCTATGTTAAACATGGGCGGCAATGGGCGACATGCTTTCGTAAGGTGCTTAAAGTTGAAAAGCACCCTATATAAAAGGGAGGTGACGACGACACAATACGAATAAACAAGGCACACCACGCCCTCATGAGAGGGGCTGGGGGAGTGAACTTTGGCTTATAAAGTATGAACAAATGCAAGAGTGGTAATAACGGGCATCGGCATATGGGGATGCCTGGGAAAAGAATACCGAAGACGACTGCTGCGCTGCGGGCAGGGCACAATCGGGCATCCGGAATAGACGAGGCCGACTACGCTGCTACAAAGCGCACTGACGGGCATCGTTGAACGCCCCGTATTGAAGGGCTTGATAGACCGACGAATGCGCACCGGAATGGCCGAAGAGGGCGAATATGCTTTCATGGCTAGCCGAGAAGCCTTTGCCATGGCGGGCATCAACGACGACTTTCTGCTGGCCAACGAGGTGGGCTGCATTTTCGGTAACGACTCTTCTTCAACGCCCGTTATCGAGGCTGCGGCCATTATGCGCGAGAAACACGACTCGCAACTGCTGGGGTCGGGCTACATCTTCCAGTCGATGAACTCGACGGTGACGATGAACCTAAGCACCATCTTCCACCTGCGCGGCATCAACTTCACCGTCAGTGCGGCATGTGCCAGTGGCAGTCACGCTTATCGGATTGGGCTACATGATGATTAAACAAGGGCTGCAAAACATGGTGCTGTGTGGCGGCGCACAAGGTTAACCTCTACTCGATGGCCACCTTCGATGCCCTTGGTGCGCTTTTTCAAAACGCATGGACGACCCGCAGAGTGCCTCGCGACCCTTCTGACCGCGACGCGACGGACTGATACCTAGCGGTGGTGCGGCTGCATTGGTGCTCGAAGAGTACGACCATGCCGTGGCGCGAGGCGCCACAATCCTGTGCGAAGTGGTGGGATATGGCTTTTCGAGCAACGGCGGCGGCATATCGCAACCCAGCGACGAAGGGTCGGTTACGGCCATGACACGTGCGCTGAACGATGCCAACCTCTCGCCTGCCGACATCGATTGCGTTAATGCCCACGCCACATCTACGCTGCAGGCGACATGTTCGAGGCCATCGCGCTCGACCGATTGTTTGGTAACACATGCCTGGATTGGTTCTGACCAAAGGAATGACAGGGCACGAGTGCTGGATGGCGGGCGCAAGCGAGGTGGTTTACTCCATCCTGATGATGCAAGGCGGCTTTGTTGCGCCCAACATCAACTTTGAAAACCCCGACGAACACTCGGCTAAACTGCGACTTGCAACACATCGCATCGACACACAAGTAAATACAGTGCTGAGCAATTCGTTCGGGTTCGAGCGGTACCAACAGCGCACTTATCATTAAAAATAGCAACGTAGCGCACCCCACCTCTGCTCAACATGGCGGAGAAAAGTACGTTGGGCGCGCAGGCTTTGCACCAAAACTTAACACCTATCGTTATGAAACATCTTATTTTAGCACTCGCCATGCTGGCCTTTGCGCCGAAAAGCGATGGCCGACAGCGACATGAACTTTATCCGAGGCAATGCCTGCATCGTTAACGACCAACGCAAATGCGTGGTAGACGTAGACTACTCGGACCTGGAACATCGAGGGAAAACCCCTGCATGCAGTCACCTGCAAGACGGGGCGAAGAGAACGTACGCGACTGGAAAAGCGACATGGAACTGTGCGTAAGCCAGTTTGTGGAGAAAAATGGAACAAAAAGACAACAAAGGCGCACTGAAAAGCCATTGCCGAAAAAGATGAGGGCACACCCTTGCGCCTCGTGGTGAAGATGAAACGCTTGCACCTGGGCATAACTGCGCTAGCCGTGGTTATTGGTTTCGGTTCTGGCGATGCCCATCTGGCATGCGAAGTGGACATATACGATGGCAACAAGGAGATTACCAAACTTCGCATTGACGATCTTTTTCCAGTGGTAGCCAATACACCGAGAGCCAACGTTTGCGCGACATCTTTAAGAAATTGGCCGCGCGTTCGGTGAAATGTCTGAAGAAGGCTTGTAAGAAACAGTAAAGTAAAAGTTGCTGAAGGATTAGGGAGTGAGTTTTTGAGTTGTAATTCTCAAAAAGAATAAAGGCAGTTCGTCTGTTTGCTGGCGGTGGGCTGTGCGGCTTGCCAGCATATAGATAGAAAGCCTCAGCCATTGGCTGCAAAGGCATTATAGCTGCCCTAACGGCACTAAGCACCATGCACGGCACGGCTATGCTTGCCCGCCAAAGCTTCCCTGTCCACTCGCAAATTGGTCAACTCATCAACATAAATAACAACCTATATGCACCTCTTTCCCGCATTATCTAAAGTATTGCCACGAGCGCATGTCGGCAGGCGAGGCACAACGCATGGCCCAATTCATCAGCGGGCAGCCCATGGTGTTCCAAGTTTCGCGCCTCATGGTGAAGTTCGGCATACTCGACCTGCTGCGCGACAGCCACGACGGGCTGACGCAAGACGAGCTGGTGCAACGCACCAGCTATCACCCTACGCCGTAAAGATGCTCACCGAGGCATCGCTTTCGGCTGGAATTGTGCTCGTAGACGAAGAAACAGGCGTTTCTCGCCATCGAAAACGGGCTGGTTCTTGCTCACCGACGACTCTACACGGGTGAACATGACTTCAACCACGATGTAAACTATCGCGGGATGTTCTTCTTAGAAGAGGCCTTGACGAACGAAAAGCCCGAAGGACTGAAAAACGCTTTGCGCAGCTGGCTACCATCTACGAGGGGCTCTCGAAACTGCCCGAAGAGGTGCAGCAGCTGGTTTGGGTTCGACCACTTTTATAGCGACAACTCGTTTAGCGAGCTTTGAACATCGTTTTCGCCCTCAACCCACGCCAATTGATGGACGTTGGCGGCAATACGGGGCGGTTTTGCGTTGCGCTGCGTGGCTCATTCGGCCGACGTAAACGTAACCATCGTGGACCTACCTGGGCAGATTGGCATGATGAAAGAACATCGAAGGCAAGGAAGGGGCCGAACGCAGTGCCGATTATCCGCACTGATTTGCTGGACAAGACAAACGAACTGCCCAAGGGCGAGTGGGACGTGATATGGATGAGTCAGTTTCTCGACTGCTTTTCGGAGCCACAAATAGTGGCCATTCTGCAAAAGGCAGCCGCCGTGATGAATCCCAATACGCGCCTTTTCATTATGGAAACGTTTTTGGGACAGGCAACAATACGAAAACCACAGCCCTCATGCCTCAACCATGACCAGTGTTTACTTTACGGCTATGGCCAACGGCAATTCGAAGATGTATCACAGCGAAGACATGGCCCGACTGATAGATCAAGCTGGCCTGAAAGTGGTGGCCACGCACGACGGAATAGGTCGCGGGCACAGCATTTTGGAGGTTTCGCTACCCTAACATGCAAGCTTGGGCATTGTTCGTGGACGGGATTTCGCCCGCCAACACATGTCCAACGCCACAAACAACAAAAGAATATTAATTACACAATATAAATATGTCTAGACAAGAAATAGAAGAGAAAGTAAGAGAATTTCTTATTGAGGATTTGGAGATTGACGAAGAAAAGATTGTTCCCGAAGGAAAGCTCAAAGACGACCTAGGCATCGACAGCCTAGACTTCGTTGACATTGTGGTTATCGTGAAAGAAGTTCGGATTTAAAATTAAACCGAAGAAATGGCTGGTATAACCACCCTCAAACAATTCTGCGACTACATCGAAAGCAAGGTGAACAACGCCTAAACGCAATCTCCGTAAGGCTGACATGGAATGGCAAGGCAGAACAGACGGTAACCGTTGGATGCAACAGCAATTGATAAATTGCTTTCGTTTCCTCTCCCTACACATCTATTATATGGGTGGCGGTGGTGGTTCCGTTCTATATGCTCTTCGGTAAGGGTTTTAAGCCCAGTTATGGGTTCTATCGCAAAAGGTTTGGATGGAATGCACTGAAATCTTTTTTGGTGGAGTTATAAGAACCACTTGCGCTTTGGACAGGTGATGATAGACCGCTTTGCACGATATGCAGGCAAGACATTTCGCCCGTCAACCGACAATATCGAGGCTGTATAACGAACTGGAAGCGGGCGACGATGCCTTTGTAATGCTGAGCGCACACGTGGGAAACTACGAGATGGGCGGTTACATGCTCACGGCTAAGCGCAAAAGTATGCACATGTTGGTGTTTGCGCAAGAGACGGAAACGGTGATGGAGAACCGCAAAAAGCAGTTCGGCCGAACCAATATCCGCATGATTCCGGTTGACAATGGGATGAATCATCTCTTTGCCATCAACGAAGTGCTTACCACAGGACAGATATTGAGCCTTACAGCCGACAGGCGATTTGGTTCGAGGCGGTCGGTTGTTTGCCGTTTCTTCGGTGGCGATGCGCTTTTCCCCTCGGTCCGTTTGCCACCATCGTGCAGCGCGATGTGCCTACGTTGGTTGTTTTGGTGGTTAAGACGGGCATCAAAAGCTATCGCGCCATACTTACTCGACTGCCGCTACCTCCTACCAACTTACCACGCAAAGAACGCATACACCAACTGGCACAAGCCTACGCCAACGAATTGGAACGTGTGGTGAGGCTGTATCCCGAACAATGGTTTAACTTCTTTAATATATGGACAACAACCACAAGCTCCTCGTCCGAACCGTCGACGTAAGCGAGCTTTTGCCCCAGCAACCGCCATTTGTAATGGTAGACAGCTTGCTGAGCTTTGACAACGACACCACCGTTTGCGGCTATTGCGTGCCAGAAGACGGCGTGTTTACCGACAACGGGCAACTCTGCGCCGCTGGATTGGTGGAGAACGTGGCACAAACTTGTGCCGCACGACTCGGCTTTTACAATAAGTATGTGCTCAATCGGCCTGTTCAGTTGGGTTTCATCGGTGCCATTCGCAACTTCTGCGTGGCACGTCTGCCTCGCGTTGGCCAACAACTCGTCACCACGATACACGTAGAAGAAAACGTGATGGGTATGACTTTGGCCTCTGCAAAGGTGGAATGCGAAGGCGAAACGGTGGCTACTACGGAGATAAAGATTGCGTTGATTGAGGAGCATCCTGAGGAGTTAAGGAGTTAAGGAGTTAAGGAGTTAAGCCAAATGCTTTTGAAACATTCTCCTTTTACTCGTTTAAGGTAGGAAGTGCATCGAGAAAGCAACAAAGCCATTGGCTTAACTCCTTAACTCCTTAACTCCTTAACTCCTCAACACTACTCCTCAACTTACTCCTAAAAAGATGTCCCTTCAAGCATCCAAAGAAATAGAGATAAGGTTTAGGAAGTAGACTCGATGAACGTGGTGTGGCATGGTTCTTACGCCCTTTACTTCGAGGATGCACGCGAGGCTTTTCGGTGCCGATACGGCCTGGAATACCTCACCATCGCCGACAATGGCTACTACGCACCGCTGGTTGAACTGACGTTTAAGTATCGGCAGCCCATCGTTTACGGCATGAAATGCCGCATCGACATATTCTATGTGCCCACCGAAACGGCTAAAATCGTGTTCGATTACGAGATAAGGCGCAGCGAAGACAACGCGCTAATGGTCACAGGTCATAGCGTGCAGGCCTTCATGAACAAGCAATATCAGCTGGAATGGTATCGCCCGCCCTTCTATCAAGAGTGGCAAGAACGATGGAAAGTGGTGTAAGGGGGTAGTTAGTAGTAAGGAGTAAGTAGTAAAAGTAGTAAGAAGTAAGGAGAAAAGTGGTAAGGAGTAGGTAGTAAAAGTAGTAAGGAGTAAGTAGTAGGTAGTAAGTTGGAAGTTGTAAGGAGCAAGTAAAAAGGAAGAAACAATAAGGTAAGTAGTGGAATAAACCACCTCACACCTTATATATATAAGCAAAGATGACGCATTGCATTGCACACAACATATCATCGCCCTTGGGCTGGACGAGCGAAGAAAACTTCGCCGCCGTGCTGCAAGGGCGCACAAAACCTAGCCACCCACAAGGGCAAATGGGCACTGCCGCAAAGCTTTGTGGCATCTCTCTCGACGACAACGCCGTGGAGGAACGTTTCAACAGCCACGTGGGTGATGTGGGTTTGGCCCTCTCGCGCTTTGAGATGCTCGTCGTATTATCTGTAAAACAGGCAGCCGAACAAGCCCAAATCAACCTCAGCAGCAGCGATGTGGGCATCGTTCTCGCAACAACAAAAGGCAATGTAGAGTTGCTTTCGCCCACCAATCAGCCCCCATATACCACGCCAACGCACGCTCATAGCTCCCTCGGCAGCGGCCATTGCCCACGCGTTAGGCTGTCCCAACACGCCCCATGTAGTGTGCAACGCCTGCATTTCGGGTGCTCACGCCCTACTCTTTGCCCATCGTCTGTTGGAGATGGGGCTGTATCGGCAGGTTGTTGTGTGCGGTTGCGATGTGCAATCGCCCCTCATCGTGTCGGGCTTTCAGTCGTTCAAGGCCTTCTCGCAAGCGCCTTGCAAGCCATTCGACCTATATCGCGACGGACTAAACCTCGGCGAAGCAGCGGCAACAATAATATTGTCGGCCACTCGAACCAACAACCCAACATGCATGGCACATCGTGGGCGGAGCCGTCAGAAACGACGCTTACCACATTTCAAGTCCGTCGAAAAAGGGCGAAGGATGCTATCGGGCGTTGGTGGCAACGGGCGTAAACGATGCCGAGAACATCGCTCGTCAGCGCACACGGCACTGCCACGCCCTATAACGACGAGATGGAGGCCAAGGCTTTGCATCGGGCAGGGCTATCGGCTGTACCCGTTAACGCCCTTAAAGGCATTTACGGACACACGATGGGCGCCGCCGGCGTGCTGAAAACCATCCTTTCGATGATGTCTATCGAAGACGAAATGGTGCTGCCCACCATCGGCTTTAGCGAGTTTGGCGTAAGCAAACCCCTGCTTATCAGCGCACAAGCGCAGCCCACAAGTAAACGTTCGTTCGTTAAAATGCTGTCGGGCTTTGGCGGATGCAACGTTGCCATGAGGTGGCAATGGGGCGAAAACACGGCCAACGGCAACGAAACACAGGGCCAAAGCAAGGCACTGCCCGCGCTTACACCGCTCCGTCGCGTGCAAATTACGCCACAAGAAGTGCAGATCGACGGCCACACACTGGCCATCGACAACCCAAACGGCGCACTACTCACAGCCATCTACAAGCAATGGGACAACGATTACCCCAAGTTTTTACAAGATGGACGGCCTTAGCAGGCTGGCTTTTCGCGGCAGGCGAACTGCTCACCAAGGGCACAGAGGGCTGCCAAGCATGGCGTTAGACGATAGCGCGGCCATCGTTTTCGTAGGAAACAGCGGCTCGTTGGCCAGCGACATCAAGTATCAAGGCACCATTCAGCAGGCCGACAACTTCTTTCCGTCGCCTGCTCACTTCGTTTACACCCTGCCAAACATCGCCACTGGCGAACTGGCCATACGCCATAACGTGCACGGCGAAACGGCTTTCTTCATTGCATCGCAACCCCACGAGGCGCAAATGGGCACCTTGTTGCAGTCGGCGGCAATGGATGGGGAGGCCAAACAAGTGGTAGGCGGATGGCTGGAATACGAAGACGACACCCACTTTGAAGCGCAAATAACATTATATCATGTGGAGCGTGGCGCATAAAAACCACGCCCACGCCCTGCAAAGGCAAACAAGTAAGCATAAACCAAGCGGCGCATAGCACAGCATTTGCGCCCAAACATAACGACAATACAAAATGGAAGAACTGAAAGAAACCTTGAAAAAGCAAATAATCGAGGCCTTGTCCCTAGAAGACATGCGCCCCGAAGACATCGACGATGCCGCTCCTTTGTTCGGCGACGGACTGGGATTAGACTCTATCGACGCGCTAGAACTCATCGTATTGATGGAGAAACAATACGGCATTCGCCTGAACAACCCTGCTGAAGGTAAAGAAATCTTGGCCTCGGTGAACACGATGGCCGAGTATATAGAAAAGAATCGCACGAAATGATTGTTGTTACAGGAACGGGAATTGTATCGGCTATCGGCACAAACACGCCCGAAGTGGCGCGTGCTTTGTTGGCCGACACCAGCGGCATTGCACCTGTTCGTTTTCTGGAAACCCAGCATCGGCAGATGCCCGTGGGCGAAGTAAAGCTCTCTAACGAGCAGTTGGCCCAGCGGTTGGGCGTGCCTTGCACGGCAAACACCTCACGAACGATGCTCCTTGGCACGCTAGCCTTGCGCGAGGCGTTGGCAATGGCAGGCATCAACAGCGAGCAATTGGCGGATGTTGCCCTGGTTTCGGGCACCACGGTGGCCGATATGGACTGCGTTGAACGTCACTTCAACGCGGCCCAAAGCAACAATGCGCTGGGCGATTGCGGCCGCTCTACCCAAGAGATGGTGCAGAATGTAGGCCCGTTCGGTTACGTAACAACATGCAGCACGGCCTGTTCGTCGGCCGCAAACGCCTTTTATCCTAGGGGCAAAACCTCTTGCGTTCGGGGCGTTTCAAGCAAGTAGTTGTGGGCGGAACAGAATGCCTTTCGCGCTTTCATTTCAATGGATTTAGGTCGCTGATGATACTCGACGGCGAGCCTTGTCGCCCCTTCGACGACACCCGCGCAGGACTAAATCTGGGCGAAGGAGCAGCATTCGTGGTGCTCGAAAACGGCCGAACATGCCGCTCAACGCGGCGTAGAGGTCTTGGCAGAGCTTAGCGGATGGGGCAACGCTTGCGATGCTTTCCACCAAACAGCCTCGTCAGACAATGGCATAGGGGCCGTACTTTCCATGCGGCAAGCCTTGAAAAGGGCCGCTTTACAGCCTGCCGACATCGACTACGTGAACGCTCACGGCACAGGAACCCCCAACAATGATGCCAGCGAAAGCGCGGCTTTGCACAGCATTTTTCGGCGAAAAAGGTACCTCCCGTGTCGTCTACTAAGTCGCGAACAGGCCATACCACCAGTGCATCTGGCAGCATCGAGGCCGTTATTTGCCTATTGGCCATGCGCCAAGGCTTTATCCCCAGCAACCTCAATTGGCAGCATGCTATGGCCGACGGCATCGTCCCTGTGGCGCAAACGCTGCACCAACAGCAGCTTCGCCATGTGCTTTGCAACTCGTTTGGCTTTGGCGGAAACGACACATCGCTCGTGTTTTCTGCACCATCTACAAGCAACACGCCATTGCAAACGCCGCCATTACGCCCCGTATATGTGAAAACGACGGTAAAGTTTGCCGACATTCCTGAAACCGAACTGCCACGCATCCCTCCGTTAGTGGCCCGCCGTTTTGGAGCGGTGTTCTGCGGCGCGCGCTGCTCACTTCGCTTGTTACCTTAAAGCGTTCAGGCATCGAACAGCCGCAAGCCATCGTCACGGGCACGGCTCTTGGCTGCGTAGAAGAGACCGAGAAGTTTCTTCGCGAATTGGCTAACGATGGCGAGGGAGTTTGAAACCCCACCACTTTCATCCACTCAACGCACAACACCATCAGCAGTCTTATTGCCATTCACACCCTTTGTCATGGCTATAATAGCACCTATGCGCACGGGCAACGCTCGCTAGAAAGTGCACTAACCGATGCTTGGCTACAAATAGCCTTGGGCGATTTGGACACGGCTTTGGTGGGATGGCACGATGAAGAAGGGCTAACGGCTCTTTCGATGGTACTTACAAACGAAGCGGATGGGGCGGAACGCGCCCTCAATTCGCTTGAAGACGTTAGGCAACTATGTTCAAATTACTCGCATTAGCCCTCGTGCAATCGGCCTTATTGGCTGCCGTACAGGTAACATTAAAGCTGTCTTTACAGCAGATTGGTGCCTTTTCGTGGTCGTGGGCGTTCTTCGCTCGCGCCCTTACCTGCCTTTGGTTCGCGCTTTGCGGTATATGCTACGCCCTTTCAACGGTGTTATGGCTCTACATCTTACAGCACTATCCGCTAAGTCAGGCCTATCCGCTGATAAGTCTTAGCTATGTAATGGGCATGCTTGCTGCTGTGTTCGTGTTTCACGAGGCTGTTCCAATGGTTCGCTGGCTGGGCGTGACACTTATCATGGCAGGCGTGGTGATGGTGAGTTATCAGGGATGAGAAGTGAGGAGTTAAGGAGTTAAAAAGTGAGGAGTTAAGGAGTAAAGGAGTTGGAGTTAAGCCAAATGCCCAGGTGGCGTTAGCCATTCTTTTCACCTTTTCACCTTTTTCACCCTTTCACCTTTTAAGGAGCTAAGCCAAATGCCTAGGTGGCGTTAGCCATTCTTTCACCTTTTCACCTTTAAGGAGTTAAGCCAAATGCTTTGTTGCAGAGGGGCTAACTACCTTGTTAACTTGTCAACTCATCAACTCATCAACTTGTTAACTCGTTTACTTGTCAACTTGTTAACTCGTCAACTTGTAAACTCGTAAATAATTCCATAAATTCAATTGATATGAACTATATATTATCCATAATATTACTTTTCGTGCCACTAATAGGCCATGCGCAAACCGCGGTAAGCGGCGCAAAGGCCGATGAGATGATGCAAAAGGTGGGCGAAGTAGCCCAGAAAACGAAGAGTTTGCAGTGCTCGTTCACCCAAACGAAGACACTCAAAATGCTAAGTCAGAAAATGATTTCTAAGGGAAGGATGTGTTACAGTCAGCCTTCCAAGTTGCGTTGGCAGTACACTTCGCCCTACCAATACACCTTTATCCTTAACGGAACGAAGGTGTTGATGAAGAGCGCGCAACGCAAAGACGTGGTAGACGCGGCCAAGAACAAGGTGTTTCGCGAGATAACGGGCATCATGCTCAGCAGCGTTACGGGCGAATGCCTTACAGACAAGCAGCGGTTTAAGACACAAATGTTTGTTGATGGGGATAAGTGGATTGCCCAACTAACGCCCCTTAAAAAGGAAATGAAACAGATGTTCAGCCTCCTTGTTATCACTTTCGACAGCAAACAGCTTATCGCTACAACCGTTGAGATGCGCGAAAAGGGTGGCGACAACACCCGCATAGAACTGCATCAGGTGAAGAAAAACGCCGCAGTGAGCGACGAAGAGTTTAAGATTTAAAGCTATCACACACCCCCACCGCATGCGCACCATAACCCTTTACATCGTTCTATTATGGCTCTCCACTGCCTCGCTTTCGGCCCAAGGTCGGCGTTGGAACGTAGAGTTAAGCTTTAAAAAGGCCGCCATAACAGGCCTTTGCATCATCGACACCGTGGAACAACAGCCACGCGGAGCCATCCTTAACGAGTTCGGTATAAAGATGGTAGACTTCGTTTGCATGCCCAACGGCAAGGTAAAGCTGTATAACTTGGTGCCCATGCTCAACAAATGGTACATACGCCGCGTGCTGCGCCACGACCTACAACAAATTGTTCCGCAACTGGTTACGCGCGATTCGCTGACATACGAAAACCCGAAACGCCACATTACCTACCGCTTTAAACCCCTTAAACCTACAGAAGATGAAACTGAAAGATAACTTTTACACCATAGAGAACGCCACACACGATGCCGACAAGCACGTTTTCGGCGTGCGGCTCAACCCCAACCACGCCATCTACGCGGCGCATTTCCCCGGCAATCCCATCACGCCGGGAGCCTGCACGCTGCAAATGGTGGGCGAACTGGCCGAAGAAGTGGTGGGCAAACCCTTGCAGCTAAGCTGTGCCAAGAACGTGAAATACCTGCCCCACTTACCCCAACGAGACACGCCCTGCCCCACTTTCGCCCTGAACATACGATGCGAAGGCAACACTTGGCTAGTGAAAGCCGAGGTGAAAAACAACGAACACGTGTTTGCCAAACTGTCTTTTGGTGTATGAATAACAACCGCGTGTGCGTGGTGATACCCACTATAACAATGCCACCACACTGGCCGGCGTGGTGCGCGAGTGGCCCAACACACGCCAAACATCATCGTGGTGAACGACGGAAGTACCGACGACACCGCCCAACTGCTTGCAACGCATTTCCCAGAGCTATGCGTTGTTACCCACACACGCAATCGCGGTAAGGGCGCAGCCCTGCTCAGCGCATTTAAACAAGCGCAAAATATGGGCTATACGCACGCCATCACCATCGATGCCGACGGCCAACACGCGCCCGCCGACCTGCCTTTTGTTCTTCAAAGCCATACACCAAGCACCCAATGCCATTGTGGTGGGCAACCGCTTTGATGCCGATAAGTTTTCGGAAACCAACAATCGCAACATGAATGGGCAGAGTAGTTTGCCAATAAGTTCAGCAACTTTTGGTTTGCGCTGCAAACAGGTAGGCGCTTACCCGACACCCAAACAGGCTTTCGCGCCTACCCTTTGCGCCTGTTGCGCTGGTTGCCCTTGGTAACAAACCGATACGAAAGCGAACTTGCCTTGCTGGTGTTTGCCGCTTGGCACAACGTGCGCACCATCTCAATCCCCATCAACGTGCATTATCCGCCACGCGAAGAGCGCGTTAGCCACTTCCGCCCAGGCGTAGACTTCGCCCGAATTAGGTGCTCAACACCTTCCTAACCTTCTTCGCCATTGTCTCACGCCCCTGCCGCGTAAGCTTTTGCGTGTGGTTTGCACCGCAGGCGTGTTGCTGCTAATGTTCGTGTTGATGTTCTTTTTGCAGATAGGCATGCTGATTTATTTTCTGTCGCACCGCGTAAGCGAAACCGAACGCCTGCGTTTTCATGCCCTTATACAGCGCATCGCCCGCACACTGCTACGCCTTTTGCCAGGGCATAAAAAGCGTTTCGACAACCCGCAGGGCGAAGACTTCACGCAACCTTCCATCATTATCAGCAACCACCAAAGCCACCTCGACCTGCTTTTGCATCCTTGCGCTAACGCCGCGCATGGTGATACTCACCAAGCGGTGGGTGTGGTACAATCCGCTGTATGCCGTTGCCATACGTTTTGCCGAGTATTTGCCCGTTACGCGCAACATCGAAGACAACGAACAGCGCATTGCCCACCTTGTTAAGCGCGGATATAGCGTGATGTTGTTTCCCGAAGGCACGCGTTCGGCCTCGCTCAAAGTGCAACGTTTTCATCAAGGTGCCTTTTATTTAGCCAAACGCTTTCAGTTAGACATTGTGCCTGTGTTGCTCTACGGCACGGGGCATGTGCTTAACAAGCGCGCCCGAACACTATCTTCTGGCGACATCGTGGTAAGCGTTATGCGCCGAACGGCGTTATCAGCGTTTGATAAGGACATAACGCCAGAGAGAATTGGCACGCCATTTTTGGGAAAATGTATGCTGAAGAATTGAGAGATATTGATGTAAACAGGCGGGGAGATGCCGCATTATAACAAAAAGTGTTCTTCGTTTATATTGAGGTTGTATTGACCTTTAAATTGAAAGGGGGTTATAATCAGAACCAGTCGGACCGGTCTGACTTGTCCGTTGTATTGACCTTTAATTTGAAAGGGCTGTATAATATTTGTGCTGCAAAACCATGAAAAACACGTCGCTCATGTACGAAGTACCAGACTAAGATACGATAAAAACATGAAATTCTGCCCCATTCGTCTGTGTCCAGAAATGGTTGTTTCTTAAAAATCTGATTAGGCAATAGTTATTCATTACGGTTTTCCACAAACAGAAAACAGGCAGTCAATTCCATCTTACTTCTGCTTTTCCATGATGTTGTTTCCGCTGCCTGTGAGCAGCATGCCCAGCAACCGCTTGCATTGCCAGTCGTAAGCGTACGTATTTTCCGTGCCGTTGCCATGCGTTTATATATGGGATAATCGTATTTTGTCTACTTTTCTGCCAGGAATTTAACATGATAAGTGCCCTTTTTGCTCACCAATTGCACACCTTGCCGCAAAAAATCGATTCTCGCGAAGGTTTGTTTTGATGCAAAAAGGGGTTAGTATGTGCATGCGGCAAAATGAATTTTTATTTAGAAAGACCGCCCTTTGCACCAGTTTTCGGGCTATTATCCGCTAAATGTGGTGCGTTTTGCAGCAAAACGACGTGCGTTTTGGTGCTAAATGCAACGCGTTTTGGTGCTAAATGCAGTGCGTTTTGGTGCAAAACGCAAGGTAAAATGGTGCTAAATGCAGTGTTTTTTGCCGCTAAATGCGAGCCGAAAAGTATAAAAATACGCCGCAAAGGTATAAATATAGTCTTATAGAACCATGAAACACATGGCTAAAAAGGGTAAAATAGTGGTTAAAAAGTTGGTTTTTTGAGTCTAAAAGTGAGTTTTGGGGCGTGATAAATTACGAGCTTTCGGCCAAACTAGAAAGGTAAAATGGTGCTAAATGCAGGTTCTGAGCCTAAAAATAGACAAAGCAAAAGACATGAAAGGCTAGAAATAGTGGCTTTTTGCCTACTTTTGAACCTATATTTTTGCTAGAACGGAGTGAAAAATGGAGCGTTGTTGTAAAATAAAAGTAAAGCTTTTAAGTTTTGTGGGTTGATGGATTAAAGAGTTTTTGAGTTGGTAAGTTAATGGGTTTTTGAGTTTGTGAGTTGATGGATTTATAAACTGATGGGGCTTTGAATTGGCAAGTTGATGAGGTTTTGAGTTTATAAGTTCTTGAGTTTGTGAGTTTGTGAGTTGATGTACTTGTGCATTTGGGGTTCTTGAGCTTGTAAGTTGACGAGTAGATACATTGGGTGGTTGTTGGGTTTTCGTGAGTTTATGGCCTAGTGGGTAGATTTGTTCTACACTTGGTATATGCGATGAGTATTTATATGTGCTGGCATTACAACATCTTGTGCTGCCATTACAAAGGTAACAAACTCCGCTCATTTTTATAGAAATGCTAAAAAGTCAAGATGAGCTTTATTTCATCAAAAGCAACGCGGTGGCTGTGGCAAGAGGTTCGGGTTCTGTACGCCCCAGAAACAGAAACAAAATGGTTACAACGCAGCTTAGTCTGCCCCCAAATGCGCAACATAAGATTTTTACCAATATGGTAATAGAAAAATATTCATCGCCTTTTTCATTGTGGATTTAAAATAAAAAAACATATCTTTGCAAAAGATAGTCTGCACGCGTTTGCACCTCTCTTGCAGAAGATAGGCTGCTGCTCAACCAAGCTAAGGAAACGCACAAGTGTGGCGGCAACAAACATTTAAACCGCAAAACAATATGTCTTTTACTAAACTTTGCAACGAGATTTTCAATCAGGCGATACGTGACTACCACGTAACCGACAACATCGACACACCTATCAACAACCCCTACAAAAGGGAAACGATAGAAAACCGCCTGTATCTAAAAATGCTGGATTGACACCGTGCAATGGCATTTTGAAGACATTATTCGCGACCCGCACATCAATCCCGAAGAGGCACTGAGCCTTAAAAGGCGCATCGACCGCTCTAACCAAGACCGAACAGACTTGGTGGAGCAGATTGACAGCTACTTCAGACAGAAGTACGCCGATGTGAAAATGCAAGCCGATGCTAGGCTTAACACCGAGAGCCCCGCTTGGGCCATCGACCGCCTTTCGATACTTGTATTGAAGATTTATCGCATGCGCGAACAGGTGGAACGTACGGATGTGGACGCCGAGCACCACGAGCGTTGCGAGGCTAAGCTGAACATCTTGCTGGAACAACAGGTTGACCTCTCGGCTGCTATTGACCAACTGCTGGCCGACATCGAGCAGGGACGCATCTATATGAAGGTGTACAGGCAAATGAAAATGTATAACGACCCGCTACAAACCCCGTGTTGTACAAGAAATAAAGGCCTTCGAGTGCGCAAAAAGCGCAATGGGCATTACGCTATAAGCTAAAAAACTAATACCCACATCAGTGTGAAGACCGAACATATCCTTATCATTCGCTTCTCGGCCATGGGCGATGTTGCCATGACCGTGCCTGTGGTGTATGCCTTGGCTAAACAATACCCAGACTTGCGGATAACGTTTTTAAGTCGCCCGTTTGCGCGCCCATTGTTCGAAGCGGGCTTGCGCCTAACGTGGGATTTATAGGCGCCGACATCAAGAAAAGAGTACCACGGGATTGGCGGACTGAACAAGCTGTATAAGCGCATCGTGGCTAAGAACATCACTGCCGTGGCCGACTTGCACAATGTGTTGCGTTCGGGATATTTGCGGTTGCGGCTGAACCTTGCGCGTTATCGGGTGGAACATATCGACAAACACCGCAACGAACGCAAGAAACTGGTGGCACAGACAGACAAACGGCTTGCGCCTTTGCCAACGGCTTTCCAAAACTATGCCGACGTTTTTGCCAAGTTGGGCTATCCCGTAAAGATGGATTTCACCTCCATCTTTCCTCCCCAAGGCGGAAATTTGCGCCTTCTTCCTCCCGAAATAGGCGTAAAGAAGGCCTTTCAAGAGTGGATTGGCGTTGCACCTTTCGCGGCTCATAAGCAGAAAGTGTATCCACCAGAGATGCTCGAAAAGGTGATAAAGATGATAATAAGGGAGCATCCCTCGTGTCGTGTGTTCCTTTTTGGCAAGGGTCCCGATGAAGATCCCATCCTCAACGGCATTGTTGAACGCAATGCGCAATGCCTTAACGCCTCGGCTGTGCTTGGCGGAATAGCGCAAGAGCTGGTGTTGATGAGCCATCTAGACGTGATGATAAGCATGGATAGCGCCAATATGCACTTCGCTTCGCTGGTTAATACGCCTGTGGTTAGCATCTGGGGCGCAACGCATCCCTATGCGGGCTTTATGGGTTGGGGGCAAAAGCCGCAGAATGCGGTGCAGATTGACTTGGCTTGTAGGCCGTGCAGCATCTTCGGAAACAAGCCTTGTTTGCGCGGCGACCTGGCTTTGCCTGCGCACTATCTCGCCCGAAATGGTGTACGAAAGGGTTAAGCGCGTGTTAAGTAAGCGATAAACAAAAACATTGTTGGATAACAAAAATATACCGCGGCAAAGGTCCCGATGGGCGTGCCGTTGGTTGATTTCATTATTAAAAATATAAATTCAGTATAAACAAATTAAAAGCGAAAAGATTATGAAGAAGTACATTTGCGATACTTGCGGCTGGATTTACGACCCCGCAGTTGGCGATCCCGATGGCGGTATTGAACCCGGAACGGCTTTCGAAGATATTCCCGAAGATTGGGTTTGCCCCATCTGTGGAGTTGGAAAAGACGACTTCTCGGTTGTGGAAGAATAAAGTTTTTAGAAGATTAATAGAACAAGGGGATGGCCTGCAACGGCACATCCCCTTTTTTGTGGCGTGGGAAAGATGAAGGAGTGGACGAGTGGACAAGGTAACGAGTTAGTGGGGGTAGTTTATCTAGTTCCACAAGGTTTTTCGATACATTAGCTTATCTAGTAGTACTAGCTCTTCTAGATCTCCTAGACCCAACTAGTCTTACTTGTTCATCAGTAGGCGTGAGCATCTTTTTCACCTTTTTCACCCTTTCACTTTTTAAAGGGCGTGAGCCATCTTTTCACCCTTTCACCCTTTCACTTTTTTCACCTTTTAAACATCATCTTTTCACCTTTTCACCCTTTCAATTTTTTCACCTTTAAACGTCTTTTCACTATATAAAAAGAGCGCCCCACCCGAAGGCGAGAGCGCTCCATTCACAAAAATATAGATAAAAATCTTGAGTGGGGATGTTTTAGTCCTTGTCTTATAAGTGCAACAAAGCTACGCTCGTGCATGGGAAACAGCTTAGATAATGCCCCTAATCCTATCATCAAACGCCGAAAGAGCGGCCTTTGCGCCCTCGCCCATAGCGATAACAATCTGCTTATAAGGTACGTTGGTGCAGTCGCCAGCAGCGTAAACGCCGGGAATATTGGTGCGGCAAGTGGCATCAACAACAATCTCGCGCCTTTCGTTTAGCGGCAGTGCATCGCGGAAATGCTCGGTGTTGGCAGCCAAACCAATCTGTACAAATACGCCATCGAGGGCTATTTCGCGTTCCTCTTCGTTGGTACGGTCCTTCACACGAATGGCAGTAACGTGGTTACCATCGCCTATGACGCGCGTTGTTTGCGACGATTTAATATTTCGATGTTGCTCATAGAGGCCGCTTTGTCTTGCAGAACCGTGTCGGCGCGCAATGTATCGGCAAATTCAAGTACCGTTACGTGGTTGCAGATGCCTGCAAGGTCGATAGCTGCTTCAATTCCCGAATTACCACCGCCAACTACGGCCACGTTCTTACCTTTGTAGAAAGGCCCATCGCAGTGAGGGCAGAAGTGAACGCCCTTACCCATGTATTTAGCCTCATCGTCTACGTTAAGACGACGCCAGCTTGCGCCGGTAGCCACAACAACGGCAGGTGCAACGAACACTTCTCCACCCTTAGCATACACGCGTTTGGGTGATTGCGAGAAGTCTACACGTTCCAATTTGCGGTTCTCGAATATCTCTATGGGGTAGTGTCCGATGTGCGAACGCAAGTCGTCTGCAAGCTGTGCACCCAGTAGTTTGGGGCACCGACACCAAGTTTTCGATGCCAACAGTGTCTTTAACCTGACCACCTATGCGACCAGCTACCACGGCAACCTTCAATCCTTTGCGTGCCGAATAGATGGCGGCAGCGGAACCAGCAGGTCCTCCGCCTATAACAACGAGGTCGAACTGGCGTTCAACAGGCTCGGCATTGCTGTCTTCTTCGCTGCCAAACATGTCTTCAAGCTTGCCAAGAAGTTCGCCTAGGTCGCCGCGACCGATGTGCAAAAGCTCGCCATTGGCATAAACAGCGGGTACAGCCTGTATGTTTAATCGTGCAACTTCATCTTGGAAGAGGGCTCCGTCAATCATTTCGCTGCTCACCCTGCTGTTTGCCAATGCCACGATGTTGAGTGCTTGCACCACGTCTGGGCAGTTTGTGCACGTCAACGATACGTATGTTTGTAGCTTAATCTCTCCCCCTTTGAGGTTTGCAATTCTTCTGCTGATAGCCTCGTCGGGCAGGTTTTTTCCTTTACCATCGGCATTGAGAACGGCCAAGAGTAGCGATGTAAACTCGTGTCCGTTGGGAATACCGCGGAAGGTTATGCCCACTGGTTGGCCGCCTTTAAGCAGCGAGAACGACAGTTGGGCGTCGTTGGTGTCGGTGAAATTGGCCGACAAATGTGCCGAAAGTAGACACAAAATCGTTTACGAATGCTTTCAGTTCGGCCGATTCGGCGCGCGAAACGTCGGTGCGAACATCAAGAACATAGTCGTTTTCTAAGCCAGCAAACACGTCGCTAACTTGTTTGAGTATCGAGGTATCGAGCATAGTGTTGGTTTCTTTAAGGAGTATTTATATGCTTAAAACGCTTGGAACAGGCGCACTAGAAGAGGGGGCATAAGTGCTTTTTAATCCCGTTATTTCCATCATCTAGACTTCTAGTTACTCCCAGATATCAAATCAATTTCAAGCGATTTCTAGGCCGTTCCTAATGCGTTGATATGTTTTATAACTCTACTAAAATGATAAATTGTGTTGGGGCGTTTGTTCTAATAAGTTGCCCCATTCCCCACCCAATGGGGAGAGATGGGGCAACTGGTAAATATATAGGTACTTGTTCGCAATGTTCAAACACCTAAACGTGTGGCTCTAAATTAGATTTTGCCAACTGAGGTCGATGCTGGGTTTCAGCGTTTCAGCGCCTTTGTTTCCACTTAGCGGGCCAAACTTCTCCGGGGGTGAGATGCCACGAACTGAGCAGCAGCAATCTACGAACAAGCTCTTCGGCGTTACGGCCTACGCTGTTATCTTGAATTTCGGCGATCTTGATTTTGCCTTCGGGGTCAACAACGAAAGTACCACGGTGAGCTACCTTCTTCTTCGATGAATACGCCAAAGCCCTTAGCCAGTACGCCGAGTGGGTCGGCCAACATCGATGTGGTTAATCTTCTTGATGCTGTCAGAAGCGTCGTGCCAAGCCTTGTGAACGAAATGCGTGTCGCAGCTAACCGAGTAAACCTCAACACCCATCTTCTTCAGCTCTTCGTACTTCTCTGCCAAGTCAACCAACTCGGTGGGGCAAACGAAGGTAAAGTCTGCTGGATAGAAGAAGAAAACAGCCCATTGCCCTTTACGTCTTCGCTAGATGCGAGTTTTTGAACTCGCCATTTTTGATAAGCTTGCACCTTAAATTCGCAGCAATGAATTGATGATTGATTGCATAATGTGTTTTTAATTATTTTTGTCGTCGGTGCGCGTTGGTGGCGCGTTCTCGTTAAAGTCGCGCCCCAACAACGTCCGACAAGCGTTCTATGATTTTGTTTTAACTGTTGTTTTGGAAATCTAGTTCACGATGAATGCGTGCAATGTAAGGCTTACTTCAAAAGACCTTCAACAACTTTCCAGTCGATGATGTCCCACAAAGCGGCCAAGTGGTCCGCACGACGGTTTTGGTAATCCAAGTAGTAAGCGTGCTCCCAAACGTCTATGCCCAACAATGGGTTGTTGCCGTGGCGTAGAAGGATTGCCGGCGTTAGCCTCCTTGGTGATAACCAATTTGCCGTCTTTATCTTGCGACAGCCATGCCCAACCCGAACCGAAGAGCGTTGCAGCTGCTTGCGTGAACTCCTTCTTAAAGTTCTCAACACTACCGAAGTCGCGCACCAAAGCCTCTGCAATCTTGCCAGTAGGCTCGTTACCCTTAACAGGCGACTTTAAAACTGCGAAGTAATAGGTGTGGTTAAGCGTCTGTCCTGCGTTGTTGAAGATAGGCCCATCGGGAGCAGTCTTCACGATTTCTTCAACGCTCTTGCCCTCGAACTCTGTGCCTTGAATAAGCGTGTTCAAGGTGTTAACGTAGTTCTGAAGGTGCTTTCCGTAATGGAAATTTATCGTTTGTTCGCTGATAACAGGCTCCAACGCATTGGCTGCGTATGGAAGAGTTGGCATTGTTATATTCATAATTGCTAAAAATAAGTTGGTTAAAAACATTTGTTCGTTATTTTATTACGACTGCAAAGTTATTAACAATATTGGCTGTCACAAACAGATAATATCTATCGTGCAATAGGTTCACTTATTCGTTGCTGTCTTCTGCATCGTCGGATGCTTCATGCAGCCGTGTTTCAAGGGCATTCGGGTCCTCGTCTTTACCGCCAAGGTTCAGCGTATCTTTCAGTTTCTGATACATGAACGATAGCGTTAGCAGCAGCACGCCAAGGATAATGAACACCACAATGCGGCCAACGGCGAGGCATGCGCCATACATCGTAGAAGGCCAATCAGCAATACCTACGCCAAAAGTGCAGATGCTTAACCAGCGCATGGTTTTGTTTGGCAGGCGCATGCCTAAGGACATTTGCAACGTTCCCACAGCAGCCAGCGACAAAGAGAAGGCTGCACTGAACTGTTCTACCCCCATCTGCATCAGCAAGGCGCGCACCATGCTCACCCACAGCAAGGTAGCCGACAGGTTAAGGAACACGGTAAAGGGTGTTGTTTGCTTTTCGGCATGCCTGTAATAGCTTCTGCTCGCATGCACATAAAGCCCTATGGCACAAGCAATGCCCAGCCATTGCATGCCAATGGCGGGCATGGGCTTAGTATATTCGCCGTAGTAGAACACGTCGCCTGCATAAGGAACATGGCCAAGAACATGTAAATGGCGTACAACCAACCATACTTGCTGGCCGGATAACGGCGACCGAAACCCACGGCGATGGCAAATATCGTGCCTATGCGCAACCAAGTAACTGCGGCATTGTAGGTGGGCGAAGGGATGAACAAGTCCATTTCGGTGCTGAGACAGGCGTAGATGGTTATAATGCCTACCCCATACACGATGTGATTCCAAGGTACATACAGGTCATATAGTTTCTCTTTGTTGCGGTCCATTATGCGCGCGAAGGCCGAGAAACAAAGACCGCGGAAGATTGTAGACATGAAATGGGAGTTGAACACGAGTGTGGACACCTTTGGGGTACCAGCAAAGAGCAATTCATGTCCTTCGCCAAGTATGGTGACGAACAACACAACAATGGCCGCAACGCCGTAAACACCCATGTCGAGTCGGCAATAGAGCCAAAGCAACAGCACCATTTCGGCCGACAGGCAGACGGTGAGCACCGCGCCAGAGAAGAACAAAGGCAGCGAAACCGAGAGGTAAGCCAAGCCCAAGCCCAGCAATATGGCCTGCTTCAAGTCGTTGCTCTGCTCCTTATATCTTAGCCATAGATGCAAGCCCACGTAGGCGGCACCCATCGTAAGGGCCGTAAAACCATTCTCATAATATTCGTCGTCGCCCAGCATGGCAACCAGCAAGATGGTGAACATGCTGCTAAATATCATCGCCGCAATGTGGAAACCGGCGAACACGCCTTTCATTCCGCGCCGCAAGAGTATAAAGCAGCTTGCCGTAGAGATAACCCAGAACAGGCCATAGAACAAGAGATGAACGCCATAAGGCAACTCAACAAAGTCTTTACCGATTAAGAATAAGGCCAAATATGTGGCGGCGGTGCTTATCAAAGGCAACTCGTTCCAACGCGTTCCCCACGAAAGGTAGAGGCTGCCTAGGCCCAAAATAACCATATATACGTATAAGAAAAGGAAGTTGGGCGTACCCGTTGCGGTGAGGAATGGTGCGAGAAAGCCGCCCACTATGGCCGTCATGGCCAATTCGCGACGTTCGTAATGCCGAGCCGTCCATGCCATAAACAGCGTTACAACCACCATGATGCCGAAGGCAACCGACTGCGAAAAAAGCTGATAATAGTGGAAAGCGATGGCCGTAGTGACGTAATACACGGCACATCCGCCACCAGCCAACAGCGAACTGAACGCACGATAACGCTCGCCCAACCGCCAAGCAATGCCCAAAAGCAATGTACCAACGCCAAAACCAAGGGCTGTGCGCATGGTGTGGCCTATCCAATTCTGGTCGATGGCATACTTAACGAAGAAAGCAATACCCAGCACAAAAACCAAGATACCTATCTTACCGAAGAGGTTTTCGCCGATAAACTTCTCGTAGTTAAAAACATCGTCGTCTTCGTCGTCTGTACCCATTGCGGGGCCATTAGTGCCGTTTCCATTGGTTGCAGCATGCGTATGCTTAGGCTCCAAATACGCGTTAACGGCCGAAACGGGCTCTTGCACGGGCTGTTCTTGCACTTGTTCCACCGCATTTTGCGCTTGCGCGGTTTCGTCTTGCGCAAAAGGCGGCCACTGGCGCATGCGGCTGCGGGCTGCTCTTGGGCAGGCTGTCGCCCCTCTTCGGTGTCGTTGGCTTGCGGTTCGTTGTTGTCGCCTTGCTGTTCGGCATCGTTATCTTGCACAACGGCATCTGCTTGCGATGCCTCAACTTGGCCAATAGCCGGTGTTTCTGCCTGGTGCAGGCTGTTGCCTGTACTTTGCAGCTCGTCTTCTGTTTGTTGTGGCTCGTCCTCGGGCGTGTTCGTTGACGTATCTTTGCCCCCAATAGGCACCTCTATTGTGGCAACAGGTGTGGCCACTCGTTGCTGTTCGCTCACCATTGTAACCTCTGCGACAGCACCCTCCACGTCTTCCATCTGGGTGTCTTCGCCTGTTGGTTGGTGGGTATGCGTAGTCAAAGGGCTGCTACCTTCTGCTTGCGATGGTGTTCCATCGTGTCTTTGTGTTCCTCGGCATCATCGGCTGCACGGGTCTGCAACACCTGTTGCAATCGTTTCGCAATCTCTTCCCTAAGTTGGTTCAACGATTCGGTTGTGCTTTTCAAGCCGCTTTTGCATCGTCTTCAACTGAAAAGAATAGCTCCCCGAATTTGCCACCCAGACTCAACCGCACGGCAATTATCATAGCAACAAAGGATAATGCCAGCGAAAAATGAACATTTTCTATTCCGTCGTACATAAATATAAAGTGGGTTTAGTTATTTAATAAGGTATAATACGTAGCAAAGTTATACAAAATATTGATAGGTTGGTGAAAATTGTAAAAATGATGTTTAATTTTTCAAGCGAAACACAACGCCGCTTACTGGCAAAAGACAATCTAAGTGCTGCCCGCTCCACACGCTTACTGCCTGTTTGGAACAGAGAAAAGGCTGCAATCATACTGCGAATGGCATAACTTCGCAAAGAATAATGAGCCATTCTTGCCTGCTGTTTAGCAGCAAAAAGCTCCTCTATTGGCTATAAGCAGCAGGGCTATGGCCATATATTTGTGGCGCGGTAGCTATTGAGTGAGTTGTTTTGTTGTTGCAGCAACTGAAAGTTATATCACCATGCGCCCATACACAACAAGCCACGAACGCAGGAAACGAAAAACAAACAAACCGACATAACCTAGCACTGCACAACCAAACAACCCATGCGCACATATAGTTAAAAATATTTTTATACTTTACAAAACACACCCTATTCTCAACCTCATTCTGAGCGAAAAATCAGGCATGATATTGGGCATTTACAGTCTTTATGCCACTTTTTCAGCCGCTAAAGTCTTTTGTCATGTTTTGCGCATATTGCCTGCATTTTTGCACCATTTAGCCTTTCTAGTTTGGCAGAAGGCTCGTAATTTTTCAAGCCCAAATATCCACTTTTAGCCCCTAAAAACCCACTTTTTGATGGGTGTTTTGCCACTTTTTGGTCACATACTTGGTGGTTTTGAAAGGTTATATTCATACCATTGCAGTGTATTTTTATGCTTATCGCCCTACATTTAGCGGCAAAAAGCACTGCATTTAGCACCATTTTACCTTGCGTTTTGCAGCAAAACACACTGCATTTAGCACCAAAACGCACCACATTTAGCAGCAAACCACCCCAAAAGTGGTGCAAATGGCGGCTTCTTCAAATAAAATATTCATTTTGCCAACGTCCACTTAGCACCCTTTTTGCATCGAAACAAACCTTCGCGAGAATCGATTTTTTGCGGCAAGGTGGGCAGTTGGTGGATAAAAGGGCACTCTTAGTGTTAAAATTTCTGCTAAAAAACTTACAAAACACCCCTACCCCTCCCCACTTGGAGAAAGGGTAGAAGGGCGTATTTGTTTCCTGCCAACGGCGCAAAGCCGCCAGATGGGCCAGCCTTCTGCGCCTAAAAATGGTGCAGTGGGCTTAACACGCATGGCGTTATTGGCCTTCGGGCGTAACGCAGTGTTACCTAACGAACACCTTCTGGACAGTTCCGTCGCTATACTTAATGATGTTTACGCCCGGTTCCGGGTGCCGCAAGGCGCGGCCAGTGATGGTTAAAGCGCGCCACTTCCACACGTTCTGCCGTGGCTTTGGGGGTTTCGATGTCTGTGGCAGTGGCGGTTTCACCACGCAACGGGCGGCGTTAACGATGCTATTGGTGGTGTTGTCGATAACCAAAACCACTACGCTCAAGTTGTTTTTATTAAATACCGTCACCCAATCGCCAATGCCGTTCAACGCAGATTTATGAACAATGGGCCTATCGGCCACAACGCTTTGGGGCAAAGAGCCGTCTAACCCGTTGGCTACTGCCTCACCTGAGGCGGGCCACATCTTCGAAAACAAAGTTCTTAATGGGGTCAGATGACTTGATAAAGTAATCCAATTCGGGGTTAAGACCTAGATATTTGGTACTTCACTATATCCATTTCTTTGCGCTCAGTCGTTTCTTTTGTATTCGGTTTCTATCAACACGTAGGCCAACGCATAGCGGGCATTGTTGGTTGTAGCGCGAAATGTGGTGGTAGACTGCGCATCGATGCCCTTACCTTCCCTATTCCACTGCGCCTTCACGTCGATATCCATCATCGCTCCGCGCTGTTTGGCCATCTGATAATATAGCTCGCCGGTAAAGCCCTCTACCTTATTTGCACGCGATGCCCATACGGTGGGCAGTCCACGGTGGGGAGTTGCGGGCACGTTATAACTTTTTATGCCCATCACATCACCATCATGTACCACTCATCCCGAAGAGTCGTTGGGGTGTTTTTTGGCCATTTGCCTCATGATGGCAATGCCAGAAGGACACCAGGGCACCAATTGGCGGGTGTAGTCTTCGAACACCACGCGACATGTGGGCAGCTTATTCATGGCAGTGATGGGTAGCTTGGCTATCTTTCCAGGACTTCCATTGGGCTTACCATTAATATGTGTAACGTCTAAAACCAACTCGTAATCGCCCGCTTTGCTTTGTGGCGGGATGCTGATGAGTTAGACTCGCCATTTGGCTGGCCCCCAAAGGGGTAGCAAATGTCACTGTTTTTTCTTCCACAACCTTGCCGTTTATGGTGGCCTTGTGTGGAAGTTCTTTTGTTCGATGTTGCCGTAATTGTGCATAATAAACGTGTTCTTATGCCCCGAGGCTCGGTCTTTACGAACATCCGCGCTGGTTTGGCCACAGACAGACTATATACGTCGGCTGCAAAAAGGATATAGGCCTGCATGCAAAGCAAGGCCATGAGCGCATAAAGGCGCAAAAAGTGTTGTTTTTTCATGCTATTTCAGTTTAAAAATGAATACGATAGAGGGGCTTAAAAGTGAAAAAGGTGAAAGAGTTGAAAGAGAGTGAAAAATGGCTCACGCCCATCAACTTGTACATTCTTTATGGGAGAAAAAGACGTTTAAAATTGAAAGGGCGTGAGCCATCTTTTCACTCTTTCACCTTTTCAATTTTTCACCTTTAAGATGCCTTTCTTTCACCTTTCATTCTTCTTTTCAACCGTTCCATCGCTATACTTCACGATGTTTATTCCCCTTTCGGGTGCAGAAAGGCGTTGACCTTTGAGGTTAAAGCGCGCCACTTCCACACGTTCTGCCGTGGCTTTGGTGTTTGCGATGCCTGTTGTGTTGTATGGTTTGATTGGGCAATGGGCACCATTAACAACGTTATGTGTGGTATTGTCGATAACCATCACCACCACGCGCAGGTTCTTTTTGTTTTGTGGTTTCCAATTACTGCCCACGCCATCGAACGTAGCCTTGTGCTTAATGTCCCTATCGGCCACCACATTGTTGGGCAACGAGCCCTCCATTCGCGCTGTCAATGCTCAGAAAGCGCGAGCCACATGGTGTATTTGAGGCCATAAACAACTCTACTCCTTAACAGAAAACAGCATTTCTTCGTTTTGCGTTCAACAAATCGGTAAAGGCCATCAGAAGAATTTTGCGTTGAGACCAGCTTGCATTGTGCATGCCATCCTCTACAACGACGTAGGCCAGTGCATAGTTGGCGTTAGACATATTGGTGCGGAAAGTAGTGGTAGACTGCACGTTGATGCCGTTACCGCTTGCATTCCATTCGGCTTTTACGTCGATATCCATCATCGCTCCGATCGCTTTGGCCTGCTGATAAGGCTCTTCGCCCGTGTAACCAGACACTTTGGTTCTGCGCGATGCCCACGCATAAGGGTGAAGGCCAAACTTACCCACGACAGGGTTTTATAACCGCCGATGGCCACCTTTTGTCGCCCTGATGAACGGCATACCTGATAAAGTCGTCGGGTGTTTCTTAGTCAGATACTCCATGACGGCCGTTGCGCGAGGGCAATATTGGCACCACATGGCGGTGTAATCTCGAACACCACATCGGCTATGTTGGCACCGTGGTGAGCACGGCTATGTCGAGTGTAGAGGACGAGAAGGTTGTTTCGTTGGGCTTACCATTAACATGTGTGTGATGTTACAAAACAAGCTGTTGGTCGCCCAATTGGTTGAGGATTGGCACCTGTACCAACAGCGTTCCGTTGTCGCCGGCGGCGATTGGTTCGGCCAATCTCACCTCTTTTCTTCCACAACCCTTACCGTTCATGCGGTGGTTGTGTGGCGGTAAGAGGTTACGGGTTTGCTGCCGTAGTTAACGCAGTGAACGCTGCCTGGGCACCGGTTGCACCCTTTTGCAACAAATAATCGCGCGCGAAGCAATGGGACGCTAAGTTGTTCTCGCCAGAGCCAGCAAAGGCCGTTGCGCAGGCACAGAGCATTAATGCGAGTCAAAAGGCGCGAGAGTAGTGGTTTTTCATTTACTATTCATGCTATTAGGGGCTTTCGCAGTTCCCTCTTCAGAGGAAGCCGTGAAAAGCCTTGTTTACGATATACTATTTCATTGAAAGTAGGCCCAAAGCTGTGAGGCAAATCAGCCACCTCAGCTCCCATTGAGAGCCGAGGTGGATGCCTGGGGCAGATACTTTGGCCGCAGTTAGGAGTTTATTTTCCCACTGCAACCTTTGTTGTCTTGCCGTTTTGACGAACCAAATACAAGCCTTTTGGGCAAGCTATTGAGGTCTGCTGATGTTGCGGCAACAAACGTTCCTTGGAGGTTCCACACTTCGTTGCCTGTGTTCTGTGCGGCATGCTTCAGGCTTTCGATACCCGTAGCATCGGCTTTGAATTTAAGCGTAACCGTGGTTAACAACTGTCCTGGTGTTGCTTCCTCATCAGTTTCGGGGCTGCTTGTGGTGTAGAATCGCAGAACGACCGTTGCATACGAGGCCTTATCAACAATAAGATCTGTATGAAGATCCTATCGTTGTTGGCTTTGCTGCCCACTTGCTCTGCAAACGGAGCTACTGCCCGCCGCGCAGTTGAGTGCAGACCTTTCTCTCCCAGCCATAGCACTCCGTTGGGAAACAAAGTTGAAAGCTGGCAGTACCTGCGCTTATGTCTACTATTTCTACAGTAGCCATAACGTTCAGAGGATTTCTCGAGATATTGCGCAACTTTAATCCGCTACTGATTTGCTTATAGTCGTCGTACTCGGAGTCTTCCATTTTACTAAACGAAAGCACGGCACCATCGGGCACACACATTGCTCCTTCGCATCCACTAAGACAAGCTCGCGTTGGGCTTTTTGGGCAGCGATAGACAAAGGAAACCAAATAAAACACTAAAAGTAATAATTTTCTCATGCTGTTTTTGTTTTAGCTAATAATTAATTTGAGAATATAAATAGTTTATAAGCTCACGAGTGGGCTCATGAGTTTTGGGTTCGGCGGATGATGCGTGATAAGAAGCACAACCCAACTGGCAAGGCGTTATCTGCGCACAGGTAAACGGCCTGACCTATTGACTAGGGGCAACGGCGACGTACGAGTTAACGCGTGTACGAGTTGATTGGCAATGAGCACCAACGAGCTAACGACTTAAAAGCCGATGGTTTTGCAGATAACACACATACTTTAGGCCATCAAGCCTGTAAGCCCTCTCATCAGCCACCTTACCCCTCTCTACCTGCACCACTCCACTATCGTTATACACGAAAGCAACAACCCAAGCATTGTCTGCTTTGATGCCTTCTGGCAGGGTTAGCTTATGCGTAAACGTATTTTCTGCATTGGCCGGCAAGCTGATTGGCTCGCCCCAATCGCCGTTAATCGCAGCGCGCAACACGTGATTATGCACATAATCGCGCTTTACCACATTGTCGGGTAACTGTTGCAAGGCCACAATTCCATCTTCCACCAGCCACAATTGCAGCTTTCCTTCCACTCCTTCTGCTACAAGGTTTGTGCCAGCGCTTACTTGCAGTTCGCGATTTGCGGCATTATATGTGGTGGTGAGTTTGATGTTTAGCTGCGATTCGGCTTGAAACGCCGCACTAATCTTAGCCGCCCACGCCTCTTTTACAGAACCGGCACGTTGCCTATTCACCAGCACCTTTGGCACAGAATTGGCATAACCCCAATATTCGGCATAGGTTTTACCTAGCGGTGTGGCCAAACCTACAAGCCCATCCTTAGGCGAAATGGCCAATCTGCCGCCATGAATGGCCACAACCACGAGCGTGTCTGCACCATATTGGGCTTGCAAACGCGACAATTCTTCGCGCTGCAGGACAGTTAAGACAACGCTGACCTGTAAATTCTTCAACAAGCACCTTTGTGTTTGGCCGTTGTTGCAGGTACTTTGATGCCTGTCGTTTGGCGCAATGTCGTTGCATGCGCCCAACAAAAAGGGCGGCAAGCAGTATGTGTAATGGTTTTATGTGCATATTGTTTATTGTTGTCGGCCTCACCCCCAGCCCCTCTCCGAGGGGAGAGGGGAGTAAATGGCCTTGTTTGTTTCGCTAGAAGGGTTTATCAGAGACGACAAGATAACCTGTTTACCCTCTCGTATAAGTCTATATGAATTTCAAAAAGGCAACTCCAATTCTCTCACACCACTAGAAATTATAACTGTAAGACAGCGTTGCGCCCCTTGGTTGGAGGCATGTATCGGCAACACGCCACCACTACAATTATACCCATCGTTGGTTCGTCCATAGCCCACTTGCAGCCTATGTGCACCATGAACAAACGTAACCAGCGCCTGATAATAGTGGATATGCGTAGAGCCAGCGTTGTATTGGTCGCTCACGGTAAACATCCACGAGGGTGCCAACGACAGCTCTGCCAAGCCGAAAAGCCAGTCGCCGTCGCCGTCTTTCGACTGCATGTACTGCGCCTCGGTACGCAATGTGGTGCGTGGCGATAGCTTCCACTTCACGTCTGCCACAAAGATATTGGCGTTAATCATACCCCCCTCGCCTTCAACAACCGTTTTGTTGTAGCGTTGGTTCATGTACATCAGCGTGGTTTTCAACGCCGGGTTCCATCGTTTCTCCACCAGCACGTTCAAGTCTTGGTAGTAAGTGGCATCTCCCCACGCCCAAAAAGCCGAGCCATAGCCGTCTGTTCCCTTCCCGCCATGATGATTTTTGGCAATGCTATGCACATGCGAGAAGTTCAATTTCAGGGCCGTACCATAACGTCCACCGAGTGCCGTGCCTTTTTTTAGCTTGTAACCCAACGATGCTTGATAGGCCCATTCGCCCTCAGGTTGCGTGGCATAGGGCCGCAAGGCAGGCAAAGCGTAGGTGTGATCGAGGGTGAAAGCAGGCAGATGGTTTACATACGACGATGTGCCCACCATGCTTCGGCGCGAGCGAAAACCCATGTTCACGCTGCGTTTGGCCTGCAACAGCATGCTAAGTCCGCGCTTTTGAGTACGACCCCGACAGCATGGCCACATATCCATGACGATAGATATAGCCGTTATCTGCCGTTGGGTCTTGTCCCTTTTGTGCATATTCGGCCAACACGTTGTAGGCTCCATGCTGCCATTGGGCGCGAACATCGTAGGCCATCACGTTGCGCGGAAGGCGTAAACGATGGGTGGCGTCGGCCATAATCACCTCGTCGGGTTCGTTTTTATTAACCACCGATGCACCCAACATCAAGTGAGTGGTCGTGCGCTTTGCATGCCCAGCAGCCACTGTTCGATGTGCAATTCCAGGTCTGCGCCGCCCACCCAGCCAGGGTTATGTTCCCAATACCGGCGTTGTTTTCCTGCCAAAGCCTTAACGTAAACGCCGGGTAGCGGGTTAGCTTTCAATCGTCCGCCAAGCAAAGAGTTGTCTACTCCAAGACTCTTTCTTCGTATTGCGCAGCACAAAGCCCGACCCAAACTGCTCTGATAAAACGTTCCTCGCCGTTAGTTCCACGTGCTGTGTTTGCTAATTTTAGCAATAATACGGCACGCCCCAACCCTTAAAATCGGGTTCAAAAACCGGCAGGATATTGCATACTGACAAACGAACACCCGCATCGAAGTTTTCTTAGCGATGCGTCTAGCTTTCACATAAGTGTTGTTCAAGAAGTCTCCGTTATCCTTTGTTATCCCTGCTTGCTTGTCATTTTCGGGTACAAGCATGTCTGTTTGTATCGAGCCGCGCAGGGTTAATCCCTTTTTCGGCTGGTCTTGTGCCCCAACGGGCAGGGCCATTGCACAATATATGGCAATGGCAAGTGCTGTTCCCCCAGGGTTTCCAGTTGGCCCTGTGGCTCTTCGCAACCGCGCTTGGTTCCGAAAATTTCTTCTTTATGCCCAGCATTTGTTGCAGCGGCAGCCCCATCCATTTAGGTTGTCGGGGTTGCAACAGCAGCTGTTTGTTGGGTAAAGGGTTTCTAAACATGTTGTTCAAAAGCATATATTTTGGCGTATGCGTATTAAAAATGGTTATTCACAATGTTCTTGTTGGTGTATTTGTTCGTTCATAGTGGGCCAATGGATTGGGCTTTTACGGTGTGGAAATGCGACACCAAGACACTCCCGCACCGCGCGTTTATCCGCTAGCTGCTGTTAGCGGTTGGGCATAAGCACACAGCTCCGCGTTTCGCTCACCGCGCGTTTATCCACTATTGTTATTAGCGGTTGGGCATAAGCACACAGCTCCAAGATTTCGTTCACCGCGCGTTTATCCGCTATTGTTGCTAGCGGTTGGGTGTAAGCACACAGTTCCCAGGCTCCCCTCACCGCAGGTGGGTAGGGTGCATTTCGCCCCTCGACAGCACCCAACAACACCGTTGGATGCCCAAGAGACAGCATCAAGATCTTTCTTACAAGCAGTCTTTCACCTTCTGGTACAGTTCTGTTTCTGCCCCATCGGCATATCCGTTATGTTTATATACGATGTATCCCTTACCGTCAAGCAGCAGCGTATAGGGTATCATTTGCACCCCCATAGCGCGTTTCAGTTCTCCGTTAGGGTCGAGCAACACTTGGTAAGTCCACCCGTTTTCGTCTACGAGCGGTTTCACCTTATTGATGTTCTGTGCCTGGTCGATGCTTACGGCCACAATTTTTCACGCCCGTTTCCTGTTGCTAGTCGCTATGCACCTCGTCTATGGCGTTCAATTCGCGGTTACATGGCTTGCACCAAGTTGCGAAGAAGGCCACCACGATGGGCTTTCCGTTGTTGCTGAGCGTGTCTAGTCGCACGTCGTTACCCGATACGTCTTTTTAGTGTGATGTTCGGCAAACGCGTCTGCGCGCATGTGAACGTGGCCACCATCATGGCGGCAATAAGTAAATAAAAGCTTCTTCATGTGGTATTCTGAATAGTGTACAAAGTTGTAATGAAAACAATTAAATTGTAAAAGAAAATTACAAAGATTATTTGTTGCGTGGTTAATAATTTGGAGTTTAAGGCTTGTTTTGGGGTATTTTAGCCTAACTGGTACACACGATTGGGCTCAGCCCACACAACTGGCGTACACCCCAAGCCCATACCGGCCTCACCCCAGCCCCTACCGCCTCACCCCCACGACCCTACCGGGCTCACCCTCAACCCCTCTCCAAGGGAGGGGAGGATATGCTTTGCTTATTGCACGCTTGTTACTGGTTGACTTGTTATCTACCAGCCTCACCCACAGCACCCATCGGCCTCAAACCAGCCACTACTAGCCTCACTTTCACAACCCCTCCAAGGGAGAGGGGAGTGATATCGTTGTTTATTGCACGCTTGTTATTTGTCAACTCGTCAACTCCCTAACCACTCGTCCATTTCCCAATCACCTCGCCTTCTTGTTAACTTGGCATCTCGTCAACTACTCCCTTGTCCACTTTTCAGCAATAATTTTAACACGAAGAGTGCCATTTTTATCCACCAACTGCTCACCTTGCCGCAAAAATTCGATTCTCGCGGAGGTTTGTTTTAAGGCTAAAAGGAGCTAGTTGTTCATGCAGACAAAATGAATATTTATTTAAACAAAGCACCATTTACACCACTTTGGGGGCTATTTGCCGCTCATTTTGGTGCGCTTTGGTGCAAAATGACCTACGTTTTGGTGCTAAATGCAGTGCATTTTGGTGCTAAATGCAGTGCGTTTTGATGTAAACGCAAGTCAAAATGATGCTAAATGCAGTGGATTTTGCCGCTAGATGTAGGTCGATAAGCATAAAATACGTCGTAATTGTATAAATATAATCTATTAAAACCATGAAACACATGCCTAAAAAGGACAAAATAGTGGTTAAAAAGTGGAGTTTTGGGGGTAAAATGCAGGTAATTGGACTTGAAAAAATTGCGAGTTGACGACCAAATAGAAAGGCAAAGTGGTACAAAATGCAGGTGAATTTCTTAAAAATGGACTAAAAGCAAGAGCTCGCAAAACGGAAAAACACAGTCAATTGCATGTTTTTAAGCCCCATTTCTCGCTAGAATGAGTGGTGAATAAAATGCGTTTTTGTAAAACAAAAAGCAACGCTTTTAACAGAAATGTGACAGCAGAGAAAGATTAAGAAACGGCACTTTATGCCCAATTTGGAGCGTTAAGCGGCCGCTTGTTCACACAGAACTAAGTCCAAGACACCAAAACATTCCATCCAACCTCCCTGGATGTGGCTTTATATCACATCCGCATTAGAACGCCAGGCTACACAAAAATCCATCCACAAACCCTTAGGTGTGGCTTATGTGGCATCGCATTAGAATGCCAAATCCTCAAAAATTCCATCTAATCCAAACCCTGGATGTAGCTTATATGCCATCCGCATTAGAACGCTATAGGCCACAAAAATTCCATCTAAGCAACCCTAGATGTCGCTTATATGGCATCCGCATTAGAACGCTAAGGCCACAAAATTTCCATCCAAGCAACCCTAGATGTGGCTTATATGACATCCGCATTAGAACGCTAAGGCCACAAAAACCATCTAACCAACCCTGAATACAGCTTGTATGGCATCCGTATTAGAAAGCCAAGGCCACAAAAATACCATCCAACCAACCCTGGATGTGGCTTATATACCACCCGCATTAGAACGCCAAGACCCCAAAAACTCCATCCAACCAACCCAGGATGTGGCTTATATGCTATACGCATTAGAACGCTAAGGCCACAAAAATTCCATCTAAGCAACCCTAGATGTGGCTTATATGTCATCCGCATTAGAACGCCAAGGCCACAAACTTTCCATCTAACCAGCCTCTTAAACAGTGCCCAAACGAGAGCGGAAGACATGCAGCTTTCTATGCAAACAAACAGCTTGCCAACGGTAAAACGTAACATAAAACACACCGCATTTAAACATTTTTTACACACAAGGCTTGTCCTTTGCATAAAATTGCCTAACTTTGCAGCATCCATATCCACACAAAGAAATAATGAGACTTTTTCTTTAGTCATAAATGCAACGTAAAGCGAGACCAAAAACGTTGCTTTGGCAGGAAGGTGTGTTGAACACGAACATCAATGATTCCGACAACTTGAGGCTGTCGGAATTTGTAGTTATTTGTCATCGGGAAAAACTAACACCAACATAATTTAAGGTTAAAAGAATATGGCTTACATGTCACAAAGAAGGCTACGAGGAAACTCGTGGCAGAGCTTAGACGGCTCGAATCCATTGAACGCCCCAAGGCATCGGCTGCCATTGCCGAGGCCAGAGATAAGGGCGACTTGAGTGAAAAATTCGGAGTACGACGCGGTTAAGGAGGCTCAGGCTCACCTTGAAGACAAGATAAACAAGCTCAAGGTGGCCATCAACGAGGCTAAAATCGCTGATACATCTAGACTTAGCAGTGATGCCGTGCAGATTCTTTCGAAGGTGCAGATGACTAATCTCACAACGAAAGCAAAGATGGTACACCATTCGTGAGCGAAAGCGAAGCGAACCCGAAAGAGGGCAAAAATAGCTATCACAACGCCCATCGCACAGGGTTTGCTCAACAAAAAGAGGGCGACGGGTGGAAATTACCATCCCACGCGGCACCATCAAATTGAGAATAGACAAGATTACGATTTAAAGCTGCTGCATCTGGCAGCCGCACAAATGCCCATAACCTAAACGCAACTAACATTATGGATATATTCAGCAAAATCGCAGCAGGCGAAATTCCTAGCTATAAGTGCGCGGAAAACGAACAGTTCTACGCATTCCTCGACATCAACCCGCTGATGGAAGGCCATACTTTGGTTATTCCACGCAGGGAAGTGGACTACATCTTCGATATGGACGACGACGAATTGGCCAGTTTCCAGTTGTTTGCCAAACGCGTTGCACGCGCCGTGAAAACGGCCTGCCCCTGCGTTAAAGTGGCACAGGTGGTGCTGGGCTTGGAGGTTCCTCATGCACATATTCATCTGCTACCCTGAAATCGGAGGCCGATGCCGACTTTAAACGAGAGAAACTGAAACTTACTGCTGAGCAAATGCAAAGCATCGCTGATAAGATATATGCGGCATTCAAGTCGCAACAATAGTATGAGGGGCTAAACAAAAGCCTACTCATCAGCTCGTTTTCGAATTAAGTGAAAAAGGAGTGCCATGCTTTGTGGCACTCTTTTTAAAGGCCTCACCCCAACCCTCTCGGCTTCACTCCCAACCCCTCTCCAAGGGGAGAGGGAGTGATATGACTTGCTGTTTTAGTGGCAAATGGAAACTGGTTTGGCAGACTTGCTTTGTCCGTAAAGATGAATTTAACCCTATTGGGCATTAGGAAATTGCATTTGTTTTGCCCTAGATAATGCTGAATATGCGCAAATGGTTAGTCGCTGTTCGTGTTTCAGGCAACAGGGGGTGATTTACTTAGCACTTTGATTTTAAAAATCTCTAATGAACTGTTTGGGTTTAAGAAGGGGGCAAGAGGGGCGTTATGGCAAATGATTGTATCTTAGATGTCATTGTATGATGGATTTAAGAAGAAGTCAAGCGGTTTCTATACCTGTTTTTCACCAAGTTTTCTATATCGAGTGTGGGCTTTGAAAACAATAATTGCTTAACTTTGTGACGGCATAATGAAATGGGGAAACTGCCCATTGAACGTGGTACACGGGGAATGCTTATGCGATGTTGACAGAAATAGGCACGTGGACAGGACTATGCACGGCAACAAATATTGCTAACGGCGCAAAGGAGTGCAACTTGATGCCTTGCGAACAAATGCGCTATATATAATAAGGAGGCGAATAAAGAAATGTTGAATATTAAACAGAGCCTTGCGAACAGATGCGCTATATATAATAAGGAGGCGAGTAAGGAGATGTTGAATGTTATACGGAGGCTCGCGAACAAATGCGCTATATATAATAAAGAGGCAAAAAAGGAGATGTTGAATATAAAAAACAAAAACAGAGTTGTTGGGTTGACTAGCCACTGAATTGATGGGCTTATCGCACAAAGCATCGGGCCTATTGGGCAGAAGTTTATCACAGGGAAAGGCTTGCAAGATGGTAAAGACATAAAATTAACAACCCAGAAACTCGGAAAACATTAAACAATAAGGCTTATGATACGCAACATTATATTGGTGGCATTGGGCGGCGCAGTGGGTAGCGCACTTCGTTACGCGCTGTCGTGGCTGTGGCCAGCAACACAAAACGGCGGACTACCCCTTGGCACTTTGGCGGCCAACATATTGGGATGCCTTGTCATCGGCTTTGTGGGAACGCTGCTGCAACGGTGTTTTGGCGGTGGCGAAGGGTTTGAGACTGCTGGTTTGCGTGGGCTTTTGCGGCGGACTAACAACGCTTAGTTCGCTGGTAAACGAAACGTCGGGGATGACGCATACCAACCAAACCCTTATGGCAGCAGGCTATTTGGGCACAAGTGTTGCCCTAGGTTTCGTGGCTCTTCATTGCGGAACGTGGTTGGCAAGCAGGGTTTAGCGGCCTGAATGAGGCATAAACCGAAACCAGTCATTACGGATTTTCAAAAGCAAAGTGTTAGGAATATCTTCCGCTGATGTTTGAAATACGGCTGGCAAGTTAACTCTTTGCACGCGCTCTGTGTTTCCTTTTGGCAAAATGAAAGCGGATTTTTTTCTAACGAACCGATTGGGGATAAACAACAACGGCAAGCGACTGGTGGATGTTCACCAAGCACTTGCCGTTTTGTTTGTTAGATGGTTAGCCTATCTAAAAGCTGTGGAACAATGGGGCTTAAATAAACCTAGGAACGCTAGGAAAACCAATAAGCACCCATACGCCCAATAACGCTAACCGATGTGTGTAGCCGTTTGTAAACTGTGCTATACCCTACCCTCTTAGTTCTGCCAGATGGTAGAGATATTGCGGGCAGGTGCCTTTACATCCATCTTTACCTTGCCCTTAGCCTTATTGCTTTGCACCGTAACAACCAGCTGGCCATGGAAAAGGCGCATGTGGGGCAAGTGGAACATTTCGAGAGAAGTGGCATCGCCGTTGCAAACAGCCTTGAACTTAGCTGCTCCGCTAACGTCGAACGTTAGTTCGTCGTCGGCATCGGGACACAGATTGCCGTCCTTATCCACCATCGATACCGTGAGATAAAGCAGGTTCTTGCCCATCGGCAGCAAGCGACGACTTATCTGCCTGCACCACCAAATGATGCGGTTGGCCAGCCGTGCGCACCACTTGCTGGGCCGCGGGTTTACCGTTGGCATCATAAGCAATAACTTTCAGTTCGCCAGGTTGGTACACCACGTTGTTCCAACGTAGGCGGTAGCGGTCTAGTCGCGATGCCTTGTCTTTCTTGATACGCCCTTGGCTCTGTCCGTTAACAAAGAGTTCGGCCTCAGGATAGCTGGTATAGCAGTACACGGGTGTTTGCTGTCCTTCACGTCCTGGCCACGTCCAATGGGGCAAAAGGTGCAAGGTTGGTTGCTTTTCGTTCCATACTGAGCGGTACAAATAGAACCTATCCTTGGGCAATCCGGCCAAATCTACCGCGCCAAAATAGCTGCTTCGCGAGGGCCAATATGAGTAATAGGGAGTGGGTTCGCCCAAATAGTCGATGCCCGTCCATATAAATTGGCCGATGGTAAAGCTGCGATCGTCTTGCGCTATCATGTCATCATCGGGCAAATTGCTCCACCCGCAGCATTCCACATCGTACGAAGAGCATTGCCCATCCTTATAAGTAGCCATCTTTTTCTCGTCGACGGGGAACTTATACACCCCACGACTGCTCACCGTTGAGGTGGTTTCGGAGCCGAGGATAAAGCCTTGGCGTTGCTTGGAGATAAGTTCATCGTAAAGGTTTACGCGATAATTAAAGCCCGGAACATCGAGAGCGGCGTAAAATCCACACTCGGTATTGGCCTTTTCAGGATTGTCGCCGCCGCAGGTTACGGGGCGTGTATTGTCTAGCTGATGACAATAGTCGGTCATGTCTTTTGCCCTTTGTGCGCCCTCTTTGTTCCATTGTTCGGGAATTTCGTTACCAATGCTCCACATCACGATAGAGGGGTGGTTGCGATGTCGCGTATCAGGTTTTCGAGGTCCTTGCGCCACCATTGGTCGTAAAACAGGTTGTAGCCGTTTTTCACTTTGGGTTCTTTCCATGCGTCGAAACTCTCGGCCATCACCATCATACCCATCGAGTCGCACACTTGCATTTGCATTTGCGAGGGCATGTTGTGGGAGGTACGAATGGCATCCACACCCATATCTTTTCATCAAACGTATCTGCCGAATGATAGCTGCCTTGTTAACGGCTGCACCCAAAGGACCTAAATCGTGGTGCAAACACACGCCCTTAAACTTGCGCGACTGGCCATTTAGCTGGAAACCATCCTCCTTGCTAACGGCCACCGTGCGTATTCCCACGCGTTGGCGCAGGCGGTCGGCCAGTTTGTTGCCTTGATATAGGCTTACTTCGAGCGTGTAAAGATAGGGCTGTTCGGGGCTCCATGCCTTGGCATTGGCTATGTTTAGCTGTGCAGCGACCGTGCCTTGGGCGTTGGCTGCAAGGTTTTTCTGCGCCACAGCACGACCGTTTGCATCGAGCAATCTCACTGCAAGGCGTGCACCAGCCTTTCCTTTGGGCGTTGTGGCCTGCGTTTCTACATACACCTGTGCCTTACTTCCTGCAAGGTTTACCGTCTTAAAGATGGTTGCCCAGGGGTCTATACGGGCATCGCCTGCCGTTATGAGCGTTACAGGACGATAAAGACCTGCGCCTGGATACCAACGGCTGCTCTCCTCTTGGTTGTTCAGCAGCACGCGAACTTCGTTCTCACCAGCTTTTACATAGGGCGTAATGTCCAGGCGGAACGCATTGTAGCCATACATCCAACGGCCTGCCTCACGTCCGTTAACATAGACAACGGGTTCGCTCATGGCACCATCGAAGTAGAGCGTGGTATGCTTTGTGCCGGCGGGTAGCCTGAAAGTGGTACGATACTCTCCCTTACCAATCCACGGCAAAGCACCCGAACGCCCCGTCATGATCTAGTGGCTTCGGTTTGTCCGTCTTGCTCGATAGCCAGGTGTTGAATGTCCCATTTCTGGTCGAAAGGCCCCGTTATGGCCCAATCGTGCGGCACATCAACCTGCTGCCAATCCCTTCCGTCGCGCGAGAATTGCCACTTGTCGAGGTTTCGTTCCTGTCTGATTTGCGCCTGCGCAACCGATGCGAGGGCAAGAAAAGCTAAGATAAGCGTTTGTTTCATTGTTGTTTTTGAGGTTTATGGAGTGAGCTACGGCAGGTCTTTTTCCTTGGCCATTGCCGTAGTTTGGGCATGTTCTGCCCTGTGGTTTCGTTATTTTGCAGCTTGCCCCTTGCCTTTTCTGCGCATGCAATAGATACCAATGGCGATGAAGGGGAGCGAGAGAATCTGACCCATATTGAGGGGCATACCGCTTTCAAAGTCTACTTGTATATCCTTGGTATATTCGATAAAGAATCGGAATGTGAAGATGAGCGTGAGGCAAAAGTCGAAGAAGAACCCCGTACCCACACGCTGTGGATGCTTGCGATAGAGCCAAACACCCACGAAGAAGAACACGAAATAGGCGATGGCCTCGTACAACTGCCCCGGATGGCGCGGCATCTTATCCACCCTTTCGAAGATAAACGCCCAAGGCACATCGGTTACTTTGCCGATGATTTCCGAGTTCATGAGGTTGCCTAAGCGGATAAAGCAGGCTGTTATGGGGGGTGGCAATGGCGATATTATCGAGCACTTGCCACAGGTTTAGCCGCGTTCGGCGGTAGTATAGGTAAAGGGCAACGATGAGTCCGATGGTTCCGCCGTGCGATGCCAGCCCTTCGTAGCCCACGAATTTCCATCCTCCAGCGGGCAAAAAGTGGATGGGCACAATCATTTCGATGAAGTGTTGCCAGCTGGTTAGGTAGTATTCGGGCTGGTAGAACAAGCAATGACCTAGTCAGTGCGCCCAAAAGTATGCCGAAAAAGCAATAAAGGAAGAGCGGATCGAAGAGCTCGTCTTTTATCTTTGCTGCTTGTAAAGGCGCTGCACGATGAAGTAGGCCAACACAAGACCAATGAGCCAGCACAAGGAGTACCAGCGAACGGAGAACCCAAAGAGGTGAAAAGCCTCAACATCGGGGTTCCAAAGGATGTAGTTAAGGTGTGATAACATTTGTCTTTATTTAGATTTTATGCGTGCGCAATAGGGGTTGCGCAACGCGTTCTGAGCCATTTTGGCGGCTGTCTTCTTCATTTTAGCGGCTGTATGCTGCCATTTTAGACGAATAACTCCTTGTTGGTGCAAATGGGTTCGCGCCACATCGCCACCCACAAAGCACCGTTCGGCGTACTGCGAAACGGATTTTTTCGGGCCATATACGAAGATGCGGGGCGAGAGATAGGCGCACATCGGCTATGATTGCAGCCCATTTCGCCCAGCAAAGAACTATACGTTGAACCTCGAAGTGCATGATGTCGCCATCTTGCACCACGTAATCTTTACCCTCGATGCCTGGCTTTCCCGCTTCGCGCACGGCCGATTCCGAACCATATTCGATGTAATCGTCGTACTTAATAACCTCTGCGCGGATAAATCCTTTTTCGAAATCGGTGTGAATAACGCCTGCACATTGGGGCGCTTTCCAACCTCGGTGGTAGGTCCAAGCCTTTACTTCCATCTCGCCGGCCGTGATAAAGGTTTGCAAATTGAGGGCAAAGGCGTAGGCCTTTTTGATAAGTCGGTTAACGCCACTTTCTTCAAACCCAGCTCGTCGAGGAACATTTGCTTGTCCTCGTAGCTTTCTAGCGAGGCGATGTCTTCTTCGGTTTTGCCCGCAATAACCAGCACTTCGGCCCCCTCTGCCTTTGCCACTTCTTCCACCTTTCGGCTGTAATCGTTGCCTGTTTTGGCCGCAGCCTCGTCTACATTGCAGACGTACAGCACGGGTTTTGCGGTAAGTAGGAAGAGGTCGTGTGCGGCTTGTTGCTCCTCTTTGCTTTCGAATGTCACGTTGCGGGCATTCATGCCCTTCTCAACACCTCCTTGTAGGCCGTCAGTACGGTAACGTTCAGCTTGGCATCCTTGTTTCCTGCGGCCGCAGCCTTTTGGTCTTTAGCCAGTCGGGCCTCGATGGTTTCGAGGTCTTTCAGTTGCAATTCGGTGTCGATTATTTCTTTATCGCGTATGGGATCGATGGTTCCGTCTACGTGTGTGATGTTTTCGTCGTCGAAACAACGCAGTACATGTATCACGGCATCGGTTTCGCGGATGTTTCCCAAGAACTTATTGCCCAGTCCTTCGCCTTTTGATGCGCCCTTAACAAGCCCTGCGATGTCTACGATTTCGCACGTTGCAGGCACAATTCGGCCAGGATGTACAATCTCGGCGAGGCGTGTTAGGCGTTCGTCGGGCACGGTAATAACGCCCACATTGGGCTCGATGGTGCAGAAAGGGAAGTTAGCTGCCTGCGCCTTAGCGCTTGAAAGGCAATTGAAGAGGGTGGACTTGCCCACGTTGGGCAGCCCTACTATACCACATTTTAATGACATGTCTTGTTGTTTACAATTATATATATAATGTGCAAAGTTAGTGCAGAAATTCGAGAAACACGAATAAAAGTGGTATGGTTTGCGGCAAAGAGTCTATGATAAGTGGCTGATTTTAATATTCAAAGGTGTTTTTGTGTTGCTCTCGCGTGGGGGGTAGGCCCGCTTTTTGATGCAGCCTCATCAACGCTTGATGATGCCATTGGTTGCAGATGTTCAATGCTTATCATGGTAAACGAGGCAGACATCTCTCGATGTCTCGCATGCATAAGTCCGCCGGCATCAGTCGGCGTATCATGCTTTTCTTGTATTCACCCGGTCAGGGTTCTCTTTAAGCCTGCGTAAGTTGCTATCTCCTCTCCTTTCTGTTGTTTAGACAGTTTATTTTCTTTAATTACGAACTTGAATGCGTCTTTGCGTACAGCGTCTGTTCCTTTCACTTCAACAAACAGTGAGTCCTCCTTACGGTGTACGTTCCTTCCTCTACTTTCGCCTCTTTGTTCTTGGGGTCGTTGGTCTTTAAATAAGTGCCGTCTTTTTGGTAAACTTCGAAAACGGGAACGGGTTTCTCCGATTCTCCCTCACCAGTGCCTTCGCCAACTTTCTCCTTCATGTCTTGTTGCCAAGTTCCGACGATGGCGCTAACCTTTTTCTTTCTTTTTGTCGACTGGCACATCGTCGTCGTCGTTTGAACATGAGGATAAAGTAACTCCCATAAAAAGGATGGCCACTAGGGCTAGAAAGCCCAACAGGGCCTTGTCAAATGTTGTTTTTTTCATGATTGATATGTTTTATAAATACTTTTATCGCTTGCAAAGTTACGACATTTTGTGTAATCAAAAAGAAAAGAAGCACTTTTTCTGTTGCTTCTTATGTTAAAATTCACATTGGGTAAAAAGTGTTTTTGTAGATTATTCAGATTGTAACAACTAGTGTCTCGGTTTGTAAGAAAAGTCTTGTTGACGGGTTAACAGGCTAAGAAGTTGGCGAATAGGCAAGTAGAAGAGTGGACAAATGGAACAATTCTACCAGTTGTTCAGTTGACAAATTAACCAGTTTACGAGTTAACAAGCAGACTAAATTTAGTTGATGAGTAGAGAAAAATGATGTTGACAAGAAACAGCGTTAATGGGCTAACGAGCAAGTTTTTGTTAAGAAATACGATACAAAAACAAGCTGAACAGCCCCACATGAGCCAGCCACGGAAATGCCATTGCCGCCTACTTAGCAGCCAAACGCTCGTCAACTCGTAAGTTTGCCTACCTGCCAACTCACTTATTGCCAATCTTCTTAGCAAACTCCCACACCACAATTCCAGCCGCAACCGACACGTTGAGCGAGTGTTTGGTGCCAAACTCGGGGTATTTCCAGACAGCCGTCGCGCAGTCTACCACCGCTTGTTGCACGCCTTTCACCTCGTTTCCCAGCACAACGGCGTAACGTTGGCCCTCGATGGTTTGCAGATTTTGCAGCATGGTAGAGCCTCGCCACTTGCTCCACGGCAAGCACTTTGGTTGCATGGGCGTGCAATTCGTCAACGGCATCGGTGGTTTCTGCGAAGTATTTTCACGTCACACTATCCTCCGCGCCCAATGCCGTCTTATGAATTTCGGCACTTGGCGGTGTTGCCGTGATGCCACAAAGATAGACGGCCTCAACACGAAAGGCATCGCACGAACGCAATACCGACCCTACATTGTGCAACGAACGCACGTTATCTAACACCACCACTAGCGGCAACTTGCTGGATGCCTTAAATTCGTCCACCGTCAAGCGGTGCATTTCTATGGTTTTTTTAATTTACGCAAAGCTCAATATTATTTTTAGTTTGTGAGTTGTTCAGTTTGAGCGTTGAAGTCGCCTTTACTTTTAAGACTTCCATCAATTGAGTGGGACTTATTATCTTTGTGTTGCGAAAAAACAAACCAAGATAAGCACACTTCTCCTGTACAAAGTACCAGACAAAGTTACGATATAATTTGAAATATTGTCCCATTTATCAGCGGCAAAACGTGGTTATGCCATGAAAAGTAACACAAACTCATATACTTACCCACTCATACACTTCCATCTTACAAGCTTACTAGCCCACAAGCTTACCAACTCAATAACTTATTAACTCACGACCTCATCAACTCACAGCCCCATAATCTTACGATAGATTTTACAAAACACATTATTTTCGTCGTCCCTTCTAGCGAAGTGAGCGGCCATTTTTGCATGTATTTTGCCGTGTTTTTCCGTTTTACAGTTTTCCACGTTAGTCTATTTTTAAGAATTTCACCCGCATTTTGCACCATTTAGCCTTTCTATTTGGCCGCCAACTCGCATTTTTTTGCTCCCAATTACCCCGTTTTAGACCCTAAAAACCCACTTTTTAACAGCTATTTTGCCCTTTTTAGGCGTGCAACACATGCCTAAAACAGCTTATATTTATACAATTGGCATGGATGTTTATGCTTTTTCGCCTCGCGTTTAGCATCAAAAACGCACTGCATTTAGCACTCATTTTACCTTGCGTTTAGCACCAAAAACGCACGGTATTTAGCACCAAAAACGCAGTGCGTTTTGCACCAAATTGCAGTGCGTTTTGGTGCTAAATGCACTGTTTTTGCTGCGAACAGCTCAAAATCTAGTGCAAATGGCGGTTTTATTAAATAAAAATACATTTTTCCGACATTCACATACTACCCCTTTTTGTACCGAAACAAACCTCCGCGAGAATCGATTTTTTGCGGCAAGGCGGACGATTGCGAGCAAAAATCGCACTCATCATGTTAAAATTCTTGCTGAAAAGTGGACAAAACAAGGTGCATCTTAGGGATTGAATAAGGCCGCACTCTACCTTACCCACCATTTAAAAACAACAATGGCGGAACAACATAGGTGAGGGCCACTACCGCACCCATGCCCACGATGGTTATTGCCCCTAGTGAATGCAAAGCGGGGTGACGGGCTACAACCAACGACCCCATACCGATGAACATGATGGCCGCCGAGAGCAAGATGCCCTTGCGATAGGCTGCCAACATGGGGCGGCCGTGGCGCCGTTCGTATATCAATCCCTCGGTAACAAAAATGCTATAATCGTCGCCTTGACCGAAAAATAAAAGGTGGCCAAGATGATGTTCACTAGGTTGAAACGCATATCTAAAAAGGTGCATCGCGCCCAAAAATCCACAGCCACGACACCACCATTGGCATGAAGGCGATGAGTGCAAGCTTAAACTTGCGGAACGAAAGCCAGAGGAAAGCGAAAACAATAGCACCGCAAACCCAACCGATATAGTTGAAATGCTGCGACAACGAGTTGGCTATCGTGGCGTTAAGACTGGGCGAAGGTGAACGCCCAACGCTCGCCATTAGGCGTGGATGTAAAGGCCGCCGCCACGCTATCGGCCTGCGCCGAAGGCACACTTAACGATGTTAACCACCGTGTTTCCGATGATGCGATTGCCCAGAGAGGCCTGCAAAAAGGGTGCAAAGTGGTTGGGCGGTTGGGGCGTAAAGCGTGTGGCGAGCATCTTTTGGAAGGGCGCGAAGGCATCGGCAGCAAAGCCTTCCCTCGCTGCCAAAAGTCCCAAGCTGTCTAATTGCGGCGCACGTTCTTTCAATATACTGCGCCATTGCGCCAAACGGCGTTCTTGTTCGGCCTTACTAGCCACCAAAAGCGGGTATTGTGGCTGTTCGGCAGCCTGCAAAGCCTGCTCTACATGCTTTCCTTCGGCCACGAAATACACTTGCGTTGTGCCATGTTCTTCGCCGCGCATCTGCGCCAATTGCATCAAAAGTGTTTGCTGTTGCGGCGTTAGGTAGTTGATGTTTCGCAAGTCGGTGTCGAACTGTGTGCCCAAACTGAAATAGCCCAGCACGAGCGTTACCACCACCAAAGCCGTACCAACAACCACCGTTCGCCTGCGATGATGGGGCGAATGGGCAGTCGCAGTAGCCCCAGATGTGGCCGATATGGGGGCGGCATCGGGCATTTCGTCTTGTTCGTTTGCGGTCGAAGGCTTGACAGAAACGTTTTTCTTGCCCACAAAATGGGGCAAGAACACCACAACAAACAAGATGGTGCTAACCAACATCAGGGCTGCGAAGATGCCCAAATGGCTCAATGCGGTGGCATCGAGGGGTATTAAGGCGGCAAAAGCCCCCACAGTTGTGACGTTGCCCACCACAAGGGGCGAGGCAATCTCTTCGAGTGTCTGCCGCGGCGAGGCGCAATGAGCCAAATGTGTAACGAAGTGTAAGGATGTTTACGGCAATACCGATAATTACCGAGGCTATACCCAACACAATGATAGACACTTCGCTGCTTACCGAAAGCCATTCCGCCCATAGCCATGAGCCAACCAAAGCCCAGCGAAACGACGATGAGAAACAGGTGACGGGCGCGCCGTAAGGCCCACACCAGCAACGCAACGATGAGCGTTGCGGCAAATGGATATGGCCCAAATGCTATCTTTCTTTATCTGCGAGGCATTGTCTCACAGCTATCACAGGTGCACCCGTAGCAGCGATTTGTACGCCCCGCACGCGCGTTTCTACACTTCGCGCCACGCCATCTATTTGCTTAACGAGCTGTGCATTGCCGTTTGTTTCGCTTGTCTGTATGGCGATGTGAGCATGGCCACGGCGTGGCGGTCGTCGGCGTAAAGATATAGCCGTCGTGTAGTTCGTAGTGCAGGGCGTTACCGCTAGCTTGCAGCCGGCTTAGTAAGGGCGTAAAAAGGCCCAAGGGGTCGCGCTCGATGTTCTGTGTAACCATTCCGCCCGTGGGGAAAAGCAGCATTTCGCGATTGCGTTGCAGTGCGGCGGCCATGCTGTCGGTGCTAGTTATGCGGCGTATGCGGGCAAAATCGGCATCGCCCAGCAGCAAAGGCGCGTTTTGATAGGCGAAATCGGGAATGCGCATCACGCTCTCGAAGTCGGCCTGTGCCGTTAGTTGCCATCCGCAGGCCTTGCTTTCGCGTTGAAATAGCTGCATGGCGCGCACCAAGAGGGGCGTGTTGCTGCGTGGTATCGGTGGGCGAGGCCACGATAAAGATGCGGTCGGCAGCGTTTGTCTGCCTGTAAAATCTCCATCGAACGACGATAGTTGTGGTCGTTGGGCAGAAAGTCGGTGATGTCTTCTTTGAAACGCAGTTGCGATGCGCCCGCCAACGCGCCCAAAGCCATAGCAATGGGCAGGGCAAGGCGCAGCAGACGATGTTGCGCAAACCAGTCGTACAGCCTTATAAGCCATTGTGCAATCATGTCAGCTTTGCTTTATTTGTTGTTTGGCCGCAACAGGATTGGCGTATATGTGCAGCAGGTGGTGGCGTTCTTCGTCGGTGGTTAGCTGGCTTAAACGCTGGCTTAGCCACGCTTTTGCCTCATCCCATTGGGCATTCTGCGGTCCTTCGGGGTGCAACATGGCATAGGCGGCCATGTTGGTTGGCATCAGTTGGTAGGCATCAATAATGGCATGGTCTATCATCTGTGCCACTTGGCGCACGGCATCGTTAAGGGGCAGGTGCGCAAGGGGTTCAAGTTGGGCTGCGCCAATGGGTTTTGTTACGCGGAAATGCACCCTTCCCTTGGGCTGACTGATGCCCGTAATGATGCTGTTGATGTCTTCGCCCGGCTGTTTTACGTAGGGTTTGTGCGCGGATTGCGCCATTTCGCGCGCTTTAAGCAGGTCGCACGACTCGTATTCGTAGCTCACGGCCACGGGTACGATGTTCAGTTGGGCCAACGAAACGATCTTTATTGCCCATTCCAGAAAGCGTAGAACATCTTTATAAGTGCAGGTTCGGTTCGGTCTAGTCCGTCTTTTGTGCGGCCGTTTCGCTGTGCAATCCATACCGACGAGCCTCTGTCTACCATGGCATGCCTGATGTATCGCGACAGGGTGTAGCTCGCTTTCGTAGAACTGCCGCTTGTTTCCGCCGCGCTCCACGCGAAACATCTTGTTGCTTTTTGCCGATGTCTACCACGGTTGGGTGGGTCATGAGGTTGGCTCCAAAGGTTATTTCGCAGGTATCGTGTCCTGCATCCACCAATGCGTTTTTGCAGCAGCGAGGCATCTAACACAATGTCGCGATGATTGCTACAAAGAGGTAAGGCGTGGCGGGTTGTAGCAGTTCCAACCCTTCGCAAACAAACTGTGTTGTACTTCTTCGCATCACTTCTCGGTTGAAATGATACATCACGCGGGCTGAAACTCCGCGTGCTGTGCTTATGTCTTGCAGCATACGTGCCACGTCTTGCGCGCTTTGTTCGGGAAATACAAAGTGGGCCAACTGCGGTAGCCACTGACTTTGGGCTATTCGCCGCATGGCCAGTGCCACTTCGTCGTCGTTATAGGGGTCGTATGTCGTCGAACTCTCCTCTTGCTCTGCAAACATTCTCCATATATATAAGGTGTGATGTGGATGAACTTGTGTTTTGAAATATCGCGACAAAGTTAGTAAATAATCACGAAAAGCGATGCAATTAAACTACTCTTTGTGTTGTGTTTAACTGAAATCGGCCATCAAAGACTAGCTTACAAACTTAACCTAAAAGCCCAATGGGTTTTAAAACGATGGGTTACGAATGGCATCTGGCGCACCTGTGCAGCCCATATACAAGTACGCCCGTTGCGCAATGGCTAGCGCAACGGGCGTTTAAGTGAGCCACACAGCATGCGATGCTTGGTTTTTTTTGCGTGTTAGGGCATAATCAGATGCACCTCAATCCTTTTCTCAACGCCGGCAACGGCCGTCTCGTTAACCGATGTCAGCCTATACTTTATATATAGGAAGTTACCCTTTTTCTCGGCAGCTGTAACCTCAATTCGGGGCTCTTCAAGATAAATGTCCTTGTGTTCGGCATCGCTACTCGATGGGAACCATGCGGTTACTTTATAGTTTCCGTTCTCGCTTGCCACCTCGTTGGGATACAAACTAACAAAATTGCCCCCTCGCTTAACTGTCATCTGCACCAGTTTAAGCCACGCTCTCGTGTCGATGGCTTTCACTTGTGCCGTCTTATCGCCGTCGGCAGAGTTCCTAAACCGCTTACCGAAGAACTCGTTTACCTCTGTTTTACCGGCGATGTTCCACTCGTTGTTGAGGTCGGACAGCGGTTTGAAGCCTTTCAACGTTAAAGAGAACTGCGCCAATTCGGTTTCCGAGCCATCCTTAGGCGTGAGGTTTAATCGTCAGCGCGATGGAGTTGTCGCCGTCGTTCTTCTGTTTACTGGCCAGAAGTGGGGCAAACTTATTTTCGTCGTACTTAATCAGGGAGCCATAGAACGCAGCAAGCTGACGGTAAACGCCACGCATGTAGAACTTACTTGCGGCTTCGGTGTCAACGGTAAACTGCTTGGCGTAATACGCGTTCTTATCAATGGCAAGGCTTGAGAGCCATTGTTGCCCGTTTTTCCTTTATTCCGTTGTAGGTAACGGTAAACATGATGCTCCCTCGAATGGCTGTTGCTGGGCACATAACGCACATCGCTGATGGCGGTTTTGGCCCAATCGTCGGGCGTAAAGTGTAATGGTTACTTCCAGCTGCGGCAGAAGCGGAGAGGTTCTACCAGCTTTGAGAGATATTCCGCGGTGAATTTATCGGCCTTGTTCAGGCGGAATAGCGTATCGAAGTCGAACTCCGACAGGTAGTCTACGCCGTCTTTCCATTTGGCCACAGCGCGCATGGCCATGTCTTGGTCTGCGGGTTTCTGTGCAAAACCGGTGAAATCCACGTCCAATCCGAAAGGCTTATTACCAGCAACGCCCGTCACTTTAAGCGTGAATGTGCCCTTTTTGTTCGTCGCGTTTCACCACGTTCACGGCCTTAACTTCAATTTCCTTGCCGTCTATGGTTTTCTTTCCGAGGTCGGCTTTTGCCTTTTCTATGGCTTGGTTCACGTTAAGTTGCTTGTCGAGATTGAAGTATTTCACAATGTCCGCGGCTTTAACCTCGGTCGTTTCTCCTTGTGTTGGTGGCTTTTGTGGTGTAGGGGTTAGTCCATCGTCCCCTCCACAGGCAGCAAAAAGACGCATACGGCTGCTAATAAAATAATTTTCTTCATTGTTAATCCTGTCTCTAATACTAAAAACTGGCGCGCCTTTTCAGCCCTCCCTACAGGCCTTTGCAACAATGGCGCAGAGGCGTTGAGCAATTGCGGCGCACAATAACTATGGGGCAAAGATAAGCAAAATAATCGGAAAATTGGTAGTGAAATATCCTATTTAACATAAGGAGATGTGGAAAGAAGTTGGAAAAGGCCCGCGAAAACTGGTAGATTAAAAGACTTCGTCCCTCACAAACTCACCAACTTAGCAACTTATGTCCTTACCAACTCATGAACTTAAAACGCATTTCCATCATAAACTCACGAACTTAGAAACTTATGCCCTTACCAACTCAAACATTTATAGAATTATTCTATACAGGAATAGAAGGAAAAGTTTGGGCTCGGTGGATTTTATGCCCTAACTTTTGCAAAACTGAAAAGGAAATAAGAAATTTACTCACAATTATAAATATAGAAAGGAAATAAGAAATGAAAAACAATGATGTATTTGGGACTAGACGAGAACAAAATCAACCCGTTGTTAAAGGATTGGCCCAACTGTTGGCCGACTACCAAGTGTTTTACACCAACCTGCGCGGCTTGCATTGAACGTAAAGGTAAGCGTTTCTTTGGTTTGCACGCCAAGTACGAAGAGCTTTATAACGATGCTGCCGAGAAAGTAGACGAGATTGCAGAACGCCTTTTGCAACTGGGCGCAACTCCCGAAAACCGTTTCAGCGAGTATCTCAAAGTATCTACGATAAAAGAAAGCGGCAACGAGTCGGAAGGAACAGAAGGTATTGAGACTGTGCTAGACAACTTGGGCAACCTTATCAAGCAAGAGCGTGCCATCGCTAAGCTTGCTGCCGATGCCGACGACGATGCAACGGTGGGCTTGATGGATGGTTTCCTCGCTGGTCAAAAGAAAAGAACGTATGGATGTTTGTGGCTTTCTTGGATAAAAGCTACAAAAGTAAAACAGCCGTGCAAATAGCTAACGCATACGCCGCTGTATGGCGGTTAGCCACCGTGCGTATCTCTGTTAAAAACGATTGGCGGCGACTTCGCCATGAGGGTCGCCGCCTTACGCCCCTACTGCAAAGCCACTGCACACAAAGGCAAGGGCCAAACAATATGTAGAATTAAAGCTGTAAGACAGTGAGATTGGGAGTTTAGAAGGTAGTGAGTTCGTCAGAACAGTAGCTATTTTACCCCCAAACGCTTTCGCAATTGTACACTCGCAAACGTTTTTGTACAAGGATGCACGCGATAAAAACCCATTAAATTAGAACTTACACCCACACACAAAAGATAACTGAAAAAGCTCATCAACTTAAACTAGCATAGCTTTGCACGAGAGATTAGCGCAGAGAGTTATAAAAACAGACTAGCAAAAGCATGTCTGCATTTAGCGAAAAGATTAAAGTGGTGGCGTGGTGGTGCGATGATGCACCGCCACGCTTTTGTGTTGGCTACAAGCCATTAAGCGCAGGCGTTGCAGCAGCTATGGTTTTGATTAGCTAATGGCATTCCAGTACATAACAAGTGCTTTACACCCTATTTCTCATCGCTTGCCTCCACATTCACTCATTTCTTCTCCAAACATAGTGTTTTTCATGTTTTTGACGCTAATTTTGTCCTTTCAAAACAAACTGATAATGAGCATTACATCCTTAGTGAGCGGAGCTTTCAAACGCCGACAGGCCGACATTGAAATGTACGCCCACCATAGCGAAGAGATACAAAGGCGTGTGTTGGCCCACCTTGTGCAGCAAGGACAACGCACGCAATATGGCAATACGTGGGGAATGAACAACATACAAACCTACGAACACTTTGCCAAGCAGCTACCCATAACCTCTTACGAGGAACTGAAAGAGCCCATCGACCGCATGCGCCACGGCGAAGCCGACGTGTTGTGGCCTGGTGTGGTGAAGTGGTACGCCAAATCGTCGGGAACAACCAACGACAAAAGCAAATTCATCCCCGTATCTGCCGAAGGCTTGAAAAACATTCATTATAAAGGCGGAAAAGATGCCGTGGCACTTTATCTGCGCAACAACCCCAAGAGCCGGCTATTCGATGGGCGCAGTCTGATATTGGGTGGAAGTCACTCGGCCAACTACAACGTGGCGCACAGCCTAGTGGGCGACCTCAGCGCGATACTCATCGAAAACATCAACCCCTTGGCCAGTATCGTGCGCGTTCCCAAGAAAAGCATCGCGCTAATGCCCGACTTCGAGGCCAAACGCGAGGCCATTGCCCAACAAACTTTGCACGCCAACGTTACCAACATATCGGGTGTGCCCTCGTGGATGCTCTCTGTGCTGGTGCGTGTGCTCGAACTTTCGGGCAAAGATACGCTCTCCCAGGTGTGGCCCAACCTCGAAGTGTTCTTTCATGGCGGCATTGCTTTCGGCCCTTATCGCGAGCAATACCGCAAGTTAGTGGGCTCGTCGCAGATGCGGTACATGGAAACTTACAACGCCAGCGAGGGCTTTTTCGGTCTGCAAGATGCTCCCGACGACGAGGCTATGCTGCTCATGATAGACTGGCGTTCCCGCATTCTGCGAGTTCGTCCGATGGACGAATTTGGGACAGACAACGCCTCGGTGGTTCCGCTTTGGGGCGTTGAGCCTGGTCGCAACTATGCAATGGTGATTAGCACAACGTGTGGTTTGTGGCGTTATGTTATTGGCGACACGGTTTGTTTCACCTCCACACGGCCCTATAAGTTTAAGATTACGGGACGAACAAAATACTTTATCAATGCCTTTGGCGAAGAACTGATTATGGACAACGCCGAACAAGGCTTGGCTTACGCCTGCAAACAAACGGGTGCAGAGGTGTTGGAGTACACGGCCGCGCCTGTATTTATGGATGCCGAGGCCAAATGCAGACACCAATGGCTTGTGGAATTTGTACACAAGCCTACTTCTCTCGATGCCTTTGCCAAGGCACTCGACCTGCGCCTGCAACAACTTAACAGCGACTACGAGGCTAAACGACATAAGAACATTACGCTGCAACAGCTGGAAGTGGTTGAGGCACGACAAGGTTTGTTTAACGATTGGCTGAAAAGCAAAGGCAAACTGGGCGGACAACATAAGGTGCCGCGATTGGGAAATAGCCGTAAGAATATTGAGGAGCTGTTGAAGATGAATTAAAGAAGAGCAGGGCCTCACCCCCAGCCCCTCTCCAAGGGGAGAGGGGAGTGATATGCCTTGTGAATTATCCTTTTGTTAACCAAGAGTGCATGCGGCCTTTGGGCAACTATGGAGTGATATGCCTTGTGAATTATCCTTTTGTTAACTTGTTAACTCGTCAACTTGAAATTGTCAGCTTTTCAGCAAGATTTTTAACACTAAAAGTGCCATTTTTATCCACCAACTGCCCCACCTTGTCGCAAAAAATCGATTCTCGCGAAGGTTTGTTTCGGTGCCAAAAGAAAGGGTTGCATGTGTGAATGTTGGCAAAATGAATATTTATTTAAAGCAACCGCCATTTGCAGCAATTTTGGGCTATTTACCGCTAAATGTGGTGCGTTTTGGTGCAAAATGACCTACGTTTTGCCGCTAAATGCAACGCGTTTTGGTGCTAAATGCAGTGCGTTTTGGTGCAAAACGCAAGGTAAAATGGTGCTAAATGCAGTGCGTTTTGATGCTAAACGCGAGGCAAGACACATAAATATCCACAGCAATTGTATAAACAAAACCTTTTAGAACCACGAAACATGGCCAAAAAGGGCAAAAATAGGCGCACTAAAAGTGGGGTTTTAGGGTTAGAAGTGGGTAATTGGGCGAAAACAATAATGAGTTTTCAACCAAACTAGAAAATGAAATGGTGCTAAATACAGGTTCTTGGCTTAAAAATAGACAAAACGCAAGGCGCAAAAGGAGTAGAAAAACGGCTTTTTACCTACTTCTTAACCAATATTCTCGCTAGAACGGAACGAAATTAGAGCGACATTGTAAAATAAAAAGATAATAATTTAAGTTTTTCGAGTTGGTGGGCAGCCAGCTAATCACAACCCTTTACAATGGAAAGGGGGCGGGGGTGAGCCGTTTAATTCCTCCTCACACTCCCCAACCAACAAGCCAACTGCACCACCCAACATCAGTTTTCCCCAAAGGGGTAAGAACTCTTCGTTGCAAAAGCAGGCTGAAAACAACAGCAAATATCGTGGTTAGCACTATGGCAAAGACTAGCGAAAAGGGGCTTTAATGCGCCATTCTAAACGCACAGGACACCCCTCTTTAACGCCTGTTTCGTTGTCACCAACCCTATGCGGCAAACGTTCTTCCACGGGTTTATTTCTCTAATTGCGCAATCGGTTTTCAAGGCTTGTCCCATCCGTTTCGTAAAACCGTTATGGCTATCCCTTGCCCTGGTTGTTCCTTGTTGGTGGCGTTGGGGCATCCATGATGTGATGTTCGGCAAAGCAATTGACATCGCCCACGCCTCATAAAAGTTGTTGTGCTTTTACTTTGTCCACTTTTTCTTTCATAGCCGTTCAACTTAAATACGGATGAAACAACACATTTGCAAATGTAATAAATTTCGTTGACACTGCAATATCAATATGGTGTGTTAAATCGTGATACAGACTTTTAAAGGGAAAGGGAAAGGGAAAAGGTGAAAAAGTGAAAAGGTAAAAGATGGCTAACGTACCTAGGCATTTGGCTTAACTCCACTAACTCCATAACTCCTTAACTCCTTAAATGTAACGCCACCTAGGCATTTGGATTAACTGCTAACTCCATAACTCCACAATCTCCTTAAATGTAACGCCACCCTAGGCATTTGCAACTCCTTAACTCCATAACTCCTTAACTCCTTAAGGCCTAGCTGTGGGGGCATAGTCTGTTTAGTCAAATATTCCCTAACAACAAAGCAATATCACTCTATTACTAACTTTGCCAACGCCCAATTATGCACCGTTACACAAGGAATACGCTAAATGCCGGCATAAGCGGCGTTATGGGCAAACGTTACTCGCAACGATGCAGGCTTGCTTGCACGCTGTGAGACGCATACACCTACGCATAACAGTAACGTCAACAATGCACACGTTGCTACGCCTACACATAACCGTTTAGCCCTTGCATACAACGAGGCAAAGGCCACTATATATAAGGGAACACGACAATAAAGAATGTGCAAACAAGCAACAGCAGGTAAAAGGAAAATATGAAGGAACGCAACAATACGGACAAGGCGCACAGCACGCAACGCACACGCAGACTTAACTGGCAGCTGTGCCGTTTCGCCCTGTTGCTACTTACGCTGCATTATGGCCGCTTGCGCCCTGAATGGCAACCCCGATGGGGGCTGGTACGACGAAACACCGCCCCGAGTGGTGGCGCATCGCCCACAGAAAAGGCCACTGGCGTGAAGACTGAAAGCTGCACATACGCTTTAACGAGTTTATCAAGATAGAAAACGCCACGGAAAACGTAGTGGTTTCACCTCCACAGCTTGAAACGCCCGACATTAGAGCTGGCGGAAAAAGCATCGACATCGAACTGAAAGACTCGCTCAAAGGCTAACACCACGCACGGTGGACTTTCTGACGCCATAACCGACAATAACGAGGCAACGCCCTTGAAACTATACGCATCAGTTTCTCTACGGGCGAACTATATCGACACGATGGAGGTGAGCGGGTGGTTCTGCCGCCGAGAGCCTGAACGCCGTGAAAGGCATACTGGTGGACCGCCGCTAACCTTGCCGATAGTGCGTTTCGTACCCAACCGATGCTGCGCGTGGCCGAGCCGACGGGCGCGGACAGCTTTGTTATACGCGGCATCGCACCGGAAAAGTATCGCGTTTGCGCGCTGCAAGATGTGACGGCGACCACCATCTCACGCAGAAAAGGGCGAAGAAGTGCTTTAATCGCGAGATTATCGCACCTTCGTCGAAGCCCGATGTGCGGCAAGACACGCTTTGGCGCGACTCGTTGCGCATCGATTCCATTTCGCGCGTTAGCTATACGCACTTCTGCCAGACAACATCATGCTGCGTGCGTTTACACATATACAAAACCGATCGCTTTTTCACTAAGGCCGAACGAACGCTGCCGAATGTTTCTCGCTGGGTGTTTACGGCTGGCAGCAACGAACTTCACAGCTGCGCGGACTCGAACTTTCAACAACGCCGAGCGCGCCTCATCGTAATGCCCACGGCTGAAAGAGGACACCTGCATAACCTATTGGATTTACAAGACCTGCGCTGATTAGCAAGACACGCTGCATGCAGATGCAATATGGGTACAGACTAATACTGCGCGTAGAAACAGATACGATAGAGGTATGATGAAAAACACGCCAAAAGGCTGAAAGTAGTGCAAAAGAAAGCGGAGGAATGGGAAGGCTCGAGACAAGGCGCAAAAGCAAAGGAGAACCCTTTTGAAAACGGAAATGCGCCCCAAGCGCTGAAAGGTGGAAGTGAAGGTGAACAACAGCATCGCTCCCTCGACGAGAACGGCAATAGAGTTTGCCAACGCCTTTGCAAAGTCTTGATTCGCACCAGCAGTGACACCTTTATTCAGCAAGCGCTACACTGCGTGGTATGAGGCCCGTTACAGGGATTAGTGCGAGGGGCGACAGTTTGGCACCCGCAGGAACCAATCTCTTGCATCAGCGATGGTTGGAGCTATGCAGTCGAGTGGAAACCAGGCGTGGAATACAGCTTTTGAACTCGATCTGGCGCTCACCGGCATCTACGGAACCACGTCGGGCAAGATAAAGCAAGGCTTTAAGGTAAGAGAAGACAAACGGTTTGCCACACTCGCCGTTTCGCTTACGGCGCTTACCGACTCTAATGTGCTGGTTCAGCTGCTCAACAGCAAGATGGTGTGGTGAAACAAACACGCGCCTTAGCTGGTACGGCTAACTTCTACTACCTGCAACCCGCAAGGTATTACCTGCGTTTGTTGTAGACCGCAACTGGAACGGGCGCTGGGACACGGGCGATTTCTATCGCGGAGAAGAAACCCTGAAACGGTGTATTACTTCCCCGAAGAAATAGAATGCAAGGCCAACTGGGATGCCACACGCACCTGGAACCCGCACAGTAGCCGCTGAACGAGCAAAAGCCGGTAAGATTACCAAGCAAAAGCCCGATAAGGCAAGAGCATCAAACGCCGAAACAGGGAACGTGCAGTGAATTGGGCGTACCCCACTGCCCTGAATTAAAGTAAAATGCCTTTTGCCCGAGGCCGAGGACTCGAGACGCCCCGAACTGCAAATTGCCACACAGTCACATGCGGGAAACGGGCGCAAAACACATAATGAAACAAGCAAAAGGGAAGCGCTAAAGACCTTTCCCCATATCAATAACCCGCGATGCAAAGAGCCCCAGACAGCACATCGCACATAAAAAGACCTAACGAGATGAAGAAGACAGATGTTGGCACTAGTGCTGGTTGCGCTGACTGATGACCGCTCAAATGCAGGCGCAATGCAGCACTTCGGAACACCGCTTTTAAGTCGGGCGAGTTTCTCACTTACAACCTTTACTTCAACTGGAAGTCTGTTTTGGGTGAAAGGCTGGCACGGCTCTGCGTCGGTAGTACAAAGTGTTTACGGCGGCAAGCCCTGCCTATCAGGGGCAGCCTCATCACGCGTGGAAACAGCAAAGTAGACCATTTCTTGTACTCCGCGATACCCTTATGTGTTATTCGTCGCTCGATATGGCACACTTTACTACCGAAAAAGGCGCACGCGAGGTAGCGCAGATACACGGTAGACGAGGTGTTTCTGCAGCTATCCCGACGGCAGCAAGTGCCACGTTAAACAGCACTGCAAACCCACGATGGAAACCATCTAGTGACAATCGCACGCTAGATGAATGCGTATTCGACATGATGAACATCTTTCTTAGGGCGCGTTCGTTCAACGCCCGAAGGCTGGTAGAGCGGCAACGAAATACCCTTTTACGGTGGCCGAAGGCGATGGTTTGTTTATTCCTGCAACGCTTAGATATAACGGCAAAACGGTGGTTAAAGGAGACGATGGCGTGAAATACTGTTGCCTGGAACTGGCCTACATCGAGCGCAAACCCAATAGAAAGCCCAAGGAAATTGCCCGCTTCTTCGTTACCGACGACAGCAACCACGTTCCTGTTCGCATAGATGAACCTCAAATTCAGCGGCCAAGGCTTTTGTTAGCATGAAAGGGACTGAAGTGCCGTTTCGACCGAAAAATAAAAGAATGCTGGGCCGAGACGGGAACAACTAGGCCCACAAGAAGACCTACAAAACAGGGAGGACAAGCAAGGGTTTGTCAGAACAAACTGAACCCCTGAAAGCAATACATCAAATACCACCATACAATGGCGCAAAACGATCAGGGGTTAACCCCCATGATGAAGCAATTTTACTCTTTCAAGGCCAAACATCCCGATGCCTTGTTGCTTTTCCGTTGCGGCGACTTCTACGAAACATACAGCGAAGATGCCGTAGAGGCGTCGCGCGTGCTGAGATTACCTCACCAAAGCGCAACAACAAAGGCAAACTACCGATGCCACGAGAGATGGCGAGCCTTCCCCATCACGCGCTGGATACCCTATCTGCCCTAAGCTCATCAGGCGGGCAAACGCGCTAGCTATGCGACCAACTGGAAGACCCAAACTAATCGAAAAACGCTCTGTGAGCGCGGCTAACTCGAACTGGTTACGCCAGGAGTGGCAATGGGCGACACCGTACTTAACTATAAGGAAAACAACTTCTTGGCAGCCGTTCACTTTGGAAAAACGGCTTGCGGCGTGGCTTTTCTCGACATTTCTACGGGCGAATTTATCACCGGACAAGGCCTCGTTCGACTATGTAGAAAGCTTTGGGCGCTAGGCACTCTAAGGAAGTGCTGTGTACGAACGCACAACCATCAAGAAGGACTTTGAACGCTATTTTGGCAACGTAAACACATTGTATTCGAACTGGATGATTGGGTGTTTACCGAACAAACGGCGCGCCAAAAGCTGCTTAAACACTTTGGAACGAAGAACCTAAAAGGTTTTGGTGTTGAGCATGTTCAAAGCGGAGTGGTGGCCGCTGGCGCCATCATGCAGTACTTAGAGATTACGCAACACACCAATACATCGGCCACGTAACCTCGCTCGCGCACTCATAGAAGAAGACCGCTGTGTGCGACTAGATAAGTTCACCATTCGGTCGCTCGAACTGATACAACCCATGCAAGAAGACGGTGCATCGCTGTTGAATGTGATAGACCGAACCGTCACAGCTATGGGTGGCCGCTTGCTAAGACGATGGTTGGTGTTCCCACTGAAAGAGGTTAAGCCCATCGAACAACGGCTTGATGTGGTGGATTACATCTTCCGTTATCCCGAATTTCGCACCTACTCGATGAACAACTGCACCGCATTGGCGACCCTAGAACGCATTATTTCGAAGGTTGCCGTTGGCGTGTGTCGCCTCGCGAGATGGTTCAGCTAAGAATGCACTGCTAGCCATACAGCCATTGAAGATTGCTTGCCTTGAAGCGGAGAACGAAACGATACGCAGGATAGGCGAACAAATGAACCTTTGCGAAAGTTTGCGCGACAGAATTGAAAACGAAATACAACCCGACCCGCCCACTGGTGGTGAATCGCGGCAACGTTATTGCCGAGGGATTTAGTCCTGAACTGGACGAACTGCGCAACATATCGCGTGGCGGACGCGATTTCTCATCGACATTCAGCAACGCGAAGCCGAGGCAACAGGCATCAGTAGCCTTAAAATTGGCTACAACAACGTGTTTGGTTATTACCTCGAAGTGCGCAACACGTATAAGGATAAGGTGCCCGAAGAGTGGGTTAGAAAGCAAACTTTGGCCCAAGCCGAACGCTACATCACGCAAGAATTGAAGGAATATGAGGAGCGAATATTGGGTGCCGACGAGAAAATTCAGTCGCTAGAAGAACGTCTTTTTCAACGAATTGGTTACGGCTACGCAAGAGTTTATCCCCCAAATACAAATCAATGCCAACGTGGTGGCGCGGCTCGACTGTCTGCTTAGTTTCGCCAAAACCGCCGAAGAGAACCGTTATGTGCGCCCCGTGATTGAAGATAGCGACGTGTTGGATATACGCCAAGGCCGACATCCTGTTATCGAAACACAGCTTCCGCTTGGCGAACACTACGTTCCCAACGACATTCAGCTCGACACTGAACGCCAACAGATAATCATTATCACCGGTCCGAACATGGCTGGTAAGTCTGCTTTGCTCAGACAAACAGCGCTTATCGTGCTCCTTGCGCAGATAGGCAGCTTTGTTCCTGCTGAAAGTGCGCGCGTTGGACTGGTAGATAAAATCTTTACGCGCGTGGGGGCGAGCGACAATATCGCGCAAAGGCGAGTCTGCTTTCATGGTAGAAATGACCGAAGCATCGAACATTCTCAACAATGTTTCGCCCCGTTCGCTGGTTCTTTTCGACGAGTTGGGGCGCGGAACGTCCACGTACGACGGCATCAGCATTGCTTGGGCCATCGTGGAATACCTGCACGAGCAACCCAAAGGCGCGCCCGAACGCTCTTGCCACCCATTATCACGAACTAAATGAGATGGAAAAGAACTTTAAGCGCATCAAGAACTTCAACGTCAGCGTGAAAGAGCTTAACGGAAAGGTTATCTTTATGCGCCGTTTGGAACGCGGTGGCAGCGAACATTCGTTCGGTATACACGTGGCCGACATCGCTGGAATGCCCAAAAGCATTGTGAAAAGGGCTAACACCGTGCTTAAACAGCTTGAAAACGACAACGCACAGGTGGGCGGAACTGTGAGTAAACCCAGTGTTAAGCACTTAGACGAAAGTCGCGAGGGCATGCAACTGAGCTTTTTCCAACTAGACGACCCTGTACTTTCGCAAATTCGCGACGAGATTCTTGGTCTCGACATCAACAACCTTACGCCTATGGAGGCGCTTAATAAGCTGAACGACATAAAGAAAATTGTGGGTGGATAGGGAAAAGGTGAAAAGGTGAAAAGGTGAAAAAATGGCTGCGCCCTTTTAAAGGTGAAAGAGTGAAAAGGTGAAAAAACGGCTATGCCCTTTTAAAGGTGAAAGAGTGAAAAGGTGAAAAAACGGCTATGCCCTTTTAAAGGTGAAAAGGTGAAAGAGTGAAAATGTCTACGCCACCTAGGCATTTGGCTTAACTCCTTAACTCCATAACTCCCTAACTACTCAACTCCAGTTGTGTCTGTTTTTCAGTAAGAAATTTAACATTATGAGTGCGTTTTTATTCACCAACCACCCAAATGGCCGCAAAAAATCGATTCTCGCGAAGGTTAGTTTTGATGCAAAAGGGCTGGTTTGTGAATACCGCAAAATGAATTTTTATTTAAAGCAACCACCATTTTCACCAGTTTCGGGGCTATTTGCTGCAAAATGTAGTGCGTTTTGGTGCTAAACGTAAGGCATTTTGTGTTAAAACGCAAGGCGTTTTGGTGCAAAAATGCAGTACGTTTTTGGTGCTAAATGCAAGGTATTTTAGTGCAAAACGCAAGGCAAAATGCTGCAAAATGCGAGGCGATAAGCATAAATATACACTGGAATGGTATAAATAAAACCCTTTTTAGCCATGAAACACATGCCTAAAAAGGGCAAAATAACCATTAAAAAATGGCATTTTAGGGTCTAAAAGCGAGTTATTGGGCGTAGAAAATAATGTGTTGGCAACCAAAATAGAAAGGCTAAATGGTGCAAAATGCAGGTCTTCTTCTAAAAAACAGATAAGTTGGAAGACGTGGCAGGCAAGAAATAGGGGCTATTTACCTACTTTTTAACCGATATTTTCGCTAGAACAGCGTGAAAATTTGAGCAAAATTGTAAAATAAAAAACAACAATATTAACTTTGAGTGGCTATGCTGCACAACGCTCCCCATAAGAAGGGGATGGGAGAAGGCTGCTAATACCCAAAGGACGTAGGTGTTGTGTTTATGAGCTTTGCAAGGCCATAAGGTTTGTAAGTGCATGAGTTTACGGGTATCTGAACCCGAATTTATAAGATGGTTTGCCTGCGTAAGCACACGGCAAAAAGGGTTTAGATAAACCCAAATCGGTAGTTGAGCCTGCGCAGATTTTGCTTGATTGTTGAGCATATTGCGTGCCTTATTCTTGAAGGCGTAGTGGGCTACGCCAAGAAAATAAGACAGGCAAAAGTGACGACAAGCCAACGAAAGATGAACAGGAAGTGATGAGAATAACCTAAAATAATTATAGTCAAACAGAAATGGGTTTGGAAAGTGATAGGTGCATTGTAAGCAAACAAAAAGTGCTTCTTCTCTTCTGCGTAAGGATATATTGATGCTATGCTACGCACGCCTTGCATTCTTCTAACAACTATTTTCCAACAGCAATGCTGTTTCACCATAATATGCGGTATAACAACCTATCGGGAGTAAACAAAAAGCCCCTCTCCAAGGCGAGTGGGGAGCAGGTATGCCATGCGCAAACAAAGCATATTGCTCCCCTTCTCCCCGTGGAGAGGGGTTGAGGGGTGAACTTCTATTCTGAGGCAGTAGGCTGTTACTTCACCTCCCAAATGTCGTTCGTTTCCAGCAATTCCGTGAAGTTATGATAGGCGGCTTTGGCCTTCACATCCTCAATTTGCTGTTCAACGCAGGCCTCGTGAGTGAGGCGATTCAACGTCGCGGATGATGCCTAGTGCCACAGGGAACCCCTGTTCGTTGTTCATTAGCGCCAGTTTCATTTGCAGCGTGTGGTCTTCGGCGTGTGCGTCGTGCACCAAAACATCGTCTAATGTTGCGCCGTTTTCACCCACTTTCACCACTTTCAGCCCGAATCCTTCTTGTGCCAAGCCATACTCGTTGTTCTCTCCGAAGAGCATTTTCTCGCCATGTTTCAGGTAAATGGCATTGCTTTTGCGGCCAGGCGACGAGTAAACGGGGTCGTAGATGCCGTCGTTGAAGATAACGCAGTGCTGCAAAATCTCGCAAACAGAAGTACCCTTGTGGCGTTGTCCGGCCTTCATCAGCTCCATAACGCCTTGGTTATCGGTAGCCACGGCACGCCCAAAGAAGTTGCCGCGTGCGCCAAATGCCAGTTCGGCAGGGCGGAATGGGTCTTCAACCGTTCCGTAAGGCGACGACTTCGACACAAATCCGCGTGGCGAAGTGGGCGAGTATTGGCCCTTAGTTAGTCCGTAGATGCGGTTATTCAGTAAGATAATGTTAATGTCTACGTTTCTGCGCAGACAGTGAATGAAGTGGTTTCCGCCGATGGCCAGACCGTCGCCGTCGCCGCTAACCTGCCAAATGGTGAGGTATGGGTTAGCAACCTTTGCGCCGGTGGCAATTGCAGCCGCACGTCCGTGTATGGTCTGCATGGCATAAGTCTTCATATAATAAGGCAAACGGCTCGAACAACCGATGCCGGAAATCACTGCTGTTTCGTATGGAGCAATGCCTAAGTCGGCCATCGCCTTCTGCAACGATGCTAAAAAGAAATGATCGCCGCAACCAGGACACCATCTCGGGGTGCCTTGTTTATAATCTTGTGCTGTATAGAGTCATAACAGTTGTTTTGTTAATTGACGAGTTAAAGCCTCACCCCAACCACTCTCAAGGGGAGGGAGTGATATGCTTTGTTATTAGGTGGCTAAGATGAAAGAGAAAGTTGGTGGGTTTTGTGGGCTTTGTGGGTTTTTATTCAGTCTTGTTAGACTTGCCCCAGCTATCAGCTTGCTTATAAACCGACAGCCATTAGCAACACAACATACGGCTTAACTCCTAACTTCTAACTCCTTAACTCCTCGTCGCCATTTTATTCCTCAATTATCTTCTTGAACGCTTCAACCAATTCGGTTACAACAAGCGGCTGTCCCTTCACCCTCATTATACTGGTAAGGCACAAATCCGTCTATCTTTCCGCGCAGGGTACATGGCAAACTGGCCCATATTTTTGTTCACCACAACCACCTTTTTGTATTTACGCAGCACCTCTTCGGTGTTGGCGGGCAAAGGGATTGATGTATCTGAACTGCGCCAAAGCCACCTTTTTGCCCTGCTTGCGCAAAGCTTTTCATCGCCGAGAAAAAGGTGTCCATAGGTACTGCCAAAGCCAACAATGAGCAAGTCGGCATCGTCATCGCCCTGCACTTGCACATCGGGAACCTTGATGCCGGCCACTTTTTGTGCGCGCAAATGCACCATGAGGTTGTGGTTTTCGGGTTCGGTAGAGATGTTGCCCGTCTGTCCGTCTTTCTCCAAACCGCCTAAAATATGTTCGTACCCAGGCGTTCCGGGTATGGCCCAATAGCGTGCTTTTGTTTCCTCATCGCGGCGATAAGGCGTGTAGTTGCCGCGCATTTCTTCGGTTGCGAAGTGCGGATGGATGTCGGGTAGCTTGTTGATGTCGGGCAATTGCCATGCAGCCGACCCGTTACCGAGAAACCCATCGGTGAGAAGTATCACGGGTGTGAGGTATTCCAAAGCTATTTTGGCCGCCATGTAAGCCGAATTGAAACAGTCGGTAGGGCTTGTTGCAGCGATAACGGGCATGGGCGATTCGCCGTTTCTGCCGTACAAAGCCTGCAAAAGGTCGGTTTGTTCGCTCTTCGTTGGCAGTCCAGTAGATGGTCCGCCGCGCTGTACGTCTATAACTACAAGTGGAATTTCATCGATAACAGCCAAGTTGATGGCCTCGCTTTTCAGGCAGACACCAGGACCTGAGGTTGATGTGGCGGCCAGCGCACCAGCAAACGAGGCGCCGATGGCACTTGCACAGCCTGCTATTTCGTCTTCGCATTGCACCGTTTTCACGCCCAAGCTCTTGTGTTTTGGCTAGTTCGTGCAAGATGTCTGTTGCAGGGAGTGATGGGATAAGAGCCCAAGAACAGTTGCAAACCAGCCTTTTCTGCGGCGGCGATAAGTCCGTAAGCCGTGGCCTTATTGCCTGTTATGTCCATGTAACGTCCCTTCGTTTTCACCTTCGACTCGATGCGATAGGTAGCCGGAACCGATGCGTGCGTGTTGTGTCCGTAGTCGTATCCGGCCATCACCACCTTGATATTGCTTTCGGCCACATGCGGTTTCTTGTGGAATTTCTTGCGTAAGAAGTCGAGGCAAGCTCCATATCGCGGTTGAAAAAGCCAGCATACGATGCCCAGTGCAAACATGTTTCGGCACTTCAACATCGACTTATTGTCCATACCCGTGTCTTTAAGGCACTCTTTCACCATCGTAGTGATGGGGCATGCCACCACGCAATCGGCGTCAATACCTAGCTCTGCGAGGTAGTCTTCGGTTTTAAACTCAGCTTTCTTAAGGTCTTTCGGGCCAAAGCTATCGGTATCGATGATGATTGTAGCCTGCGGACGGGCGTACTTGTACTGTGTTTTTCAGGGCGGCGGCGTTCATCGCAACAAGCACGTCGCAGAAGTCGCCGGGCGTAAGCACCTTGTCTTCTCCGATGTGTACCTGATAACCCGACACGCCGTTAAGCGAGCCTTGCGGTGCACGAATGTCTGCCGGGTAATCCGGAAAGGTTGAGATGTCAGTACCAACGGTTGCAGAGATGGTCGAGAAGATGTTCCCCGCCAACTGCATTCCGTCACCCGAGTCCCCTGAGAAACGAACCACAACTTGGTCCAATTCTTTTCACTTCCAATTCTTCGGACATAATATTAGCACTTATAGATTGTTTATAATTAGAATTGTGGCAAAAGTAAAACAAATAAAAAGATAGTTACAAATTTTTGAGCATGAATTTTATTAAATCATTTTTGTCGTCAGCGTGTTTTGCAGTGTTAGAAGTAAGCTATGCCTTTCATTGCGTTGCAGAGATTAAGCAATGAACCGCAATTTATTGCAGATAGTAAGCGACTTTGTTGCCTATCATCCCTTTATGATATTATTTTTAATGCCTATATATAAGGTGTCGGGTGTTGCATAATTGTGGAATATATATGGGGAAACATTGACAAGTAAAAGCGGCAACGGATGAACTGGCCACAGAGATTGAACTTGATTTGTTGGTGCTGATTAATCAAATTGCCCGACTGAATTGGCCAAATCGTACAGATGGATTAATCAAATTACCCAACTGAAATAGCTAAATCGCCTAGACGGATCTATCAAATTACCCGACTGAATTGGCCAAATCGTTCAGATGGATTAATCAAATTTCCCGACCGAACCAGCCAAATCGCCCAGATGGATTAATCAAATTTCCCGACTGAATTGATCAAATCGCCCGACTAATTGGCTCGATAAGCTGGTTATCAAACATTTCCAACAAGCCCGAATAGCTTATTCTTCTGCACACAACATAAAGACATCGCCACATCATCAGCGGTTGGGAGAGTGAGTATAAGAACGATATGCAATCATCATAACACCCTTGGGGTGACCATACAACACAAGTATTGTATCGCAAGATATATGATATACAATCATTACAACACCCTTGGAGCGGCAATACCTGTGGGTGGATACGCTCCCTCCCAGCCGCTGATAATGTGGCGATACCAATAAAATACGATGAGGTTATACGATTAAACTAGGCTCTATTTAGACCCTATTTGCCGGCATAACCCTCGTTTTGCGGACGCAATTGCGGGTTGCGTTGCATCTCGTTAAGCGATAGCGGCCACAGCAAATCTGACGATTTAATCACCGCACCCGAACCATTTGTGGCTCCAACGAGGTCCACATAGGTTACCTTTCCTAGCTCGGTGGCCGACACATCTGGGAATTTCTTCGTGCGCAAACAATCATCCCAGATTTTATATTCCAAGGGGAACTCGCGCAAACGTTCCGTCCAACAGGCCTCAATAAACGCTTCTTTCGACAAAGCCGACAGTTCTGTGGTGAGTTCTGCCTGCGTTTTACCCAGTGCCCTAGCCTGAACCATCGCCAAATATCCTGCCGCTTCGGCTGTAACAGCCCCGCCACTCTGCACCAAACTCTCGGCTGCATCGAGTAGCGTTTCGGCATAACGGTAGATGTTCCAGTCCTTCGTGCCGCGCCCTGTTTTAAGAACAGCCTCCTCATCAAAGTAATACCAGCATCCACGAGCGTCTGCACTGGGTGCAGTCCATACCGAATCGTTGTTCGGGTTCTTATACTTTGTGGCGAAAAACTGCTGTTCTTGTCCGCGCAAGTCGTCTGCCGTGTAGATGTTCAGATAGCGAGCGTTAGGCCCATACACGCGTTCAAAGATGTTATAACTCTTAAATGTGTTTATAGCCGACGAAGAAAAGGCGTAGGTTGGTCGCCAACTGGTGGTCGATATGTCAGCATCGTATTCCACAGCGTAAAAGCACTTCGGGCAGGTCGTCTATGGTTCTCAGCTTGTTATAGGCGCTTTTCAGGGCCATATCTTCATTTTCTGTGAGCGAGTATTTACCCGAATTGATAATCTGTTTGGCCGTTTCGCTTGCCTGTTGATACTTACCTTGCTGCATATACACCGCCGTAAGTGCCTGCAAAGCCACATATTTGGTTATGCGATGCCCGTTTTTCTGCCATGTTTGGTCGGGAAGTGCGGCCACAGCCTCGGTCAAATCCTGTTCGATAAGCGTGTAGATGTCGGCCACAGGCGTGCGTGGCTTTTCCAAATCGTTAACGTTCTCAGAGGGTTGAGTGGGCATTGGCACGTCTCCGAACCCACTTTACCAGCATAAAATAGTTGAAGGCGCGGAAGAATTTAGCCTCGCCCAACAACACTTTTCGTGCCTCATCGCTCATAGGTACTTCGGGCATGGCCTTCAAAGCAACGTTAGCAACGTTGATGGCTCCATAGCAACCCCCAAATACCGTCCACAAAACCCGATACATTGTTGGTTTGTTCCTGCCTCGTAAGCGTTCTTGCATACGCACAAACGCGCTCTTGGCCTTCGTACGAGTTGCTAAAATAGCCCGTAAGCATACCAGGAATGGTCATGGCCGAACCGAAATAAGCGCTAGCGACCGACGAATGGGCGGTAACTGCCCCCTACGATATAGTCCATTGATGTTAGAACGAATTTGAGCTTCGGCCTTGTTGAAGTCGCGCGGAGCTAAGGAGCGACTTGGGTCTTTCCTCCAAGAAGTCGTTACACGAAGCTAATACCAAGCATGCGCAGGCCGCAAATATCATTATTTTGTTCATTTCGTGTCATGTGTTTAGTTTATTAAATTAAAACGTTACATTAACACCCAGGGTGAATACCCTTGAACGGGGAAGAGAAGAAAGCCATGTTTTTGACCGAACTTATCGCTTTGCGAAGTCATTTCGGGGTCGTAACCCTTGAAGTCTTTTTGAACAAAGTAAGAAGAGGTTGTTACCGCTTAGGGTACAGGCGCAGTGCGTTAAGTCCCCAACGCTTTTCAACGTGGTGGGCGCAAAGGTATAACCCAGATTGCACCATGTTGCAGCGCAGTATGAGCCGTCTACCACCCAACTGGAATCCACCGTCGTGTCTTGTCCGGCATGTTTTTGCGAGTCGTACGGGCTATTGGTCAAATAAAGCATCTGCTGCATGGTATAGGGATTGCTGCCATTGTAAGCATCATAGAGAATGCTTTTCAGTCCGTTGGTTATTCCAAAGCGGTCGTACACCGAGTGATAGAATTGTTGCATGGTCTGAACGCCCGTAACAAACTGCATTTCAACCGTCAAATCCCAGTTCTTATAGTTAAGGGTGTTGGTCCAACTACCCGTCAATCGGGTATTCCCTTACCCAAAATAGACTTCTGCTCTTCGCGTTTAGCCCTTCCAACCATCTTCTCTGTGCATCGTCCTGCCGCTTTATCTTCTTCCGTCCACACGCCCAGTCGCTTGTATCCGTAAAAGCTACCCATGCTTTCGCCCACGCGTAAGATACCTTCGGGGCCGCCAACCCATTCCAATATTTCGATGTCTTCGTTGTTCTTGCCCAGTTTCAGTATCTTGTTCGTGTTGTAATTCAAGTTCAATATGGAGGTCAGGTAAAGTCTTTTCGTGCGTACGGGATAGGCTGTCAGCATAAAGTCGATACCCGAATTCTTCACTTCGCCGATGTTCTTATATACACTTCCAAAGCCGCTAGAATGTGGAATGGGCGTATTGAGCAACAAATCGGTGGTGCGTTTATAATAATAGGAGAAGTCTAGGTTAACGGCATTGTTGAACAATCCGAGGTCGAAACCCACGTCAAACTGTGCCGTCTTTTTCCCATTTTCAGGTCGGGATTGGCCAGCGAACTGATGTAAGCTGCGCCGGCCCGCTTGCCATCAAGCAGCACCGTTCCCGAACCAACGCGGGCCAACGAACGGTAAGTTTCGATTTCCGAGTTGCCCGTTAGTCCGTAACTGGTGTGCAGTTTGAGGTTGCTCAGCCACGAATTGTCTTTTCAGCCAGCTTTCTTCCGACACAATCCAAGCCAAACCGGCCGAGGGGAAGAAGGCGTACTGATTGTCTCCAAACTTGGAAGAACCGTCAGGGCGTGCTGTGAACGTAGCCGAATAGCGGTCGTTGTAGGTGTAGGCCAAGCGTAAGAAGTACGAATTCATCTTCCATTCGTCGTAGTTAGAGCCTGGCGGACGCGGATTTTTACCCGTTCCCATGTTCAAGTCTTCAAAGAAGTCGCTCTCAAAGCTTTGTGCCTCCGAGTAGTTGTACCTCGAAGCATACGCTTGCCACGACATACCCAGCATGGCATTCACGCGATGCAAGCCTTTCAGCGTGCGGTTATAGGTAAGATAAGTCTCCTCTTGCCAATACAAGTTGTTGTGTCGGCCGTTGGTTGCCACACCTTGTTCGGTTTGCGAAATGTTGTTCAGCTCGCGCGATGCGTATCTCCTTCCTTCCTCTGCGTGCCAGTCGAGGCCCAGCTGCGTTTTCAAATCGAGCCCTGGCAGAATGTGGAACGTAAATGCAGCGTTACCAAACACCTGCGTGTTATAATACAGGCGTTTCTGCATGTCGAGTATCATTACAGGGTTCGACATGCCTTCAAAACCAAACTTACCCACCATTTCAGAGGGCGAATTAGAGGTGGTATAGCTACCATCGGGCGTTCTTACGGGCAGCCACGGCAGCATCTCAATCATTGTTCGGCGTGCTTCTTGTCCGCCTCCACCCTCAGCGGTATGCCTGTCCCACGTATGGTTCACCATCAGATTAATGCCCGTGGTCAGCCATTTGGTGGGCTTGGCATCGTAGGCAAGCTTTCCGCTGATACGCTTTGTCCACGTATTCTTCATAATTCCTTGGTAATCGCTGTAATTAAGGAAGGCACCCATCGACGAGGTTTTCGTTCCTTGCTGAATGTTCAGCTGGTGGTTATGCCCAATGGCGGTGCGTGTAGCCTCCTTTTGCCAGTCGGTATCGTACGGCGGATTGCCGTTGGCATCGAAGTATCTGCGGTCGCTAAACCAGTAAGGACGTTCCAATTTCCAGCTGGTTCCTTGGTATTTGTTTTCGTTTTCAAGACCTTTCATAAAGGCATCGCACCATTCTTGGGCGTTCATCACTTCCATTTTGCGTGCCATGTGGCGTATGCTCACTGAGCCTTGGTAGCTCATCTGCGTGCCTTCTGCGCCCGAAAGTCCGCGTTTGGTTGTCACCATGATAACGCCATTGGCACCGCGAGCACCATAGATAGCCGTTGCCGAAGCGTCTTTCAGCACCTCGATGCTCTCAATGTCGTTGGGGTTCATCATGGCAAAGTCGTTCATCACCACGCCGTCTACCACGTAAAGCGGGTCGGTAGAAGCGTTGATGGTGGCCATACCGCGAATGATTACGCGCGGCGAGTGGTTCCTTGCTCCGAATTGGAGAAGATATTAACACCCGACACCTTACCGCGAAGGTTATCCAGCGCACCAAAACTTTGCGCCTTAATCATGTCTGCGCCCTTGGCCACAGCGATAGAACCCGTTACGTCGCTCTTACGCATCGTGCCATAGCCCACAACAACAATCTCGTCGAGCATGGCTTTGTTCTCTCCCAGGGTCACCAGCACATTGTTGTTGTTGCCCACAGTGAGTGTTTGCGTGTCGAACCCGATGTACGACACTTGCAGTTTGTCGCCCGGTTTGGCATCTACCGAGCATCTGCCGTTAACATCTGTTGCTGCCCCGGCCTTAGTAGACATCACCACAACGCTAGCTCCCACAACGGGCTCGTTGTTTTGGTCTACAACCGTTACCAACACTAGTGCCTGCTCGTTGCCCAGCCTGCGATGCGTAAGGCATTGCAGCAGCGTTACCTTCGGCATACGTTGGCATACCATAGAGCAAGTGCACACGCCAGCACACCATATAGGGGTACACGCGTGGCTTTACTTAGTTTTCTTGCTTTTTGGGTCATAGTTATTTATTAAAATGATTGATGAATAGATTGCAACTTCCGTATAATTCTTCCTTGTCATTCACTATTAGATATGTCGCAAATATAGCGAAAATATGCTTATTTGTGGTTATATATCCTAACGTACAATTGATATGGTAATAAAAATTTAACTTATTTCGTTTACTAAATTGGCGATTAAAATTTATTTACAACCTATAATAAACATAACCCTATACCAAACCATCTTTTAATTGCTACTTATCCATTTTATCCTTGTTGTTCAGAGACGTAGATAAAGCATCTAGCTAGCATCACTACTAGCAGCTTTAAGTACACGAATAGACAAGGCACGCTGTATTGCACGCTCAACGAAGAACACGCAGCAAAAAGCCACCTATTCCTATGTAGCAAGCTTGCGCGAGCAAAGACCATGCAACGATAGCACAGAAATAGACGCAGCAATTCAAATCTCACAAACTAAAAACTAATAACTCACCAACTAAAACAAAAATCGCCTACTAAAAATAAATAACTCAAACAATAAAATCGTCTTGACGTTTTATCTTTCTACAAACTGAGAGGCGTGCAGAACAAGTCAACTTACGAGCTTATAAACTCACCAAAGACCAACAACTCTCAGAGACATCAACTCGCCTACTGCACTAACTAGCAGAGCCTCATCAAATCAAGCCCACTTAAAGCCAATCAGCCCTAAAATTCATCAACTTAAACAATCAACTAAAAATCATCAACTCAAAAACTCTTCAACCCTAAAACTCATCAACTTAAAAACTTAAATCCCTATCTTTTATTTTACAATGTCGCACAAATTTTCGCTCCGTTCTAGCGAAAAATGGGTTAAAAAGTAGGTAAAAACCATTATTTCTACCCTTTCATGTCTTGGTGCTTGTCAATTTTTAGGCCAAGAACCTGCATTTTGCACCATTTACCTTTCTAGTTTGGTTTGCCAACTCATATTTTCTCAACTCCAATTTCCCACTTTTAGCCCCTAAAAATCTACTTTTTAACGACTTCTTTGCCCTTTCTGGCCATGAGTTTCATGGATCTAAAAGGTTTTGTTTATACAATTACTGTGAATGTTTATACTTTTCGTCTCGCATTTAGCGGTAAAATCGCACTGCATTTAGCAGCATTTTTACCTTGCGTTTTGCACCAAATTGCCTTGCATTTTGCACCAAAACGCCTGTACATTTCAACACTAAAACGCACTCCGTTTAGCACCAAAACGCACTACATTTAGCAGCAAATAGCCCCGAAACTGGTGCAAATGGCGGTTGCTTTAAATAAAAATTCATTTTGCCGTAATCACAAACTAGCCCCTTTTTGCATCAAAACTAACCTTCGCGAGAATCGATTTTTTGCGGCAAGGTGAGCGATTGGTGGATAAAAATGGCACTCTTAGTGTTAAAATATCTACTGAAAAGTGGACAAAAAAAGTTTTTAACTCACCAACTCATAAACAACTCACCAACTCATAAACTCAAAAACTCAAACCCTAAAATAACGCAAGCAGGGCAGGGCACCTAAGGCCCTACCCTGCTCCATTTACTCTGCCAGCAACAATCTTTCCCTTAGAAAGAAATGTCGATACCAGCCTCAACAACGTTGTAATCTTTGCGAATAGGCACAATGGGCGCCGTATCGTAGATTATGCGATAAGTGCCACGAAAGCCTACACTGGGCGTTACGTGGTAGACAAGGTCTACTGCACCGCCAAACCGAGCGCTCTTGTGGTAGCTGTCTGGTCGGGCTTGGTAAATGCCCGTGGCGATAAACTCCCAATGCTCACCTATCGTATGCTTGAAACTAAGCGACACATGACTCTTTATGCTTCGGCTATACGCATGGAGCGGTGTGCCAGCTGGCGGGTCGGGATATTCCCATTTTTCGAACTCATAGAAAAATCCTGCTGTGGCAAACATAAGGAAATGGTCGGTATTTACCAATCGGTAGCGCGACTGTAAGCCAGCAGAAACCTTGAAGTTCATACCTCTACTGCCAGCCCATTGCGATTCGGCGTAAGGGTAAACCTCAAAGGCATGGGCAAGCAAGTAACGAAACTCTGCGTGTACGCATGACCGCCACTCACGGTAACTTTCTTTCCATAAGCAGAAAAATTCTAGCTTGTTGATGAGGTTCACCACGCGATTTTTGCCGATAAGTAAGTTAAGGTTGGCCGTGTTCTTAAAGGTAAGCACGTTCTCTTTCTCTGTCTTAAAGTCGAGAACGGGCTGCAACGAACCTTGTATCGTCTTTGTGCTGTCGATGTTCATCGTTAGGGTTTTTCCGTGAAAAGCATCTGTGCTTGTACAGGAATTGTGACGATGAAACCCAAAAGCACATAAACAAACAGCCTTGCGTATACCCCTTTTTCAGGGCTTTGATGAAATAATGATGCAAATAGATTGAATAGCATTTTGCCTATTCTCTCATTGTAGGGCCGGTGCCCCTTCCACGTTTCTCTAATCATATTCTTGTCTTTGTTATCCTTAATTTGTATGTATGTTGAGTGCAAAGGTAAAGATTAAATCCTGAATATTGGCAGCACTCAGGCTGTTTTTAACGGATGCCCAAACCCCAAACTTGGGTTAAAGCCCTGTATAACGCAAGCAGGGCAGGCAACCTAAGTCCCCTACCCTGCCTGGTAATGATATACCCCTTGGCGGTGTTAACCGCACAATTGGGTGGTATTGCCGCACCTGCTTATAGCTTGATGGCCTTGCTCCATCTGCCGTTGTTCCATGTTATGCGAACCACCAACACGCCTTGGGGCAAGCCCGTTACTTGTAAACTGTCGGCGTTGGCTGGCAAAGCGTGGCGCGAGAGCAACATACCGCTCATTGAGAACACCTCAACAACGGCATTGGCGGGCAGCGAAGAAAGGCTTAACACGCCCTTGTATGCACTTAGTTGGATGCCATTGGCCGATGCCGAAGGTGCAACGATGCCCGTTGAAGGCCCGTTCCAAGCATGCTCGTAAGCGCCAATGAGGGGCGTTGATGCGTGGCGCGGCTGCCAAAGTATGTCAGTCGGCACCACGGCAAGGGCGTGGCGTGGCGCAATTCGGGTTCGAAAGGGGTTGCAACAATACGTCTGATGCAAATTCCACCTTATTATTATAGGCGTATCGCTCGCCCGAAAGAGCCATCCATGCCGAAAGTGTGGCAACGGGTGCACCACATCGGCTAGCGATGTGCCGTTGGTGTAAAGGTTGTTGTGCTCCTAAACGCAGGCTGGCCAGGTTTTCTTTGCGCGTGCATTGGTAAACAACACCCTTGCCCGTATTGGCAAAAAGGTTGTTGGTTAGGCGCACGTTGTCGGCCATTTTGCCGAGTATGCTCACCGTAATGTCTTTCTCGTTGCCTGCAACACAAAGGCTGTTATGGGCCACCAGCAGGTTGGCCAGGTCGCCTTTCAAGGTTAATGTCTTAGAGGCATTGCGCCGTGCGGGCGTTGTGCCGTGGCTAACCATCACCACATTGTTGACTATCTGCGCCTGCGAAGTGGGCAAACCCAACATGTTGCGCACGTAAATGGCCGTGCAGTAGAGCCTTTGTGGACAGGTTGATACGGTTACGTGCAAAGGCGAACATCGCCCGTAGCATCGATGTCTATGGCGTTAAAGTCGTTATGGTCGGAGGTTTCGTTCTCAACCATGTTGCCTTCGATGTGGGCATCTGCCTCGCGTGCTACGTATATGGCCTTCGTTCCTTGGTTGCGGAAGACGTTGTTGAGGATGCGCCCACCCACTTCTTTGGGCAGTGCCACAACGCCTGTGCCGCCCAAACGCACGCCCATATAACCGCCTTCGAGCAGCGAACGCGAAAGCGTAAGGTAGTCGTTGTTGGCGTTGGCCTGGCTTTTGGCGTACATGTTGAGCAGCGTTACCTTCTGTTGTATGTTGGTTGATTGGGGCGCATGCACGTAACAGCTGTCTGATTGTTACGTGTCGGCTTTCGTTACGCGGGTGTATCACGCTGGGATAAGTAAGGTTTCGGTGCTTATTTCGAGGGCTTGCAAGGTGGTATAATCGGCTCCGTCGAAAGTTACCACGCCGTATTCTTTGGCCATTTGGTCGGGGTCGTAACCGCCTTTTTCGAACTTATCGTGGAAGATGTGCACGTCGCCCGCGCTTGCGGAGGTGGGTTTGATGGTGAGCGTATTGGCGGGCGACAGGCCGGGTATGTGCGGAATGAGGACGCGCTCGTTGTGCCTTACCGCTTTCGATGCCGAGTGGTAACAGGTCCGTCTACCCCATCTTTCAGCGCATCTACTGCCGCTTGGATGGTTTTTATAAGTGGCGTTGGGGCCTACCGTTAAGCGTTCCGCTGATGCCTTGTGCAACGATGGTGTTGGCTGTTTCAGCGGTTTGTGGCGTAACTTGGGCATTGTTGGCGGTTATATCGGTGAGCGATGCGAGTGAGCGTTTGCCCTACTTGCGCCTCGCTTTTTCCCACGTCGGCAGCGAGCAAAAATGGTATTCGCCCTCTTTTCGATGGTGTAAGTGCCATCGAAGATGCCGTTATTGCGGGTGTTGGTAGCGAATGTTTGTGTGGTGGCAAGGCATTGTCTTGGCGAGTTACGCCACACCTTATATATATGTGTGGGGGCGTTGCCTTGCATTTGGGCTTGCATTTGGGTGATGTTTAGCTGGCCATTGTCGCCCTTAACGCTGACAACAACGTGCAGCAGAGGCACGTCTGTTTGTCCCTTAAACACCTTTTCTGGGGCGATGGCGTGGGTTTGCACCTCGCTAACGGCAAGCTTTTTGCGGCGTATATGGCCTTCACTTCGAGGGCGAAACCCTCGGCTGCAACATGCTTACCGTGGTGTAACGCGGGGTAATGGCACCATCGGAGAGGTGGAAAGCAGCTTATCGAAATGGTCGTTGCGACTGAACGAGAGGTCAGGTTTGTCTTTTTCTCCGTTCCGAAGTACACTTCTAGCTTGTCGGCAGCAGCTAACTTCCATGTTGTCGGCTTTATGGCGATAAGCCCTTCCGAGTTTTGGGCACGAAAGTAATTAGCCCCTCAAAGCCTTTACTTTCACTTTCGTCTTTTCCGCCGTCGTCGTATAGTGTCAGTAGTGGTGTTGTCGGCCACCTCAACAGGCCGTTATTGCCCTTTACTGAGTGCGTTCGTATTCCACACGGCGCGCTCCATCGAGGTCACCTTGTTGCACGGCGGTTTCGCCTAGCGAGGTTTCAACCTTCATTAAGGCCGCATCAGGTAGTTTTCCGGCTTGTGCATCGTTGGCCACATCGGCGCAAAGCAACAGCCAGTGTCGCCTTCGGTTGGGGCAAGAGTAGATAGGGTCATGGTTTGTTGCTGACTAAGGGCGGCTTGCGCGATGGTAGCCAGCGGATTGCCGCTAGGAGCGGCATCGGGCGTGTTTGCAGGTCGTACAAAAAGCTGCAAACCAGCCATTGCAGGCAACGATTGTTTGAGGTTAAGTTGCAGGCTGTTCAGCGTTATAGGGCTGCAAATTGTCCTCAGTATGCAGGTTAATCAGCAGCAGGGCTGGCGTGTAGCACCGGCGAAACAGCTGCCGTAGAGTCGCGCACGTCTACGCCAGCCAACGACATGGCCTTTGGGGATGTATTCGCTTACTTTGGCTACGAAACCTTTGGCCACTATAGTGGCTGTCTTTGAGGGTTGAACACGATGGTTAATGCACCATCGGGCGATTGCGAACGTAACGTTTGGCGGGTCCGCGCTGTTTTATCGGCGGGCGAAGTAAAGCTCCCAAAGCTTGCGCCCCGTCGTTCCTTTGCCTTCGTACACAATGAATTTGGCACGACACCGACGTCGGTACGAGGCGAATACACAATATCGAACTTGGAGAAATCTATCTGAACCACATGCCCAGCGTGCAGCGGAGTGAAGGTGGTAATGCGGTCGCGCTCGCCAGCCTTCGTAGTTATCGTTGTACGAGTGGTTTTAGAACGGAACGTCAATTCGCCATTTACACGCTTTGATGCGTTCCTTCGAGTGCGTAAACCACGTTTTCTACCACCCGTTCGCCTGTTGGCAGTGGTGCGGGAGGGCATATTGGCCATCAGAGAATGCCAGTTGAGCGAGCGAAAGGGCGAGCGTGTTATGGTTTTCGGCCTCGTCTGCCACGTCGCAACCCAGCCAAAAAGAAGTTGTCGCCCGAACGAAGTGTCGGTTTTAGCGGCTATGTTTTGCAGCACCACTCGCCATTTTGTATGGTGGCATCGGCTATGCGATGAGCGGTTGAAAAAGTCGGTGGCCGATGTGCTTTGGTACTAGCTGAACGGCGGCAATTGGTCCGCTAGCTGAGCGTTAAGCCGTTAAGGGCTAGGGCAGGTTCGGTGTTTTCTGTGCGAACATTAAAGGCCAACAGCGGTTGAGCCTTGTCGCCAGCCGCTAACGAGGCATCATTCATGGGCGAAATGGTTACATCGCGAAAGCGCATTGCCTGGGGAGTGAAAAGACTTACCACGGCTTTAAAACCCATTGGAGCGGAAGGCCGTGGTGCTGCAAACACAACGGTGAGTGCTCCTTGCGGGTTGGTGGCCTTCACAATGGGCGTAGTGCCCTTGGCTATGGTGGCCAGAAGTTGGTCGTCGCGTACCTCGGTGCCATCGTAAACGCGGATAAACTGCTTGTACATGCTGCCTTCGAAGATGTCTACCAGCTTAAAGTCTACCTGCACTTTCTTACCAGCCACCTTGGGTATAAAGGTTACGCTGCTTGTTTTCCGTCCTGAAATTCAGGGCGAAGTCTGCCCATTGGGTCCGCCGTCAGTCGTAAAAAGTCTATTGGCGTTTCATCCACATCAATGGATTTTTGGTGTACAGTTCCATGCGCACTTCTCTGTTTTTGTGCCATAGCCACCAGGGGCGAAAAAGGCATAAAGAAAGAGGGTGCAAGAACCATGAAAAGTTGGTTTTGCTTCATAATTTATTGTGATGTTAATGTTGATTTACATGTTGTTTGCGCTGCACGCACAGCGAAAGCACAGTTTTTACCCTAATACGAAGAGAAAGACGCTGACATAACGAAACGAAAATGCTACAAAGCACGCCAGCGAAAGCGTGCCGAATGCGCCGAACCCTAGCAAGAGGGCCCACATAAACGCGTGCAACGGCAGGTATTCTGACTTGTTGCCAGGCAGTAAACGTCTTCCCAAACCATGTTCAGTGACCTAGTGTTTACGCCGCCAAGGGCAACTCACAGCAGCCGGACTGTACGGGCTTTTCACCCGTTTCCCTTTTAAACGCCATACGGGGCGTACCTGTTGCTGATGCAAAGGTACGAAAATATGCGCATTTAAGGCAGCTTAAAGCCTAAACAAATGGTTCTGGAATGATGGTAAAAACATGGCGTTTCGGTATGTAACAGCCTTAAACCAACGAACCAAACGTAAGTAAGCGCGCAGTACAAAGCATCTTGTACTGGCACTACAAGCATCTTGTACTAACACTACAAGCGGCTTGTACTGGCACTACAAACGGCTTGTAGCGTCAGTACAAAGGGCTTTGTACGATTAGATGTCCAGCCATTTGTTGGCAGACGAGTATCTAAACCCAACCCATTTTCATACCATTAAGCCCTTCTAAATAGCCCAAAAACAAGATAGTTTACCCCAAACAGAAAGCCATACCGGCCATTCAAGCCAGCCTCTACCACCCCTACCCCATCCTTTTGCTTTCCACTCTGCCATTCATAGCACGCTATTAAAAACTCATACAATTGTTTTTGCTATCTGATTAAAAATTCGGATATTTGCATATTGTTTAAATATCAACCCTATAAAAGAACATTTATTAAGCGTTATGCGGAAAGTAATTGGAGTAGGTGAAACGGTGTTAGACATCGTTTTTAAGCACGAACAGCCCATAGGAGCCTTGCCTGGGGGGTCGGTTTTCAACACTATCGTATCGCTAGGGCGCGTGGGAGCCGACGCAACATTCATCTCGGCCGTAGGAAACGACCGCGTTGGAACCAACGTTATCAGTTTCTTAAAAAGACAATGGCGTGCAGGCCGATTACGTAACGAAGTGCGATGAGGGCAAACACCCATCTCGCTGGCCTTCCTGAACGAGGCGAAACGATGCGAATACCTGTTTTATCGCGACAATAAGAAGAACAATCCGGAGTTTGCTTACCCAGATGTGCAGGCCGACGACATCGTTGTGTTCGGTTCTTACTACGCCGTTAGTCCTGCCACACGGCCACAAGTGGTTTCGTTCCTAGAATATGCGCACAACCGCGGGGCCATCATCTACTACGACGTGAACTTCCGTTCGGGCCGCCGAACCGACGTGATGCGCATAACGCCCAACTTGTTTGGAGAACTACGAGTATGCCGACGTGGTGCGCGGAAGTAAGGAAGACTTCGAGGTGCTTTATCGCCTGTCCGACCGGCTAAGTGTGTACGCTGCCGAGGTTTCTTTTTATTGCAAGCGGTTTTGTTTACCGATGGAACCCCCGTGCGGCTACGTGCCGACGGCGGCTTTTTGCGAAGCTATGCCGTTAGCGACACACAACCCGTTAGTACCATTGGGGCGGGCGACAATTTCAACGCGGTTTATCTTTCGGCATGCTGAAATTGGGCGTTACAAAGGCAGCGTCTTATCGAGGGATTGACCAAAGAATGGAACAAGATAATGAGCTACGCCTTGGCTTTCTCGACGAAAGCTGCAGGAACGGATAACTATGTGCCGAAAAGGTTTGGAAACCAGAATACCTCGCTCCCAACCCCTCAGGTGTTAAAAGCCTCACCCCAACCCCTCTCCAAGGGAGAGGTATTAGCATTGCTACTCCTAAAGCCAGTTGGAGGAACCAATGTATAGGCAACAGCTAAACTCGTAGATTCGTAAACTAGAATACTTAGTAAACCCCATTAAACTACAAACTCAGAATATGATAGAAATAGTAAGAGACATCTACTACGTGGGTAAAGACATGAACGACCGAAAGAAAAGAAAAGTTTGAAGGCCTATGGCCACTTCCAACGGCGTTTCGTACAACTCGGCACTCATCGTGACAGAAAAAGTGTCTGCCTCATCGACACGGTGGAAGCCGACTTCTCGCGCAGTTTATCGAGAATATCCGCGAAGTTATCGGCGAGCCGTCCCATCGACTATATCGTTACACAACCATGGAACCCGACCATAGCGGCTCTTTTTCGCCTTGATGCGGAAGTATTATCCCAACGTGCAGGTAGTGGGAAACAAGAAGTCGTTCGACCTGCTTAAAGGCTTCTATGGCATGGAAGCTGCAGTACGAAGTAAAGAACGGCGACCAGCTGTCGCTGGGTAAGCACACATTGAAGTTTTCTTAACGCCAATGGTGCACTGTCAGAAACGAGTGATGACGCTAGACACTTCCAATAACATGCTTTTCTCTGCTGACGCATTCGGTTGTTTCGGCGCACTAACGGCGGGATTGCTCGACAGCGAGATTAATTGCGAACCCTTCTGGTTGGAGATGGTCGCTGTATTCGAACATTGTGGGCAAATATGGCACGCCCATGCGGAACGCCCTAAAAACTAGCCAACGAAAAGATGAGACTATCTGCTCTACACACGGACCCGTGTGGCACGAATTTTCTTCACAAAAGGTGGTTGAAAATGTACAACCGCATGAGCAAATACGAAACAGAAGACGGCCTTGTGGATATGCTGCGGAACGATGTATGGCAATACAGAACGCATGGCCAGAGTTATTGCTAGGGCTGCCAGTCAGGCCGGTGTAAAAGAACATTGCAGTGCATAACGTGTCGAAAAACATCATTTCGTACATCATTCGCGACGTGTTCCGCTATCGCGGACTCATCGTGGGGCACCCACGCACGAACACGGACTATACGCACGAAATGAGACGTTTGCTGAGCGAACTGGCCAACCGCGACATCAAAACCACCTTATCGGCTGGTTTGGAAGTTACGGATGGGCCAGCAAAGCCGTGCAGAAGATTGGCGAATGGAACGAAAAACGGACTGCACTTCGAACCCGTTGGCAGCCCGTTGAAATGAAACAGGCACTATCGCGAAGTGGCCGAGCAGTGTCGCGCACTGGGTAAGGCCATGGCGAGCGTTTGGCGCAAGGTTAAGTTCTACAACAAAACTACACTAGCCACGGTGGATTTGGCCGTAACAAGCCAAAACCATCGGTCGCGTGAAAGATAACAACGGAGGATAACTAACTTTTTGTTGTAAATTGCCACACATAAAGAATGCGTGAGCATCAGTTGTGGTCAATTAAAATGCAAAGATGGAGGCGAAAAGACCATGATGTCTTAGTCAACTTGAGCTAGAACATAGGCGTGAGCTATAAGCTGAATATCTTGGTTTGGAGCGTGAGCTCTTCATTTGAAAATTCTCCCTTGCTTTTATCTTTTCTTACAGAGCCAGCCATCCTTTTGACAATTGTATGTACTCAGCCCACACTAACAAACGGACTGCCCAACTTCAAAAACATAACAGTACCTATGAAAATCGGTTTACTTGGGCGCATTCTCATCGCCATTGCCCTCGGCGTAGCATTAGGTCACGTTTTTACACTGCCGTGGGTACGCATAGTCGTCACCTTCAACAGCATCTTCGGACAGTTCCTAGGCTTTATTATCCCCCTCATTATCTTGGGATTGGTAACGCCAGCCATTGCCGATATTGGTAAGGGAGCAGGCAAATTGCTGCTCATTACCGTGGGCATTGCCTACGCCGACACCGTTGTTGCGGCCATACTGAGCTATACAACGGGCAGCACCTTCTTCCCATCGCTCATCGGAAACGGCTCACAGACATTAGAAACCGTGGAGAAATCGGCCGAGATACTACCCTATTTCACCATCAACATTCCTGCCACGATAGACGTGATGAGCGCGCTTGTGCTGTCGTTCATCGTGGTTTGGGCATTGCAGCCGGCGGTCACATGAGTGTTGCGGGTGCCACCAACGAGATAAAGCCATCATCGTGGGCGTTATCGAGCGCGTTATCATCCCCCTCTTGCCCGTGTATATCTTCGGCATCTTCCTCAACATGACTTTCAGCGGCACGTGCGCATGATGACGGTGTTTGCAAAAGATTATAGTTGTTATCTTTGCGTACACATTTGTGCTAATCTATCAATATCCATTGCGGGCCATCGTTCGTAAAATCCTTTTCCGCCCTGTTGGCCAACATGTTTCAGCCTATCTCACGGCCCATGGCACCTCTTCTTCAGCTGACCATCCCGTGGCCTTAAAGCAGACACAGCAGCGTATCCGAAGGTGTTGCAGGCTTTGTTATCTTTGTACGGTTTCCTCTCAGGTTCGGCCAGGAAGATAACTTGCGCCTTTGACCATCGCGCGCCCTACTCGAAGGCTACCGTTTTCCCCTATGCATTCATTATGGTGTTGGCCATCGTCATGGTGGCCGCTCCTGGCGTGCGTGGTGCCATTATGGCGTCGCTTGCCTCTGGGCGGCATCCTTAGCTGGCGGACAGGCAAGCGCTGAGTGATTTGCCCTCTGCATTTACTATGGATAAGCTCGGGACTACTGCCTGTAACGTAACGGGCGACGCAGAACCCACAAAGCACTGGATTTGTGGAATACGGCTGACTGCAATCGAAACGCACGCGTGGAAGAAGGCGGCATGGGCAAAGAAGATTGCCGAGTATGCGTCGTAGCGCACACTTCTTGCCATCCTCATACTATGGTATAGTAAAGTATCGCCGCTGCATTTACTTGCGCGCCACTGCACATCCTGTCGCTTGTGGCAACGTACGAGCAAGCAAATGCTGCAACTCCGTATTCCCTGCATGTGCGAGATGTCTTGAAAGCTCTGTCTACTGGTCGAGAGAAACGATGGTCTTTCGTAAATCGGCTGTTTGCACTCGTCATAATGCCCACAATATGACATATCGTGCGCTGGCAGACAATTTGTTCGTATCCTGTCGCAAAATATATGCGGTCGTTGCCACTACGTGCGGCGCGAATACGGTTATACCGTCACGCGCACGCTGAGCTTCTGGATGCCCGATGCCTTGCTTTGGATGTGTTGTAGTTCGCTAAGAACTTTCAGAAAGCTTTTAAAACCAACTCTGCGCAGACTTCGCGTCGGGTCCTTTCTCAGCATCGGGCGAAAAGCGTAAAACATAAGCTCATGGATCATAGGGTTTTCCTGACTACATGTTTTAGTTCGTCAACAGACTTTCGTATACCGTCTTGCTTTTCCTGCCTTAATGTCTTTCTGGATTTCTTTATCCATGGCTAACAGTCAGCACTGATAGTGGTTCCATCAATCCAACACAGGCACCAACTGGATAGATGTGAGTTGTTTCTTAGAATAACTTCTTTCTGTATTTGCGGCTAAATCCTGAGTGCTTCTTCTGATTTGCCCTAAATTCGCGTGCTGCTGTTATTACGCATACACTATTGTTTTATTGGGCGTCAATACAAAGATGGCACATTTATAACACATTTAAAAGTAAATGTATGATTAAGTAGCTAATGTAAATCAATGGGTGCCACAAGGGTTTTCCTTTTAAAAACCTTTCTACACGCGGACAAAGCAACATTGCTCTAGAACGAATGAGCAGCATTGGTCGTCTATTACACTTGTGATAGCATCTGCTTGTCACAACCTGTAAGAAAACCTTGTTGATAACCCGTGGAAAACTGCTAGAACAACCTCTCACTTATCACAACTGACTTACTTACCTAAGGGTGGAGTGGATAACGAAGTTGTTCTAGCGAGGAAAGTGCAAAGTGTTATCAACACTTTTCAAACAACAAAAAGTTATGAACATTTGCTCAATGCCCTACCCCACTTTTCTATGTGAAGCATATATAAAACATTATCTCATTCGAAAGCACTCCCTAATAACTTGTGAATAACCTTTTCTAATGTTGATAACCAAAAACACGTTGCGTAGAGAAAAGTTATCAACTTATCCACGCCATATCATCACCATCATTTTCTTTCTCTTTTAAAAGAAAGATATAAGATAATGTATGTGTGCGTGCGGATAAATGGGGTGATTTTGAGTTTTTAAGTTGGTAAGGGCATTAGTTGATGAGATATTTTGGGTTTAGTATGGGAATGGGGTTCGAGAGAGTTAATGAGGGTGCTCTGACTTTAACTTCAAGCGGTGTTTAGTGCCTGTGCAGATTTTGTTTGTTAGTTGAGCATACTGTCTGTGTTATCATGTGCGTGTTAGTAATGGGATAATCGTTTTGTTATGGTTTTTGAGTGAAAATTTAACATTCACGTGCCCTTTCCGCTCACCAATATGCTCTGCCGCATCGATTCTCGCGAGGTTTGTTTTGATGCAAATAGGGTTTGGCCTAGTGCATGCGGCTTGATGAATGTGTTAAAACCGAGCTTTTGCACCTACTTTTGGCGGCATTGCGTTTTGGTGCCTGATACGCCGTTTGCTGCTAAATGGAGATGCGTTTTGGTGCTTAAACGTGCTGCGTTTTGGTGCTAAATGCCTGCGTTTCTGCCGCCTAAATGCAATGCGTTTTGGTGCTAAACGCAGTGCAGTGCCACGTAAATGCAAGCAAATAGCATAAATATCTACTGCAATTGCACAAGCAAAACCTTTTATAGCGATGAAAACGCTTAGCTACGAAAGGGCTAAATGGCCCATAAAAATAGGGTTTTAGGGGCTAAAGTGGAAATTACAGGTAATTTGGACATTAACAATAATGAGTTTGGCAGCTTCAATCTAGAAAAGGTAAAATATGGTGCACCATGCACGGGTCATCCTCTTGAATATTGACAAAATGTAAGACGTGAAAGGCTGACATAGTATCAATTTACCTACTTTTTAACTGATATTTTTCGACTAGAACGGGTGAAAAATTTGAGCGATAATGCAGGCAGAGTCAGCCACAAACCCTTTGCATATCCGGTTAGTTGATGAATTATTTGGGTTTTGTAGCATCTGATTGAGGTTTTAGCTTAATGCGTTATGATGACCATACATAGAAGGAGAGTTTGGCTAGTAAACGTGTTTTTGTATCTATTTAATTGATTTTTCTGTCTCCATATTTGTATCTATACTGGCATATGTGTTTATGTTTGCAATGGAATAAGAGTTTGGGACTCATGGCAGCAACGGCAGTACGATCGAAGAAGAATAATAATGGACCTTAGCGAAGACACTTTTCGCTCGCTTTATCATGCAGCTGCAAACAGGGGAACGAACTTAAAGAACCTTATAGGGTCTTTTGGGAAAAGAGCTGCCGAAGCGTATGGCCTGTGAGAACAACCAATATGTGCAGCTTCTCGAAAATATCTCCGAAGGCAAGGAAATGATTGGAGAAAAGAGAAGAGAAGTCGTTTGAAAAGCTGGCTCCAGTGTATGAAGGTAGAGTATTTTCACTTGCCATATAAGAGGTAGTTGACGGGTGGTTAGGAGTTCAGGTTTCTTGTTTCCTCGTGAGACGGGCATATTCTGAGGATGATACAGAAACTTAGGTCAAAAGATTAACCTTTCAGATCTTACGTTCAATGTCCATTTCTAAAGAATTTCGCTTTGCGTCAGCAAAGCTTACCTGTAGTAAACCGAAAAACTAGCTGCTCAAAACTTATAAACTCACACACTTTAAAAATATCCGCTTTGCAAATTTTTGTATTTTGATAGGTTTATTTTAACTTTTGCAAATCAAGTTAATCAACTTACTAGAAAATGAGCATCATTGCTTATCAGGATTCATTCTATACCGCTGTTATGGGTGTAGCTCGTCTCTGAGTTTGGGCATCGTGTGCACCGAGAGTTCAATAATGTGACGGAATAATCGCAGGCAAAGACTCTGTTCTTCTCTCGAAAACGCAGGTCTTAACGGTCCTAAGGCGGTGGATAGCGTTAAGCTAGACGAGAATAGCAACTTCGAGTTTAAGCAGAGGCGCCCGATGCACCCCAATTTTTATCGCCTGCGCATTGCCAACCAAATGGTGAGACCTTGCCCGTCGACTCTGCAGAGCTTTGATCACCGTGAAAGGCAGCCTACCCCACCATGTCGGCCAATTAGAGGGTTGTGGGTCGGAAGAATGCACCCAAGATACGCGACTTGGCCTATATGCAGCTAGCCTGCAAAAGGCAGGTTACGGCCATTACAAACAGTCCTACGCTGGGCGTAGAGGCGTGGAAGATATTGTTACCAAGGTTTTAGGGTGTGTATAGAATAAGGTGAAGCTCAATTATATGTTTAAAGAGGCCCCATGAAAGCCTACGCTTGTACGCCCTTTTCCAAAACCATCGTGTTGGGAAACGCCAATATCCTCATCTTCAACCACGCTGGCAAAAGACGATGTGACAGTGTTCGCTGCCGTGGCAACAAAGTTGGAACGCTTATTTTCCAAAGGCCGAACGCCGGGCTTACGCACAACATCGCCATCGAAGGGATGAAAAACGTGCGTATTGCGAAAATAACGCTCGCCAAACCATCAGCGCAGAGCAAAGGTTCGGGTGGCTGGCGTGATAGAATGTGCCTGACCGACAACCACGGACGTGCAGCTTACCGACCTGAAAGGAAAGGTGGTTTTGTTGAACTTCCATGCCTTTGCCGCCGAGGCAGTTTTGAAACGCATTATGATGATGCGCGAGGATATACGCAATACCGTCTCCGACCGCGGATTTGAGTTATCGGGTGTCCGTCGACGAAGACCGCTTCTAGGAAGGCTAAAACTGCCGCGCTGCTTGGGTACTGCGTAAGTAGTGGGACGAAAACGGAACACGTAAGCGCCGTATTAGTCGCAGTCGGCCTGTGCAAAGCGCTGCCCTACGATTTCTTCCTCGTCGATCGCGAGAACGACACGCTTCCCTGGCGTGATGCGCAGATAAAGACTTAGATGCCGAGATACGGGCATTTGTTATAGAATACAGTTTTTCTCTTTTCATAATATTTGTTTTGGGTTGTTCGGCGGTGTGTGCTTCCAGGACGAGCGCGCGTCGCCTTACTGCGCAACGTGAATAATGACAATACATCGAGGCAAATCTACCGCCCATTCAGTGTGGATATACAAATACAATACGGTCGCTTTCCCCAATGGTCTTGCATCGTTCGCCGCAATTCTTCATCGCCCGTGGTTTGTGCGGTTATCAGGTGTACTGAGCTCTGCACTGCAACGACAGTCGGAGGCCAGAAATGGGCATGGCACATTTTGTGACATGCCTCGTTTAGAGTACCCAGCAAACGAGAAGTGCCCGCTGGTATATTGAATTGTTTGGAAGGAGGTGTTGGCGGCGACATCAGCATTCACCAGCAAAGGAGGCTTTATCTATCGTATGCCTGCCATCCCAAAGGAGCATGCTCGAGGCGCAGGTAAAAGCTGTTATTGGCTCGACATGAGTGTTTGATAGCCAATATCCTGCCGCCGAGTTGCGAGAAATTGAGGTGATATGCGATGCGGTTGAAAAGCTACGGCGATTCGCCTACCGCACACGACGTGCTGATGTCGAAAACGCTGTTTTCCGGGTCATCCAGCACAGGTGGCATCAACGATTCTTGGAAGGAAGCCTCTTTTGCTGCGTACTCACATCGAGCATGCAAGGGCTGCCCGCAGGATGTATCGACGCGACAATATATATGGTGTTCTTTTGCGCCATACGCTGAACTGGATTTCATTGGCTTGTGATAGAGTCGTTAGAGGCATGCCCACTCGGCATTCTCAGAAACACCCTGCGCGTATCTGATCGCACGAGAGGGTGAGTCTCTCCACCTCTATGCGAAAGATAACCACGCCAGATGGGCACTGCACCGGGCACATGTTGTGCTGGGCAATCGTAGCTCAGCACGCCACGACAAGCGCCGTTCGCGCTATATATATGGCAATAACTTTGCCGGCGGACGAGGTATGAACGCTCGTTTAAACATTTGCTTTGCGCGAACGCAGTGAGCGGTGTGCACAACGTTGACAGCAATTTGGTGAGCTATGCAGATACAGGTGTGTGGTGTGTTTTGCTGTGTCCGACCCAGACCTGCGCCGCTGTCTGCGTTTGGTGAAGAAAAAGGGCCCGAGACAGGCTTGTCGAAAACCTCTCTCCTCGTCAACTGGCGGCCGCCAAAAGCAGTAGGTCAGATATGTGTGGCTTGCGAGCAATAGCGGAGAGCTTTGCGCATCGACTTTGGCAGTTTCTCTCATTTAATAAGGAGAAAGCACATTGATAACTTGCTGCAACAGATAGACAGCATCATCGGCCCGAAAGGACTGCTAAAGTGTAGCTCTGCGATGGTGTTTGCCGAGGATACAAACTACGCTGTTATCAAGGAGGGGTAGTAAGGAGTAAAGTAGTAAGTAGTAGGGAAGTTAAGGGGTTGTGGAGTTAGGGTTAAACCAAATGCTTTTTAGCGTATTGTCGGATTAGTCGGACTAGTCCGACTAGTCGAACCGGTCTGACCAGTCCGACTAGTCCTGAGAGATAAATGAAATGATATGAGTGACAAAGCCATCGTTTTGCTACCAGCTTAACGCGCTTTTATGAGCTGGAAGAGATTCACCGCCAAATAGCGCCTTCAACCTGCAAAGTGCTATCATTCAGAGGACATCGGTGCGATGTAGACGCCGCGAACAGGCGCTACACTGCAAGAAAACGCCCTTATCAAGGCGCAATGCGTAGCTTGAACACTGGCAGCGCTGGCATGCTTTTGCCGATGACACAGGACTGGGTAGTGTACACGCACACACAGAAACAGCAGACCTATGGCGTGTCTCGGCACGGCGCTATGCAGGTGGTGATGGGCACGATGGCGAAGGTGCCATGCATGCAAAGTTAGCTCTGTCGGTGGCCGATAACAACCATCCGCGATGCTCGTTTTTCAGCACGGTCATCGCCCTTGTTTACGCTCCGCCAAATGCCTTACGTTGGGCATGAACGACCCTTGTGAGAGCATTGTAGAAAGGACATATCGCCACCGAACGCTTCACGGGGCAGCGGGTTTTCGCTACGACCCGCTGTTTATGTTCAATGGATTTACGACAAGACGTTTGCGAGCTTGGAGACCGACATTAAGACACCATTTCGCATCAGGCGAGGGCTGTTGGCCAAAGCTGGTTCAGTTTCTTAAAGGGTGAGGTAAAAGGTGAAAGGGTGAGTGAAGAGGGTGAAAGAATGCGTGGTAAGCAGTACAGGTTGGCCTATGTGCGTACAGGTTGTGCGTGGTAAGTATTTTTCACCTAAAGGGGCAGAGCCATCACCTTTTCATCTTTCACTCTTCACCTTTCTAGAGGCGCAGCGTGCTTTCACACCTTTTCACTCTTTCACCTTTAGCGCTGCCTTCACCTTTAAACAATATATCAGTCGTTTTTGCGTTATATCTTATCAACATATAAATTATATCAGCTTATAAATCATGAATCCCTAATATGCAAACCCTATTATTCGTTTATTTCTCCTTATCCAGTATTATGTTTTGTTTGCCCGTTCAGCACCTCCTTGGCGCAATTTTTAACATGCAGCGACATAACACCAGGTGCAAAAGCCGGAAATACGCTTTACGTGCTGGCACTCTAAACGTTGTTGCCACTAACACAGCCGACAACATACAAACGACCAGAATAAAACGGACTTAACGGCCGCCCGGCTGCCTTTGTGCATGGAACAACATTGGCTTCTAAACGACTTGTATTGGTGTACGATAACCCGGCTCGGCGTTATGCCCAATGGTGAAGTGCAAAACCTGTCTGGTTGTACCATAAAACCTGATGGTGGATAAGACTGTTTTGGCATTAACACTTGTAACAAACACTTACTGGCAGCAGGCTTTGGAATTTATTAAGCTCGATGCCCGAAAGATGCAGATTAACGACGTATAACCTTTGGATTTAAGGTGAATTGGACCAGCGTTGAAACCGAATATGGAAACCTCTGATGCTGTGGGGTGTTATACGGCCTCGTTGGCAGCAAATCTGAACGGCAAAAACAGCTGGACGAGGGGTGGGGGTGCAACAACCCGCAAGCACAGCCCTGATGCAAGCTACGCGAAACGGCTAAGAAGGCTAACGTGGGCAGGCCGAGATGCAACCTTCTATTTCTTGGAGTTTACCAGTGGGAATTGTTTACTGTTGGTGGACAGTAATACTGTCAGGAGGTACACAAAGGTTGCCAAACGGGTGCAATGCTGAAGCTATGGTTCAGTGGACTTTCTTTCAAAGACGATGCTAGCGCACTGCAAGGCATCGCGTTTAACGATATTAACTGTTTAGCCGTAGACCCTGGAACCCTAACCACGTGTTTGTGGGTGGACATGCAAGGGTTTCAGACGGACGTTTAAGGCTTGGCCTCAATCCTTATTATGATCCTTTGCTGCCTGCTGTATGGATGGGGTAGTGGGCTAGACAACAATTATATGACAAGTAAATGGTGTGTTTGATGCAAACGACCTTTGGCGAATAGTCAAACTAAACGCCAGTGGTGCCTATATTTCCGCGCGGCAAGCAGATGGAAATATGGGCATCAAGAACCTGATGGCCAGATGGACTTGGCTTGCGAAACTGTGACGAAAATGCTGGTGGATGGTCGGTAGGATGGGTGTGGATTTGGCGACCATTGGACCGTTCCGAGTCTTACCTGCTCATTAACACGACTGAATGCACTGTTGTGCTACCTGTAAGACGGCGTGGTATACACGTAAATACGAATTCTTGTGCCGAAGACCTTGAAGGAAACCTCTGGAGTGGGCATCGTGGCTGCCACTTTACTTGCAAATACGCAGCCAATCAGGCCGAAAAACATTTCATTCAGTTTAAAATTCCGCGTAACATTAAACAATAGTGCGATTATCTACCTTAACTGAAGTGCACATAACTTTTATCTCAACTATCGATGGGGCAAACCACGAATGGATGGGTGCTGAAGCATTGAATTTGCTTACTGCCTGTCAGCGATAACCTACAACAAGTGCGACATTTCCACCAGTACCAATGGTGGGTTAAGTTTCTAATGTAGTGCATCGCCGCCAGCCCACAACAAAGCGAAATTATTTTTCACGCCACCGACAATAGCCCTTTGCTTATCAAAGGCAGTGCAACCAGACAACACAAACGGGCGACGATAGGCGGGCATACGCCTTAACCCATTGAACCTGGTTATAAGGCTTATGGATTAAATGACCTGTCGCAACACATATTAAAATTATTTGCCAACAGGAACCTTTCTAAGCGTTAAAGAAGGGCATGTAACGGCGGAATGTTTACTTGAAGTTGCCACAAACCTTAGCGGACAGCGATATTTGTCCAAGCAACGTTTACGTGAGTGTTAAGAGCCACCGAAGAGGGTAAAAAAACTGACGTGTCTTGCAAGGTGGCGATGGTTGGCAGTAAGCTTTCCATTTATAGATATTAGCAGTATTATTTTGCATTGTTTTCAGGAGCTAAATCAATGTTTTTGCATGGTTAAAGGCCTTGTATTTACCAGCTATGTAATGTACTGTAAGGGTGTGTAAGTGCACTTATGTAGCGAGCAGCAAATATGTAAATATTCATTCATTAAGCCCATCTATTTGATACGTTTTAATCAAATAAAAAGTAAGTAGTAAGAAAAGTAAAGTAATTGCATTTCTAGGGTAACATCCTAACACTTAGACAGGTTTTGAACCTCATCCACATCTGGCTGGCCATTCTTATTATGTTTGTGTGGATTGGGTTTAGGTTTACCATTACAGGGCCGACAGCATCGTTCCTTTCGATACCGACAGTCCCGTTTGTAGGTTTCTTTTTCCAGCCACTGAAGCACCGGAATACAAAACAATATCAAAACAAGGGGCAGATGGTGTTGAAAAAGAGCACTTGGTGGCACAGAAAGAAAACCACTTTTATGTGTTTTCTTTACTGTGGACTTGGTTACTTATCATGGTATCCAGTATCTTGGTGTTCTTGGGTATCTTCTCGCCAAAGGGATGGCATTTTCGGCAGGCTCTTTGTATCATGACCCACTGGAATTATCACGTTCCTTATAACATAGAATGTTGGGTCCTTGATTTGGGAGTGGCAGACATGGTTTTCCTTGCTTTTCAGGGTGCAGGTGGGTTGGTGATTAAGACACCGTAATACTGGCAGGTTACAGTAACCCTTTGCTTTCTGATACGGCAGGTGGGGTTAACGTGGCTTAAAATAAGCGGAAACATTTGGTGGTTTATAATAAAAGCGTTCGAACTTATCAGGAGCAGCTTTATTCACTCGACAATTGACGTGTAGTCTTGGTTGATGAGTTGACAGGTAACAAGTTAACGGGTAGACCGGTGGCAGATTGGGTTAACAGTTGACAGGTGTTTCAGTTAAAATCGGTGGTTTTGGCGTGGTGTGCTATGGATAGTTGGCATATCGGGCGTAAACATCGAACAGCACATGTACTGACACCTGAAACTTTGTGTACTCACGCTACAAAGCGTGTCTTGCCTTTTCACCCACAAGCGTCTTGTACTCACTACAAGGTATCTTGTACTACCACCACAAGCATCTTGTACTCACGCTACAGAAGTGTCTTTATTAGCACACTATATATGGTGTTGAGATGCTAACTTAAAATGCCCTGTTGTTTATTAGCAGGCGCAGCCATCTTTAAGATTGGAGTTAAGGAGTTAAGCAAATACCTATAGAGGTGCAGCCATTTTCACCCTTTCACCTTTTCTGCCTATTTTATTGAGAAGACAGGAACATGAATTGAGTTACGCTTTTATTCGCGACGGTGAACAAGCGTGGTAGGCGCAGCCGTTTTTCATGCCCCTGCCTTTTCACTTTTCACCCCTTTCACCTTTAAGGAGTTAAGAGGTTATGGGTTAAACCAAATGTACAGGGGCTTGCTCCTTGACACTATTAACCACCCAGAGTGTAAGTAAGTAGTAAGTAGTAAGTAGTAATAAGTGGAGAAATAGTGATAATGAGTAAGACAATAGTAAGTAGTAAAGGAGTAAAGTAGTAAAGGAGTAAATAGTAAAGGAGTAAGTAAGTAAAGGGTAAGTAGTAAGGAGTAAATGTAAAAATGGCTGGAACGTAGTAAGTAGTAAAGGAGATAAAGTAGGAAAATAATGCAGTAAGGAAAGTAGTTTTCCTTTTTCACTGTACGGATAGACTAACCATAGACATAAAATTTGGAGCACCTTTTCAACTGAAA
>BNJS01001500.1_pt1 | contig 110156 bp, 133 predicted proteins | sample 8540461 | NCBI WGS metagenome assembly BNJS01 (sample SAMD00202454, study PRJDB9452) | human saliva metagenome | isolation source: human saliva | place: Japan
GCGTTATAATATGTATATAAAGAAAAAATGTTTAGAAAGTAGGTACTTATATGATTAAATATAGTATCCGTGGTGAAAACCTAGAAGTAACAGAAGCCATTCACGACTATGTCGTTTCTAAACTCGAAAAGATTGAAAAATATTTTCAAGCAGATCAAGAATTAGATGCACGTGTGAACTTAAAAGTTTATCGTGAGAAAACTGCTAAAGTGGAAGTGACCATTCCACTCGGTTCGATAACCTTGCGTGCAGAAGATGTTTCTCAAGATATGTATGGATCAATCGACTTGGTAGTAGATAAGATTGAACGTCAAATTCGTAAGAATAAAACGAAGATTGAAAAGAAAAATCGTAGTAAATCTGCTACTAGCAGAATCTTCACAGATGCTCTTGTAGAAGAAAGTGTAGCCCTTGATAAAGTAGTCCGTACTAAAACAATTGATATTGAACCAATGGAATTAGATGAAGCGATTCTTCAAATGGATCTTTTGGGACATGACTTTTTCATTTATAAGGATGTAGAAGACAATACTACAAATGTTATCTACCGTCGAGAAGATGGAGATGTAGGACTTCTTGAAGTCAAAGAAAAATAAAATAAAATAGAATAGAATAGAAAAACAACTCCTGTGGATTTCCTACAGGAGTTTTTGAACAAAAAGAGGAGATATTTATAGGAAGAAAGCGTAAAGAAATTAAGACTAAATACTATTTATCAAAAAAAATAAAAAAATTTCAAAAAAGTGTTGACAGTCCAAAAGATGCGTGATATACTAATATAGTTGTCGCGCAAGAGCGACAAAGACCTTTGAAAACTGAACAAGACGAACCAATGTGCAGGGCACTATAACTAAGGTTATAGTACTGAACAATGAAAAAAACAATAAATCTGTCAGTGACAGAATGAGTTTAAGACAAACAATTATTTTAATGAGAGTTTGATCCTGGCTCAGGATGAACGCTGGCGGCGTGCCTAATACATGCAAGTAGAACGCTGAAGGAAGGAGCTTGCTCTTTCCGGATGAGTTGCGAACGGGTGAGTAACGCGTAGGTAACCTGCCTGGTAGCGGGGGATAACTATTGGAAACGATAGCTAATACCGCATAACAACAGTTGTTGCATGACAGCTGTTTAAAAGGTGCAAATGCACCACTACCAGATGGACCTGCGTTGTATTAGCTAGTTGGTGAGGTAACGGCTCACCAAGGCGACGATACATAGCCGACCTGAGAGGGTGATCGGCCACACTGGGACTGAGACACGGCCCAGACTCCTACGGGAGGCAGCAGTAGGGAATCTTCGGCAATGGACGGAAGTCTGACCGAGCAACGCCGCGTGAGTGAAGAAGGTTTCGGATCGTAAAGCTCTGTTGTAAGAGAAGAACGAGTGTGAGAGTGGAAAGTTCACACTGTGACGGTATCTTACCAGAAAGGGACGGCTAACTACGTGCCAGCAGCCGCGGTAATACGTAGGTCCCGAGCGTTATCCGGATTTATTGGGCGTAAAGCGAGCGCAGGCGGTTAGATAAGTCTGAAGTTAAAGGCTGTGGCTTAACCATAGTACGCTTTGGAAACTGTTTAACTTGAGTGCAGAAGGGGAGAGTGGAATTCCATGTGTAGCGGTGAAATGCGTAGATATATGGAGGAACACCGGTGGCGAAAGCGGCTCTCTGGTCTGTAACTGACGCTGAGGCTCGAAAGCGTGGGGAGCAAACAGGATTAGATACCCTGGTAGTCCACGCCGTAAACGATGAGTGCTAGGTGTTGGGTCCTTTCCGGGACTCAGTGCCGCAGCTAACGCATTAAGCACTCCGCCTGGGGAGTACGACCGCAAGGTTGAAACTCAAAGGAATTGACGGGGGCCCGCACAAGCGGTGGAGCATGTGGTTTAATTCGAAGCAACGCGAAGAACCTTACCAGGTCTTGACATCCCTCTGACCGCTCTAGAGATAGAGCTTTCCTTCGGGACAGAGGTGACAGGTGGTGCATGGTTGTCGTCAGCTCGTGTCGTGAGATGTTGGGTTAAGTCCCGCAACGAGCGCAACCCCTATTGTTAGTTGCCATCATTCAGTTGGGCACTCTAGCGAGACTGCCGGTAATAAACCGGAGGAAGGTGGGGATGACGTCAAATCATCATGCCCCTTATGACCTGGGCTACACACGTGCTACAATGGCTGGTACAACGAGTCGCAAGTCGGTGACGGCAAGCTAATCTCTTAAAGCCAGTCTCAGTTCGGATTGTAGGCTGCAACTCGCCTACATGAAGTCGGAATCGCTAGTAATCGCGGATCAGCACGCCGCGGTGAATACGTTCCCGGGCCTTGTACACACCGCCCGTCACACCACGAGAGTTTGTAACACCCGAAGTCGGTGAGGTAACCTTTTAGGAGCCAGCCGCCTAAGGTGGGATAGATGATTGGGGTGAAGTCGTAACAAGGTAGCCGTATCGGAAGGTGCGGCTGGATCACCTCCTTTCTAAGGATAAGGAAACCTGCACGTTCGTCATGTTTAGTTTTGAGAGGTCTTGTGGGGCCTTAGCTCAGCTGGGAGAGCGCCTGCTTTGCACGCAGGAGGTCAGCGGTTCGATCCCGCTAGGCTCCATTGGTGAGAGATCACCAAGGATGAACATTGAAAATTGAATATCTATATCAAATAGTAACAAGAAAATAAACCGAAAACGCTGTGAATATTTAATGAGTTTTCTAATTTTGAAAAAATTAGGTTAATAAGGTTAAGTTAATAAGGGCGCACGGTGGATGCCTTGGCACTAGGAGCCGAAGAAGGACGTGACAAACGACGAAATGCCTCGGGGAGCTGTAAGTAAGCTTAGATCCGGGGATGTCCGAATGGGGGAACCCAACAGGTAATGCCTGTTACCCATATCTGTTAAGGATATGAGGAGGAAGACGCAGTGAACTGAAACATCTAAGTAGCTGCAGGAAGAGAAAGCAAAAGCGATTGCCTTAGTAGCGGCGAGCGAAACGGCAGGAGGGCAAACCGAAGAGTTTACTCTTCGGGGTTGTAGGACTGCGATGTGGACTTAAAGATTATAGAAGAACTACCTGGGAAGGTAGGCCAAAGAGAGTAATAGCCTCGTATTTAAAATAGTCTTTATACCTAGCAGTATCCTGAGTACGGCGAGACACGTGGAATCTCGTCGGAATCTGGGAGGACCATCTCCCAACCCTAAATACTCCCTAGTGACCGATAGTGAACCAGTACCGTGAGGGAAAGGTGAAAAGCACCCCGGGAGGGGAGTGAAATAGAACCTGAAACCGTGTGCCTACAACAAGTTCGAGCCCGTTAATGGGTGAGAGCGTGCCTTTTGTAGAATGAACCGGCGAGTTACGATATGATGCGAGGTTAAGTTGAAGAGACGGAGCCGTAGGGAAACCGAGTCTGAATAGGGCGTTTTAGTATTATGTCGTAGACCCGAAACCATGTGACCTACCCATGAGCAGGTTGAAGGTGCGGTAAAACGCACTGGAGGACCGAACCAGGGCACGTTGAAAAGTGCTTGGATGACTTGTGGGTAGCGGAGAAATTCCAAACGAACTTGGAGATAGCTGGTTCTCTCCGAAATAGCTTTAGGGCTAGCGTCGACATTAAGATTCTTGGAGGTAGAGCACTGTTTGGGTGAGGGGTCCATCCCGGATTACCAATCTCAGATAAACTCCGAATGCCAATGAATTATGGTCGGCAGTCAGACTGCGAGTGCTAAGATCCGTAGTCGAAAGGGAAACAGCCCAGACCACCAGCTAAGGTCCCAAAAATAATTGTTAAGTGGAAAAGGATGTGGGGTTGCACAGACAACTAGGATGTTAGCTTAGAAGCAGCTATTCATTCAAAGAGTGCGTAATAGCTCACTAGTCGAGTGACCCTGCGCCGAAAAATGTACCGGGGCTAAAACAATTTACCGAAGCTGTGGATACCTTTTATAGGTATGGTAGGAGAGCGTTCTATGTGTGAAGAAGGTATACCGTGAGGAGTGCTGGAACGCATAGAAGTGAGAATGCCGGTATGAGTAGCGAAAGACAGGTGAGAATCCTGTCCACCGTAAGACTAAGGTTTCCAGGGGAAGGCTCGTCCGCCCTGGGTTAGTCGGGACCTAAGGAGAGACCGAAAGGTGTATCCGATGGCCAACAGGTTGATATTCCTGTACTAGAGTATGTAGTGATGGAGGGACGCAGTAGGCTAACTAAAGCGTGCGATTGGAAGTGCACGTCTAAGCAGTGAGGTGTGAATTGAGTTAAATGCTTAGTTCTATAACATTGAGCTGTGATGGGGAGCGAAGTTTAGTAGCGAAGTTAGTGATGTCACACTGCCAAGAAAAGCTTCTAGCGTTAAACATACTCTACCCGTACCGCAAACCGACACAGGTAGTCGAGGCGAGTAGCCTCAGGTGAGCGAGAGAACTCTCGTTAAGGAACTCGGCAAAATGACCCCGTAACTTCGGGAGAAGGGGTGCTGACTGATGTCAGCCGCAGTGAATAGGCCCAAGCAACTGTTTATCAAAAAAACACAGCTCTCTGCTAAATCGTAAGATGATGTATAGGGGGTGACGCCTGCCCGGTGCTGGAAGGTTAAGAGGAGTGCTTAGCGTAAGCGAAGGTATGAATTGAAGCCCCAGTAAACGGCGGCCGTAACTATAACGGTCCTAAGGTAGCGAAATTCCTTGTCGGGTAAGTTCCGACCCGCACGAAAAGGCGTAATGATTTGGGCACTGTCTCAACGAGAGACTCGGTGAAATTTTTAGTACCTGTGAAGATGCAGGTTACCCGCGACAGGACGGAAAGACCCCATGGAGCTTTTACTGCAGTTTGATATTGAGTGTCTGTGCCACATGTACAGGATAGGTAGGAGCCATAGAGATCGGGACGCCAGTTTCGATGGAGGCGCTGTTGGGATACTACCCTTGTGTTATGGCCACTCTAACCCGGATAGGTGATCCCTATCGGAGACAGTGTCTGACGGGCAGTTTGACTGGGGCGGTCGCCTCCTAAAAAGGTAACGGAGGCGCCCAAAGGTTCCCCTCAGAATGGTTGGAAATCATTCGCAGAGTGTAAAGGTATAAGGGAGCTTGACTGCGAGAGCTACAACTCGAGCAGGGACGAAAAGTCGGGCTTAGTGATCCGGTGGTTCCGTATGGAAGGGCCATCGCTCAACGGATAAAAGCTACCCTGGGGATAACAGGCTTATCTCCCCCAAGAGTTCACATCGACGGGGAGGTTTGGCACCTCGATGTCGGCTCGTCGCATCCTGGGGCTGTAGTCGGTCCCAAGGGTTGGGCTGTTCGCCCATTAAAGCGGCACGCGAGCTGGGTTCAGAACGTCGTGAGACAGTTCGGTCCCTATCCGTCGCGGGCGTAGGAAATTTGAGAGGATCTGCTCCTAGTACGAGAGGACCAGAGTGGACTTACCGCTGGTGTACCAGTTGTCTCGCCAGAGGCATCGCTGGGTAGCTATGTAGGGAAGGGATAAACGCTGAAAGCATCTAAGTGTGAAACCCACCTCAAGATGAGATTTCCCATAACAATATGTTAGTAAGAGCCCTGAGAGAAGATCAGGTAGATAGGTTAGGAGTGGAAGTTGTGTGAGCAATGGAGCGGACTAATACTAATAGCTCGAGGACTTATCCAAAAAGTAACTGAGGATATTTACAGCTGGTTTAAATTTTGTTAGAATATAGGTATTCAATTTTGAATGTTCATCATTCAGAGTTAAGTGACGATAGCCTAGGAGATACACCTGTACCCATGCCGAACACAGCAGTTAAGCCCTAGAACGCCGGAAGTAGTTGGGGGTTGCCCCCTGTGAGATATGGTAGTCGCTTAGCAAGGTTGAGTCTAGAGGAATCTAGGCTCATTTGGGAGTTTAGCTCAGCTGGGAGAGCATCTGCCTTACAAGCAGAGGGTCAGCGGTTCGATCCCGTTAACTCCCATAGGTCCCGTAGTGTAGCGGTTATCACGTCGCCCTGTCACGGCGAAGATCGCGGGTTCGATTCCCGTCGGGACCGTAGGAACGAAGTTTCTAGAAGATAATGATACGACTCGTTAGCTCAGTTGGTAGAGCAATTGACTTTTAATCAATGGGTCACTGGTTCGAGCCCAGTACGGGTCATTATAGCGGGTTTGGCGGAATTGGCAGACGCACCAGATTTAGGATCTGGCGCTTTACGGCGTGGGGGTTCAAGTCCCTTAACCCGCATAGAAGAATAATAATGAGCCGGCTTAGCTCAGTTGGTAGAGCATCTGATTTGTAATCAGAGGGTCGCGTGTTCAAGTCATGTAGCCGGCATTTTTTTATATAAAGAAACAGATGCGAACGTAGTTCAGTGGTAGAACACCACCTTGCCAAGGTGGGGGTCGCGGGTTCGAATCCCGTCGTTCGCTTGAGGAGGCCGGGGTGGCGGAACTGGCAGACGCACAGGACTTAAAATCCTGCGATTGGTAACGATCGTACCGGTTCGATTCCGGTCCTCGGCATAGACTTAGGTTGAAGAAGAAGCACCCTTAGCTCAACTGGATAGAGTACCTGACTACGAATCAGGCGGTTAGAGGTTCGACTCCTCTAGGGTGCATGGTCGCAAGACTATGTAGCAATTGAATAGAAATGAGCACCCTTAGCTCAACTGGATAGAGTACCTGACTACGAATCAGGCGGTTAGAGGTTCGACTCCTCTAGGGTGCATAAAGCGTAAGCTTTAGTTCGGGAAGTAGCTCAGCTTGGTAGAGTACTTGGTTTGGGACCAAGGTGTCGCAGGTTCGAATCCTGTCTTCCCGATAAATATGAAAAAGGTCTTTTGGCCTTTTTTTGTTTGCTCTTTTCACCATTTTCTACAACAAAATAGGCTTCATAATTCCTATGGTGGTTTTACCCACTACAGAAATTAGAGAGCCTTTTTCTATAGCAACTGATATTCGTCAATCAGCATAATCGTTTCTCGACCTTTGTTATCAACGATTCTGACTTGCCTTGGGTAGTAAGGGTCGAAAGGAATAAGGAAATCAACAGCGATTTCTAAGGGGAAGTCTTTTTGACTGAAGCGCAGGGTTGTTTTTCCTTTGCGATTGATTAGTTCAAATTTTAAAACAGAATTTAAGGGGTAAACGTGTTTGAGATAGTTATCAATGACATACCAGAAACTATCGATAATATCATCTGGTAGGCTGGTCATGACTCCAAAACTTGCATAGCGACCTCTTGTATTTGTAAACGCCATAGTGTCTCCCTTCCTATTTTTATTAAGTACATAGTACTTGTTTTACTTGGATATTGCAAGTATTAAGTTCGAAAAAAAGAGCTTTCGCTCTTTCCAACTTTATTTATTTCGCAGTTCAACATAACGGTTGTACCAAATTTTAATGTATTCCTCAGAGAATGGACCTAACTGGTTGTTAATCCAGTCTACAAGGATTTTGACATTTTCTTTTAGGATAAAGTCAATGTCATCTGAATAGTTCATTTTGCGTTTGTGCTGTTCGTATTCTTCTACGTCCAGCAGTTTCTTATCACCATCTGGGAAGACTTTGACATCAAGATCATAATCTATATACTTTAGTGCTTCTTGGTCCATATAATATGGACTGGCAAGATTACAATAATAGGATACTTCATTATCTCGTATCATAGCGATGATATTGAACCAGTACTTTTTATGAAAGTAGACAATTGCTGGCTCTCTTGTAATCCATCTTCTACCATCGCTCTCTGTGACGAGAGTATGATCATTGACGCCGATAAGTGCGTTTTCCGTAGTTTTTAGTACCATGGTGTCCCGCCAAGTTCGGTGGAGACTTCCATCATGTTTATAACTTTGAATTGTAATAAAGTCGCCTTCTTTAGGTAGTTTCATAACTTACCAACTTTCTACAATCTAAGTACATCCTCTATATTGTATCATATTTTCATGAAAATAAGGGATTTTCATGTATTTTTATTTAAAGGAATTCTCGAAGAGCTGTAGAAATGTCTGAGTAGTCAAACCCTTTGCGAGCAAGAGCTTGGGTGAGGCGTTGTTTGAGTTCGTAGCCCTCATATTTTCGTGAGTATTTCTGATGCTGTTTTTCTAGTTCCTTCATAATCAGGTCGAGAGTTTGTTCTTCATCTTGTTCGATGTCTAATTGGTGGTAGGCTTCTTTAGCAACTTCATAACTAAAGCCTTTATTGATGAGAGTTTGTGTGATTTTATCTTTTAAGGCTCTTTGTGGAAGTTTTTTAACGTATTGCTTAGCTAGTTTTTGGGCAGTTCGTTGAGCTACTTCGGAAAAATCAAATTCTGAGGTGACCTGATCAATATAGTGGGAAGAGACACCTTTTTGAATGAGCTTTTGCTTGAGGAGATAGGGTCCCTTATCACCTGAGAGGTGATTGGATTGAAAGATGGCGCGAGTATAGGCCAAGTCATCGATCCATTTGTCTTCTTTTAGGGTATTCATGACGGTTTCAATGGTAGATTCGTCAATTTCATGCTTGGCTAAGTAGTCGCGAACTTCGCGGCCTGTACGGGCTTTAAAGGAAAGGTGGTAGAGGGCTAAATTTTTAGCATGGGAGAGCTGGGCATAGGTTTGAATTTCCTTGAGTTCTTCCTGGCTAATTTCCTTGTCTCGTGAGAGCATGAAGCGGACGATGGTGTCTTCTGTAATGTAGAGGGATTGGGCTTGATCCAGCTCTAGAAGGTAGAGCCGTTTTTTCTTTTCTAACTTGGTAATTTTCATAGGATTCCTGTTTCGTTTGAGTTTTATTGCAGTAAATAATCAGTCTTTCTCTCTATATTATTCGTATTCTTATTGAGAAATGGCCTGTAATTCCTTGTTTTTCTTTTCAATTTTATCATATTCTAAACGAATGAGAAACTACATGGTATAATAGACATATGGATCTAAAAGTTAAACAAAGAATTCCTTTGAAAATCAAGCGAATGGGAATTAATGGAGAAGGGATTGGCTTTTACAAGAAAACCTTGGTCTTTGTGCCTGGGGCTTTAAAGGGCGAGGATGTCTTTTGCCAAATTACTGCGATTCGAAAGAACTTTGCAGAAGCCAAGCTCTTGTCCGTCAACAAGGCTTCCAAGTATCGAGTAACGCCAACCTGTGATATTTACGAGACCTGTGGGGGCTGCCAAATCATGCATCTGAAATATAGCAAGCAGTTGGAGTTCAAAACAGACTTATTGCAGCAGGCCTTGAAAAAATATGCTCCTACCGGCTATGAAAATTATCTAATCCATCCGACGCTTGGGATGGAAAAACCACAGTATTATCGGGCCAAACTTCAATTTCAGACGCGTAAATTTAAGGGACAGGTCAAGGCTGGTTTATACGCTCAAAATTCCCATTATTTAGTGGAATTAAGGGACTGTCTGGTCCAGGATACGGTCATTCAGGAAATCGCCAATCATGTAGCGGAGTTATTGACCTACTACCAGATTCCGATTTCAGATGATCGGAAGCAATTGGGAGTTCGAACCATCATGGTGCGCCGGGCTCGTAAGACTGGACAGGTCCAAATGATCGTGGTGACGAGTCGACAACTCAATTTAACAGACTTGGTCGCGGATTTGGTAGAAAAACACCCTGAAATTGTGACGGTGGCAGTCAATCTGAATACTTCCAAATCCAGCGAGATCTATGGAGAGAAAACGCAGATTATTTGGGGTCAGGAGACCATTCGAGAAGGGGTATTGGATTATGAATTTTCCTTGTCTCCTCGGGCTTTTTACCAGTTAAATCCTGAGCAGACAGAAGTCCTCTATAGTGAAGCTGTCAAGGCCTTGGATGTGTCACCAGAGGACCATTTGATTGATGCCTACTGCGGGGTAGGGACCATTGGTTTTGCCTTTGCGGACAAGGTCAAGAGTGTCCGGGGGATGGACATTATTCCTGAAGCGATTGAGGATGCCAAATATAATGCGAAGCAGATGGGCTTTGAAAACACCCACTATGAAGCTGGGACGGCTGAGGAAATTATTCCTCGTTGGTACAAGGAAGGCTATCGGGCAGATGCAGTCATTGTGGATCCACCACGGACAGGACTGGGGGTTCAATTGATTGACACCTTGTTGCGCTATGCCCCTCAAAAGATGGTTTACGTTTCTTGTAATGTTTCTACCCTGGCGCGAGACCTCGTGGATTTGACCAAGGTCTATGATGTCATCTACATCCAGTCTGTGGATATGTTTCCCCATACAGCTCGGACAGAGGCTGTGGTGAAATTGGTCAAGAAAGCTTAATAGAACATGGATTAACAGTGGATATTTGGCAAATCATGTATGAAAAGGCCAATCAGAAGGGCTGAGCAGCTTTTCCAGGAAGAGCGTTAGGATTCCCAAGAGCTTAGAAGAGAGAAGAATGTGAGAGTGAAAGATGGACAATAAAATTGATGTATCAATTCCCGTTGCTCAAGTCATTGATCAACATCCGGAAGTATTGGACTTGTTGGTGGAGTTGGGCTTTAAACCCTTAGCCACTCCCATCATGCGCAATACAGTTGGGCGCAAGGTTTCCTTAAAACAAGGATCAAAATTAGAAGGCACTCCTATGGACAAGATTGTGCGAACGCTAGAGGCTAACGGCTATGAAGTAGTGGGGCTAGACCAATGAGTGATGAACGAATTCATGTCTTAAGAGACATCTTATTAGACCTGCATCATGGAGCTTCTCCTGGGTCGGTCCAAGAGCGCTTTGATGCGACCTTTAGCGGGGTGTCTGCGATTGAGATTTCCCTCATGGAGCATGAGCTGATGAACTCCGATGCAGGCATCACCTTTGAGGATGTCATGGAGCTGTGCGATGTCCATGCTAATCTCTTTAAGAACGCTGTACAAGGGGTCGAAGTGGCAGATACAGACCATCCAGGTCACCCGGTTCAGATCTTTAAACAGGAGAACCTAGCTCTTCGGGCCGCTATGATGCGGGTCCGCCGTTTGCTTGATAATTATGAGACGACGGAGGATCCTGAGATGATCCAAGAGATTCAGAAAGGCTTGTTACGTCAGCTAGGCTTGGTGGGTCAATTTGATCGGCATTACCGCCGGAAGGAAGAGTTGATGTTTCCGATTATGGAGCGCTATGGGCATGATTCTCCTCCTAAAGTCATGTGGGGGGTAGATGACCAGATTCGAGACCTCTTTGCGAAAACTCTGGATGTGGCCAAAGCCCTGCCTGATTCTGCCATTTCAGAAGTTAAAAAGCGCTTTGAAGCCTTTGCGCAAGAGTTTGAGGCTATGATCTTCAAGGAAGAGTCCATCCTCTTGATGATTTTACTGGAGGCCTTTACTCAGGATGATTGGCTCTCCATCGCGGAAGAAAGCGAGGCTTATGGTTATGCTATTATCATTCCAAGTGAGAAATGGGTGCCGAAACGTGTGGACTTCAAGGAAGAAGGAGCAATAGAGACAGAAGGTTCAGATGAATCCCTTCCTTCTTCAAATGGAAGCGAGCACCGTCAGGTCATTGAGACTCCTGAGGGACAACTGACCATTACCTTCAGGCCTAAGAAAAAGGAAGAGAGTTTCGATCGCCAACAGCAACAAGCTTTTGGGCATGGCTTTCTCTCTGTTGAGCAGGCCAACTTGATCTTGAACCATCTACCGATGGAGATCACCTTTGTCAATAAGGATGATATTTTCCAATATTACAATGATGTAGCGCCCTTTGAGGAAATGATCTTCAAACGGACGCCGTCGCAGGTAGGACGCAATGTCGAATTGTGTCACCCTCCGAATACTTGGAGAAGGTCAAAGCCATCATGCAGGGGCTTCGAGAAGGGAAAAAAGACAAGTACGAAATGTGGTTCAAATCAGAATCACGTGGGAAATTTGTCCATGTGACCTATGCAGCAGTGCGCGATGAAGCGGGAGAATTTCAAGGTGTCTTGGAATATGTCCAGGATATCCAACCCTATCGGGAGATCGATAGTGAATTTTATAGAGGATTGGAGTAAGAATGAGCTACGAAAAAGAATTTATGAAAGAATTTGAGGCTTGGATCAAGACCCAGGTCATGATCAATGAGATGGCCCTGACAGAAAGCAAGAAGGTCTATGAAGAGGATCAGGATGAGCGGGCCAAGGAAGCTATGATCCGCTATGAGAGTCGCTTGGATGCCTATCAATTCCTTCAAGGGAAGTTTGCTAACTACCACGAGGGGAAAGGTTTCCACGATCTTCCAGATGGCTTGTTTGGAGAGAGAACCTATTAAAGGCTCTCTGTGAAGGCCTTTGACTAGCTGGATTTGGCTGAAAATAGTGCAATGACTTGATTTTTTGAGGGATTGTGTTACAATAAAAAAGTTGAACAGACGTCAACGAATTATCGAAAGTAATATTGGTGATGAAACCTTGTTGCCTTAGGGATTGATCACTGGATACGTAGGAGGAAAAATGGCAAAGAAGAACGTTAACCGTGCGAAACAATACAAACATCAGAATAGACATCTTTTGAAAAAAGCTGTTGCAACTGTAGCAGCAGCTGTTAAAGAGGCACCTAAGAAAGTTGAGAAAGCAGCAAAAGCAGTGGCGAAAGAAGTGAAACAAGCAGCTTCTTCAGTGGAAGAATTCGCTGCAAGCTTGGAAGGTGTAGCCCTTGATCGTGCGCAAACATTCTATGATGAAGGTATTCGCTCTGTTGCGGACTTCGCAAACTGGACAGAAAAAGAGTTGTTGGCCCTTAAAGGAATCGGACCAGCAACCATCAAAAAATTGCAAGAGCTTGGAGTCAAGTTCAAATAATTGCTTTTGTGATTTCTTGCTATTTCCAGGAAAACTTGATAAAATGAAGCTGTTAGAGGTGTTTTGAATCCCACATTTTACAGGAAGTGGCGGTGCTGAGAAGTCCACAAATGTGTCAAAACTAGTTGCTAATGGATGAAAATGAAATAAACAAAGATGCGGGCGTTGCCCGAAATTGGGTGGTACCGCGGATAAATATATTCGTCCCTGTCAGATTGATGACAGGGGCGATTTTTGTAGAAAGCGAGGGAGAAGGATGACAAGAGCAGCATTACCTGAACGAATCGAGACGGAGCGTCTGGTCTTGCGCGTCCGTACAGTGGCGGATGCTGAGGATATCCATGCCTACGCTAGTCTCCCAGAGGTTTCTTACCCAGCAGGCTTCCCACCCGTCAAAACTTTGGAAGATGAGATTTATTACCTAAAGCATATCCTTCCCGAGCGCAATGAAAAGGACAATCTCCCAGCAGGCTATGGAATTATCGTTAAAGGAACCGATACAATCATTGGTTCTGTCGATTTCCCCCATCGCTACGAAGACGATGTTCTTGAACTCGGCTATACCTTGCACCCAGACTATTGGGGGCGAGGATATGTACCAGAAGCAGCGCGAGCCTTGATTGCTCTAGGCTTTAAAGAATTGGGCCTTCACAAGATAGAACTGGTCTGCTTTGGATACAATGTCCAAAGTCAACGAGTTGCTGAGAAACTTGGCTTTACCCTTGAAGCTCGCATCCGAGACCGCAAAGATGCCCAAGGCAAGCGTTGTGACAGTCTGATATATGGCTTGTTGAAGAGTGAGTGGGAGATAAAGAATTGAAAAAATTTTTTAAAGAGTTATTCAATAATATTTTTCTAGGGCATTTACTATCATTCCTTGTATTAAGTATATTTTTATTTCTCCTGCGTCAAGATGATAATTTTTTTATTATAAAATATCTATTACTATTATTTATGGTAATATTATCTATTTCATACTTTTCTTTATCAAATTATTATAAGTTGGATAGAAAAAATAATGAAAATAAACTTGCATTAGCTATAAGGAGTATTGTCTCTAGAGTCTTATGGAATGAAATACTTACTTGGATAGAAATTTGGCTTTCTTCATTTGGTTTAATAATTAATAAAAGTTTTATAGCTCTATTTTCCCTTATTTTATGGTATTCATTAATTTTTTCCCTCTTTGCAATTATGATTGGGATAAAATTACGAACTCTTCTAGTTCTTATGATAGTTTTTCTTCCAATCTTATTACTACTGGGAGCATTTGATATCAAATGGTGGGCTTTGGTTACTGGTTTTATAACATTGTGGAATTTTATTAATTCAGAGGATTTTCTCACATATTTAAGAGGCGGTAATAAATTAGAAAATGTACCAAAAGAGTTAAAATATAAATGGTCAATTAATAAATTTATGATTTATCTTTTTACGTTTTTATTTTACCTTTCTTTGATAATATCCTCATTCTTTGAAAACAAAATTCCATGTTCTTTTGAAGATTATTTAATCAACGGGCTAACAAGAGTGTATTCAATACTATATCTGATGGTGTTTTTAGTTGTATTATTTAGTTTATTATTTGGCTATTATTATCTTTTGAATAGAAAGGAAAGAAGAGGAAAAGTAGCCAAATGTATATTAAGTATCGGAGAAAAAGTAGGATTAGATAAGTTTAATAAAACTTTAAATCTTTATATAAAAGCAAAAAAAGGAGAACTAAAATGAAAGAACTTTCACCTAAATACAATCCAGCCGAGGTTGAGGCTGGTCGTTATCAAAAATGGCTTGACGAAGATGTTTTCAAGCCTTCAGGCGATCAAAAGGCTAAGCCTTATTCGATCGTTATACCACCACCAAACGTTACAGGTAAACTTCACCTTGGTCACGCTTGGGATACAACTTTGCAAGATATCATCATCCGTCAAAAACGAATGCAAGGTTTTGACACCCTTTGGCTTCCTGGTATGGACCACGCTGGGATTGCGACTCAGGCTAAGGTTGAGGAGCGCTTGCGTGGTGAGGGCATTACGCGTTATGACCTCGGTCGTGAGAAATTCCTCGAGAAAGTCTGGGAATGGAAAGACGAATATGCCACTACTATCAAGGAACAATGGGGCAAGATGGGGCTCTCTGTAGACTACTCTCGTGAGCGTTTCACTCTTGACGAAGGTTTGTCGAAAGCCGTTCGTAAGGTCTTTGTGGACCTATACAAGAAAGGTTGGATCTACCGTGGTGAGTTTATCATAAACTGGGACCCAGCAGCTCGCACTGCCCTTTCTGATATCGAAGTGATCCACAAGGATGTCGAAGGTGCCTTCTACCACATGAACTACATGCTAGAAGACGGTTCACGCGCTCTTGAAGTGGCGACAACTCGTCCTGAGACCATGTTTGGGGACGTTGCGGTTGCGGTCAATCCAGAAGATCCACGCTACAAGGATTTGATTGGTAAACACGTCGTCCTTCCTATCGCTAATAAACTCATCCCAATCGTTGGGGATGAGCACGCAGATCCTGAGTTTGGTACGGGTGTCGTGAAAATCACGCCTGCCCACGATCCAAATGACTTCTTGGTTGGTCAACGTCACAACTTGCCACAAGTCAACGTTATGAACGATGACGGAACCATGAATGACTTGGCCTTCGAATTTGCAGGTATGGACCGTTTTGAAGCTCGTAAGGCAGTCGTTGCCAAGTTGGAAGAAATCGGCGCCCTCGTTAAAATCGAAACGTGTCCACAGTGTTGGTCACTCAGAGCGTACAGGTGTAGTGGTTGAGCCTCGCTTGTCAACGCAATGGTTCGTCAAGATGGACCAATTGGCTAAGAACGCTATTGCCAATCAAGACACAGACGACAAGGTAGAATTCTACCCACCTCGTTTCAACGATACCTTCCTCCAATGGATGGAAAATGTCCACGACTGGGTTATCTCTCGCCAGCTCTGGTGGGGTCACCAAATCCCTGCTTGGTACAATGCTGAGGGTGAAATGTACGTCGGTGAAGAAGCTCCTGAAGGTGACGGATGGACTCAGGACGAAGACGTCTTGGATACTTGGTTCAGTTCTGCCCTTTGGCCATTCTCAACTATGGGCTGGCCGGATGTCGACTCAGAAGACTTCAAACGTTACTTCCCAACTTCAACCTTGGTTACAGGTTACGACATCATCTTCTTCTGGGTGTCTCGTATGATCTTCCAATCATTGGAATTCACTGGCCGTCAGCCATTCCAAAACGTTCTGATTCACGGTCTCATTCGTGACGAGCAAGGACGCAAGATGTCTAAATCTCTCGGTAACGGGATTGACCCAATGGATGTTATTGAGAAATACGGTGCTGATGCCCTTCGCTGGTTCCTTTCAAACGGTTCTGCACCAGGGCAAGACGTGCGCTTCTCTTACGAGAAAATGGATGCTTCATGGAACTTCATTAACAAGATTTGGAACATCTCTCGCTACATCCTCATGAACAATGAAGGCTTGACCCTTGAGCAAGCAACTGCTAATGTGGAAAGTTGCTAACAAGGAAGCTGGAAATGTCACAGATCGCTGGATTCTCCACAACCTCAATGAAACGATCGGAAAAGCTACTGCCAACTTTGACAAGTTTGAGTTTGGTGTTGCTGGACATATCCTCTACAACTTCATCTGGGATGAGTTTGCGGACTGGTATGTTGAGTTGACCAAGGAAGTGCTTTATAGTGATAACGAGGACGAAAAAGTCATCACTCGTTCGGTTCTCCTTTATACTTTGGACAAGATCCTTCGTCTCCTTCACCCAATCATGCCATTTGTGACAGAGGAAATCTTTGGACAAATCTCAGAAGGCTCTATCGTTACAGCTGCTTACCCAACTATCAACCCAGCCTTTGAAGATCTTGCGGCTCACACTGGTGTAGAAAGCCTCAAAGACTTGATCCGTGCCGTTCGTAATGCGCGTGCTGAAGTAAACGTAGCACCAAGCAAGCCAATCACCATCCTTGTTAAGACAAGCGATAGCGATTTGGAAGCCTTCTTTAACAGCAATGTCAACTACATCAAACGATTCACAAATCCAGAACACTTGGAAATCGCCTCAAACATCCCTGCACCTGAACTCGCGATGTCAAGTGTCATCACAGGAGCAGAAATCTACCTGCCGCTCGCTGACCTCCTCAATGTCGAAGAAGAACTGGCTCGTCTCGACAAGGAATTAGCTAAATGGCAAAAAGAACTGGACATGGTCGGTAAGAAGCTCTCTAACGAACGCTTCGTAGCCAATGCCAAACCAGAAGTCGTCCAAAAAGAACGCGACAAACAAGCCGACTACCAAGCCAAATACGACGCGACAATAGCGCGTATTGATGAGATGAAGAAGTTGGTGAAATAAACACAGAAACACGGCGGAATGCCGTGTTTTTTTGGTATAATGAAACTATTAAATAACGGTAGAAAAGAGACGATCTATGCCAGAAGGCGTAACTTTATTTCAAGACACTCTTATTAAATCATTAAAATATGGATTTGTGGATAATGTCCAATATCAAGAGGGTGGGTATTCACCTCAGATTCTGATCAACGATCATGAAATGAAGCGGTATGTTTTGACAGATTTGCAAGAGGAGTTGAGCAAGTGCAAGTCCTTTTACATATCAGTGGCCTTTATTACACAGTCTGGAATTGCCTTAATTAAGTCGCAATTGTCTGATCTGATGGATAAAGGAATCAAAGGTAAAATTCTGATTTCTCCTTATCTTGATTTTAATGATCCAGTTGCAATGCAAGAATTGCTCAAGTTAGAGAATGTAGAAGTTCGTTTGACTCCAGAGAGTTTGCAAATGCATGCCAAGTTTTATCTCTTTGAGCATGAGGGAAGGCAGGTATTGATTTCGGGAAGTTCGAATCTGACCCACAATGCTCTCAAATCAATTATGAGTGGAATATTAAATTGACATCTACCCATAATGGCGAACTTATTCGAGCTACTAAAGCTGAATTTGACAAGATTTGGGAGAAGTCTGCTCTTTTGACAGATGAAAAGATTGCTTCTTATGCGCGAAAACGTCAGAATGTCATTCGAGTGGATCAGATTCACGAAGAGAAGCTTGCTCAATATCAGAGTGAAACGATTAGTCCTAACGAAATGCAAAAAGATGCTTTAAAAGGCTTGCAAGCGATTCGTGATTCTGGGAAAAAGAAGGCTTTGGTCATCAGTGCCACTGGGACAGGAAAAACCTTTCTATCAGCTTTTGACGTCCAACAGTTTAAGTCAGAAAGAATGCTTTTCATTGTTCACCGAGAGCAGATTTTACAGAAGTCGTTAACAGATTTTAAAAAGGTCTTGCAGTTCTCTGATGAAGAAGGTCTTATTTATCACTCTGGGGCTGATTTGACGGGTAAAAAATATGTCTTTGCTACTATTCAAACCCTATCACGTGAACAGCATTTAAATCTATTTTCAAGAGATTATTTTGACTATATTCTGATTGATGAGGTTCATAAGGCTGGTGCAGATTCTTATAAAAAAGTGATGGCACATTTTCAACCAGAATTCTTTTTGGGGATGACGGCTACTCCAGAGCGGACTGATGGTCAGAATATTTACGAATTGTTTGACTACAATATCGCTTATGAGATTCGTCTACAGGATGCCCTTGATAATGATATGCTTTGTCCCTTCATTTATTTTGGAGTGAAGGACATCGAAGTTGAAGGACAGTTAATCAATGAGAAAACTACGATTGCAAACTTAACATCTGAAGAGCGCGTGAAGCATATTATTAAAAAGATTGATTTTTATGGAGTTAGTGGAGAGAAAGTGAAGGGCTTGATATTCTGTTCTTCTAAGCAAGAAGCCCATGAATTAGCATCCAAACTAAACCAAAAGGGGAAACGTTGTCGCGCCTTAACAGGTGAAGATAATATGGAGACCCGGAACGAAGTCGTTGCCCAACTAGAAAAGGGAGAACTTGACTACATTCTAACAGTAGATATTTTTAACGAAGGAATTGATATTCCATCGGTCAATCAGGTTGTTATGTTGCGGAATACTCAATCGAGCATTGTTTTTGTGCAACAGTTAGGTCGAGGACTACGGAAGCATGAGAGTAAAGAATATGTGACCATTATCGATTTTATCGGAAATTACAAGAATAACTATCTAATTCCTATTGCTTTGTTTGGTGATAAATCGATGAATAAAGATAATTATCGTCGAGAGCTTCGAGAACCAAACATTCTAAAAGGATTGACGACCATCAACTTTGAAGAAATAGCTAAGGAACAAATCTTTAAGTCCATCACTACTACTAATTTATCGAATAAAGTTTTGTTGAAAGAAGCTTATATGGAGACGAAGAATCGGCTGGGCCGTATTCCAAAATTAAGTGATTTTTGGAAATTAGATACTTTGGATCCATACATCTTTTTTGATAGCTTTAATCATTATGGAGAAGTTATCGATTCTTTTGACAAGGATGATTCATTTGTTAAAATTTCTGAACTAAATGGATTTCTAACTTTTCTTTGTAAAGAGTTATCAAATGGAAAGAGGAAAGCAGATCTTTATCTTTTAAAAATCTTGCTGGAGAAAGAAAAGATTTCGCGTTCTGATTTTGAAAAATTCCTAAAAGAAGAAAAGCTAGAAGCCTCTAATGAGTTGTTGAAGTCTATTGAGAATCTCTTGACCTATAGCTTTTTTGTTAAAAGAGATCAGGAAAAGTATAGTGTATCAGCTTTGGCTATCAAGAATAATATTTATCAACTTTCACCATATTTTGCTCAATTTCTGACAGAGGAGTATAAAGATTTTATATTAGATATCATTCAGACGGGTCTTTACCGTTCTGAAAAGTATCCACAGAATCCTTTGACGATCGGGGAGAAGTATTCTCGTAAAGACGCTGTGAGACTACTCAATTGGGATAAAGATGAGAGCTCTACTGTTTATGGTTATAAGGTTAAACATGAAACTTGTCCGATTTTTGTCACTTATCACAAAGAGGATGATATCACTGAAACAACTCAGTATCAAGATGGTTTTTTATCAAACAAAGTCTTTCACTGGTATTCTAGGAGCAACAGGAGTTTCAAGTCAAAAGAAGTAGTCGAGATTATGCAATCTAATGATACTGGATTGACCCTTCACCTGTTTATAAAAAAAGAAGATGGAGAAGGAAGTGATTTCTATTATCTTGGACCAGTTCGTTATATTGAGAATAGTGCTCTTGAAACTATAATGCCAGATGGTAAAACTCCTGTAGTGACTATGAATTTTGAACTGATCAATGAAGTTTCTACAACACTTTATGATTATTTAACAAAAAAATAAGAGGTATACCTCTTATTTTTTTGTTAATAATTCTACAGCTGGACGATCGACAGGTGCCCAGTTAAGTGATTTTAATTTATGAGGTGCTAGCCAAGTGGAATTTTGGTGTTCTAATAACTCTAGATTTCCTGAGACAAGCTTGGCGTGATAGGTTTTCATTACGACAGTACCAAAGTCATAGTCATAGGAGGCTTCATTCACAAAGGAGATAATTTCAATTTCAGAATTTAATTCTTCCTGTATTTCACGAATGAGCGCTTGTTCAGGGGATTCTCCTGCCTCTAATTTTCCACCAGGAAATTCCCAAAAACCTCCCAAGCTTTTTCCTTCAGGTCTCTGAGCACAAAAGATTTTCCCATCTTTTTCAATGGCAGCTGCAACAACGTGAATAATTTTTTTTGACATGATTCACCTCCTCTTTCATTGTATCAAAAATAAGTTGGAAGAAGCAATTAAAGAATAAAGTCGAATTCAAAAACGGTGAAATCGGAATTGACTTCATCTGGATTGATGTGGACAATCCTCCTGCAGACGCGATTGGTTGGGTTGCGAAATCCTCTTCATCAACATGATAAAAGAACCTCCTAATTTATCTAGGAGGTTGCTTTGTATTCTGTGGTTGGGCTGTGCCCTAGGTAGGTATAAATCCGTGTCAGTGGGGATTTGGGATGGGTGGAGACGCGAAAGTGAAAGTAGTGGTCACGATGATCGCGACTCTGGGTGTGGTGGAGTCTGAAATAGTTTCGCTGACCTGTCGACATGGAACGGAGCAGGTCATCTTCTAAAAAGACCAAGGGGGTCGCAGTCGTTGCCAGGCGGTAAAAATCATGCTCGAACTGCTGGTAATTGTCTGAAAAATAATCGAATTGGAGTTCGTGTTTATTCAGGGCTGGTTTCATAGCTAGAATCTCCTGGTTCAATAGAAAAAATAGTCGAAATAAGGAGAGAGTGATAGTGCTGGCCATTTTTAATGAGGACTTCAGAGGAGCTTAAGGTATAGACCTTGCCATAGTAGACGGCGACTTGATTGTCCTGGAGGGTAGACAGGGAGAGGGGAGTCTTTTGTTGATAAGCCTGCTCGAGGAGACGACGGATTTCTTGGTTTGAGAGGAGGCGAAGCTCTTCCAGGGAGAGGTGCTTTGTTTGTAAGGCCGTCGAGTGCTCAGAGAGGAAGAAGCCGGCCCACTTGGCCATGCCCCGGTCTTGGAAGTCGCGTGCCGACTGATAGGGGAGATAAGAACGATCAATCATGCTAAGCCATCTAAACCTCCTGCTGAGTGGCCTCCGGTCAGTTTGCTTCGATCCAGAGCGCGCGAATTTTCTAATAGGGCAGACCCCTTCTGTAGAGAAGCAAAGCCAAATCGGTCACGGATATGGTCAATGGTCTCCTGGAGGGCCTCTTCTTTTTGGGTTTGTCCAGGGTCATCAAATAGGGAAATCAGCTGGAAGCTCTCCTCTACGAGCTTCCCATAAAAGACTCCGATCTGCCGGATGGCTCCTCCCTGGTAGTGGGAACGAAAGAGCTGGATGACTTCCTTGGCTAATTGAGCTGTAGAGTTGGTCGGTTCAATCTTTCGCTGGCAGTGGATGGAGGGGAGCTGTTCCTGTTTGGAATAGCTGGCGTGGATGGAGACCAGTTGGGTCTTTTTCTTTTTCCCGACGCAAGCGGATAGCGACTTGCTCAGCCATCTCCCGAAAGACTAATTCAATATCACTTTGGCGGTGGTAGTCACGGGGAAGGATTTGCGAATTTCCTAGACCGTGAGACTTTTGGACGATAGGGGCGATGGACATTGCTTTCATCGATCCCATGGGCATGAAACCAGAGCTGGACGCCCATGACTCCAAATTCTTTTTTTGAGCTGGTCTGGATTGGCCTGGGCCAGTTCATAGATGGAGTGAATGCCTAGTTTGTTCAGGCGTTTTTTTCTGTTCGATGGCCAATCCCCCAAAAAAATCGGTCAGTTTTTTTATCTGCCAGACACGACTGGAGACGTCTTCGTAAGACCAGTTAGCCCGCATGGTTTTCTGGTGCTTGGCTTCGTTGTCCAGAGCCAGTTTGGCCAGGAGCGGATTGGCGTTGCTCATCCCGACAGTCGCGTAGATCCCAGTTTGCTGCCAAATGCGCTTTTGGATCCGAGCAGAAAGAAGATCCAGCTTGGAGCGTCGGTCTAGCTGAGGATCAGGAATAAAGTAGTTGAGAGAGCTGGTTAAATCGATAAAACCCTCATCGATGGAATAGGGGTAGATATCATCTGGAGCAGCAAATTCTTGAAAGACTTGCTGGATTTCCATGTTGACCTGGATATAGGCATTCATGCGAGGAGGAACGATAAAGGTGTGCTTGGCCCAACTTTCGATGTAGTGGACAAAGGCAGGATCTGTAGGTAGACCTTGCTTACGGGCCAGGTAGTAATTGAATTTCCTAGTCTTGAGATCAAATGGCAGATCATAACTACGTCCGACATTTTTCTTTCCAAAGACTTGTTTAAAGACGGGGGAACTGGCTAAGATGAGGCCAGCAGAATTGTCGCTCCGACTCATGACACAAAGAGAGGTCGTCAAGGGATTGAGACCGAGGCGGACGCATTCACAACTGGCATAGAAACTTTTCATATCCACAAAAGCAATATCAGACCTTGGCTCACGTGAATAATCAAAAAGCATGTCTAGACCTCCAGAGGGAGGAAGTGGCCGACCACGATACCGACGATTTTTGGTTCATCTTCGTAGGGTGCAAAAAGGTCATCATAGGCGGGGTTGATGGACTCTAGGCGGAGGCCCTCCTCTTCCCGATAGACTTTTTTGATATAGGTCTTCCCGTTCCACATGAGGGCGTAGACCGCTCCATCATAGTCAAATCCGGTCTGTTTCATCAAGGCAACGGAACCGTTTGGATAGCTTGGTTCCATAGAATCTCCAGACACCCAAGAGGCAAGTCGTGTTGGATCTCTTGGTCAAAATAAACAGTCTCGTAGTCAGTTTCATTGTCATAAAAGGTATGACCATGTCCAGCTGCCAAGTCGATAGAGAGGACACGGTAAGGGATCAAAGAGACCACCTTTTCTTGCTCTGCTAAGAGTTGGCTGGCCAAGAGATCGACCTTTTTCTGATGGGGCGGGGTTAATAAAGGGTAGGTGAAAAGCGCTGAGCTCTTGTCGACAAAGTAGTCCTCTTTAACGGAGAGGCGCTTGGCCAACCTCCTGAGGTTTTTATCGTGTGGCTCTGCTAAGCCATTCTCCCAACTAGAGTAGGTCTTGCGACTAATCTCTAAGGATTCGTAGACCTGGGCTTGGGTTAGGCCGAGCTCCAGTCGCCGGTCTTTTAATTTTTTTGCATCAAACATCTGCATTCTCCTATGTAACGTTTTAAAGGTTACGTATAGTATAACAAAAATAAATTCGGACTTCAAGAGAAAAGTGAGAGGATTTTTCTTTGGCAGCGAAAGGGATTTGGTTCAGCAAATCTCAGATTGGAGAGGGTGGGTGTTTTTGTATCTTTTATCCAAATTTTGATATAATAATCTCTATGAAGATTGTATCAGGTACCTATGGAGGGCGTCCTCTTAAGACGCTCGAAGGAAAGACAACGAGGCCCACTTCAGATAAGGTGAGAGGGGCGATGTTTAATATGATCGGTCCTTATTTTGATGGGGGGCGGGTCTTGGATTTATATGCTGGCTCAGGCGGCTTGTCCATCGAAGCGGTATCGCGGGGGATGGAGCAGGCTGTCTTGGTCGAGAAAGACCGCAGAGCCCAAGCAATTATTGCCAGCAATATCCAAATGACCAAGGAAAGCCACAAGTTTCAATTGCTGAAGATGGAGGCTCACCAAGCTCTCAGTCAATTGCAGGGGACTTTTGACCTTGTCTTCTTAGATCCTCCCTATGCCAAGGAGCAGATCGTAGCCGATATTGAGGCGCTGGCTGAACGTGGTTTACTTGGAGAAGAGGTCATGGTCGTCTGTGAGACAGACAAGGCAGTGGACTTGTCTGAGGAGATTGCTTGTCTAGGAATCTGGAAAGAAAAAATCTACGGAATTAGTAAGGTGACGGTTTATGTCAGATAAAATCGGATTATTTACAGGTTCATTTGACCCAATGACCTTGGGACACTTGGATTTGATAGAGCGAGCTAGTCGCTTGTTTGATTGCTTGTATGTAGGCGTCTTCTTTAATCATGAGAAGAAGGGCTATTTTACCATTGAGCAAAGGGAAGCCATGGTGACAGAGGCAGTGGCTCATTTGTCCAATGTAAGAGTCATCACCTCGGAGGCAGAGTTGGCTGTAGAAGTGGCTAGACGGTATGGGGTGACGAGCTTGGTTCGCGGTTTGCGCAATAGCCAGGACTTCCTCTATGAAAGCAACATGGACTACTTCAATCACCAGCTGGCTCCAGAGCTTGAGACCATCTATCTCTGTGCCCAGCCCCAGTACCAGGCCTTGAGCTCGACGAGAATTCGTGAGTTGCTGACCTTCCAGCAGGATATCAGTGCCTATGTCCCAGAGAGTGTTATAAAGGAGATGAAATAAAAGGAATGAATGAATTTGAGAAACAAAGGGCTCAGCTACCAGAAAGCCCATTTGAACCTGTACGAAAAAAAGATAGTGTGTGGCGAACCTATCGTTGGCCGATGATTGGGACCTTGCTTCTGATTTTGGCCTTGCTAGCTTTCTTTGTTCCCCTGCCCTACTATCTGGAAATGCCTGGGAGTTCAGAAGATATTCGCCAAGTGATGCGCGTCAACCAGAAAAATGATGAAGCATCCGGTTCGTATGATTTTGTCACTGTTGCCGTCAAGCAAGCGACCTTCTCGGATATAGTCTATGCCTGGATGACTCCTTTTACAGATATCCACTCTGAACAAGAAATGACTGGTGGCAGTTCCAGTGAGGAATTTTTCCGGATCAATCAATTTTATATGGAGACCTCTCAAAATACTGCCAAATACCAAGGACTGAAAACGGCTGGAAAAGAAACAGAGATGGAATTCCTCGGTGTCTATGTCATGCAAGTAGCAGAAGACTCTACCTTTAAAGGCGTTCTAAATATTGCGGACACAGTTACGGCAGTCAATGACAAGACCTTCAAGAGCTCAAAAGAACTCATCGAGTATGTTGGTTCCCAAAAAATCGGGGACAAGGTCTCAGTGACCTACACAGAAGATGGTCAGACCAAGACAGCTGAAGGAAAGATTATTAAGTTGGTCAATGGCAAGAATGGGATTGGGATTAGCTTGATTGACCGGACAGAAGTGAAGAGTGATGTGCCAATCGAGTTTGCGACAGCTGGCATCGGTGGTCCAAGTGCCGGGATGATGTTTAGTTTGTCCATCTATACCCAAGTAGCGGATCCAGACCTTCGTCAGGGACGCCATATCGCAGGAACAGGGACCATTAACCATGATGGGACTGTCGGAGATATCGGTGGAGTGGATAAAAAAGTCGTAGCAGCAGATCGCGCTGGTGCTGAAATCTTCTTTGCCCCTGATAATCCGGTGACAGAGGAAGTTAAAAAGAACAATCCGAATGCCAAGAGCAACTACGACGAAGCGGTAGAAACAGCTAAGAAAATTAAGACCAAGATGAAAATTGTTCCTGTCAAAACCTTGCAGGATGCCATTGATTATTTGAAAAAGAATTAAAGTAGCTTGCTTGACATAGTTTGTACTTGAAAGTATGAGCTGATGTTGGTAGATTGGAATATTCATCTTCCAATCAAATTCAAGTTTTTGCATATCAATCTCTCTATTTTTAGAGAGATTTTTTCTTTATACTAGTGTCAGAAAGAAAGGGAGGTAGTGAAATGATTCAAACCAGTTTGTTTTCCATTTCAGTATTCTTAGCGGGAGTTCTATCCTTTTTCTCCCCGTGTATTTTGCCACTGATGCCAGTCTATGTAGGGATCTTATTAGATTCTGAGCATGAAAAAACGGTGCGTATTTTTGGAAGAGATATTTCTTGGTATGGTTTGGTCAAGACCCTCTGTTTTATTACTGGTCTATCAACCGTATTTCTCATCCTAGGTTATGGTGCAGGGGCCCTTGGTCAGGTACTCTATGCTCCCTGGTTCCGTTACCTACTAGGAGGGATTGTCATCTTATTGGGAATACATCAGATGGGCCTCATCAATCTTCAGCAACTCCAAAAACAAAAGAGTATCCAACTGAAGAAGGACGAAAAACGCAATGAATTCTTCAATGCTTTTCTGATAGGGGTCACCTTCAGTTTTGGTTGGACCCCTTGTGTCGGACCAGTTTTGAGCTCTGTTTTAGCCATTGCCGCTTCCGGAGGAGATGGGGCTTTACAAGGCGCTCTCCTGATGCTGGTCTATACATTAGGCTTGGCGCTACCCTTCTTAGTCTTGGCTCTAGCTTCTAGCTGGGTTTTACAACATTTTGCTAAACTCAAGCCCCACATGGGAACCTTGAAAAAAATTGGTGGTGCCCTCATCATCTTGATGGGCATCTTGCTGATGCTAGGAAATCTTAATAGCCTCGCATCCCTGTTTCACTAATCTTGAATGATTAAAGGAGAAAAATCATGAAAAAAATTCTTACACTTACCATTGCTACGCTTAGCCTTGTCACTTTAGCAGCTTGTTCTGGACAGAAATCAGATTCAGACATGAAAAAAACGGACGATAGTAGTATGATGAAGAAGGACGATATGAAGAAGGATGACATGAAGGATTCATCTATGTCCGATGATAAAATGAAAAAGAAGACATGAAAGATTCATCTATGATGTCTGACAGCAGTTCTGAAATGAAGGACGATATGAAAAAGGATGAGATGAAATCCAGTGATTCAGAAATGAAAGACGAAAAGAGTGAATCATCTGATATGAAATCAGACCAATAAAGGACAGTAGGAAGAGGAAGTCGTCTGCTTGGGCGACTTTCTCCCTATTTATTAAAGAGGAGGAAGACATGAAAAAAATAGCCTTAGTAGCGACAGGATTTTTGTGTGCTGGACTTTTGGGGGCTTGCTCTAACCAAGGAATGGAATCATCCAACAAAAGTGAGACTAAGCAGACATCCACAATGGGACCTTCAGAGCAAGCTGGAAAGAAGGTTCAAGAGTTTAATCTGCAAGGAGTAGACGGTAAGACCTACCGCTTATCAGATTACAAGGGAAAGAAAGTTTACCTCAAATTTTGGGCTTCCTGGTGCTCAATCTGTCTTTCAACATTAGGCGACACAAATGATTTAGCAAAGGCAGAGGAGGGTAAGGATTATGTGGTCTTATCCGTTGTAGCTCCAACCTTTAATGGTGAAAAATCGGAAGCAGATTTCAAAAACTGGTACCAGTCTTTGGATTACAAGGATTTCCCAGTCTTGATGGACAGTAAGGGCGACTTGCTCAAAGAGTATGGGATTCGCTCTTATCCATCTGCTCTCTTTATTGCGAGCGATGGAACTCTCGCTAAGACCCATATCGGTTATATGAGCAAGGAAGACATCGTCCAGACTCTAAAAGAAATGAAGTAAGGAGGACATAAAATGGAAACAAAATGGAAACTCATTTCCATTCTTTTAGTGGGCCTGCTTTGTTTTGGAATCTTTTTCCTTATCAAAGGATCCATGGCCTTGGATACATCAGATGCGACGACTGAGCAGATCAAAAAAGCGTCCATGAGTCAGACACCAGTAGCAAACAAAAAGAAGGAAGAAAAAGTCAATCCAGAAGACCAACGAGAAATCTATCTAGCTGGTGGTTGCTTCTGGGGTGTGGAAGAGTATTTTTCCCGTGTTCCGGGTGTCATTGATGCCGAATCAGGTTATGCCAATGGAAAAGGGGATACCACCAAGTATGAACTGGTCAACCAAACAGGGCATGCTGAAACGGTACACATCACCTATAATGTCAAGAAGGTTTCTCTGAAAGAACTGCTTCTACACTATTTCCGGATTATTGATCCAACATCAAAAACCGTCAGGGAAATGATGAGGGCAGTCAATATCGGACAGGAGTTTATTATACTGATGAAGCAGATTTGCCAACCATAAACCAAGTGTTTGAAGAGGTGGCGAAGAAGTATGATAAACCTTTGGCTGTAGAAAAAGAAGAACTTGCTAATTATATCAAGGCGGAAGACTATCATCAGGACTATCTACAGAAACATCCGAATGGCTATTGTCACATTGATGTGAATCAAGCTTCTTATCCGGTTATTGACGCTAGTCGCTATCCAAAACCGAGCGATGAAGAGATCAAGAAGAAGTTATCGCCCGAAGAATATGCAGTGACGCAAGAGAATGATACAGAGCGTGCTTTTTCTAACCGCTATTGGGATAAGTTTGAAGCGGGCATCTATGTGGATGTCGTAACAGGAGAGCCCCTCTTCTCCTCAAAAGATAAATTTGATTCTGGTTGTGGTTGGCCAAGCTTTAGCCGACCGATCAGTCCGGATGTGGCAATCTACAAGGAAGATAAGAGTTTCAATATGACTCGGACAGAAGTTCGGAGTCGAGTAGGAAATTCCCATCTAGGCCACGTCTTTACTGATGGACCTAAGGAAAAAGGTGGCCTTCGTTACTGCATCAATAGCTTGTCAATCAAATTCATCCCTAAAGCAGAGATGGTGGAAAAGGGCTACGGCTATTTGTTGGACTATGTCTGAGACTTTTTGCGACCTACTTTGATATAATGAGTATAATAAGGGGAAGTAGGTGAAACACATGTATTCAATCATGATTGTAGAAGACGAAGAGCTAGTTCGGCAGGGACTTACTTCTCTAGTGAATTATGAACAGTTTGGGATGAAGGTCATTGACCAAGCGGAGAATGGGCGAATAGCTTGGGAAAAATTTCAAGCACAACCAGTTGATCTTCTATTGACTGATATCAATATGCCACAGATGAATGGCTTAGATTTGGCCCAACTGGTCCGAGAGAAAGCTCCTTCCTGCCATATCATCTTTCTAACAGGCTATGATGATTTTGAGTTTGCTCGGAAAGCTATTCGACTCGGAGCAGATGACTATCTCCTCAAGCCCTTTTCAAAAGTAGATATTGAAGAGATGTTGGGGAAAGTCAAGAATAAGCTAGACGAGGAACGAAAGAAAGCCCAGGTTGAAACCTTGGTGGATCAGAGTCATTCGACAGAGTTGGAAGAGGCTATTCATTCCCGCTTAGCGGATTCCCAATTGACCCTCAAGGACTTGGCTTCTCAACTGGGTTTTAGTCCCTCTTATCTGAGTGTCCTAATCAAGAAAAAATTAGGTCTCCCTTTTCAAGAATACTTGATCCAAGAACGGATGAAAAAGGCCAAACTTTTACTCTTGACGACCGATCTCAAGATTTATGAGATTGCAGATCAGGTTGGTTTTGAGGATATGAACTATTTTTCTCAACGCTTTAAACAAGTAGTCGGTGTAACCCCAAGACAATACAAAAAAGGAGAGCATGAATGAAACGATACCCTTTGCTGATTCAGCTGATTGTCTATGTATTTGTCTTCATTCTCTTACTCTTGGGTTTGGTCGGTAGTCTATACTATCAAACTAGCTCAGCAACCATTGGCCAACTGACAGAGCGGACAACCCGCAATAGTATCGACCAGAGTAGTCAGTTTATCACCTCCTATCTGAAAAAATTGAAGCAGACCACCTCGGTCCTTAGTAAAGAAGAGACCGTTCGTCAGTTTGCTCAAGACAAGGAGGTGAGCCCAGAAGCCGTTCAAAGTCTGATGCAAACCATTATTGAGACAGACCCAGATCTGGTTTCGGCTGTCTTGGTGACTAAGGATGGACGCCTCGTTGCTACGGATCCTCAAATTAGCATGCAAACCTCATCGGATATGATGAACGAAAGATGGTATCAGGAAGCTATCAAGGAGAGGGCCATTCCAGTCTTGACGCCGGCCCGGAAGGAATCCTTGTCTTCAGAGAAGGACAAGTGGGTGATTTCTATCACCCAGGAAGTGGTGGATGCTTCTGGTCAAAATCTAGGAGTTTTGCGCCTAGATATTGGTTATCAAAGTCTAGAGGCTTATCTGGATCATCTCCAACTAGGCAAAAAAGGCTTTAGTTTCATCGTCAATCAGAAGCATGAATTTGTCTACCATCCTAAAAAGACAGTCTATTCTTCCAGTCGGGAAATGCAGGCCATGAAACCCTATATTGCTGTCAAGGATGGCTATGCCCAAAAGGGGCAGAACTTTGTCTACCAAATTGCTATACCAGAGAGTGATTGGACCTTAATTGGAGTGGCTTCTCTGGAAGGTCTCCAGATGCTTCAGTCGCAAATGCTCTATTCCTTTATAGGTTTAGGAGTTCTCGTCCTCATCATGTGCTGGATGGGAATCTGGTTCATTCTGCGCTTGTGGATTAAACCCCTACAAGACTTGCAGGCTGTCATTTTGAAAATAGGAGCTGGTGATTCCCACTTGCGGGCAACTACCAAGGGATCGCCCGAATTGGTAGATCTTGCTCAAGCCTTTAACCGTATGTTGGATCAAATTGAAAACCTTATGCAATTGGTTAAAGAAGAGGAACAAAACGCACGACGTTATGAACTGCGAGCTCTTTCAGCCCAAATCAATCCTCATTTCCTCTATAACACCTTGGATACCATTGTCTGGATGGCTGAGTTTAATGATGGTCAGCGCGTGGTTGACTTGACTAAGTCCCTAGCCAAATATTTCCGCCTTGCTCTCAATCAAGGACAGGAACAAATTAGGCTTCAGGACGAAATAGACCATGTGCGCCACTATCTCTTCATTCAGAAACAACGCTATGGAGATAAGTTGAATTATGAAATTTTTGAAGAGGGGACGTTGGGAGATTATCAGCTTCCAAAACTGGTTCTACAACCCTTAGTGGAAAATGCCATCTATCACGGCATCAAGGAAATGGATCGACCGGGCATGATACGAGTCACTTCGGAAATCAGAGAAGAACAAGTGGTCCTGACGATTTACGATAATGGACGAGGCTTTGCCTTGTCTGAGTCGACAGACCAAACCCTTCTTCGGCTAGGAGGAGTTGGTTTGCAAAATGTGGATCAACGCTTGCGGTTACAGTTTGGGGCTAGCTATCATATGGAGATTGATTCTAAGCCTAATAGCTATACGAAAATCACTCTTTATCTACCCCTTTCATCTGGCGATGAATATTCAAGGGAGTGAAAAAGAACTTCATCAAATAATAAAGTTGAAAAGGTTCCCCAACGCTTTTTAATTTTCCCACCCCCGCACAGCTCCAACAGTCTGGAGCGTGTTGGAGGTTGAAAACAAAGGAAACATTGTCTCCTTTATTTTAGGTTATCTTTGGGACTTAATAAGCGAACAAAGACTTAGGAAACTTGCTCGCAAGTTCAATCTGATACTCAAAGCAGTGCTTTGAGCAATCAACCACTGCGTCTTGCTATTATTCCTATCAAATATCAAAGATTGAAATATATACTAACTATTTTTTACATAAAATAGCAAGATGATTTTTAACAAATAATTTTTGTTTTTTGAGATATTCAAGTAGATCTAAAACTTTCCGCTGTGAGAAAAGTGCCTGAAACATATTTGTTTCAGGCACTCGGAATTATTGAGACCTTAGGCTCAATAATTAGTCATGGAACTTCTACGAAGTTCGCTGACGTCCGTACTAACCTAAGGAAAGTTTTTCAGAAGACTTTATCTTCCATCTGAGCAGGCTTTGAAAAAGCCTGTTTTTTTCTGATGAGACAGGAAGAAGAGGTAAATTAAATCGTCAGACTTTTTACAGATTTTCTCTTTTCCGTTGAAATTCTATCTAAAGATAGGGATTTATGATAAAATAAAGTGTTACAACTAAAGGTATGAATAAAGGAAGACTATGCGCAAAGAAATATCCCCTGAATTATTTAATTATAATAAATATCCTGGACCGGAATTTCGTCTGGTTGGCAATCAAGTGCTAGCAGAACAATTGACATTTGAGCTAGTTGAGAACCAAAATGATGCCTTTGATGCGACGGTCTTTGGTCAGCGTTTCAGAGATTTTAACAAAATTTGATTATATTGTCGGTGATTGGAGCAATGAGCAGTTGCGTCTACGTGGCTTCTATAAAGAGGAACGTCCAGTCACAGATGCAGAGAAAATCAGTCGCCTGGAAGATTATTTACTAGAATACTGTAGCTATGGCTGTGCTTATTTTGTCCTAGAAAATACAGAACCCCGTCGAGCATCCTTTGACAAAAAATCTTCTCCAAAACAACAAGAAGAGAGCAACCGTTCTGCTAAGCGTGGCGGTCGTCAAAATCGCCGAAATCGTTCTAAAAATCAGCCACGAGAACGTGAACAAGAGCAAAAACAAAAGACTTCTCAACCAAAGAAAAAGAACCGTCAGCGGTCTAGAAAAAAAGATGCACAGGGTGAGCAAGAACGCCACTTTGTCATCCGTCAAAAGTAAAGAGAGAAAAGAGATAAGATGAAACCTTCAATTTATGGCCTGACTCGACAAGAACTGATCGAGTGGGCAGAAGAAAATGGTGAAAAGAAATTCCGAGCTACCCAAATCTGGGAATGGCTCTATCGCAAACGCGTCCAGTCATTTGAAGAAATGACCAACCTATCGAAGGACTTGATCGAAACCTTGAACGACCAGTTCGTGATCAATCCTTTGAAACAACGAATCGTGCAAGAGTCGGCAGATGGAACCGTCAAATACCTTTTTGAATTGCCAGATGGCATGTTGATTGAGACAGTATTGATGCGTCAACACTACGGCTTGTCAGTCTGTGTCACCACTCAGGTAGGGTGCAACATCGGCTGTACCTTCTGTGCATCTGGATTGATCAAGAAACAACGCGACTTGAACAGTGGGGAAATCGTTGCCCAAATCATGTTGGTTCAAAAATACTTTGACGAACGTGGACAAGATGAACGCGTCAGCCACATCGTTGTGATGGGAATTGGTGAGCCGTTTGATAACTACAAGAATGTCTTGAGCTTTGTCCGTACGGTCAATGATGACAAGGGACTGGCTATCGGTGCGCGCCACATTACCGTTTCAACGTCTGGTTTGGCTCATAAGATTCGTGATTTTGCTAATGAAGGGGTTCAGGTCAATTTGGCAGTATCCCTGCATGCTCCAAACAATGACTTGCGTTCTAGCATCATGAAAATCAACCGCGCCTTCCCAATCGAGAAACTGTTTGCGGCGATTGAGTACTATATCGAAACGACCAACCGCCGGGTAACCTTCGAGTACATCATGCTCAATGAAGTCAATGATGGTGTCGAACAAGCCTTGGAATTGGCAGAACTCCTCAAAAAGATCAAGAAGCTATCTTATGTCAACTTGATTCCTTACAACCCAGTTAGTGAGCATGACCAATATAGCCGGAGTCCAAGAGAGCGCGTGATGGCCTTTTATGACACCTTGAAGAAAAACGGAGTTAACTGCGTGGTTCGTCAAGAGCATGGTACGGATATCGATGCCGCTTGTGGCCAATTGCGTTCCAATACGATGAAGAGAGACCGGGAGAAAGCCATTGTTGAAGAAGCTCAACCGTAACAACTGGCTGATAGAAGAAGGGCAATTAACAAATAAAGGAAGACAACTGCTACTAGGTGGCAGTTTCTTCTATTTTGTCCTGCTGTGCCTCATGTGTTTTCTTCCTCAACAGCCAGAACCAGGGATGGAAACACCTGGGATCCAACATTTTGGGCGAGTAGTCGTCTTATTGGTCCCCTTTAATTCCCTCATCAATCTAGGTCAAGTGACCAGTCTGGTCCAGCTGATCAAGGTGCTTGTACAGAATATAGCCAACATCTTTCTTTTATCCCCTTTGGTCTTTCAACTGCTTTGGCTCTGGCCTTGGCTAGGCACTCGGAAACGCGTCCTTTGCTTTAGTCTAGGGATGAGTTTGTGGATTGAGCTCAGTCAGATTGTCCTAGACCTTTTATTTGATTTCAATCGGGTGTTTGAGATAGATGATCTGTGGACCAATACCCTGGGAGGCTACCTAGCCTATCTGTGTTTTAAATGGCTGCAAGCTTCTATAAGTAAGGACAACCTATCTTAGTTTGGTACAAAATCCGAACGATTGAAGACGATTTCAAATTTTGGGTTGACAAACTGTAGGCAGGAAGCTATAATAGCTTCAAGACATCAGAAAAGTAGGGATTTTTCTCACTTCCAGGGAGCTTGTGGTGATTGTGAACAAGCAGTGGTGAATCTTGAAATGGGCTGATGCGTTTATGATGATGAATTTGAAACAATAAAAATTCGGTGAGCACACCTTATCGTGCACCCTGTTGTTAGACAGGTCAGAGATGTAGGAGAAAGACTATTTTCCTACAATGGAGGTGGCACCGCGGTATCGAATCGTCCTCACACAGATTTTTCTGTGTGAGTTTTTTTGTATCTCAAAAGGACCCTGTGAGACTGCAGCTCCAAGGACCAGCGAGAGAGAAAAAAGATCATAAACAGGATTGAAGATATAGAAAAGAGGACACAATCATGATAGAAACAAAAGGCTATTTCGGACAATTTGGTGGATCTTTCGTACCAGAACCTATTCAAAACTTGCTCGATCAATTAGAGGCAACCTTTGAACAGTATAAAAATGACCCAGAATTTATCGCAGAATACAAACATTATCTGAAAGACTATTCTGGACGCGAAACACCACTCTACTTTGCAGAAAGTTTAACAGAGCATTTAGGTGGGGCGAAAATTTATTTGAAGCGCGAAGACTTGAACCACCTAGGTTCTCATAAATTGAATAACGTCTTGGGGCAAATTCTCTTAGCTAAACGCATGGGCAAAACACGCGTGATTGCTGAAACAGGAGCTGGTCAACATGGTGTGGCTACAGCAGCTGCGGCAGCTAAGTTTGGTATGGCCTGTGATGTCTACATGGGGGCAGAAGACGTGGAGCGTCAACGTCTCAATGTCTTCCGCATGGAAATGATGGGGGCAACCGTTCATGCGGTTGAAACAGGAACCAAGACCTTGAAAGACGCCGTTGATGCTGCTTTTGGAGCATGGATGGCAGACCTCGATGCTTTTTATGTTTTGGGTTCTGCTGTTGGACCTCACCCTTACCCAACCATTGTGCATGAATTTCAAAAAGTGATCAGTGAAGAGTCTAAACGTCAAATCTTGAAAAAAGAAGGTCGTTTGCCAGACTATGTGATTGCCTGTGTCGGTGGTGGATCCAATGCTATCGGTGCCTTCTCCCAATATGTAGGCGATGAAGAAGTCAAATTGGTCGGAGTTGAAGCGGCAGGACATGGCCTAGATACAGACCAACACGCAGCGACCATGACCAAGGGGACTGTAGGAGTTGTCGATGGGATGAAGACCTACGCTGTCTTTGGCGAAGATGGAAAAGTAGCGCCAGTGTACTCGATCTCTGCTGGTTTGGACTACCCAGGGGTTGGTCCAGAGCATGCCTTCTTTAAAGACTCTGGTCGTGTCGAATATGTGGCGGCGACAGATGATGAAGCGGTTCAAGCTCTTCTTCTCCTCAGTAAGACAGAAGGGATCATCCCAGCTATTGAAAGTTCCCATGCGATTGCAGAAGCGGTCAAACGTGCTCCACAATTGGATAAGGACAAGATTATTATTATCAATGTATCTGGACGTGGGGATAAGGACGTGGCTGCCATTGCAGATTATCTAGAAGCGAAAGCTACAAAATAAGAAATCTTATCTGCTTAAAATTGTAAAAAACAGTAAAGCATGATAACTCAGAAAAAGACAGGGAACAAAAGGAATCCGGTCTTTTTCTTTTTTAAAGAGAAAGGCAAGGAGACCAATGAGGGAAGCCCCTTGCATGACTAGGAGGACTTGGACGGCAGAGAGGGTCAAAGAAAAAGTAGCCAGTAAGAGAAAATCCCCTGCTCCAATGCCGATGGAGTAAACAGCTGAAAGGACTCCTAAACAGAGAAAGACTCCCATCAAGAGGGTAGGGCTGGTGAAAAACAGACAAAGAGCATGAAGCACTAGCCAGAGGAGGAGAGGGTACTCCATGGATCGAAAATCATAGATGGCTAAAACGCAACTGCTAAGCAGAACGAGCAGATGAGGAATGGGAAGAAGACCCTGGTAGCACAGCAAAAAAAGGAGACCACTCCAGGATTCAAAGAGGGCATACCAATAAGGAAGAGGGCTCTGGCAGTAGCGACAACGGAATCGAAAAAGAACTTGCGAGATAATAGGAATCAGGTCAAGAATTCTTAAGGTCTGTTGACATTGGTCGCAATGGCTTCTTGGACGAATGATGGAGCTTTCTGGGAAGCGGTCAATCACAAGACCTAAAAAGGAGGCCATACAGGCGCCAACTGTAAAAAAATAGAAGTTGATCATACTTATAGTATTCGTAAAAAAGATGACGAATGAGGATTAGAAATGAAACAATTTTCTAACTTTTCTTATTTGAGCATTTTCTCTTGCATTTCTTAATTAGAAGGATTATAATATAACTAAATTAGAATAATTCTAAAAAAGGAGAAATCATTTATGACAACAATCAAAAAAGAAGCAGCAAAAGACGTAGCAACATTTGCAACAATCAGTGAGGTAAGCAAGAGCTTAACCGATACAAAAGCGGTTTTGAATCAAGTGGTGGCAGACCTTTATGTCGCTCATATTGCTTTGCACCAAGTACACTGGTATATGCGTGGTCGTGGCTTCCTCGTATGGCATCCAAAAATGGATGAGTACATGGAAAGCTTGGATGCGACTCTGGATGAAGTGAGTGAACGCTTGATTACCTTGGGTGGTGCTCCTTATGCTAGCATGGTTGAGTTCTTGGAACATAGCAACATCCAAGAAGAAAAAGGTTCATTCGAACGCTCTATGGAAGAAAATTTGGGACGTGTCCTTTCTATCTTCCGCTATTTGGTAAGTCTTTATCAAAAAGCCTTGGATATCACCGATGCTGAAGGAGATGACGTGACCAACGATATCTTTGTTGGTGCAAAAGCTGAATTGGAAAAACATATCTGGATGATTGCCGCTGAATTAGGACAAGCACCAGGTTTGTAATCTGAAACTAAACAAACGAGCCTTCCTTGCTTGGGAGGCTCTTTTTTTTGAGGAGATTTTTCCTGTAAATAAAACAGGGACCATCTTGAAAATACTTGAAAGATTTGATAGAATAAGCACATGAAAACCCTGTACGATGTTCAACAATTTCTGAAAAAATTTGGAATCATCATTTATGTCGGAAAACGACTTTACGACATTGAATTGATGAAGATTGAATTGAAAAGGATCTATGACGCTGGGCTGATGGAAAAATTGGATTATCTAGAAGCAGAAGCCGTCTTACGTAGAGAACACACACAGGAATTACGTTATTTAGAAGAGGATAAAGAAAAGTGAGTCTATTAAATGTTTTGGGTTGGTTAGTTGTATTTGGTATGTTCGGCTGGATGGGCTACAATTACTTCCGTATCCGTCGGGCAGCAAAAATTGTGGACAATGTAGAGTTTGAAGAATTGATTCGCAAAGGCCAATTAGTGGACCTGCGTGATCCGAATGAATTCCACGCTAAGCATATTTAGGAGCTCGGAATATTCCATCCAACCAATTAAAAGTGAGCCTGGCTGCCCTTCGAAAGGATAAACCGGTCTTGCTCTATGAAAACAGTCGTGGTTCCCGTGTGACCAATGCGGCCCTCTTCTTGAAAAAACAGGGTTACAAAGATATCTATATCTTGTCCTATGGTTTGGATTCTTGGGATGGAAAAGTCAAGACGAATTAAGATCAAGGAAAATGTTGCTAAAGATGCTTGATGTATCATAATATAATGATATTAATGTTAAGGGGGTTCTAGAAATTGCAAGAAAAGAACAATTCCTCATTTGTTATGGGTATCATATCTATTATTGTTGCCTTTATATTTCCATTGTTAAGTATTATTTTTGGTATTTTAGGTTTGGCCTTGGCTATTTTAAATCAAAACGAGTCTGGACTAGACTATACGACAGAAAAAATTCTCTCTATTATAGGGATTGTGCTTTCTGTAATTTTCTGTCTTATATTCATCTCACAACTTTCGGGAATTAATTAAAACAAAAAAAGCTTTAAAACTAAAGCTTTTTTTGTTTTATCAACTGTTTTCTAAATAGTTTTTAATAATCTGTAATTCATCTTGGTTCAAAGGGCGGTATTGACCCTCTGCTAGCTCTGAATCTAATGTAAAATCCCCGAACTGAACTCGTTTTAAGGAAGTAACTTTGACCCCAATAGCTAAAAACATCTTTTTTACCTGATGAAATTTCCCTTCAGATAGGGTGACCAGGGCCTGGCTTTCGGTAAGGCTGGAGCTAAGGATTTCGAGTTTAGCAGGCTTGCATTTTCTCCCATCTAAGAAGGTGATTCCTTCTTGAAAATGCTCTATATGAGCGGGTTCGAGAGGGCCGTTGACTGTTGCCGCGTATTCTTTTTCGATATGGTATTGGGGATGAAGGAGTTGGAAACCTAGAGGCCCATTGTCTGTGAGTAAGAGGAGGCCAGTTGTATCCCGATCCAGTCGACCGATAGGATAGGTCTTGGGGGTCCGGTCTTCTGTTCGGAGGAGGTCCAACACTGTAGGATGTTGGGCATCCTTGGTAGCCGTCACTAGCCCTTGAGGTTTATGAAGAAGAAAATAGTGATGGGAACAGTCGGTAAGGATCCGATCCTTCCAGCGAACTTCTTGAAGACCTGTATCGACATTTTGGGATAATTTTGTTGCAGCAAGTCCGTCGACCAGAATCTGCCTTTTGGCCAGGCTCTGTTTGATTTCCTTACGAGGAATTTGGTAGTGAGCCAACAATTGATCTAATCTCATAAAAAACAGGATAGCATGAAACGAAGAGAATGACAAGCCTCGAAACAACTGACGAACCTTGCTAAAAGGGTTGAAAAATTTTCATGAATGGACTGGTTGAATTTGAGAATGAGAACTGACTTTTTCGAAAGAAACCATGAAAACATTTACACTAGGGTTTGCCGTGTATTTTGGGAAAGACTGTGGTATAATTGTTCAGTTAGAAATAAATAGGAATGAAATAAGAGGAAGTCATGACAAAATTAAGAGAAGATATCCGTAACGTAGCTATTATCGCCCACGTTGACCACGGAAAAACAACCCTCGTTGATGAATTGTTAAAACAATCTGAAACTCTTGACGCACGTACAGAGTTAGCAGAACGTGCAATGGACTCAAACGATATTGAAAAAGAACGCGGGATTACCATCCTTGCGAAAAATACCGCAGTTGCCTATAACGGAACTCGTATCAATATCATGGATACACCAGGACACGCGGACTTCGGTGGAGAAGTAGAGCGGATCATGAAAATGGTGGATGGGGTGGTCCTCGTCGTAGATGCCTACGAAGGAACCATGCCACAGACTCGTTTCGTGTTGAAAAAAGCCTTGGAACAAGACCTTGTGCCAATTGTTGTAGTCAACAAAATCGACAAACCATCTGCTCGTCCAGCTGAAGTAGTGGACGAAGTCTTAGAACTCTTCATCGAACTTGGTGCAGACGATGACCAGCTTGACTTCCCGGTAGTCTATGCATCAGCTATCAATGGTACTTCTTCCTTGTCGGATGATCCAGCAGACCAAGAAAAGACGATGGCGCCAATCTTTGATACCATTATCGACCACATCCCTGCTCCAGTAGATAACTCAGATGAGCCTCTTCAATTCCAAGTGTCTCTTCTTGACTACAATGATTTCGTAGGTCGTATCGGTATCGGACGTGTCTTCCGTGGTACTGTCAAGGTTGGGGACCAAGTTACCCTTTCTAAACTAGACGGTACAACCAAGAACTTCCGTGTGACGAAACTCTTTGGTTTCTTTGGTTTGGAACGTCGTGAAATCCAAGAGGCTAAGGCTGGTGACTTGATTGCCGTATCTGGTATGGAAGACATCTTCGTTGGGGAAACCATCACTCCGACAGATGCTGTTGAAGCTCTGCCAGTCCTTCACATCGATGAGCCAACCCTTCAAATGACCTTCTTGGTCAATAACTCACCATTTGCTGGTCGGGAAGGAAAATGGGTGACTTCCCGTAAGGTTGAAGAACGCTTGCAAGCTGAGTTGCAGACAGACGTTTCTCTTCGTGTAGATCCGACTGACTCACCAGATAAATGGACAGTTTCAGGCCGTGGGGAATTGCACTTGTCTATCCTCATTGAAACCATGCGTCGTGAAGGTTATGAGCTTCAAGTGTCTCGTCCAGAAGTGATCATCAAAAGAAATTGATGGAGTCAAATGTGAACCATTTGAGCGCGTGCAAAATCGACACACCAGAAGAATACCAAGGTTCAGTTATCCAAACCTTGTCAGAGCGCAAGGGTGAAATGTTGGATATGGTTTCAACCGGAAATGGTCAAACTCGTTTGGTCTTCCTTGTTCCTGCGCGTGGGTTGATTGGTTACTCAACTGAGTTCCTATCAATGACTCGTGGGTATGGGATCATGAACCACACCTTTGATCAATACTTGCCATTAATTCCAGGTGAAATTGGTGGACGTCACCGTGGTGCCCTCGTTTCCATCGATGCTGGTAAGGCAACAACTTACTCAATCATGTCGATTGAAGAACGTGGAACCATCTTTGTCAACCCTGGTACTGAGGTTTATGAAGGGATGATCATCGGGGAAAACTCTCGCGAGAATGACTTGACAGTTAATATCACGAAAGCAAAACAAATGACCAACGTTCGTTCAGCGACCAAGGATCAAACAGCTGTGATCAAGACACCTCGTATCTTGACCCTTGAAGAGTCACTTGAATTCTTAAACGACGATGAGTACATGGAAGTAACGCCTGAATCAATTCGTTTGCGGAAGCAAATCTTGAATAAGGCAGAGCGCGAAAAAGCAAACAAAAAAAGGAAAAAATCAGCTGCAGCAGAATAAGAAATAAGAAAGGAGGGACAAAATGGTTTATTTGATTATAGGGATTTTTGATCCTCCTTTTTACCTTTTTGCAGCCCCAAAAGAGCATTAGGGGAACCCTCAATGTCGTAACCCTTGTAGTATTGTTGGTCTCTTTGGTGATCCTACTCTGCTTAGCAATTTTCCAAATCTTCCAGTTGCCATCAGAATTTTTTGTTGGAGCTTTCTTGTCCTTTGTGGGCTACCTAGCTTTGGTAGATATTTCAAGATTACCAACCAAGTCAAAAAAACTGAGACAATAGAAGATTAATAAAGATTTAAAGTTTTAGAGCTGTAAAAGGGGAAGTCTTCTCTTTTGTAGCTCTTTTTTGCTTAGCAAGAGTCAAATAAATAATCAAATGATGAAAGAAGAGGGGCATCTTTGTCGGTTTGCTAATTGATTGTAGTAAAGGTATAATAAAAGAAAGCAATAAGGAGGGAATAGTGATGAAATCAAAAATGATTCGAAATTTGTTTCTAATTTTTGCTGGAATCAGTGTCTTACTCTTGGGATCTTGTAGTGGGAACTCCATCCCTAAAAAATCTTCTGGCGACTTTTCCCAGTATGAATATGCTGTTAGCTTCTATTCCTATCGCCCAAAGGGCAAAGGGGATATTCTAACGAAGCTCTTTTTCATTGACAAAAAAGGGGAACAAAAAGAATATTCTCTAAAGGGGTATAATGTTGGTACGCTTTTCCAAGAAGGAAATGAAATTTATGCCTACTCTTTTGGAGCTAAACCTCATTTGGTGTTCAAGTCCCCTTCTACTTATTCCGTTTATCCAAGTCAATTTTCCTTTATGGATTTTACTAACTATCCTGTTCGATTTGTTTCAAAGGGACAGAAAGGGTCGATTGAAGGATTATCTGTGGAGGATGGGAGGGTAGGTGTGTTGAGAAGTCGCATTCGCTACACTAACTCTAAAAACAAGCAAGTACTGTCACCAGAGGTTAATCTGAGCCTTGGTAAAGGGATCGAAGTCAACTCAAAAATTTTTGTTACAGGATTTGATTTAGTTGATGATGATATGAGTTTTCTCTACCTAGATGAGGAAAAGAACGAATTTGAGTTTATTGAGTTGCAGGATTCGTCTCAGTCTGACTTCCAGGAACTCTTATTGGTAGACGGGAAAGTGATAACCATTGGGAATCCTCATTTTAGTCGCTTTGATGATGAGGAGAAGCGAGAGGAAAAGAAAAATAAAATTAGCCTGACAAGTATTGACCCAACTAGCTTAGAAGTAAAAGAAGAGATCTTTGAAGCCGAGAGAGTCCTCACTGCCTATCCTATTAAAAATCACTTTCGCTTTGTGACATCAGATCATCGATTGCTAGAATACACAAGTGACTTAAGACTGATTTCTGAAAAAGATTTATCCGATACTGATTTTGTCAACCTTTATAGTGACACAAGTCTAACAGTCCAAGAAGTACGTTATACGAATGATAAGGTCGTAGTCCTAGCAACTCCAGCAAAAGCTTCCACCAAAGAAGTGGGGATCATTGTCGAGTTTGATGCTGAAACCTTAGAGGTGAAAAAACGAATCACCATTCCCCTCTCTGAAAAAACAGAATGGAAGACGGATTCCACTGATTTGCTTCTCATTGATCATCCCTAAAATTTTTTGCTAAGAAATACAGAAAAGAAAGCCTGGTTCAAGTAGATGAATCTTTAACTTTCTTTTCCCAATAAAGACAACACCTACCGGTAAGTGATTACTTATTGCTTTTCGGTGGGTGTTTTTTGACTCGTACTGTAGGAGTCGAAGCCAATGGTGATGGCAGACGTTTTCTTTATTGATCGAGCCTTATGATGATTGAGGCTCACCTACCTAAGCGCATGAAATGATTCGCTCCTTGGATTGCATCGTTTCCTTTAATAATCAAGGTCGATGGGATGGTAGAGGAGTAGAGTTCTATAAATAAAAGAACCCAGTAACAAACCAAGAATGAAGCTAGGAAGGCTTCCTAGACGGTTAGGAGAATAGGTAGAGGTATACGAATTCGAAATAACATCAGTTGTAGGGATTTGATCAGTTGTTGTTTCTTTTACTGTCTTGGGGCTTTTTAAATTGTCTAAAAAAGGGTAAAATAGAAGGTGAACAAATTGGAGTAAAAAACAATGAAGACTATTGAAACATTTAAAAATAAAAAGGTTCTTGTCTTGGGTTTGGCTAAGTCTGGAGAATCTGCTGCCCGTCTATTGGATCGTCTGGGAGCTATCGTAACCGTCAATGATGGAAAAGCCTTTGAAGAAAATCCGGCTGCTCAAAGCTTGCTGGAAGAAGGGATCAAAGTCGTAACAGGAGGACATCCTCTGGAACTCTTGGATGAAGACTTTGCGGTGATGGTGAAGAACCCTGGAATTCCTTACAATAATCCTATGGTTGAACGGGCTCTTGAAAAAGGCATCCCTGTTTTGACCGAAGTTGAATTGGCCTACCTCATTTCAGAAGCGCCCATTATCGGAATCACTGGTTCAAATGGGAAAACAACTACCACTACCATGATTGGAGAAGTATTGACTGCTGCTGGACAAAATGGTCTCTTGTCTGGGAATATTGGGTTTCCAGCTAGTCAAGTCGCTCAGACAGCGACAGCTAAAGACACATTGGTGATGGAATTATCTTCCTTCCAATTGATGGGGATCGAAGCCTTTCATCCAGAAATCGCAGTCATCACCAATCTCATGCCAACCCACTTGGATTACCATGGATCCTTCGAAGGTTATGTAGCTGCCAAATGGGCGATTCAAAAAGAATATGACGGCCAAGGATTTTTGTGGTGCTAAACTTTAATCAGGATCTAGCCAAAGACTTGTCTCAGCAAACACAGGCTACTGTGGTACCATTTTCAACCCAAGAAAAGGTAGACGGAGCTTATTTAGAGGATGGTGTCCTTTACTTCCGAGGTGAAGCCGTTATGCGAGCAGATCAAATCGGAGTACCAGGTAGCCACAATGTAGAAAATGCTTTAGCTACTATTGCAGTGGCTAAACTTCGTGGCATTGACAATCAAACTATCCAGGAAACCTTATCAGCCTTTGGTGGAGTGAAGCACCGCTTGCAGTATGTAGCTGAGATTGAAGGGGTGAAGTTCTACAATGATAGTAAGTCCACCAACATTTAGCTACTCAAAAAGCCTTATCTGGCTTTGATAACGCTCATGTCATCTTAATCGCTGGTGGCTTGGACCGAGGCAATGAGTTTGATGAATTGGTGCCGGATATTATCGGTATTAAAAGGATGGTCATCCTTGGAGAGTCTGCTGAACGGGTGAAACGAGCAGCGGATCAAGCGGGTGTGGCCTATCTAGATGCGACGGATGTGGCAGACGCAACGCGTAAAGCCTTTGAATTAGCAGAGTCAGGCGATATCGTCCTGCTCAGTCCAGCCAATGCCAGCTGGGATATGTACGCGAATTTTGAAGTGCGGGGCGATGAGTTCCTTAAAACAGTAGAAGAGTTGAAAAAATAATATGAAAAAAATAGTATTCACAGGGGGAGGCACAGTTGGGCATGTGACCTTGAACCTTCTCCTCATCCCTCGCTTTATTGAGGATGGTTGGGAAGTTCATTATATTGGGGACAAGAAGGGGATTGAGCACCAAGAGATTTTGAAGTCTGGCTTGGACATCCATTTCCATTCGATTGCGACAGGCAAGCTCCGCCGTTATTTCTCTTGGCAAAACATGTTGGATATCTTCAAGGTCTTCTGGGGAATTCTCCAATCGATTTGGATCATGCTTCGTATACGGCCACAGGTTTTGTTTTCTAAAGGAGGCTTCGTTTCGGTTCCTCCTGTAGTGGCTGCACGACTTTGTCACGTTCCTGTACTGGTGCATGAATCAGATCGTTCCATGGGCTTGGCCAATAAAATTGCCTACAAGTTTGCGACGAAAATGTTCACGACCTTTGAGCAAGCGAAAGGCCTAGTGAAAGCCCAACATGTGGGAGCTGTCACCAAGGTCAATCAGGAACAAGTTCCAATCCCAGTTGAATTGGAAACCGTTTGCTCAATTTGATCCACAGTTACCAACCCTTCTTTTTGTGGGCGGGTCTGCTGGTGCGCGTGTTTTCAATGAGTTTGTTACAGCCAATCGAGAAGCTTTGTTGGAGGGCTACAATGTCATTAATTTGACAGGGGACTCCTCCTTGAATGAGCAAGCTCCTCATCTTTATCGCGTGGATTACGTGACGGATCACTACTTTCCTTTGCTCCAAAAGGCAGACCTAGTGGTGACTCGTGGTGGTGCCAATACGATTTTTGAACTCTTGGCTATGAATAAACTGCATATCATCGTTCCTCTAGGGAAAGAAGCTAGCCGTGGAGACCAAATCGAAAATGCCCAATATTTTGTTGAAAAAGGCTATGCGGAAGCTATTGCTGAACCAAATCTGAGCATGAATCGTTTACAAGAAACGATAGAAAAAATGTTCCAAGAATCGGATCGGTATCATCAAGCCATGAAAGCTTCGAAAGAGCTCCTTTCTTTGGATGACTTTTATAGTTTGGTCCATCAAGAAATAAATAAAAGGAAAAAATGACGGATAAAAAGAAACAGAATACTCCTAAAGAGGTAACTAAGTTGTCCGAATGGCAGAGACGAAATCAGGAGTATCAAAAGAAAAAACAATTAGAAGAGCAAGAAGAAAAAGAAAAGAAGGCACAAGAAGAGAAGGAAAGACAGGAACTTCTAAAAGAAAAAGCTATTTCTGAAGAGCAGGAAATAGACGAAGTTGCTCTCGGAATGGAAGATCCAGAAGATCAGACTGAAGAAACTGATGATGATTCTGAGCATGTTGAGTTGGCTGATCAAGATGATGAGGAGACTTCAGAAGCTGAGGAAGAAGAGGGAGTAGAAGAAAAAATCATTTATATTTCTGAGATTCCTGAGGAAAGTAGTGAAGAAGAGGTTGCTAAAAAATCCAAAAAAGAGCGCCTCATTGCAAAGCGCCATATATATCGTGCTCTTCCAATCTTAGTCATCAGCACCTTGGTTGCTATCTTCTCTACTTATCTCATGACCCCTATAGCTAAGCAAAAGGTGATCGAGTTTTCTGGGAATAATAATGTAGATCAAAACCTTCTCTTCAAAAAAAGCCAGATCAAGGACAAAGATTATACCTTAACAACTTTCCTGAATAGTGAGATTTATCTGGCTAATATGAAGGCGGCTAGTCCATGGATTAAGGATATTTCAATGCATTATGCCTTCCCAACGACTTTTAAGGTTCAGGTCACTGAGTACCAAGTATTTGGTTATTATGTGACGGAAGAAGACCATTACCCCATCTTAGAAAATGGAGAAGTCGTGGAAAGCCAAGTCGCCTCTAATCAATTAGCTTCTACCTATTTAATCGTCCGATTTTCTGATCGTGATTTGGTGAGGCAGTTTGTCAAACAAATGGGGAAAGTTTCAGCGTCCATTAAAGAGGAGATTGAAACAGTTGACCTAACTCCAAGTAAGGTTACCAAGGATTTAGTGACCTTAACGATGAAGATGGAACAAAGGTACTCGTACCTATTTCACAAATCAAACGAAAACTTCCCTATTACCACCAGATCCGAAAATTGGTAGAAGATGGTAGTGTCATTGATATGGAGGCAGGGATTTATAGTTATAATTCCGAAACGATGGCGACCTTAGCTCAAGAGAAAAAAGAGAAGGAACAAGAGGAAAAGTCCATGAAAACGGAAGAAGGGGAAGAATCCGAAGAAAGCTCGACAGAATCAGAGCAAAGTGTGGCCCCTCTTGAAGGCCAAGAAACACTTCCAACTGAGTAGTGCCCCATAAATTATCTGAAATAAATAAAGAAAAATATGCCCACTATGGGCATATTTGTGTTATAATGAAATTTGGATAGTTCTAACTAAATGGGGCTATTAATTGATGTATAGGAAAACAAAAGAGAGAGGACTGGTGTAATGGCTAGAAACGGCTTTTTTACAGGTTTAGATATCGGTACTAGTTCAATTAAAGTATTGGTGGCAGAACATGTCAATGGAGAAATGAATGTAATTGGAGTCAGCAATGCTAAGAGTGCTGGTGTCAAAGATGGAATTATTGTCGATATTGAAGCTGCTTCGAATGCAATCAAAACTGCAGTCAGTCAAGCTGAAGAAAAAGCAGGGATTTCAATAAATCTTGTAAACGTTGGATTACCAGCGAATCTCCTTCAGATTGAAGCAACACAAGGGATGATTCCTGTAACCAGTGATTCCAAGGAAATTACAGATGCAGATGTTGAAAATGTTGTCAAATCTGCCTTGACGAAGAGTATGACACCTGATCGTGAAGTCATTACCTTTATTCCTGAAGAATTTACAGTGGATGGTTTCCAAGGGATTCGTGACCCTCGAGGAATGATGGGGATTCGTCTAGAAATGCGAGGCCTTCTGTATACAGGTCCTCGAACAGTTCTCCACAATCTTCGCAAAACCGTTGAGCGCGCAGGTCTTCAAGTTGAGAACATTATCATTTCTCCACTGGCAATGATTAAGTCAGTGTTAAACGAAGGCGAACGTGAATTTGGTGCAACCGTCATTGATTTAGGCGGAGGCCAAACAACCGTAGCATCTGTCCGTAATCAAGAACTTCAATTCACAAATATCTATCAAGAAGGTGGCGATTATGTCACGAAAGATATTTCTAAAGTCTTGAAACTTCTCAGAAGTTGGCAGAAGGATTGAAGTTTAACTATGGAGAAGCGTATGTCCCTGCAGTTGGAGACGAAGTCTTCCATGTTGAAGTGATTGGTGAAATCGAACCTGTTCAAGTAACTGAAAAGTACTTGGCAGAAATTATTTCAGCACGAATTAAACACATCTTTGATCAAATCAAACAAGATCTTGAAAGAAGACACTTGCTTGATTTGCCTGGTGGAATTGTCATCATCGGTGGTGGTGCTATTCTCCCTGGTATTGAAGAATTGGCTCAAGAACAGTTTGGTGTAAATGTCAAACTCTATGTGCCAAATCAAATTGGAATCCGCAACCCAGCATTTGCTCATGTGATTAGCTTGTCTGAGTATGCAGGAAATCTAACAGATGTGGATATTATTGCCCAGGCAGCTGTGCACGGAGATCAACGTCTTCGTCAGCAACCTGTTCAATTTGATCGTCCAGTTCAACAACCTACTCCAGCTCCTCAGCCGGTCCCAACCTATGTTCAAGATCAGATTGAGCCAGCGATTAATGTTGAAGCGGAGCAGCCAGTAGACGAACAACATGGACAAGAAAAAACTACCTTTACAGACCGAATGAAGAATCTTATCGGTACTATGTTTGATTAAGGAGTGTAAGTATTTATGACATTTTCATTTGACACAGCGGCAGCACAAGGTGCAGTCATTAAAGTAATCGGTGTCGGTGGTGGTGGTGGCAACGCCATCAATCGCATGATTGACGAAGGCGTTGCAGGTGTAGAATTCATCGCAGCCAATACGGATGTTCAAGCACTTTCAAGTGCTAAAGCTGAAACTGTTATCCAATTGGGTCCAAAATTGACTCGTGGGTTGGGTGCTGGAGGTCAACCTGAAGTTGGCCGTAAGGCAGCAGAAGAAAGTGAAGAAGTATTGACAGAAGCCTTGCAAGGTGCTGACATGGTCTTCATTACAGCAGGAATGGGTGGTGGATCTGGTACAGGTGCTGCTCCCGTTATTGCTCGCATTGCAAAATCTGTAGGTGCTTTAACCGTTGCTGTAGTTACTCGTCCATTTGGATTTGAAGGAACAAAACGTGGAAATTTTGCTATCGAAGGGATCAATGAACTTCGTGAGCATGTAGATACCTTGTTGATTATTTCTAACAATAACTTGTTGGAAATTGTAGATAAGAAGACACCACTTCTTGAAGCTTTGAGTGAAGCAGACAACGTTCTTCGCCAAGGGGTTCAAGGGATCACTGACTTGATCACAAGCCCAGGATTGATTAACCTTGACTTCGCAGACGTGAAGACTGTTATGGAAAACAAAGGAAATGCCTTGATGGGAATTGGGGTAGGAACTGGTGAAGAGCGCGTGATTGAAGCGGCTCGTAAAGCTATCTACTCACCTCTCCTTGAAACAACTATCGATGGTGCAGAAGATGTGATCGTTAACGTTACTGGTGGTTTGGATATGACCTTGATTGAAGCGGAAGAAGCTTCTGAAATCGTTAACCAAGCAGCAGGACATGGTGTGAATATCTGGCTCGGTACATCAATTGATGAGACAATGAAAGACGAAATTCGTGTAACAGTTGTTGCGACTGGTGTCCGCCAAGATAAAGTGGAAAGAGTAAGTGGTATGACTTCTCATACACCAAGTTCTGGTCGCTTCTATCAAACCGGCCCTCGCGAACAACGGCCACAATCACCACAATTTGATCGTGACTTTGATTTGAAACAAGAAATCGAAATGCCAGCTCCACAACAACGTTCTCAACAAGAGACACCTCGTGGTTCTGCTTTTGGAGATTGGGATATTCGTCGTGAAAAACATTGTTCGTCAATCTGACACCAATGCAGGACGTCAAGTTGACCGTTACGTGGATTCATCATTAGATGATGATGAATTGGAAACACCACCATTTTTTTCCGTAATCGTTAAGAATGAATGTAAAAAGAGAATAAAGAGCGAGTATTTTCTCAGGTTGCTCATGCAATGGAGCAGGCAAGCCGCACAGACAGTGTTCAAGTGATTGCTGTCACAAAGTATGTGGGTGTTGACCAGGCTCTAGCCTTAGTAAGGGCTGGAGTTGGTCATATTGGTGAAAATCGAGTTGATAAATTTCTTGAAAAATATCAAGCTCTTAAAGAAGAGAGACTAACCTGGCATTTGATCGGGAGTCTCCAACGACGCAAAGTGAAGGATGTGATTAACTTTGTTGACTACTTCCACGCTTTGGATTCGGTAAAGTTGGCTCAGGAAATTCAAAAAAGAGCTACTCATCCGATTAAATGTTTTTTACAAGTTAATATTTCAGGAGAAGAAAGCAAGCATGGATTTGCGCCTGAGGAGTTAGATGCTGTCTTACCTGAAATTGAAAACTTGGATAAACTACAGATTGTTGGCTTAATGACGATGGCTCCTTTTGAGGCAAGTCAGGACGAATTGCAGAAAATTTTTGCTGCAACCCACCAACTTCAAACAGAATTACAAAAGAAACAGTTGAAAAATATGCCCTTTACTGAGTTGAGTATGGGAATGAGTCGTGATTATGATGTGGCTATCGCAAATGGATCGACTTTTGTTCGCATTGGGACATCATTTTTCAAATAGGAAAGAACTATGTCATTAAAAGATAAATTTGGTAAATTTATAGATTATTTTACTGAGGATGGAGAGGAGTATGAGGTACAAGAAGCCCCTGCCAAAGCGGTAGGAGAAAGCCACCCTGTACAGCCTGCTAAACCAGTTCAACAATCATCGAAACCGCGTCAACAAACTGTGGTAGCTGTGAAAGAACAAAAACCAACTCCAGTTGCAACGCCTCGTCCACAAAAAGCTTCTAGCTCCGTGGCTGAGTCTGCTCCATCACAAAAAAATCATCTTCTGAGAACATCACACGTCTGCACGAACGTCAGCAAGAATTGGCGAGGAATCGCTCTGTAGCTGAAGAAAAAATTACGATTGATGTTCGATATCCTCGTAAGTATGAAGAAGCAACTGAGATTGTGAATTTACTGTTGGTAAATGAAAGCATCTTGATTGACTTCCAATACATGACAGAGGTTCAAGCAAGAAGATGTTTGGATTACTTGGATGGTGCTCGCTATGTCTTAGCTGGTGATCTCCGTCGGGTAGCTAGTACCATGTATTTGTTGACCCCAATTGGAGTAGTCGTTAACATCGAAGATATTCGTCTTCCAAATGATGTGGAAGTCACTGAGTATGACTTTGATATGAAACGCAGTCGTTAAAATGTTTATTCTTCAATTAGTATATAATCTCTTCTATGTTTTTGAATTGTTGCTAATCATCTATGCCTTGCTTAGTTGGTTTCCAAATGCACCAGAATCAGGATTAGGTAAAATGGTTCAACGAATTGTCGAACCATTTTTGGGCCTATTTCGTAAATTACCTCTGCAAGTTGGCGGGTTAGATTTCACAGTACTTGTAGCTCTGTTAGTTTTATCTGGACTGCAAAGGTTTGTATTACAAGTTTTGGCACAATTTCTATGACCAAGGGATTTTATCAACATTATAACCGAGAAGATCATCCTTTTATCGATCGAGCCTTGGAATTGATTGCTAGGGTAGAGGAAAGGTATAGCTTTGAACTCACTTCCTTTCTCAATCCACACCAGATTGATATTTTACGTCAAATTGGTGCTCATCATGGTCTGCAAGTATTTTCTAGTGCTAAAATCCTCCCATCGGAATATGCCAGGGCTATTCTAGCTCCTAGTTATTATATATTAGAGGAAGCAGATTTTGAGATTAGCTTGTTAGAAGTGACTTATCCAGCAAAATTTTATACCTTGACTCATTCACAGGTCTTGGGGACTGTTCTTCACCAGTTGGGAATTGAACGGAAATCTTTTGGGGATATCCTTATGGGCGATGGGAAAATTCACCTGTTTGTGGAACAACGATTTTCAAGTTATTTCCAAAATAACCTGAAAAAAATTGCAAAAGTTTCTGTTAAGGTTCGTGAGGTAGACTATTCGAAACGGCTAATGGTCGAAGAAAAGTCTAAATTCAAGGATTTGCTTGTCACAAGTATTCGATTGGATAAATTAGTAGCAGCGACGTTTCAATTGTCCCGGTCAGTAGCTAGTCAACTGATTCAAGCTGGACAAGTGAAGGTGAATTATACAACAATCGATAATCCTAGTCGGGTGATCCAATTAGAAGATTTGATTAGTGTTCGTAAATATGGCCGCTTCAAGATGGTATCAGAAAATGGCCTTTCAAAAAATGGGAAACATAAATTAACTGTCGAAGTGTTTTCCAGTAAAAAATAAGGAGTAACTATGGCACTTACAGCTTTAGAAATCAAAGACAAACAATTTGGAGTAAAATTTAGAGGCTATGACGCTAGCGAAGTTGAAGAGTTTCTAGATATCGTATACCGTGATTATGAAGATTTGGTTCGTCAAAATCATGAATTAGAAGTGAAAATCAGCGGTATGGCTGAACGGTTAAATTATTTTGACGAAATGAAGGATTCATTGAGCCAGTCTGTATTAATCGCTCAGGATACAGCTGAACGTGTGAAGCATGCTGCGAATGAACGTTCTGAAACGATTGTTCGACAAGCCGAGCAAGATGCACATCACTTAGTTGAAGAAGCAAAAGCGAAAGCAAATGAGATTCTTCGTCATGCGACTGATAATGCGAAAAAAGTTGCAGTAGAAACAGAAGAATTGAAGAACAAAACTCGTGTCTTCCATCAACGTTTGAAATCAACCATTGAAAGCCAATTGAGTATCATTGATACACCTGAATGGGATGAAATCCTTCGTCCAACAGCTATGTACATTCAAACAAGTGACGAAGCTTTCCGTGAAGTGGTTGAAAAAGCTTTGGATGAGACCGTTCATCACAATTACGATGATGAAGCAATTGATTTGACCCGTCAATTTTCTCGTGCTGAAATTGAAGAGCTCCAAAAACATATTGAAGCTGTAAACCGTGAATTATCAGCTACTCAAGCTTTTGAAGGTCTGAATGAAAAAGTTCAAGAAGCTTTAGAAGAAGCGGAAAAGAACCACGTTGAGGAGCCAGTTCCAACTGTCACAGTTGAAGAGCAACGTGAATCTGTTTCAATTTTATAATCTGTAAAAACAGTGACCTTATAAAATAGTTATAGCGAGCAGGTGATGGTGGAAGACCTGCACTTCCTTTTATAAAGTTGATCCTTTTACAAAATCTTAGTGGTGAATAAGTAACCACTAACGCTAGTCAGCGTTAGCGACAAAAGAGGAGAAAGAGAGTATTCTCTTTCTTGAATAAAGGTGGTACCACGACTTGTCGTCCTTTTTGGCGGGGTCGTGGTCTTTTATTTTGTGTAATTATATTTTTAATAGGAGACTCCATGAAACTCAAAGATACATTGAATTTAGGGAAGACAGCTTTTCCAATGCGTGCTGGTCTTCCTACAAAAGAACCAGTATGGCAAAAAGAATGGGATGAAGCAAAATTGTACCAACGCCGTCAGGAATTGAACCAAGGGAAACCGCATTTTACCTTGCATGATGGCCCTCCATATGCAAATGGGAACATCCACGTGGGCCATGCTATGAACAAGATTTCAAAAGATATCATTGTTCGTTCCAAGTCTATGTCAGGATTTTACGCACCATATATTCCAGGTTGGGACACTCACGGTCTGCCAATCGAACAAGTTTTGGCTAAACAAGGTGTCAAACGCAAAGAGATGGACTTGGTTGAGTACTTGAAACTTTGCCGTGACTACGCTCTTTCTCAAGTTGATAAACAACGGGAAGACTTTAAACGTTTGGGTGTTTCAGGTGACTGGGAAAATCCATATGTGACTTTGACTCCAGACTATGAAGCAGCTCAAATCCGTGTCTTTGGTGAAATGGCCAACAAAGGCTATATCTACCGTGGTGCGAAGCCAGTTTACTGGTCATGGTCATCTGAGTCTGCTCTGCAGAAGCTGAAATTGAATACCATGATTTGGTTTCAACTTCACTTTACTATGCCAACAAGGTTAAAGATGGCAAGGGGGTCCTAGATACAGATACTTACATCGTTGTCTGGACAACAACTCCATTTACCATCACAGCTTCTCGTGGGTTGACTGTTGGTGCGGATATTGATTACGTCTTGGTGCAACCAACTGGTGAATCTCGTAAGTTTGTGGTTGCTTCAGAATTGTTGAACAGCTTGTCTGAGAAATTTGGTTGGGCGGATGTTCAAGTTTTGGCTACTTACCGTGGTTCAGAATTGAACCAAATTGTGACAGAGCACCCATGGGATACTGCTGTCGATGAACTGGTGATCCTTGGTGACCATGTTACGACTGACTCTGGTACAGGTATTGTCCATACAGCACCTGGTTTTGGTGAGGATGACTACAATGTTGGTGTTGCCAATGGTCTTGAAGTTGCAGTAACGGTTAATGAACGCGGTATTATGATGGCAAATGCAGGTGCTGAGTTCGAAGGTCAATTCTACGACAAGGTTGTACCTACTGTTATCGAGAAACTTGGTAATCTTCTCCTTGCCCAAGAAGAAATCTCTCACTCCTACCCATTTGACTGGCGGACCAAAAAAACCAATCATCTGGCGTGCAGTGCCACAATGGTTTGCCTCAGTTTCTAAATTCCGTCAAGAAATCTTGGACGAAATTGAAAAAGTGAAATTCCACTCAGAATGGGGTAAAGTGCGTCTTTACAATATGATCCGTGACCGTGGCGACTGGGTCATCTCTCGTCAACGTGCTTGGGGAGTTCCTCTTCCAATCTTCTACGCTGAAGATGGCACACCAATCATGACAGCGGAAACCATCGAGCACGTAGCTCAACTTTTTGAAGAGCATGGCTCTCTCATCTGGTGGGAACGTGATGCCAAAGACCTCTTACCAGAAGGATTTACCCATCCAGGTTCACCAAACGGTGAGTTCAAGAAAGAAACTGATATTATGGACGTATGGTTCGACTCAGGTTCATCTTGGAATGGAGTCGTGGTTAACCGTCCAGAACTTAAATACCCAGCAGACCTTTACCTAGAAGGTTCTGACCAATACCGTGGTTGGTTCAACTCATCACTTATCACCTCTGTAGCTAACCATGGCGTCGCACCATACAAGCAAATCTTGTCTCAAGGTTTCACATTAGATGGTAAAGGTGAGAAGATGTCTAAATCTCTTGGAAATACCATTGCTCCAAGCGATGTTGAAAAACAATTTGGTGCGGAAATCTTGCGTCTCTGGGTAACAAGTGTTGATTCAAGCAACGACGTACGTATCTCTATGGATATCTTGAGCCAAGTTTCTGAGACTTACCGTAAGATTCGTAATACTCTTCGTTTCTTGATTGCCAACACTTCTGACTTTAACCCAGCTGAGGATGCAGTCGCTTACGAAGAATTACGTTCAGTAGATAAGTACATGATGATTCGATTTAACCAACTTGTTAAGACGATTCGTGATGCTTATGCTGACTTCGAATTCTTGACGATCTATAAGGCGCTAGTGAACTTTATCAACGTTGACTTGTCAGCCTTCTACCTTGATTTTGCCAAAGATGTTGTTTACATTGAAGGGGCTAAATCACTCGAACGCCGTCAAATGCAGACTGTTTTCTATGACATCCTTGTCAAAATCACCAAACTCTTGACACCAATCCTTCCTCACACTGCGGAAGAAATCTGGTCCTATCTTGAGTTTGAAGCAGAGGACTTTGTTCAATTGTCCGAGTTACCAGATGCACAAAACTTCCCTAACCAAGAAGAAATCTTTGACACATGGGCAGCCTTTATGGACTTCCGTGGTCAAGCTCAAAAAGCCTTGGAAGAAGCGCGTAATGAAAAAGTAATTGGTAAATCTCTTGAAGCTCATTTGACAGTTTATCCTAATGAAGTAGTGAAGACTCTTCTTGGGGCTGTTAACAGCAATGTTGCTCAACTCTTGATCGTCTCAGACCTGACCATTGCAGAAGGTCCAGCTCCAGAAGGTGGAGTAGCCTTCGAAGATGTAGCCTTTACTGTTGAACGGGCTGCTGGTGAGGTTTGTGACCGTTGCCGTCGCATTGATCCAAGTACAGCAGGACGTAGCTATAACGCAACCATCTGCGATCACTGTGCAAGCATCGTCGAAGAAACTTTGCAGAGGCAGTTGCAGAAGGATTTGAAGAAAAATGAATATGAAAAATCGCAGGGAGAAAATCTCCTTGCGACTTTTCACTAATGAGGAAGATATGTGGTATCAAAAGGGATTTAAGGAACTAGAATTGAAAGACTTTTACCAAATTGTCCATCTGCGTCTGGAGACCCTTGTCGTGGAACAGACAAGAATCTACAATGATCTCGATGATGTTGACTTTAGAGCTATCCATCTTTTTCAAAAAGATGAGCAAGGAAATATAGACGGCTATGCGCGCATCTTCGAAAGGGGTCAGACGGTTCATTGTGGACGAGTGGCTGTGGCAAAAGACAGTAGGGGAAAGGGATTAGGAAAGGCCATCGTAGAGAAAATCTTAGAAGTCTGCGAGCAGAAGTTTCCCGGTCGGACCATTGAAATTGAGGCCCAAGAACAGGTGGTCGGCTTGTATGAAAGCTAGGTTTTCATACGGTGAGCAAGCCCTTTATCCTGGCTTCCACACCTCACGTAAAAATGATCTATCCAAAATAAAAGAACCTTCCATCTCATCCTCGAGCTGGAAGGTTTTTTCATCATTTTTCAATACATGAAAGGAAAGAAAAAATAAGGCTAGGGAGCCTTACTTTGTAATGGGAAAAGAAATCTCAATCAGATTGTCTGAATGGAGAGTTTGCATGGCAGCTTGGTCAACTTCCGCAATATTAATTTTCCGTTTTAAAAAGAACTCACGAATAGTTTCTAGTTCTGTTTCACGAATAGAACGGTGTTTATTACTAATTAACAGTTCGTAGTGAGTAGGAGCTTTGGTGAAGATAACATCGGTGTTACCAGCTGAATAGACCTCAACAAGGGTAGCATCGGTACTTTCTAATTGACTTCTAACGAGATTGGCATGACTATTTGTCGTATTGATAAGCTTCATGTGAGATCCTCCTAAGCTCTAGCTAGGTTTATTATAGCACTTTTTTCTATTTTGTGAAAGAAGACACTTAGATTTTATGGGCAGATTTCCACATTTTGATGCCCCATTTATGGCTTCCTCTTTTCAACTTTTCAATGGCTTCGTCGATTGGGAACCAGGCAAGCTTTATTAAAAATCTTCTAGCGGTTTTTGAGCTTCTACAAAGGATGTTACTTCATAGATATAAGCAGGATTGTAGTAGTGAGTGTCGCGGTGACTGGAGTAGAAGTACTCATCGGCTTGGCCATAATACTCGCCGATGGTCGCAGTGAAGCCTAATTCTTCGATCAGTTCGCGCTCGAGTGCCAAGAAATGATCCTCTCCTGCTTCGATTTCACCTCCGGGTAGGAACCAGGCTCCATTGGGAGCTTGAACAAGGATAATCTGATCCTTGGTTGGATTTGGAATCACCGCATAAACGCCATAACGATTGACGTAGTCAACATTTCTTCTTTTATTCCAAAAGTTGCAACAGTCATAATGATACTCAATTCTTATTTTTTTATCATTATAACATAGATGGACATAAAAAGCAGTAAGATATAAAAATAAGAGAGTGGGACAGAAATCGGTAATTCGATAGAATTCGATTTCGTCGTCCCACCTCCGCACAGTTGAGTAGGGCTGTAAAAGCTGATGAAATCAGCGTAGTAGAGCCCACTCAACCACTGCGTCTTGCTAGACAATCCAAAGACAATTGAGTGGCTAGGACTTTTGTCCCAGCCACTTTAAATGCGATTATTCAGTTACTTTTTCTGCTTCGTTAGCAGGTTTACTCTTTCCTTTGATGCAAATTTTACCATTGCTGGTCATGACAGCCTTCAGCTCTTTTTCACTAGGATTTTCTAGGTAGTAATCTGTAATGGCATCTTCAATATAGTCTTGAATGGTGCGACGAAGAGGACGAGCTCCCATTTTCGGATCGTAGCCTAAATCAACTAATTTTTCCTTGACCTTATCGGTAACATCCAGGTGGATATCATTGTGGGCCAGGCGTTGGTTGACATCCTCTAGCATGAGGTTGACGATTTGAAGGAGGTTTTCCTTAGACAAGGCTTTGAATTCAATGATGCCGTCAAACCGGTTCATGAATTCTGGACTAAAGAAGTTCCCCAGTTCACCTAGGATAGAATTGGTACGACCTTCACGAGTTGCACCAAAGCCGACATTAGCCTCCGCTTTTCCAGTTCCTGCATTGGAAGTCATGATGATAATGGTATCTTTGAAGCTCACCGTTCGGCCTTGTCCATCTGTCAAGCGCCCATCGTCTAAGACTTGGAGGAACATATGCATGACATCTGGGTGGGCCTTTTCTATCTCATCCAAAAGAATGAGAGAGTAAGGGTTGCGACGCACCTTTTCAGTTAGCTGGCCAGCTTCTTCATAGCCGACATAACCTGGAGGAGCACCGACCAATTTGGCAACGGCATGTTTCTCCATGTATTCGCTCATATCAAAGCGGATCATGCTGTCAGCAGAACCGAAGAGTTCGATAGCCAACTGCTTGGACAACTCGGTCTTCCCGACACCAGTCGGACCAACAAAGAGGAAGCTTCCGATTGGACGGTTTGGTGTTCCAAGACCAACCCGATTGCGACGGATGGCCTTAGCAATTTTTTCAACAGCCTCATCTTGGCCAATGACATGAGCCTTCAAGTCAGCTGCCAAGTTGATCAATTGGGATTGTTCTTTTTCTTTCAAATCGCCAACTGGAATATTGGTCTTTTGCTCGACGATGTGTTCGATGGTCTTTTCGCTAATGACAGGCGTATCTTGGTCAGTGACCTGTTGCCCTTGCATTTCTTTGTACTTAGCGATTTGGTCGCGGAAGTAGGCAGCTTTTTCAAAGTCTTCATCACGCGTCGCTTGAGCCTTGAGATTTTCGGCTTCAATTAAGCGTTGGTCGATGACTTTGGGATCGACAAAATTAAGGGTCAAATTCATCTTAGAGCCTGCTTCATCCAAGAGGTCAATGGCCTTGTCTGGTAAGAAGCGGTCTTGGATATAGCGATTAGAAAGGAGAGCCGCAGCTTCGATCGCACCGTCTGTATAGTGGACGTGGTGGTAGTCTTCGTATTTCTTTTGAATCCCTTTGAGGATGGTGATGGTTTCTTCAACCGTTGGCTCATCCACCTTGACTGGTTGCATCCGGCGTTCAAGTGCCGCATCTTTTTCGATAATACGATACTCGTTGAGTGTCGTCGCACCGACTAATTGCAATTCACCACGAGCTAGGGCTGGTTTGAGGATATTTCCGGCATCCATGTTACCATCTCCAGCAGAACCTGCTCCTACGATTTCGTGAATTTCATCGATGAACAAAATCACATCTTCACGACGACGGATTTCTTCCATCAATTGTTGCATGCGTTCTTCAAATTGGCCTCGGATCCCAGTCCCTTGAACGAGGCTAACAACGTCTAAACGAATGACTTCCTTACCTTGCAATTTGTGAGGGACATCTCCATCGACAATCTTTTGAGCTAGTCCTTCTACGACAGCTGTTTTCCCGACACCGGGTTCTCCAATCAGGACAGGGTTATTCTTAGTTCGACGGTTTAGGATTTCAATAACTCGAAGGATTTCGTCGTCACGACCAATGACTGGATCGATATCCCCACGGCGAGCGATTTCAGTAACATTAATCCCAAACTCTTCTAAGAGACCTTTGGGCTGTTGCTTGGCTTGGGGTCTGCTTGATCCTGAAGCTCGACCGTTCCCATTTGAACTGTAGCCATTTCCGCCACCATAGCCCCCTCCAGATTGGGTCGGAGGCGTTTGAGGTTCTTGCGGAGCTTGGAAGTTTCCTAGTTGATTAAAGAAATCTTCAAAAGGATCCCGCCCTCCTCGATTTTGTTGGTTTAATCCTCCAAGAAGACTATTGTTAGGATCGGTTTTCATAATTTGATAGCAGTTTTTTGACAAAGGTCCACTTGCTGTTGGTGGCCATTCACATTGGTATAGAGGTGAATCGTTGATTCATTGATTTTACAGTTTTGACAAAGCATTCTCTTCCCTCTTTCTTCTAGGATAAAAAGTGTCTAGGCTATTGGTCAAAAATAGTCAAACTTTTATAGTTTCATTATATCAGTATTCTAAAAGTTTGCAAGAATTTACTATGGATGCTGTCTTGAAAAGCGGAAAAAGGGCTAAAATAGTGGAAAAGTAAGATTTTTATTGGAATTTCCTCCTTCTTTTATGATAAAATAGGAGAGTAGAAAGTAAATAGGAGAATCAAAATGGAATCACATTTGGTACGAATTATCAATCGTCTAGAAGCGATGACGAAAGATGGTGGAAACTTAAAACGTAATTTTGAACGTGAAGGAGTTGTAGTTGCTGAAGTGGCTTACAACTATGATGAAGAAAATGGATCAGTATTTACTCTTCGTGATGTAGAAGCACGTGAGACCTATACATTTGATAGCATTGACTTGATCGCTATGGAAATCTATGAATTATTGTACTAAGAAGTACCAATCAAGAGTCTAGAGCATCTAGTCTCTTTTTTGCTACAATCGATCATGGTATAGCTTATAACTATAGGGTGTTCTATTCAAGAAATGTTAGGCCGAACTTGGTAAATCTGTTATAATGGAGAGAATATGGAATAGAAAAGAGAAAGAGATGACGAGAATAATTGATGGGAAAGCCTTAGCGCTAAAGTTACAAGAAGAATTGGCGGAAAGACAGCTCGTTTAAGAGAAAAGACGGGACAGGTGCCTGGTTTGGTGGTTATTCTAGTAGGGGAAAATCCTGCCAGTCAGGTTTATGTCCGTAATAAGGAGCGTTCAGCTCTTGCAGCCGGTTTTCGAAGTGAAGTGGTTCGTCTAGCGGAGTCTACCAGTCAGGAAGAACTTTTGGCCTTGATTGAACAGTATAATCAGGATCCCCTCTGGCATGGTATTTTGGTCCAGTTGCCTCTACCAGCACATATCGATGATGAGGCTGTCTTACTAGCCATTGATCCTAATAAGGATGTCGACGGCTTCCACCCTCTCAATATGGGGCATCTTTGGGCTGGCAATCCGGTCATGGTTCCCTCAACTCCTGCTGGGATCATGGAAATGTTCCGGGAATACGATATTGATGTCGAAGGGAAAAATGCAGTCGTCATTGGCCGTTCTAACATCGTTGGAAAACCAATGGCCCAGCTTCTTCTAGCAAAAAATGCAACGGTGACCTTGACCCATTCGCGGACTCATCATTTAGCTAAAATTGCTAGAAAAGCCGATATCTTAGTGGTGGCAATCGGTCGTGCAAAATTTGTTACAGCTGACTTTGTTAAAGAGGGAGCTGTCGTTATTGATGTCGGTATGAACCGTGACGAAAATGGGAAGCTCTGTGGAGATGTGGACTATGAACAGGTAGCTCCTCTAGCGAGCTACATCACTCCAGTACCAGGTGGCGTTGGTCCTATGACGATTACCATGCTCATGTCTCAGACCTATGAGGCAGCTGTTCGGGCCTTGAAAAAATAAACCAGCTTGGATGAAGTCGGGATAGTGTTTGTAGCTGTAGAATGATTAGAAAAATTTTGAAGGTTGGAACTTGCTTTCCTGCCTTCTTTTAGTCTAAACGTGATAAAATAAATAAAGAAAGAAGGAAAGCTTATGTTAAGAGTTGACCAAACATTGCTACAACAAGTTATTGTTAGTCGTCCGTCAGACTCCCACAAGGGAGACTATGGTCGTCTTCTCTTGATGGGAGGGACTACCCTTACGGAGGAGCTATTATAATGTCTGCTTTGGCAGCTGTGGAGACTGGAGCGGGCCTCGTCACGGTTGCGACAGACCGGGAGAATATCCCTGCCCTTCATAGTCAGCTACCCGAAGCCATGGCATTTGCTGTGACTGACCAAGAGTTATTGGCTGAGCAAATTGCAAAAGCAGGCGTTATTTTATTGGGGCCGGGTCTCATGGACAATGAGCTAGGGGCACACCTTGTAGAGCTAGTTTTTGATAAGGTTCAGCCTCATCAAGTGCTCATTCTAGACGGTGGAGCCATTAGTATCTATACCCGTTTAGCTTTGCCTCTTCCCCAAGCTCAGCTCGTCTTTACCCCTCATCAAAAAGAATGGGAGGCCATGTCAGGTCTAGCGATTGGAGACCAAGGAGAAGAAGCAACAAGGCTAGCTCTATCCCAACTTCCTCCAGCAAGTATTCTGGTCCAAAAGGGAGCCCAGACTAAGATTTGGCAACAAGGGCAAGCAGATTATTACCAACTAACAGTTGGTGGTCCTTACCAGGCAACAGGTGGCATGGGAGATACCTTGGCAGGGATGATCGCGGGGGTTGCAGGACAATTTCCACAGGTTGGACTCTATGAGCGCGTGGCAGTCGCGACCTACCTTCATTCGGCCATTGCTGAAGACTTGAGCAAGGAAGCTTATGTAGTTTTACCGACAAACATTAGCAAAGAAATCCCAAAATGGATGAAGAAGTGGAGTGACAATTTAAACGAAAATGTTGAAAATGAAACGTTTTCATGATAGTATGGATGAAAGGAGGTGAAAAAATGAATGAGCAAAAAAAAATCAATTACCATGAAAGATGTTGCAGCAGAAGCTGGAGTTAGTGTTGGGACAGTCTCTCGTGTCATCAATAATGAAAAAGGCATTAAAGAGGTGACCTTAAAAAAAGTTCAACAAGCAATTGAAAAACTTTCTTATGTCCCAGATGAATATGCGAGAGGATTAAAAACGAATCGTAGTAATATTATTGCTTTACTCATTCCAACTATATGGCATCCTTTCTTTTCTGAATTTGCTTATCATGTTGAAAAAAAGAACTATTAAAAAAATCAATATAAATTATTAATTTGTAATGCTGATAAAGATTCTAAAAAAATGAGATAGAATACATAAAATTACTTGAGAAAAAAATAAAGTAGATGGGATTATAGGGATCACCTATTCAGATATTGATAAGTATGTCTCATCAAATTTACCTTTTTGTCAGTATTGACCGTCATTTTTTTCTGAAAAATGTCTATTACGTAACTTCTGAAAATTTTCATGGTGGTCAACTAGCTTGTCGCGAATTAGTCAAACGCGATTGTCAAAATCTAGCTTACATTAGTGGTGTGAACAAACATTTGAACGAAACAACGGAACGGGGGAGAGGTTTCAAAGCGGAGGCTAAACAGAAAAATACGAACCTTTATTGTCTTGAAATGCCGGAACCACTGAATCAAGCAGAAGAGCAAATAAGAACCTTTTTTGAAAAGCATCCTCAGATTGATGGGATTTTCACAGTAAATGATTTTATGGCCCTTCGTGTGATAAAAGTTTTAGGGGAGATGGGAAAAACTCCTGTAGAAGATTATCAGATTATTGGTTTTGATGGATTAAGACCAGCTTTTGATCAACCTTACTTACTTTCTACGATTGTTCAACAAATAGCTCAGATGGCTCAAGCAGCAGTTGAACTATTGCTTAAATTAATTCGTGAAGAAAAAATAGATCAGAATGTAATTAGTTTACCGGTACATTTTTTGAAGGAAACACAACAAAAAAAATTATAAAAAAAGTGCTTGACAAATTATGAAAGCGCTGTTATAATTTAGTCATAAAATGAAACGTTTCAAAAAACTCAACTATTTTAGCTTGAGTTAAAAAAACAAATAAAAAATGAAACGTTTCAAAAAGGAGGACGCTATGCGTAAAGGTATTAAGTTATCTGTAGTTGCAGCACTATCATTAGGATTGCTTGCAGGATGTGGTGGGGATCAAAAATCCAAAACTGCAAGTTCTTCGGACGAAATAAAAGTCTGGGTTCAATTCTCAGATGAAACAGCTGAGGGAAAAGCTTGGCAACAAGTTGTTGATAATTTCAACAAGTCAAAGAAAACCAAATACAAGGTTGTGACAGAGTATATTCCACGTAGTGGTAGCGGTGGAGGATATGAAGATAAGGTAAACGCTGCTATTACGACAAATAGTTTACCAGATGTTATTACGCTAGATGGACCAAATACTGCTGCCTATGCAAAATCAAAAGTGATTGCTCCCTTGGATGATTATCTAAAGGACAATGACATGGATGATGTACTGGACAGTATTAAGCAACAGGGAACTTATGATGGTAAATTCTATGCGTTTGGTTTTTCTGAATCAAATGTAGGTGTTTACTATAACAAGAAGATGTTTAAGGAAGCAGGAATTGATGAAGCGAGTTTGCCAACCCTTGAAAAACCATGGACATGGTCTGAGTTTAATGCTATTGCTAAAAAATTAAAAGATCATTTTAATAAACCAGCAATAGATTTCCGTTTGAATTCAAATGATGAGATGTTACCATATGCTTATATGCCACTTATTTGGTCAAATGGTGGGTCTGTAGTAAATTCTAAAGGGACAAAAGCTGAAGGTTACTTCAACAGTAAGGAAAGTGTTGAAGCTGTTCAATTTATTCAAAATCTAGTAAAAGAGGATTACACTACAGTTAGTCCTGTTGAAAAAGGATTTGAAACAGGTGAGTATCCGATGGTTCTAAGCGGGTCTTGGACGATTGGGGATCTACAAACAAATTACAAAGATATTGATTTTGGTATTCTTCCTTATCCAGTTTCAGATAAAACGAAGAAATTGGTCTCACCTTCAGGTAGTTGGCAATTAGCTGTTACGACAAAATCTGATAAAAAAGAAGCTGCTGCTGAATTTGTTAAGTTTGCAACAAATACAGAATCTAGTGAAATTATAAGCTTGGGGAACAGTGTTCTTCCAATCAGAAAATCAACAATTAAAAATATTAAGGATAAAGTATCTGAACCATTGCGCTTCTTGATGGAACAAAATGCTGCATCAGCTCATCCTCGTCCAGTTGTAGTAGCTTATCCACAAGTTTCACGCGCTTTCCAACAAGCGATGCAAGATATCAGCTATTATAAAGATAATCCAGATGTACAAAAAAAGTATTAGATGCTCGTACGAAAGAAATGCAAACAGCAATCGACCAATCTTTAAATAAATAGTTGATATTCAAAAGGTGGAAGGAAAGTTATGAAATGTACCTTCCACCTTATTTTATTTAATGATTTCATCTTAGGAGACGAACAATGAGCGAAACAAAGAAAGTCGAAACAAAAAAGAAAGAACGTCTTAAAGAAAATATTATGGGCTATAGCTTTTTAGCTCCAGCCTTAGTATTACTTTTTATCTTTTTAGTGATACCTGTTGGTATGGTCATCTATTATGCTTTTACAGATTATTACCTATTGACCCCAGAGGACAGAAAATTTGTAGGGCTACAAAATTTTATGCGCTTAGCACAAGATCCAATCTTTATAAAAAGTTTCTTGAATACCTTGAAATTTGTAGTTTGGATTATTCCAGTGCAACTTGGAGCGGCTCTCGGTATGGCCTTAATTGTTAATAAGAAACGTAAAGGAAATATGTTCTTTAAGGTAGCATTTTTTGCTCCTGTTGTGATGTCTCTTGTCGTTATATCTATCCTCTGGTTATACTTGTTAAATCCAAATAATGGTTTGCTCAATGCTCTACTGAATAAAATTGGTATTTCTTCACAACCATTTTTGACAAGTCCAAAACAGGCCATGTATGCCATTGTATTTGTTTCTGCATGGCAAGGTGCAGGGTATCAAATGTTGTTATTCCTTGGAGGAATGCAAAATATTCCACAAGATATTTATGAGGCGGCAGAGTTGGATGGATTTTCAAAATGGGCTCAATTTAGATATATCACAATGCCTTTATTAAAACCAACGGCCTTGTTTGTCCTATTGACAACGTTGATTTCAGCCTTTAAATTGATTGTGCAGCCAATGGTCATGACTCAAGGTGGACCTCTGAACTCGACAATCACTATGGTATATTATATTTACCAACAAGGTTTCACAGACCGTCTCGTTGGTTATTCAAGTTCTATTGCCCTAGTATTTACAACATTGATTGGTATGATTAGTCTTGTACAACGGCGAGTTTTTGAAGGAGGACGATTAGGATGAAACGTTTAAAACCGACTACTATTTTAGAATATATTTTATTAATTCTATTAGCAGGCCTCTTTCTATTTCCTATGATCTGGATGGTGGTTTCAGCTATGAAACCAGAAGCAGATGTGTACAAGAATTTAACAAGTTGGAAAGCATTCTTACCTAGTTTAAATCCAGCTGATTGGTTTAAACCATACCAAGAAGTTCTTTTCGCGTTTTTAGTATTCTAACATACCTGGGGAACAGTATTTTTTATGCAGGAACATTTGCACTTGGTTCTATTATTGTTAATGCCTTAGCGGGATTTGCATTTGCAAAAATTAATTTTACAGGTAAAAAAATTCTGTTTGGATTTTTATTAGCCTTGTTAATTATTCCGATTGAAACAGTTTTTGATTCCTCAATTTACAATTATTAATTCACTTGGCTTAGTCAATAATCGTTTAGCGGTTATTATCCCTGGATTAGCTAGTGTCTTTAATATCTATCTTTTTCCGAAACTTCTTTATTGCCATTCCAGAAGAAATTATCGAATCTGCAAAAATAGATGGTGCAAGTATCTTGCGGATCTTTTTTTCAAGATTATGTTGCCTATGTCGAAACCAGCAGTTGCCACAGTCGGTGTTCTTTCCTTTATTTCTAGTTGGAATGATTATATCTGGCCATTGATGGTGTTAACCGATTCTTCAAAATTTTCAATGCAGGTTGCGATTACAACCATTAATACAACTCAACCAGTTTATATTAATCAAGTGATGGCTGTTTTGACAATTTCTACAATTCCACTTATTCTAGTATATATCGTAGCACAAAAATATATTATTCAAGGTTTAGGTGGGTCTGGAACAGGTATTAAGTAGGTGATAAGTATGAGGGAAACTATTCGAAAAGCGAATCAGTATATCGATGAAAACAGGGAGAAGGTTGACCAGCAATATAGAGGATCCTTTCACTTACTACCTCCAATTGGCTGGATGAACGATCCTAATGGCTTTGTTTATTTCCGTGGGGAATACCATTTGTTTTACCAATTCTATCCCTATGATAGTGTTTTGGGGACCCTATGCATTGGGGGCATGCTAAGTCAAAAAGATCTCCTCCATTGGGAAGAATTACCAGTAGCTTTTAGCACCAAGTGAAAACTATGATAAGGATGGTTGTTTCTCAGGAAGTGCTATTGTGAAAGATGACAAGCTCTATTTGCTTTATACTGGTCATATAGATGATGAGGAGAAGCGAGAAGAGACCCAGTGTCTTGCAGTTTCAACGGATGGAGTTACTTTCGCAAAATTGCCAGCCAACCCAGTGATCCATGTGCAGCATATTGAGGGTATCGCAGATATTGCTGATTTTCGTGATCCCAAAGTCTTTGAATACCAAGGAATCTATTATACTGTAGTTGCTTCCAAAACAGTAGATGATCGAGGGCAAATTCTCTTGTTTGCGTCAAGTAATCTAGAGGACTGGAGCTTTAAATCAGTCTTACTGGAAGGTGAAAAAGGGCAAGGTATCATGTGGGAATGTCCGGATTTCTTTCCCTTAGATGGTAAATTGGTCTTGATTCTGTCTCCCATTGAAATGGAAAGACAGCAAGAAAAATACTGGAATTTAAATTCGACTGTTGCCTTTATCGGTGACATGAATTGGGAAACGGGTCAGTTTTTTGTCGATACATATGATGAAATTGATGGTGGCTTGGATTTCTATGCTCCTCAAACTTGTCAAGGACCAAATGGTGAACGATACATGGTTGCTTGGATGCAAATGTGGCAACGTTCCATCCCTAGTCATGACTTAGGTCATGGTTGGGCAGGAAGCATGACGATTCCTAGAAAATTAGGCTTGAAAGACGGAAGATTGGTTCAGGAGCTACCTGAGTCTGTGAAAAATCACTTTCTTGTAGAGAATGCACCAGAAACCATTGTTAAGGGCAATCAGATCATGATCCCGGCTAGAGGGAAACAAACCTTATTTGAGATAGATTCTAAATCAGATCGCTCCTTTATCCTAAAATATGGGGATGAATCAGATGTTGATAGTGCCTTGCAATTGATTTACGATGCCTCCAATAAACGCTTTAGCTTGAGTCGAGACCAATTTGGACATCTCATTTCTGGAAAAGAAAGCCCAGAATTTCAATCAAGATGGATTCAGTTGGATGGTGAAAAGGATTATCATTTCTCGATTCTTCGAGATACCAACTCAATTGAAGTATTCGTGGATGGTAAAACTCTATCAATGACCTTTTATGAAACGACTGAGAACCCTGTTTATACCTTCAAAGCAGATGAAGGGGTCGATTTAGTTGTAAAAGCCTATCAAAAATAGGTATATAAAAATCTCCTAAAGAAGACAAGTCCTGAGACTTGTCTTTTTGTTGTATCCTAAATAGGTTTTGAGTTTCATCGAAGAAAATTTAGGAATTGGCCTCATGACCGTTCTGACTCTTTTTCCAGAATATCCAAATCTTGTCAAAATTCCCCTGGTTGAAGAGGAAAAAACAGTCTTCTATATTAGTTATGCCTATCCAAATGAAGGGGAGCCCCAAGCACTTCTTAGCTCCTTTATTGAACGATTAGAGGAGTGTGACAAATAGGGAAGCTGGTTTAAATAGACTAGTAGAAAATGACTTGAATAAAATGAGGATTGTAGAGAAAGGAAATTCATGATTTCGTTTGTCTACCAGCCTTTTTTGGTGTTTTTTGGTATAATTAAACTTGATCATATTCTGCAGAAAGGAGTTCCTATGTCCAACTATTTATCGGTATCCAGTCTGACCAAATACCTCAAGTTGAAATTTGATAAGGACCCCTATCTGGAGCGGGTCTATTTGACGGGTCAGGTTTCGAATTTTCGGAAGCGTCCCAATCACCAGTATTTCTCTCTAAAGGATGAAAAGGCTGTGATTCAGGCGACTGTCTGGGCTGGAATCTATAAGAGTTTTGGTTTTGAGCTAGAAGAAGGCATGAAGATCAATGTTATTGGTCGGATCCAACTTTATGAGCCAAGTGGGAGTTATTCCATTGTCATCGAAAAGGCGGAGCCAGATGGTGTGGGCGCTTTAGCTATTCAGTTTGAGCAGTTGAAAAAGAAACTCCAGGAAGAAGGTCTTTTTCAAGAGAAGTTCAAACAGGCCATTCCCCAGTTCTCCAATAAAATTGGGGTTATTACCAGTCAGAGTGGAGCTGTTATTCGCGATATTATTACGACTGTCACTCGGCGTTTTCCTGGCGTGGAGATTCTCCTTTTTCCAACCAAGGTACAAGGAGAGGGGGCAGCTCAAGAAATTGTCGCCAATATCCAGAAGGCTAATGCTCGGACGGACCTAGATGTCTTGATCATCGGTCGTGGTGGTGGGTCCATCGAGGACCTATGGGCCTTTAATGAAGAGCCAGTTGTGCGGGCTATTTTTGAGTCTAGAATTCCCATTATTTCCAGTGTGGGACATGAGACAGACACCACTCTGGCAGACTTTGTAGCAGATCGGCGAGCAGCCACTCCTACAGCTGCGGCTGAGCTAGCGACGCCTGTGACCAAGTTGGACCTACTCAATCATTTGCAGAAGCAGGAAGGGCGGATGGCAACCGCTATGCGCAACCGCCTAGTATATAATCGGGAGCGACTGCAAAAACTAAGCCAATCGGTCATCTTCCGTCAACCAGAGCGGCTGTATGATTCTTATTTGCAAAAAATAGATCAGATTCAGTTGCGAATGAAACAGGCTGTGTCAGAGTCAGTTACCAGAAATAGCCACCAGTTACAAGAACTCTGCCATCGATTGGCTTCTCAAGCGCCCCAGCATCAACTTGAGCGCTATCGAGACCAGATTCTCCAAATGGAGCGATTGATGACCTTGAAAATCAAGGAGCTCTACCAGACAAAAGCAGCAGATGCCAAGCGCATATCAGAAGCTCTCTTGATGTTGGATACCAGTCGCATCGTGGCTAGAGGCTACGCCTTGGTGCAGGCTGGAGATCAGGTTCTGGATAGTGTGGATACAATCAAAGAAAAGGATGCCTTGACGCTAGTCATGCGGGATGGGCAAGTAGAAGTAGAGGTAAAGCATGTCGAAAGAAAAGAAATTTGAAGAAAATTTAGCTGATTTGGAAGCTATTGTTCAAAAATTGGAAAGTGGGCAAGTGCCCCTCGAAGAGGCCATCTCAGAGTTTCAGAAAGGAATGAAGTTATCAAAAGACTTGCAAGAAACGCTTGATCAGGCTGAAAAGACCTTGGTCAAGGTTATGCAAGCAGATGGCTCAGAAACGGAACTGGTATGATTTTAGAAGAAAAACTGCAAGGGGTTGAAAAAGCGATTGAAGGTTTCTACGAGACCAAACAAATCGCTCCCCGCTTGGTAGAATCCATCCTTTATTCAGTCCATGCAGGGGGCAAACGGATTCGGCCTTTGCTCTTATTGGAATTACTAGAGGCCTTTCATGCTCCAATCCTTGAGGCTCATTTTCAGGTAGCAGCCGCTCTTGAAATGATCCATACGGGAAGCTTGATCCATGATGATCTACCAGCGATGGATAATGATGATTATCGTCGTGGTCAATTGACCAACCACAAAAAATTTGGTGAAGACCTAGCCATCTTAGCAGGAGACTCACTCTTCTTGGATGCCTTTGGCTGTGTGGCAGAAGCGGATCTTCCAGCTTCTATCCGGGTGCAACTGATTGCCTTATTATCGGATGCTTCAGGGACAGCTGGGATGGTAGCAGGCCAAGTCTTGGATATGGAAGGGGAAGGAGCGAGCCTGACCTTGGACCAGTTACAAGTCATCCATGCCAATAAGACGGGACGACTGCTAGCATATCCTTTCCAAGCTGCGGGAATCCTCTTAGAGTTGGAGCCTGCTATAGCGACTTTCTTAGAGGAAATTGGCCTCCATTTAGGCTTAGCCTTCCAGATTCGGGATGATATTTTGGATGTAACAGCCGATTTTGCCTCTTTAGGAAAAACCCCTCAGAAGGACCTGCAGGCTGAAAAATCAACCTATCCAGCACTACTTGGTCTAGATGGAGCGCAGGCTTATTTGGATCGGGAGTTGGATGCCTGTGAGGACTTGCTCGATCACATCTCTAATCAAGTTTCCTTTGAAGGGACTGGAATCAAGAAGATAATAGAAAGATTGAGAATTCATGGTCAAGGAAAGAGTTGACGTACTGGCCTACAAGCAGGGACTATTTGAAACCCGGGAGCAGGCTAAACGCGGTGTGATGGCCGGTTTGGTCGTTGCGGTCCATAATGGCGAACGCTTCGATAAACCAGGTGAAAAAATTGATGAAGCGACTGAATTAAAACTCAAGGGTGAAAAACTCAAATATGTCAGTCGCGGTGGTCTCAAGTTAGAAAAGGCCTTGGACCTTTTTGAGATTAACTTGCAGGACAAAGTCACGCTAGATATTGGTGCCTCAACAGGGGGCTTTACGGATGTCATGCTCCAAAATGGAGCCGCCTTGGTCTATGCAGTGGATGTAGGGACCAATCAGTTGGCTTGGAAACTCCGTCAGGATCCTCGTGTTATCTCGATGGAGCAGTTCAACTTCCGCTATGCGACGTCTGAGGATTTTGAGCAAACCCCAAGTTTTGCTAGCATTGATGTTAGTTTTATTTCCCTTAACCTTATCTTGCCAGCTCTTCATGGGATTTTGCAAGAAGGAGGCCAGGTGGTTGCTCTTGTCAAACCCCAGTTCGAAGCTGGTCGGGAGCAGATTGGGAAAAATGGGATTATCAAGGATGCCAAGGTTCATCTGTCCGTCTTGGAACAGGTTCAAGGCTTTGCGTTAGAACATGGCTTCTCTGTCTTAGGAGTGGATTATTCACCGATTCAAGGGGGCCATGGCAACATTGAATTTTTACTTTATTTAGAAAAAAATACCGGGCAAAATTGTCTCGATCAGCAAGAGTTTGCAACTGTTGTCGACAAAGCCCACACTGATTTTAAACATGAATAGTAAACAAAACCGATTAGAAAAAATACGCCACTTTATTCGTGAAAATAAGGTCGGTACTCAGGATGCAATTGTTGAGCATTTGAAAGAAGCAGGGATTTCTGCGACACAAGCGACTGTTTCCCGTGATATTAAAGAGCTGGGGATTATTAAAACACCATTAAAAGGTTCAGCCTATGTCTATGAATTGCCACGCGTCCAACATAGTGGAAAATTAGCAGAAAATAATCTTCAATCGTTTGAACGCATGGGGAGTTTTTTGACCCTCAAGCTTGTCCCAGGGACAGCCTATTTAGTCAAGCGGCATCTGCAGGAAGATTTTGATGCCATCATCTTTAGTATGATTTCAGACGATAATAGTATTTTTCATTGTGGCCCTGCCTCGGAAGAAAAAAAGCACAGTTTATCGAAAAACGATTGATGGAATGGTAGGAGAGAGATGCTATTAGAAATTTCAATTAAAAACTTTGCCATCATTGAAGAAATCGCTCTGAATTTTGAGACGGGGATGACAGTTTTAACCGGTGAAACTGGAGCAGGAAAATCCATCATTATCGATGCTATGAATATGATGCTGGGGAGCCGGGCGACGACTGATGTCATCCGCCACGGTGCTCCTAAGGCTGAGATTGAAGGCCTCTTTGCGATTGATGAAAACCGTGCCCTTCAGCAGCTCTTTGAGGAGCAGGGCTTAGAATGGGCAGAGGAGTTGATTATTCGTAGAGAAATTTTCCAGAATGGTCGGAGTGTCAGTCGCATCAATGGGCAGATGGTTAACCTCTCCGTTCTCAAGGCGGTTGGCCAGCATTTGGTAGATATTCATGGCCAGCACGATCAGGAAGAACTGATGCGGGCTCCATTGCATATCGCTATGCTGGATAGCTTTGGGGATGATGCTTTTTTTGCGACGAAGAAGGCCTATAGAGAGACCTTTGAGAATTACAAGTCCTTGCGTAAGCAGGTCTTGCAGATCCAAAAAAAATAACCAGGAAAAACCAAGCTCGCATCGAAATGCTGGAATACCAAATTTCGAAATCGAGGCGGCCGCCTTGTCCCTGGATGAAGATGTCCAGTTAGAGCAAGAACGGCAACGCCTGCTCAATCATAAGATGATTGCGGATACCTTAAGCAATGCCTACGCTATGCTGGATGCAGAAGACTTCTCCAGCCTTAGCAATGTTCGATCGGCCATGAATGATCTGCAAGGTATCGAAGAGTATGATACAGAATACAAGACTTTATCTGACCAACTGGCTGAGACCTACTATACTCTGGAAGATCTGACCAAACGCTTGGAGGATCTGGTAGATGGCTTGGACTTTGACGGCAACCGCTTGATGCAGGTAGAAGCTCGATTAGACCTAATCCACTCGATCACGCGTAAGTACGGCGGTCAAGTAAAGGATGTTCTTGATTATCTGGAGCAAATCAGCAAGGAATATAGCCTATTAACAGGAGGGGGAACCTCCTCTGAAGACTTAGAGAAAGAACTCAAGTCCATGGAAGGTCAGCTGGTTGGCTTGGCTAAAGAACTGAGTCAAGGACGCCATGACTTGGCCCAGCAGCTGGAAGCGGAGATCCAGCAGGAACTAGCGGATCTCTACATGGAAAAAGCCCGTTTCCAAGTGCGTTTTACCCCATCTAAATTTAACCGTGAAGGGAACGAGACGGTTGAGTTTTATATTTCGACCAACCCTGGGGAGGACTTTAAGCCTTTGGTAAAGTAGCATCAGGTGGGGAATTGTCCCGTCTCATGTTGGCCATCAAGTCAGCATTTTCCCGCAAAGAAGGCAAGACCAGTATCGTCTTTGACGAGGTGGATACAGGGGTATCTGGTCGGGTCGCTCAAGCCATTGCTTCGAAGATTTATAAGATTGGGCGTTATGGACAGGTGCTAGCCATCTCTCATTTGCCTCAGGTGATTGCAGTAGCCGATTACCAGTTCTTTATCGAAAAAGTAAGTGATGAATTTTCAACGGTTTCGACCGTTCGTTTGCTCAGTCATGAAGAGCGGGTCGAAGAAGTAGCCAAGATGCTAGCTGGTGAAGATGTGACAGAAGCAGCCCGCATGCAGGCAGAACAATTGCTAAAACGGCCGTCCTAAAAAGAAAGGAACTGATATGGGAAGCTATTTCGTAGTGGGAGACATTCATGGAAAAGCAGGTATGCTGGAGGAACTGATGACTCATTGGGATGGTCAGTCCCAGTTAGTTTTTCTCGGAGATCTGATAGACCGTGGAGAAGATAGTCGTAGAGTGCTCGAACTGGTCAAAGATTTTGTCGAACAGCAAGGGGCAATCTGTCTCTCTGGGAACCACGAATACATGTTTTTAGCCTGGATTGATAACCCGACCGAACGCTACGACCATTACCGACGAAATGGTGGTGATACCACGATTAACTCTCTGCTTGGTCGACCCCTCACAGCTCCAGTAGATGGAGTGGAGGATGCTCGGCTAGTGCAAGAGACTTGTGGGGACTTAGTTGCTTTCATCCGTTCGCTTCCTTTTGTCTATGAAACAGAACACTATATTTTTGTGCATGCTGGCCTTGACTTAACCTTGCCTGATTGGCACGAAACGACAGATTATCAGAAAGTCTGGATTCGCCAACCCTTCCATGAAGCGACCAATCAGACAGGAAAGACCATTGTTTTCGGTCATACTCCCGTCCACTATCTCTTGGATCAAAAGATTGGAACCAAAAAACTCTGGGTGACTGAAGATGGGAAGATTGGTATGGATGGTGGAGCTGTTTATGGTGGCGTCCTCCATGGTATTCTCTTTGATGAAAGTGGAATGAAGGCTGATGTTGCTTGCTCAATGAGGGATTTGCAGCCATTGATGATTAAGTAAAAAGGACTTTGTCCCACAAAAGCCTAGAAAATTTGATATAATAGAATGGATATATCTAAGAAAAGATTGTAGGAATGTTATGTCACAAGTAAAAATTGTTACAGACTCATCCGTAACGATTGAGCCTGAAGTTGTTGAAAAATACGGAATTACCATCGTACCCCTCTCTGTTATGGTGGATGGTGTCCTCTACTCAGATGCGGAATTAACCGAAGGAGAATTCCTTCAGTTGATGAAATCCAGTAAAAACCTTCCAAAGACTAGTCAACCTCCAGTAGGTGTGTTTGCGGAAATATTCGAAGGATTGGCTCAAGAAGGAGCGCAAATTATTGCTATCCATATGTCCCATGCCTTATCTGGTACAGTGGAAGCTGCACGTCAAGGAGCTACCTTAGCCAATGCAGATGTCACGGTGATCGATAGTAGCTTTACAGACCAAGCCATGAAGTTCCAAGTGGTGGAAGCAGCGAAAATGGCTCAAGAAGGAGCTAGCGTAGAGGAAATTGTAGCCCGCATTGAAGAGGTCAAGCAAAAATCTAGACTCTACATTGGGGTTTCTACTCTGGAAAACCTGGTGAAAGGAGGCCGGATTGGCCGCGTAACTGGTTTATTGAGTTCCCTTTTGAATATTCGGGTTGTCATGGAAATGAAGAACGATGAACTGCAACCGATTGTCAAAGGACGCGGACAGAAGACCTTTAAAAAATGGTTGGACGAGTTGATGCAAGACCTATCCGGTAAAGAAATTGCTGAGATAGGGATTTCCTATGCTGGTGGGCCTGACTTTGCTAACGAAATGAAGGCGCAATTACAGCCTTTGGTTGCAGCTCCAATTTCTGTTTTGGAAACAGGTTCAATCATTCAAACCCACACTGGGGAGGATGCTTGGGCTGTTTTGGTTCGCTTTGCCTAGATGCCTATCAATAGGGCAATTTATTCCTAGATAAATGTTGATAAAAACAAGTTTACTACTTGACCTAAAAGCATTTTTTAGATATGATAGAGATGTTAAGGGAAAACCCAAAAAAAATTTGGAGGATTTGTTAAATGGCTAACAAACAAGATTTGATCGCAAAAGTGGCAGAAGCTACAGAATTGACTAAAAAAGACTCAGCAGCAGCAGTTGATGCTGTATTTGCAGCTGTTTCAGAATACCTTTCAAAAGGTGAAAAAGTTCAATTGATCGGTTTCGGTAACTTCGAAGTTCGTGAACGTGCAGCTCGTAAAGGTCGCAACCCACAAACTGGTAAAGAAATCAAAATCGCTGCTTCTAAAGTTCCAGCATTCAAAGCTGGTAAAGCTCTTAAAGACGCAGTTAAATAATTGTGATTACAAAGGTTCCTTCTAGCTTGCTAGAAGGGATTTTTTGTTTTGGAGTAGTTTCTAGACAGGGCCTATAAATAGGAGTATAATAGAAAAAAGTGAGAAATGGAGGGTGGACCATGAGATGGATTGTTGGAATCTTTGTTCTGCTCATGATTAAGCCGATTATTTATCTATTGAAAGGTCTCTGGTTTATTGCGGAACTCTTCTTTATGTTCCTCTTTGTCAAAGTCTTACTAGGAACTATGAGATGGATCCTTAATTGGGGAAGTTAAGAATAGAAAACAAAAGAGAGTGGGACAGAAATCGGTCATTCGTTAGAATTCGATTTTGTCGTCCCACCTCCGCACAGTTGAGTAGGGCTGTAAAAGCTGATGAAATCAGCGTAGTAGAGCCCACTCAACCACTGCGTCTTGCTCGACAATCCAAAAACAATTAAGAGGCTAGGACTTTTGTCCCAGCCTCTTTTCTTATTTACAAACATTCTAATTAGGCAAATTTGGGTCTTCGTGATATAATAGTTTTAAAGAAGAGACAGAAAGGGGAAAGACCATGCTAGCTTGTTTAAGGCTCGATTCCGTTCAACAAGAAAAAGTGGAAGATGTATTGCAACACCTGCGCGAAAAATCTGTACGGATTACAGAGACGCGTCGTGCGGTCCTTTCTTATCTTGTCAAAAGTCAGGAACATCCAAGTGCCGATGCCATCTATCAGGACTTGAAACCAGCCTTTCCCAATATGAGTCTGGCAACCGTTTATAACAATCTTAAGGTCCTTATTGAAGAAGGGTTTGTCTCTGAAATAAAAGTACGCAATGATACCACGACCTACTTTGACTTTATGGGACACGATCATTTGAATCTGATTTGCGAGTCTTGTGGGAAGATTGATGATATTGACATCGAAGTTCCAGACGTGAGAGCGGAAGCGAGAGTAAAAAGTGGCTACGTCATTACCAAGTGCCAAACCACAGTTTATGGCCTTTGTCCGGAATGCCAGAAGAAGCAATTGTAAGCAAACCTCTTTTTAGAGGTTTTTGTTTAGTCTGGCTTGTGGAAAGAGGGTGGAAGAGGCAGGATTTAGAACCTGGTGAGAGCGACTTGTAAATGTCCATGAAAAAGAATTGATAAAATTTTCACGAAATCTTCGATCTAGCTCTGTTAAGACTAGATTTTTCCCTCAAAATCTAGTAGAATAGAATAGATAAACGAGGGGAACCTCGGAAAATAAAAGGAGATCCATCAAATGGTAAAATTGGTTTTTGCTCGCCACGGTGAGTCTGAATGGAACAAAGCTAACCTTTTCACTGGTTGGGCTGATGTTGATTTGTCTGAAAAAGGTACACAACAAGCGATCGACGCTGGTAAATTGATCAAAGAAGCTGGTATCGAATTTGACCAAGCTTACACTTCAGTATTGAAACGTGCGATCAAAACTACTAACTTGGCTCTTGAAGCATCTGACCAATTGTGGGTTCCAGTTGAAAAATCATGGCGCTTGAACGAACGTCACTACGGTGGTTTGACTGGTAAAAACAAAGCTGAAGCTGCTGAACAATTTGGTGATGAACAAGTTCATATCTGGCGTCGTTCATACGATGTATTGCCTCCTGCAATGGACCGTGATGATGAACACTCAGCACACACTGACCGTCGTTACGCTTCACTTGACGATTCAGTGATTCCAGATGCTGAAAACTTGAAAGTGACTTTGGAACGTGCTCTTCCATTCTGGGAAGATAAAATCGCTCCAGCTCTTAAAGACGGTAAAAACGTATTCGTAGGAGCACACGGTAACTCAATCCGTGCCCTTGTAAAACACATCAAACAATTGTCAGACGACGAAATCATGGATGTGGAAATCCCTAACTTCCCACCATTGGTATTCGAATTTGACGAAAAATTGAACGTTGTAAAAGAATACTATCTTGGAAAGTAAGATAGCGTGATTCGTTATCAATCATAGAAGAGGCTGGGACAAAAGTCCTAGCCTCTTAATTGTTTTTGGATTGTCGAGCAAGACGCAGTGGTTGAGTGGGCTCTACTACGCTGATTTCATCAGCTTTTACAGCCCTACTCAACTGTGCGGAGGTGGGACGACGAAATCGAATTCTAACGAATTACCGATTTCTGTCCCACTCTCTTTTTGCTTGTCTTCCTTAGATTCTAGCTGGTTTTGGGTTTTCAGGGTCTCCTAAAAATGTTATAATAGAGTGTTACTAAATTGGGTTCCATTAGCCCTGAAAGGAAAAGAAAATGACAAAATCATTCTACATCACAACCCCTATCTATTACCCATCTGGTAAATTGCATATTGGTTCAGCATACACAACGATCGCCTGTGACGTCTTGGCGCGTTACAAACGTATGATGAACTACGATGTGTTCTACCTGACTGGTCTCGATGAGCACGGGCAAAAGATCCAGCAAAAAGCCGAAGAAGCTGGCATTACGCCGCAAGCTTATGTAGATGGGATGGCGGTTGGAGTGAAAGAACTCTGGCAATTACTCGATATCTCATATGATAAATTCATCCGTACGACAGACGATTACCATGAAAAAGTGGTGGCCCAAGTCTTTGAACGTTTGCTAGCGCAAGACGACATCTACCTTGGTGAATACTCTGGTTGGTATTCAGTATCTGATGAAGAGTTCTTTACAGAAAGCCAATTGGCTGAGGTTTACCGTGATGAGAATGGCAAGGTCATCGGTGGGGTAGCCCCATCAGGCCACGAAGTAGAATGGGTTTCTGAAGAATCCTATTTCCTTCGTCTCAGCAAATACCAAGACCGCTTGGTTGAGTTTTTCAAATCCCAACCAGACTTCATCACTCCAGATGGCCGTCTCAATGAAATGTTGAAAAACTTCATCGAGCCAGGTTTGGAAGACTTGGCAGTATCTCGGACTACCTTTACCTGGGGAGTCCCAGTTCCATCCAATCCAAAACACGTGGTTTATGTATGGATCGATGCCCTTCTTAACTATGTGACCGCTCTCGGTTACGATCAAGAGCAGCATGACAACTTTGACAAGTTCTGGAACGGCACTGTCTTCCACATGGTTGGAAAAGACATCCTCCGTTTCCACTCCATCTACTGGCCGATCCTTCTCATGATGCTTGATATCAAATTGCCAGACCGCTTGATTGCCCATGGTTGGTTTGTCATGAAAGACGGCAAGATGTCGAAGTCTAAAGGAAATGTCATCTACCCAGAAATGTTGGTGGAACGTTTTGGCTTGGATCCACTGCGTTACTACCTCATGCGCAGTTTGCCAGTTGGTTCAGATGGTACCTTCACACCAGAAGACTACGTAGCCCGCATCAACTATGAATTGGCTAATGACCTTGGAAACCTCCTCAACCGGACGGTAGCCATGATCAACAAATACTTTGGTGGTCAAGTTCCGGCTTATGTCGAAAATGTCACAGCATTTGATACTGATTTGGCTAAGGTAGTTGAAGAAAACATCGCTGAATACCACAAGCAAATGAACGCGGTTGATTACCCACGCGCTTTGGAAGCCGTATGGAACATCATCTCTCGTACCAACAAGTACATCGATGAGACTGCTCCATGGGTGCTCGCTAAAGAAGATGGTGATAAGGAACAATTGGCAGCAGTGATGGCTCACTTGGCAGCCAGCCTTCGTGTCGTGGCTCACTTGATCCAACCATTCATGATGAACACGTCAAATGCCATCATGGACCAACTTGGCTTGGACTTGGACTTCGATCTTGAAAACTTGACCCTAGCTGGTTTCCCTGAAAATGTTACAGTGGTTGCCAAAGGAACTCCAATCTTCCCACGTCTGGACATGGATGAAGAAATTGCCTATATCCAATCTCAAATGACTGCTGGTAAACCACAAGAAAAAGAATGGATTCCAGAAGAAGTGGAACTCAAGTCTGAAAAAGACGAGATTAAATTTGAAGACTTTGACAAGGTTGAAATCCGTGTAGCAGAAGTCAAAAGAAGTGGAACGCGTCGAAGGCTCAGACAAGTTGCTTCGCTTCCGTCTTGACGCTGGTGACGGTGAAGATCGTCAAATCCTTTCTGGTATCGCGAAATTCTATCCAAATGAACAAGAATTGGTCGGCAAGAAACTCCAAATCGTGGCCAACCTCAAACCACGTAAGATGATGAAGAAATATGTTAGCCAAGGTATGATTCTTTCCGCAGAACACGGGGATCAATTAACAGTCTTAACGGTTGATCCATCTGTACCAAATGGAAGCATCATTGGCTAAACGATAGACAAAGAAAAAATCATCTAAAAAACTTTCCTTAGGTGAGTACGGACGTCAGCGAACTTCGAAGAAGTTCCATGACTTAGTTTTGGAACTAAGGTTCCAAAACTCCCGAGTGCTAGAAACAAAAGTGTTTCTAGCACTTTTCTCACGGCGGAAAGTTTCAGTAGATGATTGAATAATTCTAATGAATGAATTTTTTTATTTTTTATAGAATCTATTTGATTTGTAAGGAAGAACAGATTGTCTACGCTCTCAAGCACTCCCATGGGAGTGCTTTTGTTGTATCGCTACCGTACGTCCTCACCTAAGGAAAGTCTCCAATTACATTTCTTAATCCATTTCCTATTCATCTGGCCGGTATTCCAGAATATCTCCTGGTTGGCAGTCAAGTTCTTTGCAGATGGCTTCAAGGGTGGTGAAGCGGATGGCTTTGGCTTTGCCTGTCTTGAGGATGGAGAGGTTGGCTGTCGTGATGCCGATTTTATCTGCTAGCTCATTGGATTTCATCTTTCGCTTGGCCAGCATGACATCTAGATTGATGATAATCATGGTCCCCTCCTTAAATAGTCAGCTCATTTTCTTCAGCGATCTCAATCCCTCTTTCTAAAATCTTGCCAAGGATCCAGACAATTGGGACAGCAAGGAGAAGTCCTGTGTTAAAGGTCAATTGGAAGGTGAAGGGAAGGAGATAAGCATCGCCATTGGTCTCAAGTGTACCAGACATAAAGGACAAGACCAAGAGGATCTTCCAAGCTCGGTTGCAAAGATCAATGTTGGAGTGAGAAAAGATCTTTTCTTGATAGAGATTTTGGAGGAAGCTGCGAATAGTGAGGAGAAGAAAAAAATATAAATAGCGCTTGAGGCTAGTGGGAAGAGCAACTGCCAGAGGGGTTGCAGATGTTTTGGGGAAGAGCTGGATGCCATTTACCTCAAAGGACAAGCGTCCAGATTGAATGAGATCCTTAAACACTCCCATCCGGGAAAGCAAGTGGATGACCAGTGCTGCCAAGGTCATAAAGCCACAGAAGTAAATGAAAGCCGTTAAGACTTCAATGACATTTTTTAAGGTTTTTTTGAGTTTTTTTCATCGCAAGCCTCCTTAAAGTTTTTTATTTTTCACTTATAGTATACTCCTTATAAAAAATAAGTCAATAAAAAAGTATCGAAAAACAATAAAAAGTTTATGAAATTCAGTCAAAATTTGCTTTAAATAGAATTTAAGGTATACTATTAGGTAACTACCATTTCAAGGAGGTATTGAAATGATCAAAAAATTAGATAAGAAATATCTTTGGATGATCATCGCTTTTGTGAGTGCAGTGGTTCTAATTGGAGGAGTTTATCTCTACTCTAGCTCCAATATCCAACCGGATCATCAAAAAGAGTTCAATCAGACCTCGAAGACCTCGTCTTCTTCTAAGGAAAAAGCCATCGATCTATCTGGTGAATATGTCTCAAGTTCGCGTGATAAGGCCAAGATTCAAAAAGATGGGAAATCTTGGAAGATTGATTACGAGACAGAAGATGGTCCTGTATCAGCAACGTTCTCAACGGATTTCAAAGTAGAAGGTGCCAATAAAGTTTCTACTAGCCAGATGAAAGTCTGATGGGAATACTGATTTTACCGTCACTGTGCGTATCTTTAAATACAAATCAGATAAAGATCCCCTTATTACGGTAACCATGTCAGATAAAGATCCCGATCATGAGATGGTCTTTGCCAATCGGAAGGATTTCTTTAAATCAACAGATCCTGACGACGACGTTTTGGATGGGGATTTAACGACCTTTGAAGGGACATATACCAATAATTATATTGAAAAGATGATTGCGGATTCGGGCTTCAAGTTGTACGGCTATAGTCCAGAAGACTTTTATAATCATCGAACGACGGTCTTTCCTTACATTAGTTCAGATAAAGAAAAAGGATGGATCTTTTGGAGTGGAGCAACGAATGTCCAATTTGTCCTCAATAAAGATAAGAAACCTCGGAAAGCAGGCTCTACCTATCAGGTTTATTTTGTGCAAGAAGGTACGAAAGGAACTAGTCCTGGACAAGAGCTGATCATGACCTTGATTCCTGAAAATGTTCAAGGACCTGATGGCGTCGTTTCTCCTTTGAGACGCATCTTTTATCATCAAGCTTCTTTCCAAACCTACCAAGACAAGTGGTGGGAAGCTTATCCTGCTCCAAAGAAAGAAGTGGATCTGGATATTTCTGCGATTAATAGTGGAGACTTTTCAAGTCTAGTGGGTACCTGGCGCAATGCGAAGGGGCAGGAAATGGTCATTCAGGCGGATGGTACAGTCAAAGGACAAGGAAGGATTAAAGCAGTAGCAAACTCAGATAAGACTAGCAAAATCCCTTATGTCGAGTTGAGAGTGGGAGAAACTGGTGCAGCTGTTGGTCTCTTTAAGATTGGGTTTGAAAACCCTGATGGAGACCAGTCAGACACGAGCAAGCCTCGCTTGGTCGTTACCCAATCAGCTGGGAACTATTCAGCGGATCAATACTTCTATCGTCAATAAAGAAAAATAAGGATAGGATTTCAGTTGGTTTCTGATGCTAGAATGGGGTCTATTCATTCTCTAGTGATTATGATTGATTGGTGACTTCATGGTTCATGCATATAGTGTAGCGGATGATGGGACAAATCATGAAATAGGTCGTCACTAAGAATAAGGTGACAATTACCTGATAGGAATCGACCTCATTTTGGAGTATGATGGAAACGAAGTTCATAGGTCCTATCGTATGTAAAGGAGAAAGAAATATGATAATGTTTTATATGGTGCCTAGACGCATGGTATTGAAAAAACATGAAATCCAAGAGTTTCGTGGTATCGCAGAAGGTTTAGTAGGGGAGAGTGGGATTGATGTAGACTTCCCATCAGAGACCCCACCCGCAAGAGGAATGAAAGTTGTGGGCTGGATTCTTGCCCTGTCTATGCTAGGCTTGCTTGGAATAGCAGTGCATGTCATCCGTTTACTTGGATTTAAGCAGAAGAATCGCTTGTAGTGATTGGAAGTTGGATGTTATTGTTCTTGCCAGTCCTTCTTTTATGGACAGTTGGAGTCGGAGTGTGGAGCTATTTGTTCCGTCGTTACCAAGATAAATTATGGTTTGAATTAGGTGATTTATTAGATATTGCTGATGAGGCAACCATTGCTTTACATGAGCAAAACCGTTCAGACATCGCTGCAGAGATCAAACGGGTAGAAAGACTTGTTAAAAAATACAGAAGATACGGAGTATAGAACCTAGAAAAACTATCTTGGTGGTCTGAAAAGAGAACAGTTAAAGTCCTAGAATGGATGGAAAATGGACTTCTAGCCGTAAGGGAAATCGGGAAAAATACTTTGACTTCAAAGGAAAACCAGGAAAATTAATTTTCCTGGTTTTCTTATTTTAATTTCAAGCCACATCCTTCATAGAGGAGTTCCGCGTTTGGCTTGGAGTTATAATCTGTTCCTTTTGTCCTACTCTTTGTGCTCAAGGAGAAGTGGTGAGGTGGTCTCGAATGCTTGTTTTCGCTTGAAAAATGCAGCCATTTGAAGCAGGATCCGGGGAACTGTTTGCCATTTTTTCCAAGCTTGGACACGGGTGTCGATGAGTTGCTTGGCTAGACGTTCCAGCATTTCTCTTTCTGTTGGATCTAGGTCCTGAGCATTTTGAAAGATTTCTTTGATCTTGGAGAAATTTTTCAAGTTCATCAAATCATTAATCGAAGTGATGCCGGCGTCCAGAAAAATGCCAAAAAAAGTATCAAAGAACTTCTTGCGCTCATCCGCCGATGTTTCGCGAACCCACTGCTTCAGGGTCTCGTCGGTCTGCTGGCTATCGGGACTGGTTTGATCCAGTGTCACAAATCCATCCTTTTCAACCATCCAAGTAAAGGTGTCATGCTGGGCAAAGCCACCAAAGGCACGACTTTTGACAATCGTAGCAGGCTCAGGAACTTCCAGCATCATCCCAACGATGGACCCTTGCGGGACAAAGCGGTGAACGAGGTGCGCGATTCGTTGATAGCCCTCCGTTTCGATAATGGCCTTGTTGAGGCCAGGAGCGTCGTAACAGTAGATGGCGTCGACCCGTTCAAACAGATGATCTGGAAGGTAAGAGCAGGCGTAGGCTGCGAGATTGCCCCCTTTGGAGTGACCGGCGACCATAAAGCGTCCTTTAGGAAATTCCTTCATGACATGTTGTAGGTAGCTAGCTGCACGTCTCTGAGATGGGACATGGTCCATATAGGTCATGTGGAAGTCTTCCTTCCAACCGATCAAGGTATCATCCGTCCCTCTGAAAACGACCAAATAAACATCCATGGTAAGACGATAGGTCATAGCCGCAAACTGCTTCTGAACATCGGGGTCATATTCGTCGACATAGTTAAGAAGTTTGACATTCTTAAAGCGTTTGGATGTAGCTAGGACATCGACTAATTGCAGGTGTTGGTCTGTCACGATGAAATCTGTGGTTCGATCGACTAGCTCTACTGCATCAGATAAGCGGACTTCAATATTGGTCGTATCCCCTTGAGGCACGATCCGATCAAAAGGAAGATAGGTCAGCTCTGTCAGTGCCAGGACATCGAGTTCCTTAAAAGGGCGATCGTAGATGGAATCATAGGCGATATAGTCTAGATAATCAAAAATCGTGGACATGAGATTCTCCTTTGTATCTGTATGTTCAGTATAGCATAAAATACCTGAAAAGCCCCTCAGTAAAAATAGGAAATTGACGAAAGGAGTTACCTGTAAGTTGAGATGGCGAAAAATATGTATGCTCCTTGGATAATTTGATATAATGAAAGGGTAATACTCTAGTAAGAAAGAGAAGGAAAGAGCATGCACAAAATTCTTCTTGTCGAAGATGATGAAACCATTCGCCAACAAGTGAAGAAAATCATGGAGCAGTGGGGCTTTGAAGTTATTGCAGTTGATGACTTTATGGATGTATTGGGGACCTTCGTTCAGACCAATCCTCATCTGATTCTGATGGATATTGGCCTTCCTCTTTATAATGGCTACCATTGGTGCCAGGAGATTCGTAAGGTGTCTAAGGTCCCTATCATGTTTATCCTCACGAGATCAAGCTATGGACATCGTCATGGCTATCAATATGGGAGGAGATGACTATGTGACCAAGCCATTTGATCCCAATGTCCTTCTGGCAAAAATTCAGGGTCTCCTTCGCCGCTCTTATGAGTTTGGAACTGATCAAGATTTGTTAGAACACCGGGGCGCCATCCTCAATCTCAAATCCATGGATCTGGTCTACGAGGGAGAGGTGGTTAATTTGACCAAAAATGAATTTCAAATTCTTCGCATCCTTTTTGAAAAAGCTGGAAGTGTAGTGGCTCGGGATGATCTAATGAAGGAATTGTGGAACAGTGATTTCTTTATTGATGATAACACCCTATCGGTCAATGTAGCTAGACTTCGGAAGAAACTCGAAGAAGCAGGACTGGAACATTTTATCGAAACGAAAAAAGGGATAGGATACGGGTTGAGCAATGGATAATCAATTCTTATTTGTCAAACACTATCTGATTTCTCATCGCCGCTATCTCTATTTGATTGGTTTACTCCTTTCATCCCTGGTCTTGTTTGCCTATATATTCGAAGGCTACCGCAATTTTCTCCTTTACCTGACAGGAATTTTGGCTTTTTTGAGTCTTCTTCTGGTCATTTGGGATGCAGTGGCTGGGTATCAGGCCTGCCGGAAGGAAGTGCTCTATGGGGAGGGACTACCTGAGACCCCTCTAGAACTGGTCTTGAGTCAGAAACTAGCAACCAGTCAGCAAGCCCAACGTGAGCAGACAACGGTGAGTCTAGAGACCTACAATGACCTGATGGATTACTATACCCTCTGGGTCCACCAGATTAAGACGCCCATTGCGGCCAGCCAACTCCTGGTTAAAAATATAGAAGACAGCGACCTGAGACAACAAATGGAGCAGGAGCTCTTTAAGATTGATTCCTATGCCAATGTGGTCCTCCAGTATCTGAGACTCGAAAGCTTTCACGATGATTTGGTTCTTAAGCGTGTTCCACTCGAAGAGCTGGTCAAAGAAGTCGTGCGAAAGTATGCCATCTTCTTTATTCAAAAGGGCTTGACGGTGGATCTGCATGACTTAGATGTCGCCGTCATTACCGATCGCAAGTGGCTCTTGGTCATCATCGAGCAATTGCTGTCTAATAGCCTTAAGTATACCAGCACTGGCGGGATTGAGATCTATTTCAAAGACCAGACCCTTTATATGAAAGATAGTGGGATTGGAATTAAGGATAGTGATATACTCCGTGTCTTTGAGCGGGGATTCTCCGGCTACAATGGGCATTTGACCCAGCAATCCTCTGGACTAGGCCTCTATCTGTCTAAAAAGATTGCCGATCAGCTAGGGCACCAACTCCAGATGACGTCCCAGGTCGGCCAAGGGACGACTGTTGCCATTCACTTTGAAGAAAAGAAGTTGGTCATGGATTAGGGAGAATTCGTCGGATTATTATGGAAAATAAAAATGAAATATTAGGAATTACTAATAATGAATTAGAATTTGGAAATTTGATAGAGTTACAAAGTAGTTTTCAAGTTGAGTTAAATGATATTTTAGATGAACTTTCTTCAATTGAGGAGGATAGAGAAAAATTACAAAATAATCAATATCTTGAAGAAGCCATTCAAGACATCATTTGGGACCAAGTTCAAAATCAATTAGCAGTCCAAATTGGTGAAGAGTTTATTAAAGATAACAATGGACAAAAACTAGATTTACGAAAAGAAGCACATATACAAACTACTGAAAATTTTGAAAAAGGTTTAATTGCTACTCATAATAGAACTGTTGATCATCAAAAAATATACAATGAGTGGCAAGATTCTTTTACACTGAATAAGAACGGAGAGAGAATTTTAAAGAAAGAAACTCGTGAATTTTTTGATAAGGGAAGAGATAAAGGTTCATCATCTGTTCATAAAGATCATACTATATCTATTAAAGAACAAATGAATGATATTGATTTAGTTGCATTTTCTACAAAAGATGAAATTAAAGTTTTTGCTAACAGTTCGAAGAATTTACATGATTTAGATGCCTCAGCGAATATGTCTAAGGGTGACAAACCTATGTTAGAATTTTTAAATTCTGAAAGAAACGGACTAAAACCAGAGGAACGATTTAATATAGATAGAAGACAAGCAGAATATGATGAAAAAGAAGCTCGTGAAGGATATTCGGATTTTAAAGATAGCGCTAAAAAAAGAGCAGTTGAATCTGGCAAAAAATCACGACGTAAAGAGGCTTTGAAAGTGACAGGAAAGGCCTTAAAAGCTGCTGTTCTTCAATTGTTGACTGAATTTTTGAGAGAAATCGTTAAGAAGTTTATTTCTTGGTTGGGTGAAAAAGAGAAGAATTTCGGAACCTTCATTGCAAAAGTAAAGGAAGCTATTTCAAACTTTATGTCCAATCTTTCTCATCATGTCCTTGGTGTTGGGCAATCGATGGTTACGATGTTAGCAACTTCCATCATTGGGCCTGTTGTTGGAACATTTATGCAAGTTTGGACTTTTATTCAGCAAGGTTGGCGATCTCTTACCGAGGCAATTGAATATTTAAAAAATCCAGAAAATAAAAATAAAAGTACTAGTGTTAAAATGCTTGAGATAGGGAAAATTATCGTTGCAGGAGTAACAGCTGCTGGAGCGATTGTTTTAAGTAGTGCGATTGGTGCAACTCTGTTATCAATTTTTCCTCCGCTTGGTGTAGAAATCCCATTACTAGGAAGCTTATCTGGTTTAATCGGGACGTTTATGGGTGCAACAGTAGCAGGTATAGCTGGTGCGTTTGTTTTGAAATTAATTGATCAAATGATTGTCGAAACAGATTGACGAATTAACAAATAAAAAAATCGATAAATACAATGATAAACTTGTTGTACAAGCCCAAATGAATGCTGTTGAAATGGCACTTGTGCAAGTAGACAAAATGGAGTCTTTAAGTCAAATAGAAGATCGACATCGTCAAGCAGGAAAAATAATGAAGGATGAACTTTCTTTCTTACTTGAGGAAAAAGAAAAAGATGATAATGAATTTACAGAAATCGATGCCTTATTGGCTGAGCTAATGGATTAGGAGATATTATGGAAAAAGAATTTGATTTACAGATTAGTAATCATGATTTTAACGCAGCAAAAGAGCAATTAAAAAAATTTGCTGAACAAGATGTTAAAGAGTTAAAGTTTGATAAAGTTCGTACACATGAAGATATCTTTGGACTAGAGTGGGCTGAACACGGAGTGACTGGGAAAGAACTAAATTCATTGATTGAAAAACTTCAGAAGTATTTTTCAAATGTTTATGATCGTGATCAAAACTTAATTAAAGAATTTGGTGAAGTATATAAAGCTCTAGAAGCATTGGATAAGGATTATATTCAAGCTATATTAACGTCTGTTTCTGCGATTAAAAAGACAAATGAAAAGATTTTAATAGAACAAGAAAGAATTGATAAGTCAATCGATAAACAAACGGCCACCTTAGTCGCTTTAAAACAGTTTAAAGAAAAAGTATCGGCTCAACTATCTGAGATTGATTATAGTAAATTAGTCACTCTTATTGAGCAACTTGAAAGTAGGGTTGAGGAGATAGAAAAGTCTTCAAGTATCATGAAAGATGAATCTTCAGAAATTTCGCAGTTAAAGAATGAATTAGATTCTGTAAAAAGTCAAGTAAATATCCTATCGAATAAACTATTAACCTCTTTTGTTTTGACAGGCATAGCTACTGGATTTGCTGTTGTGACGTTAATCATTTTATTGATGAGGTAACAAAATGAGTCGTTATCAGGATGAATTAATTGAGATATCAAAAATTTGATATTCAAACAGGATCAAAAGGTCAATTTATTGAAAAAATAGCCCTTCTATTAAATGATTATTCTGAAGAATCAGTAATTGATATTTTACAGTATCTAGTTGTTAAAAAAAAGGATGCTTCAACGAAAGTAGCAACAACTGCAAATTTGGTATCAGAGTCACTTTTAAAATACTCTGGTTATATTAGCCTATCGAAGTACAAGAACACAGTGACAAATCAAAAGTCTGAAGAAATTTCCTTTGATAAATTAAAAGATGAGTTGAATCATTTAGTTGGCTTAGATAAAGTCAAGGAAGAAGTCAATAATCTAATTTCCTATCAGAATATCCAGAGAATTAGAAAAGAAAATGGCTTAAAGATTCCAAATCGAACCTTACACATGGCATTTACAGGCAATCCAGGCACAGGAAAAACCACAGTTGCTAGGATTGTAGGCAAAATGTATAAACAGTTAGGTCTGTTAACGAAAGGACATTTTACGGAAGTTTCACGGACGGATTTGATTGCTGGATATCAAGGTCAGACAGCACTTAAAGTAAAAAGTGTTATTGAAAAGGCCAAGGGAGGAGTTCTCTTTATTGATGAAGCGTATAGTATTACCGAAAACGAAAGTACAGATTCCTATGGGCGGGAATGTTTAACAGAATTAACAAAGGCTTTAGAAGACTATCGAGATGATTTAGTTGTTATTGTTGCAGGCTATAGTAAACCGATGGAGAAATTTTTTGAATCAAATCAAGGACTAAAATCTCGATTTAATTACTTTATTGAGTTTGGAGATTATTCTTCCAAAGAACTAATGACGATTCTAGAATATTTATGTCGTCAGGATGATTATAAGTTAAGTAATGAGTTAAAACTTTCTCTTGAAAGATATTTTAATAGTGAAATCCAAAAAATACAGAAAATTTTTCTAATGGTCGTTTTGTTAGAAATATATATGAAAAAATGTTGATGAAACATGCAGTTCGGACTGATAAACTTGATTCTAGATGCGTTGATGACTTAATGGAATTAGAAGTTGAAGATTTTCAATAAAATGGATCATGAGTTCGTTCCTTACAAGACTGTAAGAAATATTATAAAAAATGAAAGGTTAGGTTATGGTGACCACCTTTTATTTTTTATACAATAGTCTCATCAAATGAAGGAGGTCAAGAAAATGAAACTCTTGAAATGGATGAAAGAACCCAAAAAGATTAAGAAACCAAATAAGAAAACCGATTTGGAAAAGGTGGAATTTGGTCGCCAAGTCCTACAACAAACCCAAGAATTTTTCTTGATCTACTAGTAAAAGGAGAAAAGTATGTCATTACTAGACGTTCAACATATCAAAAAAATCTACAAAACCCGCTTTCAAGGGACGCAGGTCGAAGCATTGAAAGATATTCACTTCACCGTGGAAAAAGGGGAGTACGTCGCCATCATGGGGGAATCAGGGTCCGGGAAATCGACCCTTCTCAATATCCTAGCCATGCTGGACCAGCCGACGGAAGGGCGGGTCTACCTCAATGGCACCGATACTTCAACCATCAAGAACAAGGATGCGTCCAGCTTCCGTCGGGAAAAACTAGGCTTTGTCTTTCAAGATTTTAATCTGCTCGATACCTTGTCCGTTAAGGACAATATCCTCTTACCTTTGGTCCTTTCTCGCAGACCCGTCAAGGAAATGATGAGCAAGGTCGATAGCGTCAGTCGGGAGTTGGGCATTCACCAACTTCTAGAGAAATATCCTTACGAAATTTCTGGTGGGCAAAAACAACGGGTGGCTGTAGCACGGGCTATTATCACCTCTCCAGAAATTCTCCTTGCTGATGAGCCAACAGGGGCGTTGGATTCCAAGTCTTCGGCTGCGCTGCTAGATGTCTTTGAAGATATCAATAGCATGGGCCAGACCATCCTCATGGTGACCCACTCAACCGCAGCAGCATCTCGGGCCAAGCGTGTGCTCTTTATCAAGGACGGAATTCTTTACAATCAAATCTTCCGCGGGGAGAAAACCGAGCGTCAGATGTTCCAAGAAATCTCGGATACCTTGACGGTCATGGCAAGTGAGGTGGAGTAGATGTTTCGATTGACCACTAAATTAGCTTGCTCTAATCTCATCAAGAACCGCAGGCTCTATTATCCCTTTGCGATTGCGGTCATTCTCGCAGTGACCATCGCCTATCTCTTTGACTCCTTGACCTTTAATCCAAACATTTCTAAGCTTCGAGGGGGATCTCCCATACTCTTCACCCTAGGCTTGGGACTGTTCGTGGTAAATGTTGCTGGGGCTATCATCGTGCTCTATGCCAATAGCTTTGTCATGAAAAACCGCTCCAAGGAGTTGGGAATTTACAGTATGCTAGGCCTTGAAAAACGGCATCTCATCAGCATGATCTTCAAAGAACTCTTGATTTTTGGTTTTGTGACTATCTCAAGCGGTATCTTGATCGGCGCCCTCTTTGACAAGCTGATCTTTGCCTTTCTCTTGAAACTCATGAAGATGAAGGTCCAGCTGGTATCTACCTTCCAACCAGGGATTGTCATCTTGGTCTTTGTTACCTTTGGTCTCATCTTTGCCCTCTTGGTTTTTCTCAACGCTTGGCGTATTCTTCGATTGAACGCTCTGCAACTGACACGTGAGAAGGCTAGTGGTGAAAAGAAAGCCCGCTTCTTGTGGCCCCAAACCATCCTGGGCTTAGCCTCTCTCGGTTTTGGCTACTACCTAGCTTTGTCTGTCAAAGACCCCATGTCTGCGATTTTGATCTTCTTTCTAGCGGTTGTCTTAGTTATGATCGGGACCTACCTACTCTTTAATGCTGGGATCACCGTCTTCTTGCATCTGCTTAAGAAAAAGAAGAACTATTATTACCAACCCAACAACATGATCTCGGTCTCTAACCTCATCTATCGCATGAAGAAAAATGCGGTGGGGCTTGCGACCATTGCTATCCTCTCGACCATGGTATTGGTGACCATCTCTGCTGCGACCAACATCTATGTTGGTGGTGAAATGATCAAAAAAATCATGAATCCACATGATTTCTCCATTCAAGGAAAAGGCGTGGATTTGGAGCTAATCAATCAGAAATTTGATGAATTTGCATCTGAGCACCAGCTTGAGATCAAAAATCGTGACCTGATGACCTATGCTACCTTTGGGGTCGAATCACAAAAGGGCACAGACTTCACGGTCTATCCTGATGATGAACACGATGTCAGACCGAGAACAGTCTTCCTGGTCTTTGATGCAGCTAGCTATGAGCAGATGACAGGAGAACACGTCGATCTGACCGGCAACCAGGTTATCCTCTTTGCCCATAACCAGGCTCTGAAAGGGCAGAAGCAGTTTACCATCAATGGGAAAGACTTCCAAGTCAAGGAAGAAGTGACCAAGGATTTTATCACCGATCATGTCCCAAACATCTTCAATATGCTGACAGAGGATTTCAATTACCTGATCGTCCCTGACCTTTCAGCCTTTGTCGCTCAGTTTCCGAACCTTGCTGTCGTTACTCAAATCTATGGTGGTTTCAATGTCAATGTCGATGAAGACAAGCAACTCAAGCTGGCTGCCAGCTATGACAAGATAATCGATGATTTTAGTAGCCAGCTGACAGATATGCAATTTGTCTATGGAGGGAATCGAGCATATAATGTGAGAGAAATGAATAGCATTTTTGGTGGCATCTTCTTTATCGGTATTTTCTTGTCATTGATCTTTATGATCGGAACAGTCATCGTCATCTACTACAAGCAAATCTCAGAAGGCTATGAAGACCGTGATCGCTTCGTCATCCTCCAACAGGTAGGGCTTGATGAAGATGAGGTTAAACGGACCATCAACCGTCAAGTGCGGACCGTCTTCTTCCTTCCTCTCATCTTTGCCTTTATCCACCTGGCCTTTGCCTACCATATGATCCGCCTTATTCTCAAAGTGCTCGGTGTCATCAATAGTGGCCAAGTCCTCATCGTGACCCTCAGTGTCTGTGCCATCTTTCTCGTCACTTACCTGGTTGTCTTTTGGATCACCTCTCGGAGTTATCGCAAGATTGTGCAGATTTAGGAAAAGAGAAGCTTAGATCATATTTGAAACTTTCCTTAGGTGAGTACGGACGTCAGCGAACTTCGAAGAAGTTCCATGACTAATTATTGAGCCTAAGGTCTCAATAATTCCGAGTGCCTGAAACATGATTATTTCAGGCACTTTTCTCACAGCGGAAAGTTTCAATATACTCTAATAATAATCAGATATTATTTGGATATTTTTGCACAATAATCCAGCATAGGTTATTCAAAGAAAAGAATTGTCAATTTTTTTAGCTTGCTCATAGCGGGCTTTTTTGTACGAAAAACCGACTGCGATTGTTTTTGTTTTTCAAAGGGATACACAAAAAGACTGAACCCGTAGAGTTCAGTCTTTGTTCGCTTTCTATTAAAGTGATGTAAGGAAAGTCAATCCCCCTAGGATGACACCTGCCGAATTGGGAATGATCAAAATCCAGTCTTTTTTAGGTTCCTTTGTCCAACCATAAATGACCCAGATCAAGCAAGAAATAGCAGCTGACAAGGGTTGGAAAGGTTGGGCCTTATTTCCCTGTAAATTAGCAATAATTTGTGGGATGTAGGCAATGAAAACGATAATCCCAATAAAGGCACCGATCGAGCCAACGATTTGGTTGATTTTTTGTTTATTCATAAAATTTTACCTCTGTGTATCAAAATAGCATAAGTAGGAAGATAATGCAACTAATTTGCATGCTACGCAAAATGAAAACGATCACATTTGCAAAAGAATTAGACAAAGTGTCAAAAAATGGCAACTAGAGAGAAAATCCACTCGAAAAGAAATCCATCTTCCTGCAAAATCACAAGATTGTGACACTTTACAGTTCGGTAACAGTTGAAAAAAGTACTTGAATTTTAAGAGAGCAAGCGTTAGAATAGTGCATACTTAAAAAATGAAAGGTGTCATAAAAAAATGAATGAAAAACAAATGAAAATCCTTGGTTGGGTTGCGACCTTTATGTCTGTGATGATGTATGTGTCTTACTTCCCACAAATCATGGATAACCTCGCTGGTCACAAAGGAAACTTTATTCAACCTCTTGTCGCAGCTATCAACTGTAGTCTTTGGGTCTATTATGGACTCTTCAAAAAAGAACGCGATATCCCACTTGCTGCAGCCAATGCTCCAGGGATCATCTTTGGTTTGATCACAGCCATCACAGCCTTATAAGAAGGAACTAGCTCCGGCAAGGATGCTAGTTTTTTATTACCTTACAGAAATGTAAGAAATCAGGGTAAAAATGAAAGGTTAGCTTATTGTAGATCTCTCTCTAAATCGTTACAATAGAGGTGTAAAAAGTTTTATGGATGTCAATCGTACGATCGGATGGAAATGGAGAATGAAAATGGCCTTATTAGATGTACAACATGTGAAAAAAATTTACAAAACCCGCTTTCAAGGAACGCAGGTTGAAGCCCTAAAAGATATCCACTTCACGGTTGAAAAAGGGGGAATACGTCGCCATCATGGGGGAATCAGGGTCCGGGAAATCGACCCTCCTTAACATCCTAGCCATGCTGGATCAGCCGACGGAAGGGCGGGTCTACCTCAACGGTACCGATACTTCAACTATCAAGAACAAGGATGCGTCCAGTTTCCGTCGGGAAAAACTTGGCTTTGTCTTTCAAGATTTTAACCTACTCGATACCTTGTCTGTCAAGGACAATATCCTTCTCCCTTTAGTCCTCTCACGCAGACCGGTCAAGGAAATGATGAGTAAGGTCGATAGCGTCAGTCGGGAATTGGGCATTCACCAGCTCCTAGAAAAATATCCTTACGAAATCTCTGGTGGGCAAAAACAACGGGTGGCTGTAGCACGGGCCATTATCACCTCACCAGAAATCCTCCTTGCTGATGAGCCAACAGGGGCGCTGGATTCCAAATCTTCGGCTGCTTTACTAGATGTCTTTGAAGATATCAATAGCATGGGGCAAACCATCCTCATGGTGACCCACTCAACCGCAGCGGCAGCTCGGGCCAAGCGCGTGCTCTTTATCAAGGACGGAATTCTCTACAACCAGATCTTCCGCGGGGAAAAACAGAACGTCAGATGTTCCAAGAAATCTCGGATACCTTGACGGTCATGGCGGGTAAGGAGGATCATGATGTTTAAATTAACAAGTAAATTAGCTTTTTCTAACCTCAAACAAAATCGCAAGCTCTATTATCCCTTTGCCTTGGCTGTCATGTTAACGACCATGATCCTCTATAGCTTTATCGCCTTGTCATCAACCCCTCATTTAGAGGATTCTTACGGAGGGGGAGCGGCGAGAACTGTTCTTGGTTTTGGTAGTTTCGTCGTCCAGTTGGTCGTCATCATTTTAGTGGCTTATGCCAATGGCTATGTCATGAAAAATCGTTCCAAAGAACTGGGCTTATACAGTGTTTTGGGGATGGAGAAGAAGCACCTCCTCGTCATGACCTTATGGGAATTGCTTATCTTCTTTATTCTTACAGTAGGGGCGGGTCTAGGCTTGGGACTCTTGTTTGATCGCTTGATTTTTGCACTCCTCTTAAAATGTATGGGGCTACCAGTCGTCATTCAATCAACCTTCCAGATAGGGGCTGTTCTAGACACTTTACTTGGGTTAGCCTTAGCTTTTGGTCTCATTCTTTTGTTGAATTCTTTCCGCCTCTTGCGCTACAGTTCCCTAAATCTCATGCAACAGAAAAAGGCAGGAGAGAAGAAGGGACGCTTCTTGCTGGTCCAAACTCTTTTAGGACTTGGGCTCTTAGGAATTGCGTTTTATATAGCGCTAACCGTTGAGCGTCCGGTAGCGGCTGTTCAAGGATTCTTTATTGCTGTCATTTTGGTCATTCTGGCGACTTATCTCTTATTCAACGCAGGCTCCATTACCTTCTTAAGATTTCTCAAAGGTCGAAAATCCTACTATTACAAGCCAGAGAATTTTATATCCGTCTCTAACTTAATAGCTCGGATGCGAAAAAATGCAGCGGGCCTTGCGACCATTAGTATTCTTTCCACCATGGTCTTGGTAACCTTAACCGGGTCGCTCAATATCTTTATTGGAGGGCAGAATTACCTAGATACTGTTTACCCTTCTGATTACATGATTAGTGTGGGGCATATGCCTTCAGATGCTGAAACAGAACCGGTTGTTGAGGATGTTCAAGCCCAAATTAAGAAAACAGCCGATGCGACACATCTATCAGATTATCAGGTGGCACAGACAACATACTGGTCGGCTGAAATTCGAAAGATTGATGGAAAGGTCTTAGAGGTGAATGACCAATCCACTCCATCAACTGGTCAGGAGTTGAAGACAGAGGGAACAGTCTACTTTTTTGATCAGGCGACTTATGAGCAACTGACCGGTCAAAAAGTTGAGCTTGGGGAAAATGAAATCCTAGCCTATGGGTATCAGTATCCTGGAAGATTAGATGCACAATTAGAAATCAATGGGAAGACCTTCACGATTAAACAAAAACTAGACTCCAATTTTATCCAAGGAAAACTCCCTCAATCTGACCTGTTTCAACACCAAATGGGCTTGTACCTTGTCCTCCCTGACTTGAACCAACTGGGACTAAAAGTTGATAAAAATTTGGAATTCTCTATTAGTTCCAAAAATAAAGAGAACAAAAATTTCATCTCTAGCTTGATCAAAGACCTTTATTCGACAGACAAAATGAGTCAATATAGTGCGACTTTTTTTGGTGGATATGAACGATACAGCATAGAGAAAGAGTGGCGTGAAACAGCAGGGACTCTCCTCTTTATTGGGATTTTCCTATCGGTCATCTTTCTATTAGCTACAGTACTCGTCATTTACTACAAACAGATTTCAGAGGGTCATGAGGATCGAGATAATTTTGTGATCTTGCAACAAGTAGGATTGGACCAAAAGCAAACCGGCACCACCATTCGCAAACAGATTCTCACCGTCTTTTTCCTTCCATTATTCTTCTCCTTCCTTTACCTAGGAGTAGCCTACAAGATGATTTCAAAAATCGTTGCCATCTTAGGAGCGAACAATGCTGGATTGGTGCTTCAAACGACTCTTTCTATCTGCGCTGTCTTTTTCATCTCCTATGTTCTCGTCTTTCTTCTGACTTCTAGAAGTTATCGGAAGATTGTCGTGCGATAGGGTTTGAGATTATTAAGGCTTGAGAAATAAGATGGAAAATACAAGATTTTGCTAGAAACAAAAACACCGAGGTACAACCTCGGTGTTTTGACGTCAACCATTATTTGACGTGTTCTGCAAGTTCTTCTTGAGCTTTTTTATTGGATTTTTCTTTTTCTTTCAACCAATTTTTATACGCTTTTTCGTAGTCAGCAGTTGTGACAGTATCACTTTGTAATTCCATGTACTTGTAATAGCTAGAACCATCTTTTATACCGATTAAGGAGAAGGCTTTGGTGAATGGTTTCACCTTAGTGATAGATGGAACGCCACCTTTAGAGTAGATAGGGAAGGCGATCGCATTGTCTGTCAACCAAGCTTGAGCGGTAGCATATTTTTCGTAACGAGCAGTTGTATCCAATTGCTCAGCATTGGCTTCATCCAACAATTTCTTGTATTCGTTCAAGCCAAGTTTTTCAATTACGGCTTGGTCAGTTGCTGGATTGATTCCCAAACCTGCTAAAGATGCACCATCAGTTGGATTGAAGATATCCAAGTAAGTCGATGGATCTTGGAAGTCAGGTCCCCATCCACCGATGTCTAAGTCAAAGTCTTTTTGATCTGGTGTTTGGGCGAAGTAGGTCGCGTTATCCGCATCTTCAGTGGATAATTTTTTTGAACGTCCACAATGACATTTTCTTTTCCTAATGTTTTTTCAATGGAGTCCTTCATTGAGTCTGCCTGCTGTACAAGGGTAGCAGCAGATTGGTCTACCACATAGTCGATGTGAATTGGGAATTGCACCCCTTCAGCTTGAAGAGCTTCTTTAGCTTTGGCTAATTGAGCCTTGGCTTTGTCAGCGTTAAACATGCTGTCTTGAGCGTCTGCGAGGCTAACACCTTTCCAATCATCTCCTGTTGCGGCAAGCTTTTTTCTTCAACGACTGTACCGAAGTCTTTGCCGTCTACTTGCACAAATGTTGGAGGTACAAGAAGTGTACGAAGTGTTTTGCTAGCCCCATCTTTCCCATTTGATTGGGCACTTAGGGAAGTACGATCAAGGGCGAAGTTGATGGCTTGACGGAAGTTCTTGTTTTGAAGAGCAGTTTTCGTTTGGTTCTTTTGGTCATCTGTCGTCTTATTCGTGTGGCTGTAGTTTCGACGGTTCACGTTGAAGTAAGCATAGTAGACAGTTGCATCCTGTGGAGAATAAACGATGTTGTTTTTGAAGTTCTTTTCAATAGTGCTATAGGTTGAGCTCGTTGGGAAGAGACGAGCAGTTGTGAAGTTGCCGTCTGAGAAGTTACGAGCCAAATAATCTTGGTCAGAACCATCGAAGTAGGTCAACTTGATGTCTTTAATCTTCACATTCTCTTTGTCATAATAGTTTTCATTTTTAGTGAATTCCATCAAAGATTTTGAAGTGAAAGATTTCAAATAATATGGACCATTGTAGAGGATTCCGGAAGGTTTCACACTACCGAAGTCTTTTCCAGCAGATTCAAGGAATTTTTCATTGACAGGCATCATGGTAGAGGTTGTCAATTTTGAATTCCAGAAGGATTCTGGTTGGTTCAAGGTGTATTGAAGGGTATGGTCATCAACGGCTTTGATACCCACTTTAGAAAAGTCTGTATTTTTCCCATTGACATAGTCATTAAGTCCGGTTACTGAGTTTTGAACCAAGTAAAGGGCATCTGACTTGTTGTCTGCTACATATTTCAAAGAAGTGACGAAGTCTTGAGCAGTCACATCTGCATATTCGTTTCCTTCTGAGTCATACCATTTTGCATCTTTACGGATTTTATAGGTATAGGTCAATCCATCTTTGGAGACAGACCAATCTTTTGCTAGAGCAGGGACCAAGTTACCGTATTGGTCGTTTTCAAATAGTCCATCCACCAAGTTTGTAGTGATATCACTAGTTGTTGAACGATTTGAAAGGAGGTAGTTCAAAGAATCTGGATCAGTACTGAACACATATGAGTATGTTTCTGTCTGAGAAGATTTTGAAGACGATCCACATGAAGCGAGAAAGAGGGCTGAAGCAACCGTGACTCCCGCTAGGAAGGCTAGTTTAGATTTTTTCATAACTGATCTCCTTTATTAAAGATTTTGTATCATTATACACCTTTTTCTGATAAAAAAAGCAACTAATTTTTATAAAAAAATATTGTATATTTAGTCATATTGTTCGTTTTTTTAATTTTTTTATTGATTATTTCCACTATTATGCTTTACAAACTAGTGGGATGGGTGTATACTATAGACAGAGATACTAGTATGTAAAACAAACTAGCTAAAAATAAGCCTATTTGGAAAGGGGGAGAAGGATGAAAGAGTCGCAGTTGCTAAAAGGTGTCCTAGAAGGTTGTGTCCTAGAGGTTATTTCTCAAAAGGATATCTATGGCTATGAGTTGATCCAAAGTCTCAAGGAAACCGGCTTCGACAAGATCGTTGCGGGGACCGTTTATCCCTTGCTTCAGAAGCTAGAGAAGCAGGGAGTTATAGTAGGAGAGATGAGGCCTTCTCCAGATGGACCTGATCGCAAATATTTCTCTCTAACCAAAGAAGGAAGAGAGCGACTAGAGGAATTTTGGAACCAGTGGCAGGATCTGGTCATTAAAGTAGAACGCGTGAGAAAGGAGGGGGAAGAATGATCGAAGATTATACAGAAAAAATGTCTGATGAACTGAATCATCTAAACAAGGAGAATCAAGCCTATGTGAAAAAAATGGTGGCCTATATTGGGACAAAGGTCTATTTTTATGATGATGAAGCACTCGGTGAACAACTCTACAATATGGTTTGCGACTTAAAAGTTGCTGAGAAAGAAGGCATTCGGGCAGTGGATTATTTTGGAAAGGATCCTCGGGCAATGGTGGATCAAATTCTTTCAGAGTTACCTAAACGCTCTTTAGGATCTTATGTGGGACTAGTCTTCATACTTGGAGTGATCTTAGTTGGCATGCGTTATTTAATGGATTTACCTGGATGATGCCACTGAAAATACAACCCTTAACATATGTTGTCATTCTACTCAATTTCTTGGTATTTAGTCAGTTCATCATGTGGCTTTGGTCCAAGCAAAGCTATGGAGAAATGAAGTGGCCTTGGGCTATTTTTATAAGTGTGATTAGCCTGATAGTGTTTCTGAACATCGTACGACTATTTTCGATCTATTTTGGCCACATTGGGAGTCTCTTCTTATCAGATGGTTGGGCGATTTCTCTTGCTGTCCTAGTCCTACTTGGGTTTGCGGTTATGGCTTATAGAAGTAGAGATCGCCTGATGACGAGTCTACTAGTAATGGGGCTGACTTTCCTAGTAACTGGATGTTGGATTCGCTTTGTGAATCCAGAAACTGCTAATGTATTACGCTGGCTACTCCCTCTTATAGGACTAGTCCTGTCCCTCATTGTATTTCGTCTCCAAAGAAAGGGGAAAGCAATATGACATCAGCTATTTATTATGAAGAAACACAGGCTTTGGTTCAAACCTTTAGCCAGGAGGACCAAGCTTATTTCCAAGATCTCTGGGATTATTTCAATTTTGCCGGCTTTTTATATGAGGAGAAAGCATTAAGAGAGCAGGTCTATAATCTAGCGCTAGATTTTTCGCAAGCAAGTGGTGATGGATGGACGGCCAAGGACTATTTTGGACAGGATCCTAAGGGAATGGCAGACCAAATCATAGAGAACATGTCTAAAGAATCCACGCGATCTGTTCTAAAATATGGGGCAATCGTCTCAGGAATTGTGATTTTTTATCGCCTCTTAAGTGATTTTGCTTCGCAAGCTGTCCTGGTTCTCAAGCCACTCGTCTATCTAACGGATAGTATTTTAGGACTTTTGGCCGTTGGACTACTCTTCTATCTCCTTCGTCGCCTCATTTTTGCAGAAGAGAAGTCAAAAAAAGCAATCTATGTAGCAGTCGTTCTCGTTCTGGGGATCTATTTTATCAGTGAAATAGTTGGGGTCCGTTTCTTGCCAGCTTTTGCCTGGTTGACGGTACCGAATCCATGGGATACTTTCCTGATGACAGGGGCTTCTGCAGGTCTTATCCTGTGGCAATGGAAAGAAGAGTTTGCTCGTGCCTTCATCTTTCCTATTCTGTCCTTCTTAGTAGTGGGATTCTTGCATCGCTGGACTTTGGCACAAGGGATTCAGAATTCTACCATGACTATGATCCTACCTACGGTAATCATTGTTATAGGATTGATGATTTACTATTGGTTTACCATTCGGGCCTTGAGAAAGATGAAGGCTGAAGAAGGTTAAAATACAGTTAAGGAGGGGTGCCCCTCCTTTATTAGTTGGAGAAGCTACTGTCAGAGATAGGCTACCATTTTCAATCTAAGTGTGGTAGAATGATGACAATAAAAAGGGGGGAAAGAGGGATGAATCTATTTCGAAAAAAAGATGTTGGCAAATCTCATGCTGGTCTGAACCGCCATTTGCGAATGTGGGATTTGATTGTTTTAGGTATCGGTGCTATGGTGGGAACGAGGGATTTTCACCATTACGGGAACTGCTGCTGCTACTTTAGCTGGACCAGCCTTGATTGTTTCCATTGTCATTGCAGCTTTTTGCGTAGGGCTCTCGGCTCTCTTTTTTGCCGAATTTGCCTCTCGTATTCCTGCGACTGGGGGAGCCTATAGTTACCTCTATGCTATCTTTGGTGAGTTTCCAGCTTGGCTTGCAGGCTGGCTAACGGTTATGGAATTTATGACAGCTGTATCCGGGGTCGCTTCGGGTTGGGCAGCCTATTTCAAGGGCTTGTTAGCGAATGGAGGTATCCATCTCCCAGCTGCTTTAAATGGGACCTTTAATCCTACTGCAGGGAACTATGTGGATCTGTTACCCATTTTAGTCATGGTTCTGGTGACGGCTCTAGTTCTCCACAATGCTAAATTTGTCCTGCGCTTTAATTCGATCCTGGTAATTTTGAAATTCTCTGCCCTGGCTTTGTTTGTTCTGGTAGGAATGTTTCATCTCAATCCTGCCAACTGGGCAAATTTTGCTCCTTACGGATTTGGGGAAATCTACGGTGGTCAGACAGGGATTATGGCGGGGGCTTCGCTCATGTTTTTCGCTTTCCTAGGATTCGAGTCTATTTCCATGGCGGTTGATGAAATTCAAGAGCCTCAAAAGAATATTCCTCGGGGGATTGTCCTCAGTTTGATGATTACGACAGTGCTCTATATCTTGGTAACCTTGGTGCTAACGGGGATGGTACCTTTTAGTCAGTTGAATGTGGATGATGCGGTTGCCTATGCTCTCCGTCAGGTAGGAGCCTCTTGGGCAGGGACCTATGTTTCCCTCGTTGCGATTTTCACCCTTATCACCGTCTGCATTTCCATGACCTTTGCTCTTTCTCGAATGATCTATAGTTTAGCGCGTGATGGTCTTCTTCCCAGTATGATGCGGGAGTTGGATCCTAAGACCAAGGTGCCTAAAAAGGCAACGATACTAGCTGGGATTGCTGCAGCGATTGCAGGTGGGGTTTTCCCATTAGCGAGCATTGCCTCCTTTTTAAATATCTGTACCCTAGCCTATTTGATCATGATGGCCTTAGCTATTCTTAAACTTCGTAAAGAACAAGGGCTACCAAAGGAAGGGGAGTTCAAGACTCCTTTGGTTCCATTCCTGCCTATTTTATCCATTATCATCTGCGTCTCTTTCATGACCCAGTATTCTCTAGGAACTTGGATTGCCTTTGGCCTTGCTCTCTTGATTGGTACGGTCCTTTATTTCAGCTATGGCTACCAACATTCTGAAGAAAATAAGTAAGAAGCTTAACGAAAAGTCAGAGAACTACTCTGGCTTTTTTTGACCAGATGAAGAAGAAAGGCCAGATAGTAAGCAACAAGTAAACTTGATTTTTGTTATAATGAAAGGGAGTATCAATCAAAGGAGAAGATGATGACATTCGAAGAAATCTTGCCTGGACTAAAGGCAAAAAAGAAATATGTGCGTACGGGTTGGGGCGGAGCAGAGAACTATGTCCAGCTTTTCGATACCATCGAGCAAAATGGAGTGGCTCTAGAAGTGACGCCTTATTTTCTCATTAACGTATCTGGTGAAGGCGAAGGCTTTTCCATGTGGAGTCCAACTCCTTGTGATGTCTTAGCGACAGACTGGGTGGAAGTTCATGACTAAACGTGTCCTTATTACAGGCGTTAGCTCCGGGATTGGTCTGGCTCAAGCCCGTCTCTTTCTAGAAAAGGGCTACCAAGTCTATGGGGTGGACCAGGGAGCTGATCCCCAGTTGCCAGGTGAGTTTCACTTCTTGCAGCGGGACTTGACCTTGGATTTAACGCCGATTTTTGACTGGTGTCCTGAGGTCGATGTCTTGTGCAATACGGCTGGAGTTTTGGATGACTACAAACCACTTCTTGAGCAAAGCGCTCAGGAGATTCAGGAAATCTTTGAGATCAACTATGTGACTCCGGTAGAGCTGACACGGCATTATCTGACGCAAATGTTGGAGAAGAAGCAAGGGATCATCATCAATATGTGCTCCATTGCTTCTAGCCTAGCAGGAGGTGGCGGTCACGCTTATACTTCCTCCAAGCATGCTCTAGCAGGCTTTACCAAACAGCTGGCCCTGGATTATGCAGAATCTGGCATTCAAGTCTTTGGCATTGCTCCTGGAGCCGTCAAAACGGCTATGACCGCTGCGGACTTTGAGCCAGGCGGTCTAGCAGACTGGGTGGCTAGCGAGACCCCTATTAAACGCTGGATAGAGCCAGAAGAAGTGGCAGAAGTCAGTCTCTTTTTGGCCAGTGGGAAGGCCTCTGCCATGCAAGGACAAATCCTGACCATTGATGGTGGTTGGAGTTTGAAATAGAGAACTGAGAAAGCAGGAGGTTAAAGCATGCACGAATATGATTTTGGTTTTTCCTTACCGAAAGGATATCAGGTATTTCTTGATGACTTAGGGGATCAGCCAGGTTATGACATTGGTGAGACAGGTATTTGTCTCTATGCTAAAGAAGATCTTACCGAACGCAATCAAACCTACCAGATTGATGAGGATGAACCAGATTTCTTTATGATCGGTCAAGATGGGGATCTGGCCTATTTCCTCAAAAAGAATGGGGACGATAGCATTTATGAAAATGATCTAGGTGCGCTAGGTTCTCTCGAAATGCAAAAGGTAGCTGAATCAATTACAGACTTTATTAATCAGATCTTGCAGGAGGAGTAAGATAGAAATAGAAAGGGGACTGAGAAAGATAGCTGCAAAAAGCTCGTCGATTTACTCAGTCTTTTTTAAAAAATTTTTTAAAAAATCTTTTCTCATTCATTTTGGATTCATCTTTCTTAGATAAAATAGAATCATCAAGAAGAACTTGATAAGAAAAAAAGAAAGTTGGTAACTAACATGAAAAAATCAATTAAACAAAAAGCCGTTGCAAGTCTCGCAATCTTCTCTCTATCAACTGCCGCTCTAGGCTCTGTAGTAGCCTTTGCCGATACTGGAACAAGTAAAAAGACTACTTCTTCAACAGTGACTGCATCTGTCACCCTTGCACAAGCTCAAGAAAAAGCTCTGAAAGAAGCTAAGGGTGGAAAAAGTGATTGGCTACGAGCAAGAAGAAAAACATGGAAAAGCAGTGTATGAAGTGACCATCTTGGATGGAAAAAATGAAAAAGAATATAAGATCGATGGCCAGTCTGGTGCTATCTTGAAGTCAAACTAAGGATCTGAGTCAGGATCGTGAAGATCAGCAATTAATCGGAGCAAGTGTTCAGTTGGACTTGGCTAAGGTAGAGAGCCAGCTGAAATCAAAATACTCGAATGCTAGTATCGAAAAAGTAGAGTTAGATGTAGAAGATGGTAAACTTGTCTATAGCGTTAGCTTGCGAGAAGGCAATCAAAAAATTGAGTTAGAGTTAGATGCCAATACAGGTACCGTATTGGAAGAAGATGTGGAGCTGGATCACGATTAACTAGAGTAAGATCTCGACTAGGCTTTTCCTAGCCGAGATTTTTTATGGAAGCATGGTATAATAAGGGAAGAAATTTGGAGTAAGTGGCTATGAAAGTATTAGTGATTGAAGACGAAGTAGATTTGAATCGTAGCATCGTTAAATTACTGAAAACCCAGCAGTATAGTGTTGATGCGGCCTATGATGGTCAGGAGGCCTTGGACTACATTCGTGTGTCCCAGTATGACGTGATTATTTCAGATATTATGATGCCGCAGCTAGATGGTTTGGGGGTATTGAGCTACTTGAGAAATCATCAGATTAAGACCCCAGTTCTGATGCTAACGGCTAAAGATAGCCTAGAAGACAAGGTAACAGGACTGGATGCTGGTGCAGACGACTACTTGGTCAAACCCTTTGAATTTGATGAATTACTGGCTCGGATTCGAGTCATGCTGAGACGAAATAATCGAGAAAACTTGACCAACCTGGTCCAATTTGGTGACTATTCCTTAGACCTGGCAAAAAAGACCATCCAACACAAGGGTGTTTTGGTTGACCTGACTTCCAAGGAGTATGAGTTACTAGAGTGTCTGGTGCGCCATCCCAATGTGGTTTTAAGTCGGGAACAGATTCGTGAGCATATTTGGGATTTTGATTATGTTGGAGAGTCTAATATCATTGATGTTTTAGTCAAGAATATCCGCAAAAAATTAGGTAATCCATCGATTATTCAGACAAAAAGGGGGATGGGCTATGTTTTCAAAAATGAAGAAGGACTCTAAGTCTCCCTCCATCGTTTCTAAGGTGACATTGTGGTATACCCTCTTTGTTTCTTTTCTCTTTGTTCTTATGTTTTGTGCTTCTTTTATCATTTCCGGAGCCTGGTCCAGCTATAGCTCACGTGGGGAACTGGAGCAGAAGACCATGGAAGTAGCTTCAGACCTTGAGGAATTTGAGCCCTTTGATGACGGCAATTATTTTGCACTCTACAATCAAAACATGAAGTTGGAGCAGGGTGCTCTGCCAAGTGGCTTTGATATCAATGCTGGCTTTGAGTCTGGGAAATTGTCGACGTATACCTCTTCCCAAGCAACCTATTATTATTTGATGTCTATAATGAAAGTGAGGGCAAATGGATACGGGGCGTGCGCCTTGCTTCTGGTCTAGGAAGAGAACTAAGTATCTTTCTTCTTTCCTTGGCCATTCTAGCTCCTCTGTCCATCCTTGGGATGGCCTGGGGTGGACGTCGGATCCTTCGTAAGGCCTTTCTGCCGATCAGAGAGGTGACCCAAATGGCAGAGGAAATTGCAGAGAGCGGAGACTACAGTAAGCGCGTGTCGACCGAGCATCAGAAGGATTATGTAGAAACGTCTCGTCTTACCAAGGTCTTTAATAATTTGATTTCTTCTGTTCAGTCGACTTTTGAGAAAGAAAAGCAATTCAACCAAAATGTATCCCATGAGTTGCGGACCCCTCTGTCAGTCATCGTTTCGGAGAGTGAGTTTGGCTCCAAATATGCAGATAACCTAGAGGAGACCAAGGAATCTTTGACGGTCATTCATCGGCAGGCTAAATTAATGAAATCGATGACCGAGCAGATCTTGGGAAATATCCAAGACCCAACACCTGCAGTGGTCGGATTTAAAACCCGTTTGTCTATCAACCCTGGTGTCAGATTATTGTCAGGGACAGGAAAGAAAGTGGGGCGAAAGCCCCATAGCCTTTGAAGTGAGCATTCAGCCGGACCTCTGGATTCAGGGGGATGCTGTTTTGGTCACTCGGATGCTGGATAATCTATTGAGCAATGCAGTGAAATTTACCAAGACCAAGGTTGCCATCCACTTGGTGGCTAGTCCAGCTGGTGCTGTTCTCAAGGTAGCGGATGATGGTATTGGGATAGCGCCAGACCATTTGAGCAAGATTTGGGATCGCTTCTATCAGGTGGAGGATTCTCGGAACAAGGGCCTCAATAGTGGTATCGGACTTGGGTTGTCCTTTATTAAGGACATTGCAGACCTCCATCGAGCAGAGGTGAAAAATCATCTCTGAAGAAGGAAAAGGAAGTCTCTTTCGTGTGACTTTCCCACAGATCCAGGACAAGACTTCTGTCTAAGACGGTTGATTGAGCGATCAGTATGGGTTGAAAAGGGAAAATAATAAAGTGAAATAATAAGGATAAAATGAGTCTAGTAAAACCGCTAGGCTCATTTTCTGTTTTAGCTTTATGGAAAGGGAATCTTATGGTATGATAGCCTAAAAGGGACCTGTAATATGGAGGTCAAACTATGGAAAGAGAGACTCAAAAAGGAGAAGAGATGCGGAAACACCAAGAACTTTCACTAGAGCAGATCATCGAGCAGATGCGTGTGGACGAGTCTTCTTCAGATGATTTTTGCCTCTATGGTAAGGAGTATGGAGAACTAGCACTAGATAGGCTCTATTGGGATATCGGATTATCCAGATGTCGTGGAAGACCGTGATAGTTTACCCTGACAGATGTTGCGGAGCAAGATCTTCAGCTAGTCTACTATGGAGAACAGTTGATTGATGTCCTCACCGTAGCGCTTGAAGAAAAGCCAGATGCTAGTCACCAAGACTTGGTCGAGGCTTTGAAATATTATCAGCAGCACGATAACTTTATGCCCTTTAATGATTAGCTAGGTTGATTAGAGAAATGGTATCTGATGACTGATAGCATAAGGAGAGAAAATGATGAGAGAATATAAATTTGATGTCCATAACGAGATGTATGTAGCAATTCCAGAGGAAAGAGAAAAGGTCTGCCTTGTTTTAAGTGATTCTTTAGAGGTTATCAATGAGGAGTTGACTCCGTCTTACAGAGCAAAACTCGATAATCTACTGGATCAATCATCAGTATGGTATCCCACAGCTTTGGAAAAAATTCAGGAGGAATTTCCAGAACTAGCGCACGCTAGACTCCTATCCATTTTTATCTTGTCTGAACAGACGGACATAGATCTGATTTTTGGTTTGGAATTTGGACTAAGAGAGGACTCGGAGCATGGTAGAGGACTTAAATTCTCCCTCAATAGTCTTGAAATTTTAGAATATGGTTTAGGGGAAGTCGCATACTACTAGGTGTAGTCGATAACAAGAGAAGTATGAGAAGATGGAGCAGGATATGGTTGAGAAAGAATGGCGTTTTTATTCATCAGAGGATGATAGGGAGTGGGTGATTTTATCAGATCGTGATAGAGCTGAAACAAAAGAGGATATCCACTCTGTTAATCAGAAAGAATCCGTCATGCGAATGTATCGAAGACCGGGGGACTTTATCTCAGTGTCTTTGCTGTCCGCTTCTTATGAGATAGACGATGTAACAGGGAAACTTGGACAAGAGCGAGATTTCTATTTAAAAATTGAATGCCTGCAAGATGGATGGGCCAGTATTAGTTCTCAAGTCTATAAAAAAGAGGAAGCAGTAACCTTAGCAAGCCTCTTTATGGGACTCAGGAAAAGATGCGGCTATCAAACTTTGGAAGTTAAAAAAATTGGGTGAAAATAACCTAGGAGATCGGATAGAAAAATGACAGTTACTATTGATGAATTAGTGAAGGAGCTTGGTTTTTGTGTGGTGCCTACAAAGGAGAAACCATTTCGTCTGGATGAGGTCCGTTTCAACCTTTTGGCATATTTAGAGAATTATTCTAAAATGGGATTTTCTTTTGTCAAAGCAGGTACTGAACTAGTGAAACTAAGGAAAATCAAGAGAGTTATAGGCTTGTTGGCCAGTGTTTTTTAGGAGCTTTTGTAATTGGAGAAAAGGAGCAAATCTTTTTACTTTGCAATCAAGAAGGAAGGGAAGTTTTTCAAGAAGCAAGGATTTATGTCAACTCTTCCTTGCAAGCTTTTGTTTCCTCTTATTCACTTTTTCTATCAGGCATCTTTCTTTTGAAAGCAAAGTTTTATGAGATTGAGCAAGATGAAGTCGAAGAGATTGCAGCAAATTTGAAGAACCAAGTACTTGCCTTGGAAAAGCCCCTTGAACAAGAATTGCCTTTCTGGGAGCACATGGCCTATTTGATAGAAGACGATGGAATCGTTCTAAGAGATGATCTCTTTCATATCTTAAATAAAGAGCAGTAGGAATAGAATTAAATTAATTATGGAGAAAAAAATTGCCCCAGATAAAAGATTCGTGAGTGGAATGAAAAAGCCAAAGAACAAAACTTCGATTTATTAAAATTGGTGATATTTTTTGCTATCAATTTTCGGAGGAAATGTTTGTATTTGGTCAAATCCTTGGAAAAGTGAATGTTGGTCATGTCATCCAATTTTTCGATATCTTTCAAGCAAGTCCTACTATAACAGTTGAGGAGCTAAGTCGTGCTCAATTTATAGGTAAGCCCATCATTGTAGACTCCTACACCTTGTTTGATCGAAGTCCAGTATGGTCTTGGCAGATAATTGGTCACCAAGCGGATTTTGATCCAAGCCCTTTTAAGGATTTAGCCTTTAAGTGGGGAGACCCAAATGGTCTTCAATTTGGGAAGGTCTGGCTAGATGGTAGGACAGAACCTAAGATTTTTTCTAGGGAAGAAGTTGAGGACCTAGACTGGGAAGCCTGTGTCGGAAGTATAGTTTATAACAGAATATTGGAAGAAGAACTGGACAAGCAAATGAAATAAAGGAGTTTTAGATGGACTATGTAGATGGAGTTAACTTCAGGACGTACGCCTTGGTAAGCAAAAGCTGCATTTTAAGGGCAGACTAAAAAGGATATGGACCATTCTTGCATCAAGCCTTGGAAGGCGAGATGGAAAAGCCTAAATCATGGGAATCACAAATGTACTTACTCTACGCCATGGCCGCAACGGATTGCACAGAAGAAGTCCCCTATCTCAAGTCGTTGCTGCAGAGAGATATTCCAACCCCTGTAACCTACCGCTCTCTAGCAGTAGCGATTGCTTATCTAGAAAATTTAGAAACAGAGAACTTGTCTTTCGTTTATGAGTCCTTGGAATCGAATAACTCTTTGCAAGCTGCTGGCGCTTGTGCAGCACTCTATATGAGAAAAGATTGTGCTGAAAGATGACGAGATGAGAAGATCATGACCTTATATGACTCAAGCTGTTTTATCTGGAGCATATTGATTGAGGATACAAATCCATCTTTATGTTCATTTTGGCTGCATCTTATCTATGTCCAGAACAGAATCGCCAGAAAATTGTAGACTTTTCTCGTC
>BNJS01002730.1_pt1 | contig 110110 bp, 125 predicted proteins | sample 8540461 | NCBI WGS metagenome assembly BNJS01 (sample SAMD00202454, study PRJDB9452) | human saliva metagenome | isolation source: human saliva | place: Japan
ATGGCATCCAGATCTTCTGGCTTACGATTTATTTCAGCAAGTAGGCTGGTGATTTTCTTGCCCGACAAGCCGGCATCTACTAAAAGTTTCTTTTTTGGGGTTTCCAGATAAAAGGAATTTCCACTGGAACCCGACGCTAAAATACTGTATTTAAAGCCTGTTTCACTCATTCTAGTCTTCTACTTCGTCCTCCCATACTTCTTCTTTCACTGCATCCTTATCATAAGGGAGCACAATGGTAAAGGTTGATCCCTTACCGTATTCACTTTTGGCCCAAATAAAGCCCTTATGTTGTTTGATAATTTCTTTAGCAATAGACAGTCCTAGACCTGTTCCACCTTGGGCACGACTTCTAGCACGATCCACACGGTAGAAACGGTCAAAGATACGAGGCAAATCCTGCTTAGGAATACCCAATCCTTGGTCTGAGATAGACAAAATCATCTGATCATCAGTTGTCTTCATGGTCACTGTGATTTTTCCACCATCTGGAGAATATTTAATGGCATTGTTGAGAATATTATCAATCACCTGTGTCATCTTGTCTGTATCAATTTCAATCCAGACAGAGGTAATCGGATAATCTCTAACCAATTCATATTTCTTCTCTTCATCTGATCCCCTCATCTTATCAAAGCGGTTAAGGATAAAAGTAATAAAGGCAGTGAAGTTAATCAGTTCCACATCCAGATGACTGGTCGCATTGTCAATTCGAGAGAGATGGAGGAGGTCAGTTACCATGCGCATCATACGATTGGTTTCGTCTAGAGATACCTTAATAAAGTCTGGTGCAACAGGTTCTGACAAGGCTCCCTCATCCAAAGCTTCAAGATAGGATTTTACACTAGTCAGTGGAGTCCGTAACTCATGACTAACGTTAGAAACAAAGAGTCTCCGTTCGCGCTCTTCCTTCTCTTGCTCCGTTGTATCATGCAGAACGGCAACCAGACCTGAGATAAAGCCAGATTCTCGACGGACCAAGGCAAAGCGTACACGAAGGCTCAGATATTCACCATTGTCATCCTGAGAATCAATCATGAGTTCAGGAATCTGCGTAATCAAATCACGAAGTTCATACTCATCTTCAATCTTAAGCAATTCTAGAATACTTTTATTGAGAACCTCTTCTTTCTGAACACCTAGCTGTTTCTTAGCCATGTCATTAATCATAGTAATCTTGCCACGACGATTGGTCGCAAGGACTCCATCCATCATGTAAGACAGGATACTATGTAATCGTTTACTCTCTTGTTCCAGATTTTCTTGAGTCAAACGGATTACTTCTGATAAATCATTGAGATTATTGGTAATATTAGTGATTTCAGAGCTTCCCTGCATATCCAATACCTGAGAATAGTCTCCTGCAATCAGGTCTTTCACCTTTTGATTAATTTGCTTCAACCGAATATTATCTCGCCGATTTTCTAGCAAAAGTAAGGTAACAATCAAGATAAAACCCAATAAAATTAAAATGAAGATAAAATCACTAGTAAGAATATTTTTTCTAATAAATTCAATCATTATTTCTCATATAATAACCAACACCGCGACGTGTTAGGATATACTCTGGACGACTTGGTGTATCTTCAATCTTCTCACGCAAACGTCTGATAGTTACGTCAACTGTTCGAACATCTCCGAAATAATCGTAACCCCAGACCGTTTCAAGTAAGTGTTCTCGCGTAATTACTTGACCGATATGAGAAGCCAAGTGATACAAAAGCTCAAATTCACGATGAGTTAAATCTAGTTCTTCACCGTATTTTTTAGCTACATAAGCATCTGGTACAATCTCCAAGTCCCCAATTTGCAAGGGTTGGGTTTTCTTTTCATCTGATTCTTGATTATCTACAGAAACCAAGTCCGTGCGACGAAGAAGGGCTTTGACACGCGCCTGCAACTCACGATTTGAGAAGGGTTTGGTTACATAGTCATCTGCACCAAGCTCTAAACCGATAACCTTATCAAATTCGCTATCCTTAGCTGAAAGCATGATAATAGGCACACTACTAGTCTTGCGAATAGTCTTAGCAACTTCTAAGCCATCAATTTCGGGAAGCATCAAATCCAGAATAATAATATCTGGTTGCTCTGCTTCAAATTGCTCTAGCGCTTCACGACCGTTAAAAGCAGTTACAACCTCGTAACCTTCCTTGGTCATATTAAACTTGATAATATCCGAGATTGGTTTCTCATCATCTACAATTAATATTTTTTTCATTTGTTCACCTTTTTCTCTACTATTATACCAAAAAAATAACAAGAAGACACAATAGCTAATCTTTGCTACTGTCTAAGTTGGCTTTTGCATAAGCCTGCCAGATTTTTTGTTGGGGTTTGGCAAGTGGAACATTCTTGAATTCTTCTGGTGAAAGCCAGCGAACTTCTCTATCTGAAAAATCATGGAAGTCAGTCACCTGACCTGCTACAATTTGAACATGCCACTTGCGATGGCTAAAGATATGCTTGACAGTCTCAAAATAAACATCAAGCCAATCAACATCTAAGTCATAGTCCTGCTGAAAACTCTCCTCTGGACTGGGACCAAAGTTCACACTTTCTTCCGCAACCTGATGAAAGAGGTCAAACTGCTCCTCTTGCGAAAAGTTATCTACTTCTACCAGTGGGAAATGCCAAAAACCTGCCAATAGCTTTTCACTTTCATTTTTTTCAAGTAAAAATTGTCCCTGAGAATTTTTCACAACTAAGGCTTTAAGATAAATGGGAATTGGCTTTTTCTTTGGAGCCTTAATTGGATAACGGTCCATGCTTCCATTCTGATATGCCGCACTAAAGTCCTTAACTGGGCTTTCTTCTGGTCTGGGATTTACAGGAGCCTCAATATCAGATCCCAAGTCCATCAAGGCTTGATTAAAGTCACCTGGCCGTTCTGGGTCAATCAGGATTTCCATCATGGCTTGGAAAATCTTTCGATTGCTAGGAATCCCAATATCGTGATTAACTTCAAATAGACGCGCCAAGACCCGCATGACATTACCATCTACAGCCGGCTCAGGCAAATTAAAAGCAATACTGGATATGGCTCCTGCTGTGTAAGGTCCAATACCTTTCAAGATGGAAATTCCTTCATAGGTGTTTGGGAATTGACCACCAAAGTCTGTCATAATCTGCTGAGCCGCAGCCTGCATATTGCGTACTCGAGAATAATACCCCAAACCTTCCCAAGCCTTCAACAAACGCTCTTCAGGGGCAGTTGCCAAACTTTCCACTGTTGGAAACCAGTCCAAGAATCGTTCATAGTAAGGGATAACCGTATCCACCCTGGTCTGCTGAAGCATAATTTCAGAGACCCAGATATGATAAGGATTCTTACTCCTACGCCATGGTAAATCTCTTTTGTTTTCATCATACCAAGTGAGAAGTTTCTCACGAAAAGAAATGATCTTCTCCACCGGCCACATAACGATACCGTATTCTTTCAAATCTAACATATCTCTAGTATAACACAGAAGACTCTAACTGTCCTTTTCCTAGTATTAAAAAGCCTCTTCCCAAGGGAAAGAGGACTAAATCTTATTGATGAACTGCCTGGGCTGCTGTGATAAGGGTTAACTTGTAAACATCATCTGCATTACATCCACGAGAAAGGTCGTTAACTGGCTGTTCAAACCTTGTAGAACAGGGCCAACAGCTGCAAAACCACCAAGACGTTCAGCCATCTTGTAACCGATATTTCCTGCCTCGATACCTGGGAAGATGAAGACATTTGCTTGACCAGCTACCGTACTTCCAGGAGCTTTCAGAGCTGCAGTTTCTGGAACAAAGGCCGCATCAAATTGCAACTCACCATCAATTTCAAGGTCGGGACGCAAGTCGTGAGCAATTTTAGTTGCTTCAACAACCTTATCAACGCTTTCTCCAAATCCTGAACCTTTAGTAGAATAGCTTAGCATAGCAATTTTAGGCTCGATGCCAAACATCTTAGCTGTGATTGCTGAGTTGATGGCAATTTCAGCCAAGGCTTCTGCATCTGGATTGATGTTGATGGCACAGTCTCCAAATAAGTAACGTTCAGTACCACGAACCATGAGAAAGGCACCTGAAGTACGAGTTACATTTGGACGAGTTTTGATGATTTGAAGGGCTGGACGAACTGTTGAAGCAGTTGAGTGAATCGCACCTGACACCATTCCATCAACCAAGCCCAAGTAAACCAACATAACACCAAAATAGTTGACATCTTCAACCAAAACCTTGCGTGCATCTTCTTCAGACATTTTGCCCTTGCGACGCTCTACCAAGGCAGCGACCATTTCTTCAAATTGAGGATAATGTTGAGGATCGATGACTTCATAACCATCTTCGATACCTTCGATTTCAAGATAAATTTTAATTTTTTCAGGATTTCCAAGCAAAACAGGAATCACTTCTGTTTCTTTTACCAGGCGTTTAGTCGCTTGAAGAATACGAGGTTCTTCCCCTTCAGGGAGAACGATACGAGCATTTTTACCAACCAAGTTGGCTTTGAGACTTTCAAAAACTTCCATGAGTTTTCTCCTTTAAGATAATAATTATACTCTGAATTAGTTTTTATAGAGTATTAGTTGATAACTGGGTAATAAGGTTGCTAAAATCATCCGGCAAGGGACTTTCTAACTGCAAGTCTTGCTCTAAAAATGGATGATAAAGGATAGGTAATGGCAATGCAGGGCCTGGCGCTGAATTCCATCGTCTAGACTACCACCGTACAAGTCATCTCCCAACAAAGGAAAACCAATATGAGAAAAATGGACTCGGATTTGGTGGGTTCGACCAGTGTGCAGGCGAATGTCTACCAAATGAATATTCCCATAAGATGCTACAATCTTGTAAGAAGTATGAGCATACTTTCCACCTTTAGCTACACGTCTGGTAATAATGGAATCTTCATCACGCGCAATCGGAGCAATAATTTCCCCCTCTGACTCCAAGTGTCCATCACCTTTAACCAAAGCAAAGTAGCGTTTTTCAATGGACTTCTTCTGCAACTGCTTGTCTAATCGTGCGTGGGCATAGCCGTGCTTAGCAAAGAGCATCAAGCCAGAAGTATCTCTATCAAGTCTGGTCACAATGTGAACCTGCTGATTTTCGTAATTTTGCTTGACGTAGTAACCCTTGATAAAATTAGCGATGGTATTGGAGTGATTAACACTAGGAATAGAAGCCACTCCATAGGGTTTATTTAAGACCAGAAAATGGTCATCCTCATAGAGAATATCCAGTGGGCGCTCGATAGCTTCGAGAGTTTCAAAACCTTCCTCAGCGGGAATATCAATGGTAACTCGGTCTCCAATATCCAATAGATACGTCGCATTTTGTGGTTGATCATTGACCAGAATAGCTCCACCTCGAAACTTAATCTTGGCCAGAAGCCCCTTAGAAACCTCATGCTTTTTTAAGAAGGTCTTGACCTTGACATGCTCATCTGCGATAAATTCAAACCTCATTCATCCACCTCGCCGATGAAAGCATCCTTAACACGATTCCAGAAACTGGTATGGCTAGGTGATGCGACAAAGTGAATCTTATGATGGTCAATTTGATACTCGATACGCTCAATATTACGGAAAGAATAAACGCTATTGTCAACCGAAATGGTATGGTAATCATTTCTCGTTGGAATGAGTTCAATCTTATCCTTCTTAGGAACAATAATAGATGAACCCAAGGTTCGATAGACACGATTATTAAGACTGGCAATTTCCGTCAACTGAAGAGCTTCAATGGTTGGGTGTAAAACAGCTCCGCCGAGCGACTTGTTATAGGCTGTACTACCAGTCGGTGTCGAAACTGTTAACCCGTCTCCTCGAAAACGTTCAAAGGGAACACCATTAATTACAATATCCGCCACCATGGTTCGATCAGACCTGCGGATGCTAGCTTCGTTGAGTGCTCTGAAAATCTTAACTTCACCATTTTCAAGAAAGACCTTCACATTCAGAACAGGGTAAGAGACTCTTGCTCCGGTATCTAGTTGCAAATTAGTCACTAGCTTATCCAACTCAAAATCACGGTAGTCCGTATAGAAGCCCAAATGTCCAGTGTGAACACCGATAAAACGTACCTTGTCAAGCTGATTTTCGTACTTATGAAAGGCCGACAAGAGCATGCCATCCCCACCAATGGAAATGACAATGTCCGGATTGGTATCATTGAGTATAAACTGATTTCTCTTCAAACGATCTCGCAATTCATACAAAACCCTTTGACTCTGTGGTTTTCTATTAGCTATCAGGTCAATTCGTTTACCTGTATTCTTCATCTGTATCGTCACTATTTCCTACACCATCATTTAATTTTCTACTCAAAGGATCAAAAAGAGCCTGAGCTTCTTGGATATCATCACGTATTTTACCCATTTCTTCATCCAACTGGTGGGCAATTTTGGCAGTAATTTCCAGTCTCTTTTTAATTTCCTCTGGGAAATCCCCTTGGTACTTGTAGTTGAGAGAATGTTCTATCGTTGCCCAGAAATTCATGGCCAAGGTACGAATTTGAATTTCCGCCAAAATGGTCTTGGCTCCATTGATGGTATCAACTGTATATTCTACTACCACGTGATAGGAACGGTAGCCTGATGCTTTTCGATGAGTAATGTAATCTCGCTCCTGTATGATCCGCATATCCTGACGTTTGCGCAAAATCTCCACTACTTCCTTAACGTCATCTACAAACTGAACCATCACACGCAAACCAGCAATATCTTGCAAATCGTGCTCTAAGGTCGCATAAGTAATGCCACGCCGAGCCATTTTTCCTTGATACTTTCAATTGGCTTAACTCGACCAGTCACAAACTCAATTGGAGAATGCTTATTTTGTTTACGATATTGCTTACGAATACCACGAAGTTTAATCTTTAACTCACCAACAGCTTGAATGTAAGGATCTAGAAATTCTTCCCATTCTAAGGTCATATATTCTCCCTTGTTCTCATATTATCCTTCAAAAATATCTTTGATTTTTTCTCCGGATTCATATACAATAAATACAATGCTTATTATACCATAAATCCGCTTTCAACGATAAAGAAAAGGTAAGAAAAATGAAACATTTAGAAATTGAATTGAAAACACTATTGAAAAAAGATGAATATAATCGTCTAAAAGACCAGTTCACAGGTGTCACTCCTGTTCTTCAAAAAAATTACTACATCGACACGCCTGATTTTGAACTGCGAGAAAAGAAAGTTGCCATTCGCATTCGAACCTTTGAAGACTGGGCAGAATTGACACTCAAAGTCCCGCAAAGTGTTGGAAACATGGAATACAACCAAAAATTGCAACTAAAAGATGCTGAAAACTATCTGAGCAAGAAAGAACTTCCTCAAGGGCTAGTATTAGATAAATTGGCGAAACATGGTATTAAACAAGTGAATGGCAGATCCTTGGTTGTCTAACGACACTTCGCTATGAAATGCAAACAGCTATTGGTCTAATGGCGCTGGATGAAAGTCAGTACTTTGATATTACAGATTACGAATTAGAGCTTGAAGTTGAGAATCACGAGCAAGGGAAACAAGATTTCCAGCAATTTTTAGAGGAAAATCAGATTCATTATCAAAAAGCTCCCTCAAAATTGGTTCGATTTGTCAAAAGCATGAAAAATAGCTGAAATAATCTCTATTTTTTGGTAAAATAGAAAAGATAAAATACAAAAATCCCTGTTCATATAGGCTAGGCAGATATGACTAGGATTTAAAAAGTTTACAGAGGACGGTCTATAATGTCAGATAGAAAAAACATGAAACTTTTCGCACTCAACTCTAACCAAGAGATTGCACAGAAAATTGCTCAAGCTGTTGGTGTCCCACTTGGAAAACTATCATCACGTCAATTTTCAGATGGAGAAATCCAAGTAAATATCGAAGAAAGTGTCCGTGGTTATGATGTGTACATCATCCAATCAACAAGTTTCCCTGTTAACAACCACCTAATGGAATTGCTTATCATGGTCGACGCTTGTGTGCGCGCAAGTGCCCACAGCATCAACGTTGTCCTTCCATATTTTGGTTATGCACGTCAAGACCGCATTGCTTCACCACGTGAGCCACTTACAGCGAAACTAGTTGCCAATATGCTGGTTAAGGCTGGTGTTGATCGTATCCTTACACTTGATTTACATGCCGTTCAAGTTCAAGGATTCTTTGATATTCCTGTTGATAACCTCTTCACAGTGCCACTATTTGCAAAACATTACTGCGATAAGGGTCTACTTGGCTCAGATGTTGTTGTTGTTAGCCCTAAAAATTCAGGTGTGAAACGCGCTCGTAGCTTGGCTGAATATCTTGATGCTCCTATCGCCATTATCGACTACCCTCAAGATGATGCAACTCGCAACGAAGGATATATTATCGGTGATGTCGAAGGTAAAAAAGCTATTTTAATTGACGACATTCTTAATACAGGACGTACCTTCTCTGAAGCTGCTAAAATCGTTGAACGTGAAGGAGCTACAGAAATTTATGCTGTTTCTAGCCACGGTCTCTTCGTCGAAGGAGCTGCTGAACTTCTTGACAATACTAATATTAAAGAAATTCTTGTGACTGATTCAGTAGCAACAAAAGAAAAAACTCCTAAAAACGTATGCTACATCACTGCTAGTGAGTTAATTGGTGATGCTATCGTCCGTATCCACGAAAGAAAACCAGTCAGCCCACTCTTTGCCTACAACAAAAAGAAATAAGGTGATTCTTTGATTTATTTGGACAATGCTGCCACAACTCCCATGTCAGCAGTTGCTATTTCAGCTATGACCGAGGTTATGCAAGGAACCTATGGAAATCCTTCTAGTATTCATGGTCATGGTCGTCAAGCTGGTAAACTCTTGCGAGAAGCCCGTCAGGAACTAGCACAGTTACTGGGGACAAAACCTCAACATATCTTTTTCACTTCTGGTGGGACTGAAGGAAATAATACTGCCATCATTGGCTACTGCCTTCGTCACCAAGAACAAGGAAAACATATCATCACAACTGCCATTGAGCACCATGCCGTCCTTGAAACCATTGATTACTTGGTTCAACACTTTGGGTTTGAAGCAACCATTATCCAGTCAGAAAATCAAGAAATCACAGCCCAACAAATTCAAAAAGCTTTACGTGACGATACGATTTTGGTTTCTACCATGTTTGCCAATAATGAGACAGGAAACCTACTACCCATTGCTGAAATTGGCCAAATACTCAAGCAACACCCTGCTGCCTATCATGTTGATGCAGTTCAAGCTATTGGTAAAATACCAATTCACCCCGAAGAATTGGGCATTGATTTTCTCACTGCTTCGGCCCACAAGTTCCATGGTCCTAAGGGAATCGGCTTTCTCTACGCATCTAGCATGAACTTTGATTCCTATCTCCATGGTGGAGACCAAGAACAGAAAAAACGTGCAGGGACTGAAAATCTGGCTGCCATCGTAGGTATGATAGCAGCCTTAAAAGAAGACCTAGAAAGCAAGAAGAACATTTTCAACATGTACAAAATCTAGAAACTGCCTTTCTGGCAGAGCTAGAGGGAGTTCAGTATTACCTGAATAGAGGCGAACACCATCTCCCTTATGTTCTTAATATTGGATTTCCTGGCCAGAAAAATGACCTCTTACTCCTTCGTCTAGATTTGTCTGGAATTTCAATCTCTACTGGCTCAGCCTGTACAGCAGGCATAGTCCAATCCAGCCATGTTCTTGAAGCTATGTACGGAGCAAATTCAGAACGCTTGAAGGAATCCGTTCGTATCAGTTTGTCGCCACAAAATACTGTTGAAGACCTACATACCCTAGCAAAAACCTTAAAAGAAATTATCGGAGGTTAGCCATATGGCATTTGAAAAAACCATTCAGTTAAAAAATTGTCGTTACGACTACACTCTTAGCCCTTCTGTTAAAAAATTCACCCTTAAGGATAACACCTTTTTTGAGACTAAGATTGGTAACTATGAATTGACTCGCCTTTTGGAAAAAGTTCCGAACAGCGGTGAGGGATTCCAACTCAAAATCATCATTAACAAGGAACTTACAGGGGCTAAAATCAATATCACTGACAAGTTTGGGCTACGTCTGGTTGATATTTTCAAATCAGAAGACCACCACATTCATCAGGAAAAATTCTATTTTCTCATGGATAGTTTAGTAGAGCGTGGTGTCTTTACAAAATCGGAAAGATAGAGCCAAAATGTTTGAACTGACCTATAAGGACAGCTATCATGTAGAGCGCACTCTCAAGTATGAGGACTACGAGGCTCTCATGCTGGCTCTATCAGGATGTGTGACTCTGCCAGATACACTTTATGTAACTTCTTTGACCTTTAAAGGGCAGGAAGTTTACCAAGGTCTGGTCGGAGACCTCTACCGTTTTCTATCACATGCAGATTTTTTACATCAAAACTAAGATTTTTTTCTTAGTTTTTTCTTGTTTTTGTTGATTTTTTCACAATGTTTCTATAAAATAGAAGAATAGAAAGGTTGTGATTTTGTGAAAGATAAACAGTCTGCTATTCCAAAAGCTACAGCGAAAAGACTCTCTCTCTACTATCGAATTTTTAAGAGATTTCATGCAGAAAAGATTGAACGTGCCAACTCTAAGCAAATTGCAGAGGCCATTGGAATTGATTCAGCGACCGTACGTCGTGATTTCCTATTTTGGTGAACTGGGTCGTCGTGGCTTTGGCTACGATGTCAAAAAACTGATGACGTTTTTTGCCGATTTACTCAATGATAACTCCATCACCAATGTCATGCTGGTAGGTATTGGAAATATGGGCCATGCCCTTCTCCACTACCGCTTCCATGAGCGTAACAAGATGAAAATTATCATGGCCTTTGACCTAGATGACCATCCTGAAGTCGGTACCCAAACTCCTGATGGGATTCCTATTTACGGAATTTCTCAAATCAAGGATAAAATCAAGGATGCTGATGTGAAGACTGCTATCCTGACCGTTCCTAGCGTTAAGTCACAAGAGGTTGCTAATCTCTTGGTGGATGCTGGCGTAAAAGGAATTCTCAGTTTTTCACCAGTCCATCTGCATTTACCAAAAGACGTGGTCGTTCAGTATGTCGATTTGACAAGTGAACTCCAAACTCTCCTCTACTTCATGCGAAAAGAGGATTAGAAAGCGAAAATCATTTTATGAAAAAACCAGTTATTGGGATAACAGGAAACGAAAAAACTCATCCAGATGATGACATCATGATGAGTTACGCAGCAAAAGGCTTTGTTGAAGGCGTTAAAGACGCTGGAGGGATTCCCATCATCCTACCGATTGGTGATCAAGAAATGGCTAGCCACTATATTAGTTTGATTGACAAGCTCATCTTGACAGGTGGGCAAAATGTTGATCCAAAATTCTATGGTGAACCAAAAACCATCGATAGCGATGACTACCACCTTCAAAGGGATATCTTTGAACTGGCCCTCATCAAGGAAGCTATTAACCAGAAAAAGCCAATTTTTTCTGTCTGCCGTGGGACTCAACTCTTTAATGTTGCCATGGGTGGAACTTTGTATCAAGATATCGAAGACCACTGGCAAGATTGTTCTGCCGAGCACACAACTCAACGCTTGATGACAGAACCAAATACTGTTCTTCGAGAAATCTATGGAGAAATTTCCCATATCAACTCCTTCCACCACCAGAGCATCAAAGATTTAGCACCTAACTTAAAGATTGCAGCTCATGATCCTAAGGATGGTATCATTGAAGCTGTCATGAGTACAGATGATGTCGCCTTTCTCGGTGTCCAATGGCACCCAGAATTTCTTTTTGAAAATCGTCCCAAAGATAAAAACCTCTTTGACTATGTCGTCAATGAACTTTAGATTAAATCCGTCTTTTCACGATAACTAAAGTAATTAGAATGAGAGACAATCAAATGGTCCAAGAGGACAATCCCCATCAGGTCACAGGCTTCTTTTACAAGTTTAGTCACATGATCATCATTTCGGCTAGGGGCTACCGCTCCTGAAGGATGATTGTGGACCAAGATAAGAGAGGTTGCCATATGCTTGATAGCATAGTGAAGAATCTCACGTGGTTCAGCAATACTACGAGTAGCTGAGCCGATAAAAATGGTCTGTTGATGAATGATTTGATTTTGAGTATTGAGATAGAGCGCCACCAGGTGCTCTTGTTTTTTATGTCCCAACTCCTGTTGCATCTTCTTGGCCAACTTTTGACTGCTGAGAATACTTTCCATCTCAATAGTTTCATGTTTGTGAATACGATGCCCCAGTTCAATCATAGCTTGTAATTCTATGGCCTTAACACGCCCAATACCAGACAGACTCTGTAATTCCTGCAGGGTCATTTTTTTCAAATCCGTTAGACTTGAAAGGTTGTTCAAAACTTTCTGGGCAATTTCAAAAACACTAGCTTGACGTGTTCCTGTCCTAAGTAAAATAGCTAACAACTCTTGATTACTGAGCGCTTCAACTCCTTCTTTTGCCAGCCTTTCTCTTGGTAATAGTGAATCTTCTTGGAATGAAATACTGTACATAAAAATCCTCCTCACTTTATTATTCGTGAGAAGGATGGAAAATTAGATTTTTTTCTCAATTGGAGCCACACTGGCTAAAAGTTTTTTCAAACCTACTTCTGGGAAATTGATTTTTAATTCCTGCGTAGCACCGCTACCTGAAACTTCCAGAACAGTTCCCTCACCCCACTTCTTGTGGAGGGCAATGTCACCAATGGACCAATTTGTCTCACTAGACGCTGATTTTACGCCAGCTGTAAATTGACCAAATGGGAGACCGCTTGACTGGATAGATTTTGGGGCAGCACTACGTTTACGGTCTTGAAGAGCTTGAGCCAGACTCATACCTTGGCCAAAGGCAAGGCCACCACCGCTATAAGATGCTTTAAAACTTGTATTCGTAGGACGAGCTAATCCTTGATACTCAAGTAAGTCTGAACTGATTTCGTTAATAAAACGAGTTGGACGGTTGTAGTTGGTACGACCAAAAAGCAGGCGTGAGTTGGCATTGGTCAGATAGAGAATTTTCTCTGCACGCGTAATTCCTACATATGCCAGACGGCGTTCTTCTTCCAATTCATCTTGATCCTCAGCCGCGCGGCTAAGCGGAAAGACATTTTCTTCCATCCCAATCAAAAAGACAACTGGAAACTCGAGACCTTTGGCGGCATGCAGAGTCATCAAGGTCACTTCTGATGTCTCCTGACTCCCTGAATCTGTGTCGGCAATCAAAGCTAAGTCATTTAAGAAACGACTCAGCTTGTCCAGACCAGTTTCCTCTTCTGCCCCACCAGAGGTGTCATCAAAGTTTTTCGTCACAGAAAGGAACTCCTCGATATTTTCAACCCGAGCCTTACTTTCCAGAGTTGCTTGGGCATTAAGAATATCGACGTAACCTGTTTTTTCTAGGACAGCCTCAACCAACTCTGTAATAGTTAATTGATCTAGCTGCTCTCGTAAATCTAGAATCATATTGGCAAAATCCCAGATAGACTGGGCTGCTTTACCCTTGATACCAGATAACATGATATTGGCTGAAGCATCTAGCATAGACATGTCCTGCATATTGGCAAAATCTCGGATTTTCTCAACCGTTCCCGGCCCAATTCCTCGTTTAGGCTCATTGATAATACGCTCAAAACTGATATTATCACTCAAATTAGCAATGAGATTGAGATGAGCGATAATATCGCGGATTTCCTTACGGCTGTAGAACTTTGTCCCACCAACCATGGTATAAGGAATATTTGACTTGAGCAAGGCTTCCTCAATAGTACGGGACTGCGCATTAGTACGATAGAGAACTGCAAAATCCTTGTGAAGGAAGTTTTGACTCCGACCAAGTTCATCGATAGTTCTGGCTACAAATACAGCTTCATCTAGCTCATCATTGGCACGATAGTAAACGATTTGTTCCCCATCAGCATTTTGAGTCCAGAGATTCTTAGGACGGCGATTTTTATTGTTTTTAATGACCTCGTTGGCCGCTTGGAGAATGGTTTTAGTGGAACGGTAATTCTCTTCCAACAAAACAACCTTGGCTTGGGGATAATCTTTCTCAAAATCCAAGATATTCTGCATATCAGCACCACGCCAGCCGTAGATAGACTGATCCGCATCCCCAACCACACAGATGTTTTTTAAAGCGCGAAGCCAAGAGTTTGACCAATTGGTACTGAGCATGGTTGGTATCTTGGTACTCATCAACATGGATGTATTGAAACTTCTGCTGGTAGTAGGTCAAAACATCAGGATTTTTGATCGAAAGAGACGCAAGGTCAGCATAATCAAATCATCAAAGTCAACCGACTCCGACTGACGAAGCTCTTTTTGATAAGCAGTATAACACTGAGCCACGATTTGCGTATACATATCGCCAGCTTGGGAAGCATAAGCCACATCATCAATCAAATCATTCTTAGCATTGGAAATGGTCCCCAAAATAGTTCGTTCATTCCATTTTTTTAAGGATCCAAGTTCAACTGTTTAAGAATGCGTTTCATGAGCGTTCGCTGTTCACCAGGATCTACAATAGTGAAATTGCGGTTGTAGCCAATATGGTCCACATCGCGACGCAAAAATACGAACACACATGGAGTGGAAGGTCGCAATCAGACAGTCCTGAGTGGCTGGATTGAGGCTATAAGCACGCTCCTTCATCTCACGCGCAGCCTTATTAGTAAAGGTAATGGCCAAGATATTCCACGGATTGACTAGCTTTTTCATCAATCAGATAAGCAATGCGGTGGGTCAAAACTCAGGGTCTTTCCAGAACCAGCCCCCGCCATGATCAACAAAGGGACCTTCTGTCGTTTGCACCGCCTCAGCCTGACGGTCATTCATTCCATTTAATAATGCGTTCATTTTCTCTTCCTTACTCTTGAAGTCAATATTTCTATTATATCAGAAATAAGGGAAAAATATCTTTACCTAGACTAGTTACGTGTAGAAGGCAACTTCTTATATCTAGATAAAAAAATGAGCTTGGATAGTATTTCCAAACTCATTTAAAGTCAATTGCAATATACTAGAACAAGCCTAATACTGTTCCATCACTTTCAACATCCATGTTGAGAGCTGCTGGACGTTTTGGTAGGCCTGGCATGGTCATGACATCGCCAGTTAAGGCAACGATAAAGCCTGCACCTAATTTTTGGTACCAATTCACGAATGGTAATTTCAAAGTTTTTCAGGTGCTCCAAGTGCATTTGGATTATCTGAGAAACTGTATTGAGTTTTAGCCATACAGATTGGCAATTTGTCCCAACCGTTTTTGAACGATTTGAGCGATTTGTGTTTGAGCTTTCTTCTCAAAGTTCACTTTGCTACCACGGTAGATTTCAGTAACAATCTTTTTCAATCTTTTTCTTGGACAGAAAGGTCATTTGTCATACAAACGTTTATAGTTAGCTGGGGTTTCAGCGATAGTCTTGACAACCGTTTCAGCAAGTGCTACACCACCTTCGGCACCATCAGCCCAGACACTTGCTAGTTCAACCGGAACATCGATTGAGGCACAAAGTTCTTTCAAGGCTGCAATTTCGGCTTCTGTATCAGATACAAATTCGTTAATAGCTACGACTGCAGGTACTCCAAATTTACGGATATTTTTCAACGTGGCGTTTCAAGTTAGCAAAACCGGCACGAACCGCCTCCACATTTTCTTCTGTAAGAGCGTCTTTAGCCACACCACCATTCATCTTAAGAGCACGAAGGGTTGCAACAATAACTACTGCATCTGGAGATGTTGGCAAGTTTGGTGTCTTAATATCAAGAAATTTCTCGGCACCAAGGTCTGCACCAAAACCAGCTTCAGTAACTGTGTAATCAGCCAAGTGAAGGGCTGTGCTTGTTGCCAAGACTGAATTACATCCATGAGCGATATTGGCAAATGGACCACCATGAACAAAGGCAGGTGTTCCGTAAATTGTCTGAACCAGGTTCGGCTTAATCGCATCCTTCAAAATCAAAGCTAAGGCACCTTCAACCTGCAAATCACCTACAGAAACAGGTGTACGGTCATATCGATATCCAATAACGATATTGGCCAAACGACGTTTCAAGTCTTCAATATCCGTCGCCAAACAAAGAATCGCCATGATTTCTGAAGCAACGGTAATGTCAAAACCATCCTCACGTGGAATACCGTTTAAAGGACCACCAAGACCAACCGTTACATGACGAAGAGCACGGTCGTTCAAGTCTACAACACGTTTCCAAAGGATACGACGTTGGTCAATTCCTAGCTCATTTCCTTGGTGCAAGTGGTTGTCAATCAAGGCAGAAAGAGCATTATTGGCAGTCGTAATGGCATGCATGTCTCCAGTAAAGTGAAGGTTAATATCTTCCATTGGCAGAACTTGAGCATAACCACCACCAGCTGCACCCCCCTTAATACCCATTACAGGACCAAGAGATGGTTCGCGAATAGCGATCATGATTTTCTTGCCAATCTTGTTCAAGGCATCCGCAAGACCAATGGTAATGGTTGATTTTCCTTCACCTGCAGGTGTTGGGTTGATAGCAGTAACCAAAATCAATTTCCCAACTGGATTGCTCTCAACTGCACGAATTTTATCAAAGCTGAGCTTAGCCTTGTACTTTCCATACAACTCCAAATCGTCGTAAGAAATTCCAAGTTTCTCTACAACATCAACGATTGGCTTCAACTCAATACTCTGTGCGATTTCAATATCTGTTTTCATTCAAAACTCCTCTAACCTCTTATATGATAATTCATTATAACACAAAACAAGATTTTTAACATCCAAAAACTCTCTAAACGTTCGTAAATATCCCTATTTTTAAGGTTTTTAGAGTCCTTTCTTAAATTTTATATGGCTTTATAGTTTGAAACTATATTCTTTCCTTTTACCAAAATTTTATCACTTTCATTTTACTTACCGCTTATTTTTGTGTACAATAGTGCTATGAAAATTTTAGTTACATCGGGCGGTACCAGTGAAGCTATTGATAGCGTCCGCTCTATCACTAACCATTCCACAGGTCGCTTGGGGAAAATCATCACAGAAACCTTGCTTGCTGCAGGGCATGAAGTTTGTCTGATAACAACAAAACGAGCTCTGAAGCCAGAAGCCCATCCCAACCTAAGCATTCGAGAAATTAACAATACCAAGAACCTTCTACTAGAAATGCAAGAACGTGTTCAGGATTATCAAGTCTTGATTCACTCAATGGCGGTATCCGACTACACTCCTGTTTATATGACAAGTCTAGAGGAAGTTCAGTCTAGCTCCAATTTGGAAAAATTTTTAAGCAAGCAAAATCATCAAGCTAAGATTTCTTCGACTGATGAGGTTCAGGTTTTATTCCTGAAAAAAACACCAAAAATCATCTCTCTAGTCAAAGAATGGAATCCTGCTATTCATCTGATTGGCTTCAAACTGCTGGTTGATGTCTCTGAGGATTATCTCATCGAGATTGCTAGAAAAAGTCTTATCAAGAACCAAGCAGACTTGATTATCGCAAATGACCTGACTCAAATTTCAGCAAACCAGCATCGTGCAATCTTTGTTGAGAAAGATTATCTCCAAACGGTTAACACTAAAGAAGAAATTGCAGAACTCCTCCTTGAAAAAATTCAAGCCTGTCATTCATAGAAAGGAAAACTATGTCAAACATTCTCTTGGCTGTAACGGGCTCAATCGCCTCTTACAAGTCGGCAGATTTAGTCAGTTCTCTAAAAAAACAAGGTCATCAAGTCACTGTCTTAATGACCCAGGCTGCTACAGAGTTTATCCAACCTTTGACACTACAGGTACTCTCACGGAATTCCGTCCACTTGGATGCCATGAAGGAACCCTATCCTGATCAAGTCAATCATATCGAACTTGGAAAAAAAGCAGATTTATTCATCGTAGCCCCTGCAACTGCTAACACTATTGCAAAACTAGCCCTTGGCTTTGCGGACAATATGGTGACCTGTACAGCTCTAGCCCTGCCAAGTCATATTCCCAAACTAATAGCTCCTGCTATGAATACAAAAATGTATGACCATCCAGCAACTCAGGCTAATCTGAAAACATTAGAAGCCTACGGCTATCAGCTGATTGCTCCTAAGGAATCCCTACTAGCTTGTGGAGACCACGGACGAGGAGCTTTAGCCGACCTCACAATTATTTTAGAAAGAATAAAGGAAACTCTCGATGAAAAAACGCTCTAATATTGCACCCATTGCTATCTTTTTTGCAACCATGCTCGTGATACACTTTCTGAGCTCACTTATCTTTAACCTTTTTCCATTTCCAATCAAACCGACTATCGTTCATATTCCTGTCATTATTGCCAGCATTATCTACGGTCCACGAGTTGGGGTTACACTTGGATTTTTGATGGGGCTGCTTAGCTTAACGGTTAACACGATTACAATTCTACCGACAAGTTACCTCTTCTCCCCATTTGTACCAAACGGAAACATCTACTCAGCTATCATTGCCATCGTCCCACGTATTTTGATTGGTTTGACTCCGTATCTAGTTTATAAACTGATGAAAAATAAAACTGGTCTGATTCTAGCTGGTGCCCTCGGTTCACTTACCAACACTGTCTTTGTACTTGGTGGAATTTTCTACCTTTTTGGAAATGTCTTTGATGGTAATATCCAAAAACTCCTAGCAACCGTTATCTCAACAAACTCCATTGCCGAATTAGTTATTTCCGCGGTTCTGACCCTAGCTATTGTTCCAAGACTACAAACTTTGAAGAAATAAAAACAATCTCCGCTTTCATACTTGAAGGTGGAGATTTTGTTTGAAGTCGTTTCTTTTTAGTGAAATCTTTACCAACTTTTAACTAAAAAACGACCAATAAACCCAAGTAAATCCTTGCTTTATTGTCTTGTTTGTTGTACTATACTAGTGTATATACAGTTAAAAAGGAGATTCTTATGAATACACGGAAAAAGACACAATTTATGACAATGACTGCCCTCTTAACGGCTATTGCAATTTTGATTCCGATTGTGATGCCTTTCAAGATTGTCATTCCACCTGCTTCTTACACTTTGGGGAGCCACATCGCTATTTTTATTGCCATGTTCTTGTCGCCCTTGATGGCAGTTTTTGTCATCCTAGCCTCTAGTTTTGGATTCTTGATGGCTGGCTATCCCATGGTTATCGTTTTTCGAGCTTTTTCCCATATCTTTTTTGGGACTTTGGGAGCTCTTTACCTGCAAAAATTTCCAGATACACTAGATAAACCAAAATCTTCTTGGATTTTTAACTTTGTTTTAGCGCTTATCCATGCCCTTGCTGAAGTATTGGCCTGTGTCGTTTTTTACGCAACTTCTGGTACCAATGTAGAAAATATGTTTTATGTTCTCTTTGTGCTAGTTGGATTTGGCACAATTATCCATAGTATGGTAGACTATACATTAGCACTGGCTGTCTATAAAGTGCTCCGAAAACGCCGTTAAAAGGAAAAACTATGACAAAAGATCGCAAACAAGCCCTGCTCAAACTCTTGAAAGAAGCTCCTAAAGCTCTCAATGGCCAAAGTTTGGCGGAACATTTTCATGTCACACGTCAGGTCATTGTCCAGGACATTGCAATTTTGAGAGCCGATGGCGCTCCTATCTTATCCACCAATCGTGGCTACGTCTATAAGCAAATTGATACTAACCCTTATGTTCATAAACTTTTCAAAGTTAAACATGAAGTTGAAGAAATCGGTCAAGAACTCCTTGCTATCGTCGATAATGGAGGACGTGTCCAGAATACTTTGATTGACCATCCCGTTTATGGAGAAATTGAAACCTTGCTGAAACTGTCTTGCCGCAGAGATGTGCAACATTTTCTAGAACAAGTCGAGCATTCTGATTTTAGACCTTTATCTGAATTGACAGATGGTATCCATTACCACCTAGTTGAAGCTGAAACACAACAAGACCTCCACTACATTGAGGAGGCCTTGGATAAACTTGGTTATTTGGTAAAAGACTAGAAGATTTTCTTTTCCCAATCGTCTTCTGTACGGCGAGGGTAGAAAAATTCAGACTTGTCAGGAGCTTCCATCATCTCCATCAAGGGTAACATATCATAGGCCAGATCCAAATTTGGAATCTGGTCTTTTTGAATCCAATAGCTCAAATAGTAACAATGATATTTAAAAACCACATTGAATGAAAATTAACAACTACTTGCTTACTAAAAATATATCACCAGTTATGTTGATCAACATTATCCTTAGTCACAAGATAAATTGGAGAAACTGTTTCTTTTTCCAGTTTTTCCCTTGATAATGATCTATTGCTGATTGAATAGCAATTTCACCCATCTTAGCTGGTTGCTGAGCAATAGTGGCAGTAATATCACCTTTTGCAATAGCATCATGTGCATCTGGTTGACCATCAATACCAACAATTAATACATTGCTAAGACCAGCTGCTTTTACTGCTTGTGCAGCTCCTAACGCCATCTCATCATTCTGTGCAAAGATTGCTTGCACTTCTTTGTTTCCTTGAATCATATTTTGCGCTGTATTCAAAGCTTTTGCGCGGTCAAAATTAGCGGATTGACTAGAAAGAACATCTAAATTTGTCTTTGAAATTTGTTCAAATCCTTTACCTCTATCTACAGTTGCAGAAGCGCCAGGGACTCCTGATAATTCAAAAGTTTTTGCTTTTTCTCCCAATTGCTTGGTAATAAATTCAGCAGCCATTTTACCTGCTTCTACGTTATCAGAAGCAACAGTTGTCAAGACTTCACCGCCATTACTACCGCGGTCAATTAAGATTACTGGAATATTTGCATTATTAGCAGCTTTAATAGATGTAACAATTGCATCAGAATCAACTGGATTAATTAGTAAAGCATCTACATTTTGACTAATAAAATTTTGAATATCATCTGCTTGTCTAGCAGCATCATCTTGTGCATCTGCTATCTTCAAAGTTACTTCTTTTTCTCTTGCGGCTTTTTCAAGACCATCTTTCATAGCTACAAAATAGGGATTGTTAGTAGTCGAAATAGAAACTCCTAATTTTAATTCTTTTGCCGACTTTTGAATCGTAGATTTATTATCATTTGATGAATTTCCTAAACCAGTTTTTCCACAAGCTACTAAAGCAAAAATAAATGTTACAAACAAAGCAAAAATGCTAATTTTTTTAATATTTTTCATGTTATTACTCCTCGTAATATATATCTATAGGGATAGTTTCAATCCCGATTATTGTACGTCATCTAATAAATTGTTACTATTTCCAAAAAAATTGAAAATTATTCTACTGTTTTACAACTTTAAAACGATCAATCAGAACAGCAATTAAGATTACAACTCCTTTACTACTTGTTGCCAAAATGCTGAAACACCGATAATATTAAGTCCATTATTCAAAACCCCAATAATTAAAGCACCTATTAATGTCCCCAGTATACGACCTTTACCTCCTGATAATGATGTTCCCCCAAGAACAACAGCTGCAATAGCATCCATTTCATAACTAGCACCTGCTGTTGGTTGAGCAGAACTTAAGCGTGATGTTATAATCAATCCAGAAATTGAAGCCATAATACCTGAAATTGAATAAATGATAATTTTCACTTTATTTAGTTTCACACCTGATATATATGCTGCTTTTTCATTCCCCCCTATAGCATACACAGATTTACCAAATGCTGTTTTATGAAGTAAAACATATAAAACAATAAATACAATAAACATAATAATTACAGGAAATGGAATTCCGACTATATAACCTTGCCCCAAAAATTGAAATAAGAATGTATCACTTAATCCTTTTGTGATAGGATTCCCATTTGTATAAACAAGTGTTGCGCCTCTAAAAATAGTCATAGTTGCTAAAGTAACGATAAATGGAGCTAATTTCCCGTAGGAAATCAATAAACCATTCATCATCCCCAGAATGCAACCCAAAATTAAAGAGATGAGAATTGCTAACGTAACAGGCATTCCAGATCCTAATAGGCCAGCGGTTAGCGCACTGGATAAGGCTAAAATTGATCCAACTGATAAATCAATTCCACCTGTTAGAATAACAAAGGTCATTCCAAAGCGATCAGTGCATTTGATGTTACTTGCAATAGTAAATTTAACAGATTATTTGCTGTTAAAAAATTTGAATTGATAATAGTGATGACAGCCATTAAAATTATCAATGCTATTACTGTTGTCAATTCTGACATATACTTCATAGTATTTTTCACACTATTGTCCTCCTGTGGCTAGTTGCATAACTTTTTCTTGTGTAGCTTCTTGACGTGTTAATTCTCCACTAATTCTTCCTTCATGCATGACCATAATGCGATCACTGACTCCGATCACTTCTGGTAAATCTGAAGATACCATAATAATCGGCACACCTCGTTCAGCCAATTCATTCATTAATTGGTAAATTTCACGCTTAGCACCAACATCTACCCCACGAGTTGGCTCATCTAGAATCAGTACTTTTGGAGCAATACCTATCCATTTTGCTAAAACTACTTTCTGTTGATTACCACCAGAAAGTGTCCCAACTTCCTTATCTGGATAACCTGATTTAATTCGTAGCCTATCAATTAAACGTTGTACAAATATATCACTTGTTTTATTATCAAAAATGCCATTTTTAACAAAATCACGAGTACTAGGTAAAGTCATATTATCTTTAATAGAAAAATCTAAAATCAATCCCTCATCTTTACGATCTTCTGTTAAGAAACCAATTCCATGCTTAATTGCTTCAAAAGGATTTTTAATTATCAGTTCTTCTTCATTTATTATAATTTGACCAGATTTTAAAGAATCAATTCCAAAAATTGCTCTCATTATTTCAGTACGACCAGCACCCATCAAACCAGAAAAACCAAGAATTTCCCCTTGACGTACATAGAAAGAAATATCCGTAAAAGCATCACCAGAAAGATTCTTAGCTTGAAAAACAATATTCCCAATCTCAGCCTTTTTTTCTGGATAATAATCTTCTAATTCACGCCCCACCATCTTTTGAACTAATTCATCCGCATTAGTTAACTTCGTTCTCTTGGTATCAATTACAAACCCATCCCTCATAACAGTTATAAGATCTGTAATCTTAAAGATTTCTTCCATCCGATGTGAAATATACACAATACCTACACCATCAGATTTTAATCCTTCTATCACTTTAAAAAGTGTTTCAGTTTCACGATCAGTTAAAGCTGCTGTGGGTTCATCCATAATTAACAAGGAAACTTCTGATAATAAACATTTTGCTATTTCTATCATTTGTTGTTGTCCGACTGATAATTGACCAATGATTGCATCGAGAGGAATAGAGATATTAAGACGTTTAAATGCTTCTTTAGCTTTCCTTTCCATACTAGCTTTATCTAGAAACCCAATCGAATTTTTAATTTCTCTTCCTAAAAAAAGATTATCAAGTACAGTCATATCTGGCCAAGTATTCATTTCTTGATGAATAAAACTCAGTCCAAACCGTTCTGCCTCTTGAGGATTAGAAAATGTTTTTTCTTTTCCATCAATAAAAAAATAGTTCCTGAAGTAGCTGGAAAAAAAGTCCAGTTAAAATATTCATTAAGGTTGATTTGCCTGCACCATTCTCTCCCATTAAAAGCATGAACTTCTCCTGAATTAAGAACCAAATCAATACTTTCTAAAAACACGATTATTCCCAAAAAGATTTTTGAAATGTTCTTCATTTCAATTTTTCATAAAGCAACTCCCTTCTAAATAATAACTCCTGATTGCAAGATTATATTCGAATATGGTGTATCTTCCCCAGTGCGAATAACTGCCTTAACTGTAGTATTCATAGCTTTCAATTCTTCATGACTAATATATTCAATAATTATATTCGATCCTAAAAGATCTAGAACTGCTTGCCACTGTTCTTTGTTTTTTTCCTTAATTTCTTCTGCTAAGAAAATTTTTTCAATAAGTACATGATCTGAATATTCTTTTAAAACTTCTAAAAAACTTGGACTACCTTTTCTTAATGCTAAATCAATTTTATCAATACCTTTTGGAACTGGCAATCCTAAATCTCCAATACAAACCAAATCCATATGACCTAAATCATCAGCTAGTTTTGCTATATTACTATTTAAAATCCCATATTTCTTCATATCCTGGATGCTCCTTTATTTCTTTCAAACTCGGCATGCCACCTTGCGCTCCAAATCTTTGAACAGAAAGATGTGAAGCAATCGTTGCAAAGGACAATGCAACATTCATCTCTTTTCCTTTTGAGACAGCATAAGCAAAAGCACCATTAAACGTATCTCCTGCTCCTGTAGTATCAACTACTTCTGCTTTTATAGCAGGAATCTTCTGAACTGCTGCCCCATCATAATAAATAGAACCTTCAACTCCTAATGTCACAATCATTTTATTAGGATAAATTTTAATAATTTCTTCTAATTTCTTATCTGGAAAAAGCTCTGAACATTCATGCTCATTAGGAGTAATAAAATCACAAAAAGGAATCATCTCTATATCTGTTTCTCTAGCTGGTGCAGGATTGTAAAGTACCTTAACTTTATTTTCTTGACAAAATTTAGCTATAGATAGGTTGGCTTCATGTGGTATTTCATTCTGTAATACAACAATACTTGCATCACTAATCAATTCCCACTCATTTTTCCAATCATTTGTTTTAACTAAATTATTCGCTCCGGGATAATAAATAATTCTATTATCACCTCCATATAAAGTAATTTGTGCAACTCCTGTAGATTGTGGTACCGTTCCCACATGTTCTGTAGAAATATTATTATTTTGCAGATTACTTAGTAAATCTGCTGAAAAAATATCTTCTCCGACGTTTCCAAATATGTAAATATTATCTTCTACACTGGATAATCTACCAATAGCTACAGCTTGATTTGCACCTTTTCCACCCGGAACTATATTAAATGAATCCCCAAAAATCGTTTCACCTCCTTCTGGAATCCTTTGTTCTCATAACTAAGTCCATTGAAATACTTCCAACAACAACAATTTTACTCATTACTTTCTCCTTAATGTATTTCTTTCTACGTATCTAACAGGTAGTTTAATTTTAGCTTCATCTATAGAGAACTTATTTGCCATATTATAGATTAGCTTTGCAGCCTGTTCTCCCATTTTATATGATGATTGGTGAATAGTTGATAAAGAAGGATAAATAAATTGACTAAGTACAATATCATCATAACCAATGATTTGAATATCATCTGGGATTTTTTTACCAATTGCTAAAATTTCATGAATATAAGCTATCGCATGAATATCAGAAGGCGCTATAATACTATCAATATTTGGATTTCTTTTTAGATTCTCTTTAGCTTCTGTTTGAATTTTTTCAAACTCAAATGTTTCACTTTCTTCAATACGAATCTCTAAAGATTTATTCCTCAAATAGTTTAAACTTGCTTCAAATCGTTCCGCAATGTTCTCAGCTTTATCATCTAAAACTTTAATAATCATAACTTGCTTAGCACCAGCATTCCAAATTGCTTTAGCTGCCAAACGTCCACCCAACTGATTATCAGAAAAGACACCGTAACCTGTATCTTTACTAATCCGGTCAACCACAACGACAGGTAACGTCAGATTTGGAAATTCCTTTGTAAAGTCAAGTGTCGTTATAATACCAGCTGCATTTGTTTTTAACAAAAGGTTTATATATTCTTCTAACGAATCATGATCTGAAATAGTACCAACCATAATCCTATAACCTTTATCTTTCAAATATGATTCAGCTCCTCGAACCAATCTTGGGAAGAAGGGATTAGAAATATCTGGCAATAAGAGTCCTACCATTTGATTTTTTTTAGTTTTCAAAGATTGTGCTAATACATTCGGCGTGTAATTTAATTTCTTGATAGCATTTTTTATCTTTTCTCTAGCATCATCTCCGACATAGCCTTTTTTCGAAATATATCTTGAAACTGTTGATTTTGATACTCCAGCTTCTTCAGCAACCTGTTTTATTGTAGTCATCACTCCTCCTTCTTACGTTGTGGAACCGTTCCCTTATTTATATAGTAAGCGTTTTCTTTTATTTTGTCAATACTTTTTTAGAAATATTTTAAATTTATTTCAGAGTACACATGTTTTTACTAATATCCTATTACTATTAGATACGAAACACAACAAGACCTCCACTATATTGAGGAGGCCTTGGATCAGCTAGGTTATTTAGTAAAAGACTAGAAGATTTTCTTCTCCCAATCATCTTCTGTACGGCGAGGGTAGAAAAACTCTGATTTGTCAGGAGCTTCCATCATCTCCATCAAGGGTAACATATCATAGGCCAGATCCAAGTTTGGAATCTGGTCTTTTTGCACCCAAGAAACTTCTCCTTCATCTGAAGAGCGAAGGCTACCAGAGAACTCAGTCGCCTTATAACAAATGACAATATAGCGCCCACCTGTATCTAGTGGCCAATTTTTAATGCCGACAAGTTGAGGATTTTGGATAGTCAATCCTGTTTCTTCGTAGATTTCACGAATGACAGACTCCGCAAAAGCCTCACCATTTTCAACATGACCTCCAGGAAAGGCATAACCAGACCAGCGATTTGTTTCAGGAGAGCGATACTGCATAACCACGCGCTGAGTTTCGGGGTCTTCAATCAGACAAATGTTTGTTAAAATTGTTAATTGGGAACGGGACATATTTTCTCCTTTAGATACTATTCTAATCCAACGCCTTCACTTCCAGCATCATATCACGAATCTGAGCTGCTAGTTCAAAGTCAAGCACTTCGACGGCTTCTTGCATTTGTTTTTCTAGTTTCTTGACTAGTTCTTTGCGCTCTTGTTTGTTGAGACTATTGATATCGACTTCCTTGTCTTCTTCCTTGGCAACTGCCTTAGTCACGGCAATCAAGTCACGAATTTCTTTCTTAATGGTTTGTGGCACGATACCATGCTCTTCATTATAGGCCATCTGTATTTTGCGACGGCGTGCAGTTTCATCGATGGCACGTTGCATAGACTGAGTAACTCGTGTCCGCATACATGATGACATGACCTTCACTGTTACGAGCAGCACGACCAATGGTCTGGATGAGGCCACGCTCATTACGGAGGAAGCCTTCCTTATCAGCATCGAGAATAGCAACCAAGCTTACCTCAGGAACGTCAATCCCTTCACGGAGCAGGTTGATTCCGACCAAGACATCAAAGACACCCAAACGCAAGTCGCGGATAATCTCAGTCCGCTCCAAGGTCTTGATATCCGAGTGCATGTACTTGACCTTGATACCCATTTCTTTGAAGTAGTCGGTTAAGTCTTCTGCCATCTTCTTGGTCAAGGTGGTGATAAAGGTTCGCTCGTTCTTTTCAACACGGGCATTGATTTCACCCAAGAGGTCATCAATCTGTCCCATAGTCGGACGGACCTCCACCTCAGGATCCAAAAGTCCTGTCGGACGAATGATTTGCTCAATCACTGTCTCAGTCTGTTCATTTTCATAGTCACCTGGTGTCGCTGAAACGTAAACAATCTGGTGCACATGACTTTCAAACTCCTCACGACGGAGAGGTCGATTGTCCAAAGCAGACGGCAAACGGAAACCATAATTAACCAGCATTTCCTACGCGAACGGTCTCCATTATACATGCCCTTAATTTGTCCCATAGTCATGTGACTCTCGTCAATCATGATTAAGAAATCATCTGGGAAGAAATCAAGAAGCGTATAAGGAGGCTCTCCTTCGCTACGTCCATCCATATGGCGTGAGTAGTTCTCAACTCCGTTGGTATAGCCCATCTCACGTAGCATTTCGATATCATACTCTGTCCGCTGTTTCAAACGTTGGGCTTCAAGCAGTTTACCTTCCTTCTCAAAGACAGCTAGTTGTTCTTCTAATTCTGCTTGAATCTTGGCAATGGCAACTTCCATATGATCGTCATTGGTCACAAAGTGAGTAGCTGGGAAAATCGCTAAATGATCCACTTCTCCCAATACTTGACCAGTCAGGGCCTCAACCTCACGAATACGGTCAATTTCGTCTCCAAAAAATTCTACTCGAAAGGCATGCTCATCACGAGAGGCTGGGAAAATCTCCACCACATCCCCACGCACACGAAATCTTCCCCGTTGGAAATCAATATCATTACGTTCAAACTGGATATCCACCAAGTCATTCAAGAGTTTATCACGAGAAATTTCAAGACCTGGACGGAGACTAACGACACTATCAGCGTATTCCTTGGGCGAACCCAGACCATAGATACAAGAGACTGAGGCAACAACAATAACATCATTACGCTCCAAAAGGGCTGAAGTCGCTGAGTGGCGGAGTTTGTCAATCTCGTCATTGACAGAGCTATCCTTTTCAATATAGGTATCACTGGAAGGGACATAGGCCTCAGGTTGGTAATAGTCATAGTAAGATACGAAATACTCAACAGCATTTTCAGGGAAAAATTCCTTAAACTCCCCATAGAGCTGTCCTGCTAGAGTCTTATTGTGGGCAATGACCAGAGTAGGTTTATTGACTTTGGAAATGACCTGACTCATGGTATAGGTCTTCCCTGTACCAGTCGCCCCCATCAGAATCTGAGCTTTTTCACCCCCCTCGATGTTATCTACCAACTGTTCGATAGCTTGAGGTTGGTCTCCTGATGGTTGATATTTTGATACTAGTTTAAATTGATTATCTGTAATGCGATTGATCATAAGAATCCTCTCTCCATGTGCTATTCCTATTTTAGCATACTTGTAGCATTTTCACGAAGAAAAGGACGGACCGAAGTCACATCCTTTCATTTTCTTTCTTTAATTGATAGGCGAGATAGACAATCAGCAGTAGCAAAACCAGACTTGTCATGATGGAACCTTCTATCCCAAAAGAACCACCTGATAGCCAGCTCTGATTGCCTTTTGGTAAAAAGGTCATCAAAGACGTTCCTGACGGCTGACCACTAACTAAAATCCCAAATAAATTTCCCTGAGCAAAATTCCAAGCACCATGAATACCTGCAACACCCCAAACTGTATCGGTTTTGAGAAGGTAAAGAGCCATGGCAACTCCGAATAAAAAGAGATTCACTAGAGATAGAGGTGTGAGACCAGAATTCCCCACATGAAGCAGGGTAAAGAACAGACTAGATATAAGAACAGCTAGTTTTAGATTGATTCTTGAAGCCAATTGAGGAAGGAGCCATGCACGGGACACCACTTCTTCTGCTGTCCCCTGTAAAATCCAAAATGGGATAGTAAAGACAACAAAGGAAAGCGAATAAGGATTCAAGTGAATGGACTCAAAACGATATTGCCCTAACGCTACTAAACCTAACAAGGTCAGGAGAAAAAGTGCCAGACCTAGCCCAAATCCTTTCAGAAGATTGCTGAGGAAATTCTCTCTATAAAATCCCAAGGTTCGAATAGGTCTTTTCTCAACTTTTTTAGTCCATCTGAACACAGTGTTGAGAATGAAACCAAAGGCCAGTAAATCTAAAATTAAATGAAAGTCACTTGTTTTATCCGTCAAGCTCTGCTGCAAGGTCTGCAAGTAGGTTGCAAGATTTTGACCAGTCTCTCCAAAATTCCTAGCAAGTCCGATGAGGGCTAACAAACTAATACCATACAGAGTATAAAGCCACAAACTCTCCTATGAAAGACAAAAAGCAAAAGGCTAACAAAGGGGCTTGTGTAGAGGTTTAACCGCATTTGAGAAGCTTGGAAGTCTTTAAAAATTCTTTTGTTCTTCATATCTCCGTCCTCTTTTCTTCTATTATGTACTATTATTATAGCACTTTTGTAGTAGCAATTCAAGAAAGAAAAGAAATAAAAAGCCTTTATGTTATATCTTTCTGACACAAAAAGCTATAAAGAAATTTGCATTTTTTTACTTTTTTTCTGATATAATGGGAAAATATTCGGAAAAGGAGACTAAAAAAATGAAGAAAAAAATTTCTAGCATTTTTTTGCTAATTTTTATTCCCAATTTTTCTCATTAGGTATTGCGAAAAGCTGAGACAATTAAGATTGTGTCTGATACCGCCTATGCACCTTTTGAGTTTAAAGATTCAGATCAAACTTATAAAGGAATTGATGTTGACATTATCAATAAAGTCGCTGAGATTAAAGGATGGAATATTCAGATGTCCTATCCTGGATTTGACGCAGCGGTAAATGCTGTTCAAGCTGGTCAAGCTGACGCTATCATGGCAGGGATGACAAAAGACTGAAAGAACGTGAAAAAAAGTCTTCACCATGTCTGATACTTACTATGATACAAAAGTTGTCATTGCAACTACAAAGGCACACAAGATTAGTAAATATGACCAATTAACTGGCAAAAACCGTTGGTGTTAAAAACGGAACAGCTGCTCAACGTTTCCTAGAAACGATTAAAGATAAATACGGCTTTACTATTAAAACATTTGACACTAGTGATTTGATGAACAACAGCTTGAGTGCTGGTGCCATCGATGCCATGATGGATGACAAACCTGTTATCGAATATGCCATTAACCAAGGTCAAGACCTCCATATTGAAATGGATGGTGAAGCTGTAGGTAGCTTTGCTTTCGGTGTTAAAAAAGGTAGCAAATACGAGCACCTAGTCACTGAATTTAACCAAGCCTTGGCTGAAATGAAAAAAGATGGTAGTCTTGATAAAATCATCAAGAAATGGACTGCTTCATCATCTTCAGCAGTGCCAACTACAACTACTCTAGCAGGATTAAAAGCCATTCCTGTTAAAGGCTAAATACATCATTGCCAGCGATTCTTCTTTTTGCACCTTTTTGTTTTCCAAAAACTCAAGTAACCAATTTACTGGTATTGATATGGAATTGATTAAGGCAATCGCTAAAGACCAAGGTTTTGAAATTGAAATCACCAACCCTGGTTTCGATGCCGCTATCAGTGCTGTTCAAGCTGGTCAAGCTGATGGTATCATTGCTGGTATGTCTGTTACAGATGCTCGTAAGGCAACTTTTGACTTCTCAGAATCATACTACACTGCTAATACTATCCTTGGTGTCAAAGAATCAAGCACCATTGCTTCTTATGAAGATTTGAAAAGGGAAGACAGTTGGTGTTAAAAACGGAACTGCTTCTCAAACCTTCCTAACAGAAAATCAAAGCAAATACGGTTACTAAAATCAAAACATTTGCTGATGGTTCTTCAATGTATGACAGTTTAAACACTGGTGCCATCGATGCCGTTATGGATGATGAACCTGTCCTCAAATATTCTATCAGCCAAGGTCAAAAATTGAAAACTCCCAATCGCTGGAACTCCAATCGGTGAAACAGCCTTTGCCGTTAAAAAAAGGAGCAAATCCAGAATTGATTGAAATGTTCAACAACGGACTTGCAAACCTTAAAGCAAACGGAGAATTCCAAAAGATTCTTGATAAATACCTAGCTAGCGAATCTTCATCTGCTTCAACAAGCACTGTTGATGAGACAACTATCTGGGGCTTACTCCAAAACAACTACAAACAACTCCTTAGCGGGCTTGGTATCACTCTTGCTCTAGCTCTTATCTCATTTGCTATTGCCATTGTTATCGGAATTATCTTCGGTATGTTTAGCGTTAGCCCATACAAATCTCTTCGTGTGATCTCTGAGATTTTCGTTGACGTTATCCGTGGTATTCCATTGATGATTCTTGCAGCCTTCATCTTCTGGGGAATTCCAAACTTCATCGAGTCTATCACAGGCCAACAAAGTCCAATTAACGACTTCGTAGCTGGTACTATTGCCCTCTCACTCAATGCAGCTGCTTATATCGCTGAAATCGTTCGTGGTGGTATTCAGGCCGTTCCAGTTGGTCAAATGGAAGCCAGCCGAAGCTTGGGGATCTCTTATGGAAAAACCATGCGTAAGATTATCTTGCCACAAGCAACTAAATTGATGTTGCCAAACTTTGTTAACCAATTCGTTATCGCTCTTAAAGATACAACTATCGTATCTGCTATCGGTTTGGTTGAACTCTTCCAAACTGGTAAGATTATCATCGCCCGTAACTACCAAAGTTTCAAGATGTATGCAATCCTTGCTATCTTCTATCTTGTAATTATCACACTTTTGACTAGACTAGCGAAACGCTTAGAAAAGAGGATTCGTTAATGGCAAAATTAAAAATTGATGTAAATGACTTACATAAGCAATATGGAAAAAATGAAGTCCTAAAAGGAATTACGACTAAGTTCTATGAAGGAGATGTTGTTTGTATTATCGGTCCTTCAGGTTCTGGTAAGTCAACCTTCCTTCGTAGCCTTAATCTTCTAGAAGAAGTTACGAGCGGTCACATCACTGTGAACGGTTATGACTTAACTGAAAAAACAACCAACGTTGACCACGTCCGTGAAAATATCGGAATGGTTTTCCAACACTTCAACCTCTTCCCACACATGTCTGTATTGGATAACATTACCTTTGCTCCTATTGAGCACAAGTTGATGACAAAGGAAGAAGCAGAGAAATTGGGAATGGAGTTGCTTGAAAAGGTTGGTCTAGCAGATAAAGCTAATGCCAACCCAGATAGCCTATCAGGTGGTCAAAAACAACGTGTGGCTATCGCTCGTGGACTAGCAATGAATCCAGACATCATGCTCTTTGATGAACCAACTTCTGCCCTTGACCCTGAGATGGTCTGGAGACGTACTAAACGTTATGAAAGGAATTGGCTGAGCAAGGTATGACCATGATTATCGTAACCCATGAGATGGGATTTGCCCGTCAGGTTGCCAACCGCGTTATCTTTACTGCAGATGGTGAATTCCTTGAAGACGGAACACCTGATCAAATCTTTGACAACCCACAACACCCACGTCTGAAAGAGTTCTTGGACAAGGTCTTAAACGTCTAAACGCAAACTGTAAGGATTTCCTTGCAGTTTTTTTCTATCTCGTATTGGATTTTTTGATTTTTCGGAAAATTATGTTAGAATTAAATTTATGAAATGAGATTTCCTCATACCTAGCAAGACTAGGAATAAAAATAGAAATTAGGTAGCTAGATGTCATCTAAGGTTATTGTTACAATTTTCGGTGCGAGTGGAGACCTGGCTAAACGCAAGCTCTACCCTTCCCTTTTTAGACTATATAAATCCGGCAATCTTTCCGAGCACTTTGCAGTTATTGGAACTGCCCGTCGTCCTTGGAGCAAGGAATATTTTGAATCTGTTGTCGTCGAATCGATCCTTGATTTGGCAGATAGTACCGAACAGGCTCAAGAGTTCGCTAGTCACTTCTACTATCAAAGTCATGATGTCAACGATACAGAACACTACATTGCTTTGCGTCAATTGCAGGCTGAACTAAATGACAAGTACCAAGCTGAACACAACAAGCTCTTCTTCTTGTCTATGGCACCTCAGTTCTTTGGAACTATTGCCAAACACCTCAAGTCTGAAAACATTGTAGATGGTAAAGGTTTTGAGCGCTTAATCGTTGAAAAACCATTTGGTACAGATTACGCAACTGCAAGCAAGTTGAATGACGAGCTCCTAGCAACATTTGACGAAGAACAAATTTTCCGTATCGACCATTATCTTGGTAAGGAAATGATCCAAAGTATCTTTGCAGTTCGCTTTGCAAACTTGATTTTTGAAAACGTTTGGAACAAGGACTTTTATCGACAATGTTCAAATTACCTTTGCGGAGCGCTTGGGTGTAGAAGAACGTGGTGGCTACTATGACCAATCTGGTGCCCTCCGTGACATGGTACAAAACCATACACTACAACTTCTTTCTCTCCTTGCTATGGACAAGCCAGCAAGCTTCACAAAAGACGAGATTCGTGCTGAGAAGATTAAGGTCTTTAAAAACCTCTATCATCCAACTGATGAAGAGCTTAAAGAACACTTTATCCGTGGTCAATACCGTTCTGGTAAGATTGATGGCATGAAATATATCTCTTATCGTAGCGAGCCAAATGTAAATCCAGAATCAACAACTGAAACCTTTGCATCTGGTGCCTTCTTTGTAGACAGCGATCGATTCCGTGGTGTTCCTTTCTTCTTCCGTACTGGTAAACGTCTGACTGAAAAAGGAACTCATGTCAACATCGTCTTTAAACAAATGGATTCTATCTTTGGAGAACCACTTGCTCCAAACATTTTGACCATCTATATCCAACCAACAGAAGGCTTCTCTCTTAGCCTAAATGGGAAAGCAAGTAGGAGAAGAATTTCAACTTAGCTCCTAACTCACTTGATTACCGTACAGATGCGACCGCAACTGGTGCTTCTCCAGAACCATACGAAAAATTGATTTATGACGTCTTAAATAACAACTCAACTAACTTTAGCCACTGGGATGAAGTTGGTGCGTCATGGAAATTGATTGACCGTATCGAAGAGCTCTGGGCTGAAAATGGTGCCCCACTTCATGACTATAAAGCTGGAAGCATGGGACCTCAAGCAAGCTTTGACTTACTTGAAAAATTCGGTGCCAAATGGACTTGGCAACCAGATATCGCCTATCGTCAAGATGGTCGTTTAGAATAAAAAAATTTCCTGCAAGTTTATACCTTGCAGGATTTTTGCTTCTGATTAGATTAAGCCTTCCAAGAGACCCTTCATAAAGTTTTCATTAATATTCTTAATAAAATTAACAGCAAACTTTATAGCACCAAGTATAGATAAAACTGAAAATAATTTATTACCTGTTTTAGGCAAATTTCTTTCAATTCTTTTTGGATATTGATGAATCTTTAATTCATTATTTTTTTCAATCATATCAGAATTAGCATTTTCAAACAAATTACCTTCACCATATGGACTAAATCCATTATTTTGTAATTCGTCCTGAACATATAATTCCATGTTTATACTTTCACTATTATTCTTATCCGGAGATTGAACAGTAGCTGAATTTTCACTGTCAGACTTATCCGGAGATTGAACAGAAGTTGAATTTTCACTGTCAGTCTTATCCGGAGATTGAACAGTAGTTGAATTTTCACTGTCAGTCTTATCCGGAGATTGAACAGAAGTTGAATTTTCACTGTCAGTCTTATCCGGAGATTGAACAGTAGTTGAATTTTCACTGTCAGTCTTATCCGGAGATTGAACAGTAGTTGAATTTTCACTGTCAGTCTTATCCGGAGATTGAACAGTAGTTAAATTTTCACTGTCAGTCTTATCCGGAGATTGAACAGTAGTTGAATTTTCACTGTCAGACTTATCCGGAGATTGAACAGTAGTTGAATTTTCACTGTCAGTCTTATCCGGAGATTGGGTAGTATTTATATTTTCATTGCTAGTCTTATCCGGAGATTGAACAGTATTTATATTTTCACTGTCAGTCTTATCCGGAGATTGAACAGTAGCTGAATTTTCACTGTCAGACTTATCCGGAGATTGAACAGTAGCTGAATTTTCACTGTCAGACTTATCCGGAGATTGAACAGCAGTTGAATTTTCACTGTCAGTCTTATCCGGAGATTGAACAGTAGTTGAATTTTCACTGTCAGTCTTATCCGTAGATTGAGCAGTATTTATATTTTCATTGCTAGTCTTATCCGGAGATTGAGCAGTAGTTGAATTTTCACTGTCAGACTTATCCGGAGATTGAACAGCAGTTGAATTTTCATCTATTGGCTGGTTATTTGATAATGAGTCTGTTGGTAATATATTAGCATCATTTTTTGACTTTTCAACATTATTAATACCATGAATTGATAATGTTGACTCTTTTTCACTATTAATCGAATCTAGGGATGAAATTTCTCTTCTATTAGCTACTCTTAGAATCGGAGAAGATTCTTTAGGTAAATTCTCAGAATTATACTCTGAAATATTTTTTTGCCTTTGTCATAAATAGCTAATCTACTTATCTCCCAGTCACCTGGGAAACTATTTTCATCTACTTGATATCTAAAAATCAACTGACCTTCTTTATTTAATTTGCCTGTTAATATTTCATACTTAGAAGGAGAAGACACTGGACGAATTGTCAAGTAAGCTGAATCTAATTGTCTATTATCGCTTGCATCTACTGTATAGGTTACAACATCATGTTCCGTAGCCTTTGTCTGATTTAACTTAATTGAAATTAATTTAGGCGCTTCTGTGTCTGGTTGAAGATTATTTGAAATAGTTAAAATCGGAGAAGATTCTTTAGGTAAATTCTCAGAATTATACTCTGAAATATTTTTTTGCCTTTGTCATAAATAGCTAATCTACTTATCTCCCAGTCACCTGGGAAACTATTTTCATCTACTTGATATCTAAAAATCAACTGACCTTCTTTATTTAATTTACCTGTTAATATTTCATACTTAGAAGGAGAAGACACTGAACGAATTGTCAAGTAAGCTGAATCTAATTGTCTATTATCGCTTGCATCTACTGTATAGGTTACAACATCATGTTCCGTAGCGCTTGTCTGATTTAACTTAATTGAAATTAATTTAGGCGCTTCTGTGTCTGGTTGAAGATTATTTGAAATAGTTAAAATCGGAGAAGATTCTTTAGGTAAATTCTCAGAATTATACTCTGAAATATTTTTTGCCTTGTCATAAATAGCTAATCTACTTATCTCCCAGTCACCTGGAAAACTATTTTCATCTACTTGATATCTAAAAATCAACTGACCTTCTTTATTTAATTTTCCTGTTAATATTTCATACTTAGAAGGAGAAGACACTGAACGAATTGTCAAGTAAGCTGAATCTAATTGTCTATTATCGCTTGCATCTACTGTATAGGTTACAACATCATGTTCCGTAGCGCTTGTCTGATTTAACTTAATTGAAATTAATTTAGGCGCTTCTGTGTCTGGTTGAAGATTATTTGAGACATTATTTAAACTTGATTCACCTACTTTCAATGGTTTACTATAAAGTGCCAAGGCATCTTCACCATATATATCTACATAATTATCAGAATCATCTCGTAAAGTGATCTCATTTATCCTCCATATACCACTAGATAATTTTTCATCAACTTCTAAGGTAAAAGAGAAAGTACCATCTGAAGTTGGAGAATCTGCATATAGTGCTTTTGTTTTTCCGTTTTCATCATTTTTTAAAACAATTGAAGCGGTAGTTAATTTGCCGTTATCTTTTGCTTTTAGGGTGTAATTAACTCGCTCACCTGATCTCACTTCTGTCTTATCTGAAGCTAGAGATACAAATTCAGGTGGGTCAACATCAACAGTAACATTATTATCTACTTTTAGAGGTTTACTATAAAGTGCCAAGGCATCTTCACCATATATATCTACATAATTATCAGAATCATCTCGTAAAGTGATCTCATTTAGCCTCCATATACCACTAGATAGTTTTTCATCAACTTCTAAGGTAAAAGAGAAAGTACCATCTGAAGTTGGAGAATCTGCATATAGTGCTTTTATTTTCCCGTTTTTATCATTTTTTAAAACAATTGTAGCGGTAGTTAATTTGCCATTATCTTTTGCTTTTAGGGTGTAATTAACACGCTCACCTGATCTCACTTCTGTCTTATCTGAAGCTAGAGATACAAATTCAGGTGGGTCAACATCAACAGTAACATTATTATCTACTTTTAGAGGTTTACTATAAAGTGCCAAGGCATCTTCACCATATATATCTACATAATTATCAGAATCATCTCGTAAAGTGATCTCATTTATCCTCCATATACCACTAGATAGTTTTTCATCAACTTCTAAGGTAAAAGAGAAAGTACCATCTGAAGTTGGAGAATCTGCATATAGTGCTTTTGTTTTTCCGTTTTCATCATTTTTTAAAACAATTGTAGCGGTAGTTAATTTGCCCGTTATCTTTTGCTTTTAGGGTGTAATTAACTCGCTCACCTGACCTTACTTCTGTCTTATCTGAAGTTAGAGATACAAATTCAGGTGGGTCAACATCAACAGTAGTATTAATTAAATTTTCCGTTACACCCGAATAGTTATAATTCTCTTCAGCTTGAGCTTTTTCACATAAAGTTGCCCCACATATTAATAAACCTGTCAAGCTAACTTTGGTAATTTTATTCCAACTAATATATTTCATAAATATATCTCCACATTTTTAAAAATTAAAATATTAAATTAAGCCTTCCAAGAGACCCTTCATAAAGTTTTCTGAGTTAAACTCTCCAATATCATCGATTTTTTCACCAAAACCAATCAATTTTACAGGAATATTGAGTTCTTCACGGATAGCTAGAACAACACCACCTCGAGCAGTTCCATCAATCTTAGTCAAGACAATTCCAGTTAATGGCGTGATTTTTGAAAATTCTTTGGCCTGTACAAGAGCGTTTTGACCTGTTGATGCATCTAGAGCCAAGAAAGGTTTCATGAGGGTGCTTCTGGTACAACACGTTTGATAATACGACCAATCTTTTCCAGCTCAGCCATAAGGTTGTCCTTATTTTGTAGACGACCAGCAGTATCAATCATAAGAATATCGATACCTTCAGCCACGGCACGTTCCATGCCATCAAAGACTACACTGGCTGGGTCAGCTTTTTCAGGTCCAGTCACAACTGGAACATCTACACGACGACCCCATTCAGCTAGCTGGGCTACCGCCCCTGCACGGAAGGTATCTGCCGCAACCAACATGACCTTCTTACCAGCTTGTTTGTAGCGGTGGGCTAGTTTCCCGATAGAAGTTGTTTTCCCAACACCATTAACACCAACAAAGAGCATGACTGTCAAGCCATCTTGGAAGTGGATACTTTCATCATAGTTTACCATCCTTTCTCATAAAGCTCAACCAATTTCTCAATGATGACACGGCGAAGTGCGTCAGGTTTCTTGGCGTTTTCAAGCTTGGCTTCGTAGCGTAACTCCTCTGTTAAGTTAGAAGCGACCTGGACACCAACGTCACTCATAATCAGCAGTTCTTCCAGTTCCTCGAAAAATTCTTCGTCAACAGAGCGAAAATTGGCAAAGAAGGCATTCAAACGAGCTCCGAAGCCTGTACGAGTTTTCTTAAGACTGCGGTCATATTTTTCCTGAACAGTTTCTTCTACTTGAGGAGTTTCTGGTTCAAGAACTTCAGAACTATTTTCTTCTACAGTCTCTGGGAACTCAGGATTCTCTTCCTCTTTGACTTCTTCTGAGTTTGGAAATTCTTCGACTTCTTCTTGAGAAACTTCTACAACTGGCTCTGAATCATATTTTCTTCAACTGTGTCTTTGGATTTCCTCTTCTTGGAGCAGAGCTTCTTCAGAACTTTCAACCTCTGCTTCTTCTTGAGAAACTTTCCTCAGCTTCTGTGAAGGCAGGCTCAACATCTTCAGACAAATCAAGATTTTCCAGAGCTTCTTTTACAACTTCTTCGATTTTAGGTTCTTCTTTTTTTCCGAATAGACGGTCAAATAATCCCATATCTTAGTTCTCCTTTAGTACGTATTCTTCGATAGCCCAAGCGACAGCTTCTTCATCGTTGGTCATCGGCGTCACTACATTTGCGACTGCCTTGACTTCAGGAACAGCATTTTGCATGGCAACACCGAGCCCTGCCCACTCAATCATAGAAAGGTCATTGGCCTCATCACCACAGGCCATAACTTGGCTTTGGTCGATTCCAAGATGAGCTGATTAGTTTTGCCTAAGCCTGTTGCTTTATGAACATTCTTTGGTGACCACTCTAGCAACATTTCACGTGATTTAAAGATTTCATATTGGTCAAACAATTCTGGAGAAATCTTCTGAATGGCTGCATCCAAGGGTTCTTGAGCAAAGGCAGTCACGCATTTATTGTAAGTCATTTGACTAGATAGGTCTTCAAAGTCCACTGGAACAAAGGTCAAAGCTGGATTAAATTTTGCATAAAGACTTTCTTGGTCAGATTGGATTTGATAAACAGTTCCTTCTGAGATGGCATCAAGAGGCAGTGATAATTTCTCTGTTTCTTCATACAAGCGTGCCACATCATCATATGAAAAGACTGTTTTATCAAGGATTTCACCTGTATTTTTCTGAACCAAACCACCATTAAAAGTAATCGTATACTCATCTTCATGGCCGTCAGTCCCTAGCTCATGGAGAAAGAAATCCATAGCTTTTAAGGGACGACCAGTTGTCAATACGACCTTGATACCACGATCACGCGCAGCTTTCAAGGTTGCCTTGGTACGATCCGTCAGCCTTTTATCAGTAGTCAGCAAGGTCCCGTCCAAGTCCAATGCAATCAATTTTATATCTGCCATTATAAGCCCTCCATATAAGCTATAACCGACTGGTCCTTATGGTGACCAATCACAGTCTCTGCTAATTCTAAAATTTCAGGTCGTGCATTTTCAGGAGCTACAGGATGTCCCACAACCTGCATCATATGCAAGTCATTTAGATTGTCTCCAAAAGCCATAACCTGATCCATTGTGATGCCAAGTTTTTTAGCCAATTCAACAATGGCCACTCCCTTATCGACATAGTCCAGAACAATATCAATGGATTCAAAGCCAGTTGTCATAGCCTTGACACCAGGGACATTTTCATTGACCCAAGCTTCACCAGCTTCTAGCGTTTCTTCTGTGAAGTTGGTTGTAAATTTGAAAATGTCATCTGTGATATCTTCCAGACTCGCTACTTTTTGGATATTTTCATTATAGTGCTGACTCACTTTTCAAATAGGTCTCATCAACCGTATCTAGCACATAAGAGCCTTTTTTCCCCGTCAAGAGCAGTTTATTGATATCTACATAAGGTGAAGTTTTCAGCTTTTCAAAAGTTGCCAGATAAAAATCACGAGACATAGTCGCTTCATACAAGTCCTGACCTTGATACTCTACCAAACTGCCATTTTCCGCGATGAAAATAATGTCATCACGAACATCAGCAAATAATTTTTCTAGAGACAGAAATCCGCGCCCCGAAGCTACCGCAAAGTAAATCCCTTTTTCCTTGTAGGAAACCAAGAGATACTTGAGGCGGTCCATATCAAAGCGTCCATTCCCATCTAGGAAGGTTCCGTCCATATCCGTTGCTACTAGTTTAATCATAAAATCTTTCTTACTCCGATTAGTAAATCTACCTCCTATTATACCATAGATAAGTAGAAAAAGGACTAGTCTATCAGCTTTGCTTCTCTTTTATCCTTCTCTACTAGCTAGTGCTGTTTCTATCTTTTAAAAAACTCGTAAAATTAAAATCGTGCAACTTTTTTCAGATACTTTTAAAAGATTGATTTCATTACCACTTTCCTTTATACTGGATAAAAAGGAGATTAGTATGTCAGAAACAAATCACGAAATCGATTCAAATTTTGCAGGTCGTTTAAATATCCTGCGTGCAGGTGTTCTTGGTGCCAATGATGGAATTATTTCCATTGCTGGTGTGGTTATCGGGGTTGCTAGTGCTACCAGTAATATCTGGATTATCTTTTTATCAGGATTTGCAGCTATTTTGGCCGGTGCCTTTTCAATGGCAGGTGGAGAATATGTGTCCGTTTCAACTCAAAAAGATACTGAGGAAGCGGCCGTTGCGCGTGAGCAAGTCTTGCTAGACCAAGATATGGAATTAGCCAAAAAGTCCCTCTATGCTGCCTATATCCAAAATGGAGAATGTGAAACCTCTGCTCAACTCTTGACCAACAAGGCCTTTATAAATAATCCGCTCAAGGCTTTGGTAGAGGAAAAATATGGGATAGAGTATGAAGAGTTTACCAATCCTTGGCATGCTGCCATCTCTAGCTTTGTTTCTTTTTTCCTTGGTAGCTTACCACCAATGCTTTCAATTACCATTTTCCCAAGTGAATACCGCATCCCTGCTACTGTCCTTATCGTCGGTGTGGCTCTTCTTCTCACTGGCTACACAAGTGCTAGACTTGGAAAAGCACCTACCAAAACAGCTATGATTCGGAACCTAGCTATTGGTCTCTTGACCATGGGAGTTACTTTCCTGCTCGGACAACTTTTCAGCATTTAATACTCTTCGAAAATCTCTTCAAACCACGTCAGCTTCGCCTTGCCGTATATATGGTTACTGACTTCGTCAGTTCTATCTGCAACCTCAAAGCAGTGCTTTGAGCAACCTGCGGCTAGCTTCCTAGTTTGCTTTTTGATTTTCATTGAGTATAAAATACAAGAAATACCTCGATTTTGAAGTCGAGGTATCTTTTTTACATTTGGACAATCTTGCGATAACTTCTTGAAGTAATCATGAAAATCAGCACATAAGCGATGAGGAAGATAGCGCAGATAGACAAGGTCACAGTCAACATCATAGTCGTATCTATTACACCAATCACTTTTAAAATCAAGCTAAGCATATGGTAGGCAAAGGCTAGATGTATGAAGGCAAAGAGCAAAGGAAGGAAGAAAACAGTTAAAACCTGTTTGTTAATGGTTTGCTTGATTTGCTTCTGATCTAACCGACTTTCTGCAAGATAATAAAGCGTTCACGGTCTTCATAGCCTTCAGAAATTTGTTTGTAATAGATGACCAGAACAGTTCCGACCATAAAGATAATGGATAGGAAAATACCGATAAAGAAGACACCACCAAAGAGGGCACTCATCTGAGAACTAGCATCTGCTAGATTGCTACCATAAACATAGCTACCTTCCTTGTTTAATTGAGCATTAAATTGATTGAGGTATTTATCATATTCTTCAGCAACCTTGAGTTGTTCTTCTTCGCTGGCATTTACATTCATGCCACCGTAAAACTGATTATAGATAGCCGAATCTGGGAATTGATCCAAAAATGCTTGCAAATTAGGAACAACAAGGTAATTGTAATCAGCAGTCAAAATATTAAACTGATTTGGGACATGGTTGACAATGAAATCTTTAGTAAATTCTTCTTTGACAGAAAATTGATGATCATTCAGAGTTAGAGTTTTCTGTTCTTTAACTCCCTCATTCTTTGCAAAGAGTCCGACCTCATTTCCTGATAGAGACAGTTTTTGACCAGTCATATTTTCATAATCTTTTTGGTCAAATACCATGAAAACTGTTGTGGGTTGGACACGGTTTTGTCCTTTTTCAAAAATAGTTAACTTATTTCCTTCTTGGTTTGCAACACCAAAGTAAGTGTAACGAAGCACTTCTTTCTCTTTAATCTTATAACCTTTGTCACTTGCAAACTGGCTCAAGAGTTTGTCCAAGTCTTCTTGTTCAACATTTTGCCCTGAAACCCCAAAATCATGAGGATTTAGAACTTTTTTAAAGGATTCTGAGGCATTAAAAATACTAGTAGCTGCTGACATGGTTACCAAAACCATTGTTGACAAGATAGCGATAGTTGCTAGTCCAACCGCATTTTTCTTCATACGGAAAATCAAGTTGGACACTGAGATAAGGTTATTTGGCTGGTAATAATATTTCTTGTTTTTCTTTAAGATTTGTAGGAAAACGGTAATTCCTGCATTGAACAAGAGATAGGTACCAAAGATAACCAGCAAAACAGCTAAGAAGAAAGTTGTTAAAGCTGTAAGAGGATCTTTTACAGTAAGGGCAAGATAGTAGCCAATCCCTAAACTTATGGAACCAAGAATAGTTTGGAGAGGTAAGAAGCGACCTTTTTTTCTCCGCTAGCTTTTCTCACGTGAGAGCTGGAGAGCATTCATACGGGCAATTCGAAGGGCATTCAGGAACATGAGACCTAGGAAAAATCAAACCGAAGACAACAAGTACTGTAATGACAACTTTCATCTGGAAGGTAGCGACCAGTTCAACCTTCAATTTCATCAGTTTGAGCAAGAAAGCGAAAATTAACTTGTCAAACAAGGCTCCAATACCGATTCCTGCTCCAACAGTTAGAATCCCAAATAGCACTAACTCCTTAAAGGTCATACTGATCAGATGGCGTTTCTCCAAGCCCAACATGCCATAAATTCCTAGTTCCTTGGAACGGTTTTTCATGACAAAACTATTGGCATAGAGGACGATAATGGCTGACGCGAGGGTGACGACAAACATACCAAATCCAAGTGTAGCCTGAATGGTTGTTCCTCCACGGATTTCCGCAATCTTAGGATTAAAGGTTAGAGAGTAAAAGAGATAGGTGACAGTGACTGCCAAAAGAACAGCCAGCGCAAAAGGATAGTAGAGTTTGCGGTTTTTAATCAAGTTCGATACCGCTAACTTATTGGTTAATCGAAACATATTAATTCACCTCGCTTGCCATGACAGTCAAGGTATCAGAAATTTCTTGGAACATCTGACGTTCTGTCTTCTCTCCACGGTAGATTTGGTTGTAAAGAATGCCGTCTTTGATAAAGAGTACACGTTTAGCTCTGCTAGCTGCTGCTGTTGAGTGGGTTACCATGAGAATAGTTTGGCCACGCTCATTGATTTCATCAAAAACATCAAGAAGAGCTGCAGATGACTTGGAATCAAGGGCTCCTGTTGGCTCGTCCGCAAGGAGAATTTCAGGTTCTGTGATGATGGCGCGGGCTACTGCTACACGCTGTTTCTGACCACCAGAAATCTCGTAAGGGTACTTCTCTTGCAATTGGTTGATACCTAGATTTTCAGCTGTCACCACCAATTTCTTCATCATCTCCGTAATGGGTCTTCTTGACAAGACAAGCGGAAGCAAGATATTATCCTTTACAGAGAGAGTATCTAGCAAGTTAAAGTCTTGGAAGACAAAGCCCAGCTTTTCACGACGGAAGCTAGAAGCCTGTGAATTTTTAATAGTTGCTGTATCAGTACCATTCAGATAAACCTGACCACGAGTTGGTTTATCCAGCATAGCTAGGATATTGAGAAGAGTTGATTTACCAGAACCAGACTCACCCATGATGGCAACGTAGTCACCCTTTTCGACGGTAAAGTGAATATCCTTGAGGGCTTCTACTTGGTTGCCCTGAAAACGAGTTTTGTAAATTTTTTGAACGTGTTTTACATCTAAAAGTGTCATGAGAATCTCCTTTCTTAATATCCCATCAAATGAAATGTTGCTTGCATCATAGCGCATCCCAGTTGAACACGCTCGATATCTTTGTGGCTTGGTTTTCTTGTTTTCTTCTGTAAGATTTGTTTCATGATGTTACTCCTTTGTTCTTTATGAGTCTAGTTTACATCAAAAAAAGACCTCTTGCCATAACCTAACCTTACAAAAGAGACTTTAATCTTACATTTTTGTAAGATTGGAGGAAATATACCCATTTCATTAAAAAAATATTTTTACCATAAAAAAAGAAAGTAAGAATAAAAACCCTTGCAGATACAAGGGTTCAAAAAAATTTTAAAAATAGATTAGTCGAATTCATAGACTAACAGTAAAATAACTGTTTCTACCTCACCAAAACCAGCCTTCATTATCGTCAATGGCTTGGGCTTCTTTTGCGTTTCTATTTTTAGCATTTAATAGTTATTGACTGATCTAACTTAAAAAAAATAATTTCGGATAGAAATAAATTGTCTTATACAATTATAAATATACTCGTACTTATAAAAGACATCCAATCCAAGTATTATAAATATCCTACACAATTTACACCTATAACTCCTCTTCTTAGGAATATCGTATGAAGTTTCTCATACTCAAATTGTTCATATTCAAATCGCTCGTATTCAAACTTCTCAAATTCAAACGGTTCGTACTCAAACTTTTCATATTCAAAAACTTCAATTCCTATTTCTTTTAATACTTCTTCTGACAACTCGTAATTTTGATCCACTAAACCAAATAGAGTAAATCCTGAATCGACACAAAATGATAGTACTGGATTATATATTGAAGAGTAAATTACAGAACCAGCTATCGATCCTACAAAACTACCAATCATGTATCCTAAAGGGACAACTTTATTAAGTTTAGAAAGAAAATTAGGTAGAGGAATTTTAATATATGCATTTCCTAATAATTCCATTGAAAATGCACAGGTTGTAATAAACATTTCTTTAATTAACTCGTTCACCATCTCACTTCTATTCATCTCACCAGTAAATACTTTATACGAGCTCTTCATCGAGTTCATTACTAGTACTGTCACTACACCTACTACCGATGGATTAACTTTTTTAAGAGTCTTTCCAAATACCCCAGACAGACAGCTTGCTGTAATTGCAGCTGATACCGTCCCTCGAACAAACCCCTCTCCTGCTCCTGTAAGTGCCGCAAAACCTATTTTTTTAAATTGTTTTTCATCGACATATCCATTCTTAATTAAATAAGCTATTGCATTCCAGATTTCCGGTACAACTTTCAAAACCATTGATATTGTGGCAGCTGTCAATCCTGCTTTGTATGATTTCTTTAATATATCAATGTATTTAATAAGCTCTTCAGTTGTTAAGTGTAAATCCTCAGGATTTACTCCACCCTCCTTAGACAAAGTAGCAAGTTCACGTGCTTCCTGTTCCGACAAAGTAATCGATTCATTCCCCTCATTATCTTTAACTTTATCACTCAGTAATTTTAGAGTCTCTTCACGGCGATAAACTTGCTCCGGTCGCTTTACAGCATCTTCGCTTATTTTTCGCTCTAAAGACATAGTCGCTTCTTCTAACTGATCTGATGGAATTACTCTATACTGACCTGCGTAAACTGGAGAATTTAAATCTGTTTCAGCTGATAATCCCCGTTCTTCTAAATATTTCTCGAGATTATCATTCCCACCTCGAGCTTTATATTCATTGAAACGATTTAAAATACTTTTCGATTGCTGAATTGCACTTGCTGTCCCATCCTTATAATATTTTAAACCAAATTCAGCATCGAAGTTTATTCCTGTAATATCAGCAGAGCCAAAGTCATGGCTACGATCAACTTGTACCCTGTTTTTTGAAGAATTAATAGCTGCATTAATATTAAAAGTCCCAGCATGCCAAAACTCAGCAACATCTCCCTTTAGTGTATCTATACGTGCACCATTATATTCAAATTCATTTAGATTATTCACCAACTTCTTTATCTCTGATTCTACAGAGTCTAAATAATGTACACCAGCAGTATGTCCTGCAAAATTACCTGCATGCTTTTGAAAGAATTCGTATCCTTCTCTAAAGCCTTCCATTCATTATCCCTCCAAGAACTCAGATAATCCATCCATATATAATATTAATGTTAAAGCGCGATATTGTTGATCTGTAATTTTTCTCTGATCTTCTGTTGTTGTAATCCATTTAGTAGCTTCTGCAACCGCATTAACTGCATCTGCTGCAATAGCTGGCACAGGTCCCAAGAAAGATAATAATGTATTTCCAACATTCATCATAATATCAGGAATATCACCCATAACACCAACAGCTGCGTCTAGTGCTTGTTCATGAAGTGGTTTTTTAAACTCTATTAGTTCAAACTCAGTCTTGTAGTCACTACAGAGATTAATAAATTCATTGTAACTATCTGGGTTATCTATAGTACTTGAAACTAGCATCATACCACGCTTGCCTAACCATCCATATTTCATTCCAAGTTGGTCAAATTTTACAGTCATACTTGGTATTTCATCTTTACTAGCTTGATTTTCTCCTATAAACAAAACATGTTCATTAGACGATATTGTAGACATATTATCTAAATAATGCTTTTCTAACCAAACACTTACTTTTATTGCACCATCTTTAGTTCCTATAATTACGTCTTCTTCATCGTCATTAGCACTTACAAGCTGGCGTAAGTAATTAGCATATCCAACTGTACTTTCATCACATACAATAATTAACTTTGTTATATTTAGTTCGAACATAAAAAACTCCACATATTATGAATATTATTTTTCGATTATGATTCCTTTTTAGTAACTATCTTGATAGGTTTTTTTGAAAAAAATTTTTTTCACTAGAATAATCAAAATCGTTTTATACGCTTATTATACCATTTAGCCATTAATTCTGACAAGATGAAAAAAAGCCTTGTCTTTTATAATACAAAGCTTATTTTCTTATTTAACTCACCAAAACCAGCCTTCATTATCGTCAATGGCTTGAGCTTCTTTGCGTTTACGTGGGCCTGTTCCGTACATTTCTGCTTCGATTTCTTCCTTGGTTGGCATGATGGAAGCTAGGATGATATAGATAATCACGCCAAGTCCAAAGTTTGCGACTGTAAAAATAGCAAATAGAAAACGAACAAGGGTAACATCAAAGTTCCACTTGTCTGACAGACCTGCCAGAACTCCTGAAATCATGCGATTTCGTCTCATTTTATAAAATTTACTGTTCATGATATTTCCTCTCTCTACTAGTTTAGACTTAGTATATCACGGGTAGGCTCGGCTTTCATCAGTCCTCAGGCTGATTTATTAGTAGCAATTTACCTCGACAAAGTCCACAGCGATAGCGTTTGGTATTAATCCTTCGCTTGCGCTGATACCTTTGGTGGCAGGATTGACAACGATAAAGCTTGAGTGGTTTAGAGTGGCTATTTGTCAAGGAGGGCACAAAGCGTAATCCATCCACTGCTTTCAACAGTTCCTTAAAATCCCGATCCTTGTGTTGATAACCCTTCCCTTGAAGTAGAGGTGATAATGACAGAGTTCATGTCGGACAATTTTCCTAAAAACATCCAAACCCAGTTCCTGATAAACCTTGGGATTAAAATCCAGATGCCCATCTTTTGGGAAAAATCGCCCACCTGTCGAACGTAGACGAGAATTCCACTGGGCTTGATGGATAAAAGGCTTCCTGAAGTCTTCTAGCGAAACTTGCTTGACGTAATCAGTCAGTTTCATTTGGAGCTAGGAGCGACAGATTAACTTTTTCACGTTCAGTATCAATTTTCTTAACCCAAACGGTTACCAAATCTCCAACTGACACCACTTGACTAGGGTGTTTGATAAACTTGCGACTCATATGAGAAATATGAATGAGACCGTCCTCGTGAATCCCGATATCAACGAAGGCACCGAAGTCAACGACGTTACGCACCACACCTTCTAGCTTCTGACCAATCACTAAGTCTTTGATATCTAGGACATCTTGGCGAAGCACAGGTGCATCAAAGGAATCACGGAAATCTCGACCTGGTTTGAGAAGGTCTGCAATGATATCTTTAAGGGTTTCTGGACCAAGGTCTAGGTCTTGCGCCATGATCTTTGATTGAAAAGGGACTTGAGTTTGCCTTGGGCTTCTTCATTCAAGTCTGTAATGTCCAAACGTTTGAAAAGTTCCTTAACAGCAGCGTAATTTTTCTGGGTGAACTCCTGTATTATCAAGGATATTGCTACTTTCAGGGATACGAAGGAAACCAGCTGCCTGCTCAAAGGCCTTGGCCCCCAGACGAGGAACTTTCTTGATTTGGGCACGTGAAGTGATTTTTTTCCTTCTTCCTCACGGTATTTGACGATATTTTTCAGAAATGGTTTTATTGAGTCCAGCTACGTGTGAAAGAAGAGCAGGACTGGCTGTATTGATGTTGACACCGACTTGGTTTACCACTGTATCGACAACAAAGTCCAGACTCTCAGATAATTTCTTCTGACTGACATCATGTTGGTATTGACCGACACCAATTGACTTAGGATCGATTTTGACCAATTCCGCAAGAGGATCTTGCAAACGACGGGCGATAGAAATAGCAGAGCGTTTTTCAACGGTCAAGTCTGGAAACTCTTGACGAGCAAGTTCGCTGGCAGAATAGACCGAAGCACCACTTTCATTTACAATGACATAACTAACCTCAGGAAAATCTTTAAGAACTTCCGCCACAAAGGCTTCACTTTCCCGACTGGCCGTCCCATTTCCAATGGCAATAATTTCTACACTGTATTGACCAATCAAGTCTGCCAAATCTTTCTTAGCTTCTTCTATTTGACGAGCTGATGCTGGTTTGACAGGATAAATGACCTGAGTTGTCAGCATTTTTCCTGTTGTATCCACGACAGCTAGCTTAGCACCTGTACGAAAGGCAGGGTCAAATCCTAGAACCACGCGCCCTTTCAGTGGAGCAACCAAGAGGAGATTGCGTAGGTTGTCAGAAAAGAGTTGGATAGCTCCTTCTTCTGCTTTCTCAGTTAGTTCTGTCCGAATACGACGCTCGATAGCAGGCAAGACTTTTTTCTTAACAGATTGCTGAACTACCTCATCTATGTAGGCATTTTTTACCTTGAAACGAGTAGCAAAGAAGGCAAGAATACGGTCCGTCGCATGTTCAAAACCGACCTTCAAGACACCTAGCTTCTCCCCACGATTGAGGGCTAAGGTACGATAGCCTTGCATATTTCCAACTGTCTCTGAAAAATCATAGTAAATCTGAAAGACCTGCTTTTCATCGAGACTTTCATCCTTAATTTGAGAAGTAAGTTTAGAGTGTCTCAGCACCTCCTGATAAGTCATGGCGCGCAGTGTAACATCTTCCGATAAGGCTTCGACCAAGATATCAACTGCACCAGCCAAAGCTTCCTTCCCATTCGCAAATCCTTCACAGACAAACTTCTCAGCTTCTTTCTCTAAGTCAGTTACATTCTGCAAGATTAAGCGAGCAAGTGGGAAAAGCCCTGCTTCACGGGCAATGGTTGCCTTGGTCCGACGCTTTTCCTTGTAAGGAAGATAGAGTTCTTCAACGTCTGCTAATTTTTCGGCAACTAAGATAGCTTCTTCCAACTCCTTGGTCAACTTGCCTTGTTCTTGAATCTTAGCTAAAACAGCTTCCTTACGGTCGTTGAGATTTGTCAGACTTTTATCCAAGTCGATAATGGCCTTAATTGCCACCTCATCCAAACTACCAGTCATGTCCTTGCGATAACGCGCTATGAAGGGAATTGTCGCCCCCTCAGCTGTCAAACTTAGAACGGTATCAATTTGCTTTAACGTCACTCCCAAATCCTGAGAGATTTTTTCATATTTTTTATCCATAAACCTATTATACCACAAGCGGGAAGGCTTGCTCCAATCCTTTTCATACTCAATGAAAATCAAAAAGCAAACTAGGAAGCTAGCTACAGATTGCTCAAAACACCGTTTTTGAGGTAGTAGATAAGACTGACGAAGTCAGTTACATATATCTACGGCAAGGCGAAGTTGACATGGTTTGAAGAGATTTTCGAAGAGTATCAACTATCGAAAACAAATTAAAAAAACGCCATTTTCCTCAAAATAATAGTATAATAGAGGTAGAATTTAGAATCGAGGTACACCTATGGCTGTAAAATTTACAAAAACGAGACGACTTGGACAAAATGTTTGAAGAGTTTGCTAAACTCCCTGATTTGAAACAAGTCACTTTCCCTGATGACAAAGAGAAGAAAGCCAAAGCAGAAAAGAAAAACTAGATGACTGCTTTCCAACAACTCCCATCTAGTGTGCTTCAGACTGGAGCTATTTTCCTCTCCATTATCATTGAAGCTCTCCCCTTCGTACTGATAGGAAGTATTGTCTCAGGGCTGATTGAGGTTTATATCACACCTGATAAGGTTTATCATTTTCTCCCTCGAAATCGTTGGGGGAGAATCTTTTTTGGGACCTTTGTCGGGATGCTTTTCCCTTCTTGTGAATGTGGGATTGTCCCCATTATCAATCGTTTTCTGGAAAAAAAGGTTCCCAGTTACACGGCCGTTCCCTTTCTCGTAACAGCACCTGTCATCAATCCCATTGTTCTCTTTGCGACCTATTCTGCCTTTGGCAACTCCTTCCATGTCGCTCTGTTACGAGCTCTAGGTTCCATTCTTGTAGCTGTGATACTTGGGATTTTTCTAGGATTTTTCTGGCAAGAACCGATTCAAAAAGAAAATCGTTTGGCCTGTCATGAGCACGATTTTTCTCACTTGAGCCCTGCAAAAAAAGTTTTTCAGGTCTTTGTGCAAGCAATTGATGAATTTTTTGATACGGGACGTTATTTGGTATTCGGCTGTCTCTTTGCCTCTATGATACAGGTCTATGTTCCGACTCGGATTCTGACTTCTATCAGCGCAACCCCTCTTTTTGCCATCCTGCTCTTGATGCTTTTGGCCTTTCTTCTTTCGCTCTGTAGTGAAGCCGATGCTTTTATCGGGGCTTCTCTTCTCTCGAGTTTCGGCTTAGCACCAGTTTTGGCCTTTCTCGTCATTGGCCCAATGCTGGATATCAAAAATATTCTCATGATGAAAAATTACTTGAAAGCACGATTTATCAGTCACTTCATAACGATTGTGACACTCGTTGTCTTAGTATATTCTCTATTGATTGGAGTCATTCTATGATTCGATTTTTAGTTTTAGCTGGCTATTTTGAACTGACCATTTATCTCCATCTGTCGGGCAAATTAAACCAGTACATCAACATGCACTATTCCTATCTGGCCTATATTTCCATGGTACTTTCCTTTATTTTGGCAATTGTTCAACTGTATATCTGGATGAAGCCAGTCAAAACCCATAGTCATCTGAATAGCCGATTAGCTAAAGGAACTAGTATTGCTCTTCTTGCCATTCCAATTGTCGTCGGCTTAACTTTCCCAACTGTTAGCTTGGATTCTCAGACCGTTTCTGCCAAAGGCTATCATTTCCCCTTATCAGAAGGCACTGATCAAGCCATTCAGACAAGTGAAGGGACGACAAGCCAATATTTGAAACCAGATACCAGTTCTTATTTTTCAAAATCAGCCTATGAAAAGGAGATGCGAACGGCAGCAGATAAATACTTGTCCCAAGATAGTATTCAGATTACGAATGAAAACTATATGGAAGTCATGGAGGCTATTTATGACTATCCAGATGAATTTGAGGGCAAGACAGTCCAGTTCACAGGCTTTGTCTATAATGACCCCAGTCATGCTGATAGTCAATTTCTGTTCCGCTTCGGCATTATCCACTGTATCGCAGATTCCGGTGTCTATGGATTGCTGACCAAGGGAAATACCCGTCAGTATGAGAACAACACCTGGATAACAGCCAAAGGAAAACTGGTCAATCACTATCATAAAGAACTCAAACAAAACCTCCCAACCTTGGAAATCGATAGCTTTACTAAAGTCGATAAACCAGAGAATCCCTATGTGTATCGCGTGTTTTAAAAAGCAAACTAAATCCATTAAAAACAAAACGAACAAGTTCTCTTCTGAATGACAGAAAAAGAGCCTGTTCGTTTTTTGTTAAATAGTCTATAGTAAGATGTCATTTTTGATGTTTTATAACTTTCTTATGTTGTATAAAAATCTATTGACAAATCGCTATCAGACTCGTATTTTTTCCAAGCTAAGCTGAATCCATAATAATCTTCAAATTCAGGGTGCCAGTCATAATAAAGTGGGACACGACTATACTTTCTTGCTACAACTTCGTCTTCAAATTCTGGAGACTCCCCTGCAGTAATACCAAATTGAAGACCATTTTGTTCCCAAGTATTTCCCCAAACGTTTTCATCCGAGAGAACATCGATCCATCTCGAAGCATCAATATCAAAATCTGCACATAATTCTAGTTCATAGAATCTTCTGCAGTTAATCTCTGAAGGTTTTATATAAAGGGCGCTATCAACTTGGTATTTTTTATCTTTGACTTGAATCTGTGTGATTTTCATTGGAATCGGAACTCCATTTAATTCTAACCAGAAATATCCTAAAGGAGTTTTGATACTATAATATGTTTGCTGAGAGTTGGGGTTAGCGTTTTTAGAGCAAACATCAAGAATTCTTCCCAGCTTAATTAAATTTCTACAAACGATTTTCGAAGTAAATGGGTCGAAATATGAATACCTACGAATGACACATTTTAACTTTTCAACAGGAAAAGTGATATCCTTTGGTAGGGCATGATACTTCTGCACAACTAAAGCAGTTTTTTCAGTATTTTCCTTCCCTACTGGGACAATAACAGCGTGCCCAATATGGATATTTGGGTCATCGCAGATATAAGTATAGCCATTCCCTCCCTCCTGAAACTCAACCACAACAAGATTTAACTCTTGATCTGGATCAAAGAGAGGCTCGACCTTTTCTACTGCTTGGCGCTCATAAAAAGTAAAGCGATCTCCATCCCCGTCTTCGCCAAAAACCATAAAGCTTCCACACTCAGGGCACTTCCACATATAAAATGACGCCTCTGAAATGTCTTCATAAGAAATTTTATTATGGTCGTCAGCTTTATTCATGATTTCTTCAAACAACTCATCCGAATAAACTGAATAAGCATTTGTATCGGGTGAGCTATGGTTGTTCATTGCTTGCCCGCATTTACATGTCCATTTACCCATAAACAACCTCAGTCATGCCCTAATTCTTCAAGAAAAAATTGATTTAGAGCTTTCCAGTCTTTCTTTTCCTCACTAACACTTTGAACGTATGCATCCAACTCTTTGATGTTTTTGATGATGTAGTACTGAATCGGTATTATCGGATCAATTTCCATACTTTCAGGACCGTTTATCTTAATGTCAAGTAACCTTGATACATGCTCCTGCATTTGAGAAGGAAGTAATTCTTTGACCAAATCATCAAACAAAATCGGTGGAACAGAATGATATTTTTCAATCCAGCGACAAGCCAAAATAGGACGCAGCGCATAGAAATACTTTTTAGGTTTGACCTTGTCTCCTGAAAGATACTTATTCATTTGAGTTCTTGCAGTGTTCAAGTAATGGTACAGCATTTTTTTCTCAGAAAAATACTGGGTTGCAAGTGGACGTATGCGCTCGATAAAATCTGTTTGTTGATAAACAATTGGTGACTGTAACCATTCAAACAGTGTAGGATTAGACTTATAAAGTAGTTTTAAAGTCTTGTCTAAATCCCAGCCACTCACATCCCAAGTATCGTCAATTGGTAGTTCGATAACATCGCGCTGTTCATTCAAACGGAGATAAAAATCTTGCTTGTGTTTGTAGATAAATCGTACATCAAAGTCACTATCGGGAGACTCAAAGCCCCATACACGACTACCAGACTCAATAGCCCACAAAACTGTGACATCGAAATCACGCTCAATTTCTGCTAATTTTTCAGGTACCAGTACATTCATTTCTTCTTGCGTTTGCATAATAAAGCCTCGTCTATAATTTGAACATAAACAGTTACTAAAATAGGAAACTAGGAGGACTGAAAGTACTTTGTATCAAACTATCAAAACTACTACCAAAATAACTAATCCATCTAGTAGCTTTTTCAGACGTTTTCTATACCTGAGACCTTTAAATGACAGAATATCCATCATTCCAATTCCGAGCAATTTCTTCATCCTTCTGGAGTTGGTCTACCAGTTCTTCAACGGAGTCAAATTTGACCATTTCTCGGACACGATCTAGCCAGTAGACAATGACTGTCTCACCGTAAATGTCATCTGAAAAATCAAAAATATTGACTTCAAAACGTGGCTCTTCTCCATCGAAAGTAACATTTTTCCCGACACTCGCCATTCCACGATATCTTTTACGCTGCACTTCGATATCGACTACGTAGACACCATCTGCTGGCATATAAGTTCGATCTCTTAAAACTAAGTTTGCTGTTGGATAACCGATAGTCCGTCCACGAGCATTCCCATGAACGACCATGCCACGTGATGGTAGAGGAGTGCCAAGTAAATGACCAGCTTCTCTGACATCCCCATCAAGAATAGCTTGACGAATACGAGTAGAACTAATTTTCCCCTTTTCATCCTCAACAGGAGGAACAATGATGATTTCTCCATCAAAATAATCCTTCAAATCATCCGCAGTTTTCTTATCAGAACCAAACGTGTAATCAAATCCCGCTACAATAATCGCTGGTTTTAACGCCCTAACATAGGTATCAAAGAACTCTTGACCCGTTAAACTAGCAAATTTACTACTAAAGTCAAGTAAGAAAAGAGCCTCTACTCCATGCCATTTCATCTTATGTTCTCGTTCTTCATGGCTGACAATATGAAGCATTAATTCTGGCTTGTAAGGTTGCAAAGCAAGCTTAGGGGACTCTGTAAAGGTCATCACAACAACTGGAAGATAATCTTTCATCGAAGCCTTACTAGCTACTTCAAAAAGCTTCTGATGTCCCTTATGAATACCGTCAAAATAGCCTAATACAAGAACTGTTTTATCAGGTACTGCGATGTCTTTTTCATTTTTTATAGGTACTGTTGTAATCATGAAACTATTATATCATAGAGAAAGCCTTTTCGCTAAAAGGAAAGCCCAAATGTCGTTTTTTGCCCCTGAACTGACCTTAAAAAATCATTCAAGATGTTAGTTTTAAAAAATAGCATCCCCTAAGAGATGCTATCGTTTAGTGCTTAGTCTACCGTTTCTTCCAAATCTTTTAACTTCACCGAAACAATTTTTGAGACACCTGATTCTTGCATGGTCACTCCATAGATGGAATCAGCCGCTGCCATGGTTCCTTTACGGTGGGTTACGACGATAAACTGGCTGTCCTTGTCAAAGCGGTTGAGGTAATCCCCGAAACGTTTAACATTGGCTTCATCCAGTGCAGCCTCTACCTCATCCAAGATAACAAAAGGAATGGTCTTTACACGAATAATAGAGAAAAGCAAAGCAAGGGCTGATAAGGCTTTTTCCCCACCACTCATGAGGTTAAGTGACTGGATTTTCTTACCTGGAGGTTGAACAGAAATCTCCACACCAGCTGTTAAAAGGTCGCCCTCAGTCAATATCAAGTCTGCCTGACCTCCGCCAAACATCTGCTTGAAGGTCACTTTAAAGGACTCACGTATAGCCTCAAAGGTTGATTTAAAGCGGTCTTTGACCTCATCATTCATCTCTGTAATGGTCTCAAGCAGTAAGTTTTTCGCTGACAAAATATCATCTCGCTGGCTATTTAGGAAATCCAGACGGTTGTGAACTTCTTCGTACTGATCAATAGCTTCTATATTGACCGGACCCAGCGAGCGAATAGCCTTCTCTAAATCTTTAACCTCTTGCTCTGCCAGATTGAGATTTTCCAACTCATGAGACTTTTCTAAAGCTTCTGTATAGCTAATCTGATACTGGTCTGTTAATTGGCTTTGTAAATGGCGTAAGTGCTCGCTAACCTTTTCTTTCTTGGCTTCAGCACGTGTTTGCTTGCGAATCCACTCCTCGTTCTGCTGGCGAGCCTGATCCAAATGACTGGCAATATCATCCAGTTGACCTTCTATATCATCCAACTCAAACTGCTTGCGAATCAAACCTTGTTGAAGATTTGTTTTTTGAGTTTTGGCTTCTTCGGCCTGTTGACTGAGCAAATCCGTATCAACTTTCTCAAGATTGTCAACCTTTTCTTGAAGAAGGCGCTGGATTTCCTCTTGTTCGATATCTAAATTGTCCAATTCCTTGCCTAAACGTTCAATATCCGCAACTTCGTAACGTTTTTGCCCTTGCAGTTCTGTCTTAAGCAGGCGAGCTTGCGCTACCTCTTCCTGCAAGTTTTGATAGCGTTCTTGGATGGCGTTTTTATTAGACTTAATCTCTTCAATCTCAGCTTCCAGATTTTGCTTATCACTGGCAATGCTAGCAAGACGCTCTTGGTATTTTTCCTTGTCTGCTTGCCAATCTCCTTCAGAAAGACGATCTAATTCCTCTTCTTGAAGTTTCCAAAGAGTTTCTAACTCTTCAACTTGCTGACTGGTTTGCTGATAAGAGAGGGATAAGCCCTGCTCCTGAATACGAGCCTGCTCTCCTAGAGATTTGATTGCTTCTAATCTTTCTGTCAATCTAGTCATCTCATCTTGCAAGGTCTTCAAAGTCGCCTCTTCTGAACGCAAGCTTGCTTCTTCTTCAGCAATTTCTTTTTGCAATTGCTTCAGCTCTGGCTTGATAAAAATACTGTTATTCTGGCGATTGGCTCCACCTGCGTAAGAACCACCTGTGCGCAACTCTGTACCGTCCAAAGTCACCATACGAACCTGATAACGAACCTGGCGAGCTGCTGCACGCGCATGCTCTACAGTATCAAAAATAGCCGTCGTAGCTAGCAAGTTCTTGAAAATAGCTTCCAGTCTCTTATCAAATGCCACCAACTCATCAGCCATACCAAGGAAGCCTGAACTTGATGCGATAGTATCTTGGTTCTGACTTGAAATCGTACGAGCCTTGATAGTCGTCAACGGAAGGAAGGTTGCACGACCTGCTCTGTTTCGTTTGAGGAAATCAATCGCCTTGGTTGCTGCCTCTTCATCTTCTACGATGATATGCTGACTGCTGGCTCCAAGCGCAATCTCTAGCGCAGTTTGATAATGCACATCAAAGGTCAGATGCTCACTGACTGCTCCAATAATCCCACCAAGATGGTCTTTTTCTTGGAGGACACTCTTAACACCTGCATAAAAGTTACTATGATTTCTCAGGATATTTTCCAAACTTTTGGCTCTAGCCTGCTTGTTTTTGAGATTATCCAGACGGTCAAAGAGTTGATTTTGTTGAGCTTGATAGGAAGATTTCTGCTCCTCTTGGTCCTTGGCAATAGCTTGGTAGTCGGCCAATAATTTCTGAACATGCTCCTTGGCAGCTTCAAGCTCTTCCTTTTGCTGACCAGCCTTCTCTTTAGCTGTAGCCAACTGTTCTTTCAGCTTTTCTAGTTGATCTGCTTGTTTTTGAGAAAGCTGACGACTATTTTCCAACTCATTCTCAATACGAGTCAGTTGGTTTGAGACATCTGCTTCTTCTTGTAAAAGGGCTACAAAGCGTTCACGTAAGAGCTCAATCATCTGATCAGGATCGTCTGAAAAAGCCAGCAATTCAGCTTCTAAACGATTGAGTTTTTGATTATTTTGGACTAGATTTTCCTCTAAAAGTGCCAAAGAGCTTTCCTTATCAGATTTTTCTTTACTGAGTGAATTTCTCTTATCCTCCAAAGCAGCCAAACGAGCTTGTGCTTCCTGTTGATTCAAGGCTACTTGCTCAGATTCCAGTTTCGATAGGGCTAATTTTCTCTCTAAATCACTAATCAGACTGGTCAAATCCATCAAACTGCCTTGGTCTTTGGCCATTTCAGCCTGTAAATCTTGGCGTTGCTTTTTAAGAGTTTGATTTTCCTCTTCTAATTTTTCACGCTTTTGGTAATAGCTTGTCAAGAGTTCCTGAACCTGAGCTAACTCTTCTTCTGTCGACTCTAGTTCAGCTTTATTTTCCTTGATTTGGGCAACCAGCACGTCTAAATAAATAGCCTTTCGTTGACCTTCCAAGTCTAAAAACTTACGGGCATTCTCAGCTTGCTTCTCAAGAGGTTTGATTTGATTATCCAACTCGTAGATAATGTCCTCTAAGCGGTCTAGATTATCCTGAGTTTGCTGCAGTTTACTCTCAGTTTCTTTTCGACGAGTCTTGTATTTTAAAACTCCAGCAGCTTCTTCAAAAATGGCTCGGCGTTCCTCAGGCTTAGAATTAAAAATCTCCTCAACCTTCCCTTGGGAAATAATGGAGAAGGAATCTCGACCCAAACCTGTATCCAAGAAAAGGTCATGAATATCACGCAGACGGACTTTCTTTCCGTCAATCTTATATTCGCTATCTCCACTACGATAGATATGGCGTTCCACCCTAATCTCTTGGCCTGCATCCTTGATAAATCCGTCATTATTATCCAGAGTCACAACTACAGAAGCATAATTGAGCGGTTTGCGACTTTCTGTTCCAGCAAAGATAACATCCGGCATCTTGCCACCACGGAGACTCTTGACACTAGACTCCCCCAAGGCCCAACGCAGACTTTCTGTAATATTGGACTTTCCAGATCCATTGGGTCCAACAACTGCCGTCACACCTTGGTCAAAGACGACCTTGGTCTTATCAGCAAAAGACTTGAATCCCTGAATTTCGATTTCCTTTAAATACATGAATCCAGCCCTTTCTCAACGGCATTTTTGGCAGCTTCCTGCTCTGCTAATTTCTTAGAACGACCTTGTCCTTGACCAATACTCTTACCTTCAACGAGAACTTCTACATCAAAGACCTTATCGTGGGCAGGCCCTGTTTCAGAAATCACCTGATAACGAATAGCCACATCCCCATTGACCTGAAGCAACTCTTGGAGATGGGTTTTGTAGTCTGTAATCATCTCAAATTCGCCAGCTTCAACCTTAGGAATCATGACTTGATAGATAAATGCCTTAACCTTGGCCACATCCTTGTCCAAAAGGAGGGCACCAAGAAAAGCTTCAAAGGCATCACCAAGAATGGTGTCACGATTGCGTCCACCAGACTTTTCTTCCCCCTTACCCAGCTTGATAAACTGATCAAACTGGCAATCACGCGCAAAACCAGCCAAACTCTCCTCGCGGACAATCATGGCACGGAGTTTGGACAAATCACCCTCAGGTTTTTTAGGGTATTTTTTATACAGATATTCTGAAATCAATAACTGTAGAACAGCGTCTCCTAAAAATTCCAAGCGTTCATTGTGTGAAATTTTTAAGAGGCGGTGCTCATTGGCATAACTCGTATGAGTAAAGGCAGTCTCCAGTAAATTTTTGTCTGCAAATTCGATTGCAAAATGGTTCTTTAGTACAGTTTGTAATTCTTTCATACCAACCTCTTTCTAACTGATAACAGTCCTTTTATTATATCAAAAAAAGCCCCCTGAGTCACTTTAAAACGGGACTGAAGAGCATTTGGAAATTCTTTAAAAAGAGATTTTCAGTTTTAAGGACCAATTTAGGGCTGTGTAAAGAAAAAAGCCCTGTTAAAGGCTTTCTTAGGATGTTTACATCCACCCTGAGGGAATCGAACCCCCATCTCAAGAACCGGAATCTTACGTGATATCCATTACACTAAGGGTGGAAACTTGTTTTATTATAACAGAAATTTGCTCTAATAACAAGTTTTTTTCTAGACGGATAGCCCGTCTTAGTGGGAAGCATCCCCATTCCAGATGGAGTTTTTCACGATAACATAATCAACGTGTTTAAGGTCAGCAACCTGACGTCCACCTGCATAAGAAATAGCACTTTGAAGGTCTTGTTCCATCTCAGTTAAAGTGTCTTGCAGATGACCTTTGGCAGGAAGCAAGATACGTTTGCCTTCCACATTTTTGTAAGCACCTTTTTGATATTGTGAAGCTGAACCATAGTACTCTTTGAACTGTTCACCATCAACTTCAATCGTTTTCCCTGGACTTTCGATATGTCCTGCAAAGAGGGAACCAATCATGACCATGCTGGCACCGAAGCGAATAGACTTGGCAATATCACCATGAGTACGAATCCCACCATCAGCGATAATCGGTTTACGCGCAGCCTTAGCACACCAGCGGAGAGCAGCCAATTGCCAACCACCTGTACCAAAACCAGTCTTGACCTTGGTGATACAAACCTTACCAGGACCGATACCAACCTTAGTAGCATCCGCACCAGCATTTTCCAATTCACGCACAGCTTCTGGTGTTCCCACATTTCCAGCAATGACAAAGGTATCTGGCAATTCTTTCTTGATGTGTTGAATCATAGAAATCACGCTATCCGCATGACCATGGGCAATATCAATCGTGATGTACTCAGGAGCATCAGCCTTGAGCTGGCTAACAAAATCATACTCATAATCCTTAACACCGACAGAGATAGAAGCAATGAGTCCTTGCTCGTGCATGCGTTTAATAAAAGGAATGCGTCCTGCCTCATCAAAACGATGCATAATGTAGAAGTAGCCACCTTTAGCTAGTTGCTCTGCTACATTTTCATCCAAATCGTCTGCATATTTGCTGGCACAACAGGTAGTTTAAAGGTGTGATTTCCTAGAGTGACACTTGTATCTGCTTCTGCACGGCTTTTAATGACACATTTATTTGGAATCAATTGAATATCTTCGTAATCAAAAATTGGAAATTCATTTAACATATTGATGTCTCGTTTCTTTTGTAATGACCTACCTATGCTTGCGCATCTCTACGCCTTTTCCGACGTTTCCTTAATCAATTATAAAACAAAGTAAGGTTTTTGTCAAATTATTTTATGAATTAAAATATATCGTTCGGCTTTTATTGTGTAAATAACAAAAGAAAGGAGAGATTATTTTCTCCCCACTTCTTCTACATTCTAATAATACTCTCCCTGACGGTAGTCCCATGAGTTAAAGGTGTCTGACAGGTGCATCATAATCTTATCAATGTCAAGCCCTTTGCGGATTACAACTGGAGCTGGTGAAGTTGAACGTGCTCCTCCTTGTTCTGGGATGAGTTTACCGTATTTATCAACCATAGAGACCATCACACCTTGCTCGTAGCGAGTTTCAATCGTTTTGTCAGGCTGGATAGATGCCACATAGTCGTCTGCCTCGATAACAAGGTCAACTGCCCTTTCGATGCGTTCTCCGATACCTTCTACTTTACCACGGTTTCCTTTTCCAGATGGGTTTGCAGATGAGGCATAGACCATCTTGCCTTCTTCCCAAAGTTTGGCAGCCAATTGTTCACCAGCTTTCCCAAACTTGATAACGAAACAGCTAGTACCACGCACATCAGTCATCAGCTCTTCACGGCCATCCCCATAAGCTTTCAATTTCTCAAAGGCTTCTGGTTTCCAAGGAAGGATACAACCAAGAAGAATATCTTCGTCCCAATGTTTTTGGTAGAAGGCTTCAATTTCTGGGTTGAGTTGTGCTAAAGCGCGAAGCTCATCCATGCTACCACAGAGAACAACACCTGGTTTGTTACGGTTACGCTCTTTGGCTTCAAACTTGCGTTCAAGTCCTGCCTTATCGCTAGTCATGATGATATAACCGACTTTTGTAGGGCAAACAATGCACCCTCCCTCACCTTTTAAAATGTCATAGCCTTCTTGTGAAAGTGTTCCGTTCCATTGAATGTGTTTTGTCATAGTTCTATTTCCTTTTCTATTTTTCTTCTAATCCTGCCAGTAGGCTGGTCGTTGTTTTTCATAAGCAGCAATCAAATCTTCATACTGCAAGGTAATTCCGATATCATCCAAACCATTTAAGAGTTTGTGTTTCCATTCACTATCGATTTCAAAAGTGAATTCTCCAACTGGTGAGATGATTTTTTGTTGTTCCAAGTCCACAGTTACCTGGTCACTTGGTTGTAGCTGAGCTAGTTTCTCTCGAACCTCTCTGGGCTGTACAATAGGCAACATGCCATTATTGAGTTCATTATTGTAATGAATATCACCAAAAGACCCCGCAATCACGACTTTAAAACCATAGTCAGCTAGAGCCCAAGCTGCGTGTTCCCTCGAAGAACCTGCCCCAAAGTTATCCCCTGAGATGAGGATAGTTGCTTTACGGTATTCAGATCTGTTAAAGACAAAGTCTGGATCCTCAGTATACTTGTCATCCAGATAACGCCAAGCATACATGAGGTACTTACCAAAGCCTTTCTTATCGATTAACTTGAGAAACTGCTTGGGTAGGATTTGGTCAGTGTCAATGTTATCATTCATGAGAGGAACGGTCGTTCCCGTATAAACTGTAAATTTCTCCATATCCTCTCCTTACTGAGCTTCTGGCATTTGCCGAACATCTACGAAGCGCCCTGCAATAGCTGCCGCAGCTGCCATGGCTGGACTGCAGAGATGGGTCTTAGCGCCAAAGCCTTGTCTGTCTTCAAAATTTCGATTGCTGGTTGAGGCGCAGTGAACGCCATCTGGAACCTTGTCAGGATTCATCCCTAGGCACATAGAGCAACCTGGGTCTCTCCACTCAAAACCAGCATCTAGAAAGACCTTGTCCAAGCCCAACTTTTCAGCAGCTCGTTTCACAGGACGAGAGCCTGGAACTACGATAGCCGTTAAGTTGGAAGCAATTTTCTTCCCTTTAACAAATCGCGCAGCCAGTTGCAAATCGCTGAGACGAGCATTGGTACAAGAGCCGATAAAGATATAACCTAGTTCAATATCTGCTGGCTTTTGACCTGGTTCCAAATCCATATAATTGTAGGCTCGTTCATCATTCATATCCTTAATTTCTGGGAAACTACTGTCAAAGTCAACCCCCATAGCAGGGTTGGTTCCCCAGGTCACCATAGGAGCAAGGTCTGAGACATCCATCTGGATAACCTTATCGTAAACGACATTCTCATCACTGACAAGGGTCTTCCAATCTGCCACAGCCTCTTCAAAGTCCTCTGGAACACATTCCCGTCCCTTGAGATAATCATAGGTGGTTTGGTCCGGATTCATGATTCCCATCTTGGATCCAAACTCGATGGACATATTGCAGATGGTCATTCGCTCTTCCATGCTCAGTGCATCAATAGCTTGTCCACGATATTCAACCACGTAGCCAACACCACAAGCAACGCCGTACTTGGCAATCAAGGCTAAAATGAAATCCTTGGAATAAACTCCTTTTTTGAGGAACTCCAGTGAATTCAACCAACATTTTCTTAGGTTTAACCTGCCAGAGGGTCTGGGTAGCGAAGACATGCTCAACCTCACTAGTCCCAATCCCAAAGGCGATGGCTCCAAAAGCTCCATGGGTTGCCGTATGGCTGTCTCCACAGACAATGAATTTTCCTGGTTGAGTTCTTCCTGTTTCTGGACCTACCATGTGCACGATTCCCTGTTTTTCAGAACCATGGGCCGCATGTTCAATCCCAAACTCCTCAACATTTTCAGCAAGCTTATCAATTTGAGCCTTGGAAATGACATCTCGAATATCGTAGATATTGACCGTCGGGACATTGTGGTCAAAGGTTCCAAATGTCAAGTCTGGTCGTCTCAATCTGCGACCTGCATCTCGCAAACCTTGAAAGGCTTGAGGGCTGGTCACCTCGTGGATATAGTGCTGGTCCACATACATGAGTTGGGGCTGCCCCTCTTCTCCTGTGATGACATGACGGTCCCATAATTTATCAAAAATCGATTTTCCTGCCATCCATTACCTCCAAATAACATATAAGGCTACTAGTGTAGTCACCATCCCGAGAAACCAAACCGTTTTAAAGTACCATTTTCGAGTCTTGTGATGAAAAGTAATTCCTGCTAACCAGGCACCAAAACCACCACAAGCAAAGGCTAAAATGAGTAAGATTTTCTCTGGGATGCGCCAAGCTCTTCTCCTTGCCTTGGATTTGTCAATACCATAAATCAAGAAAACCATGACATTCCAAATCAAAAGGACTAGAGTAATTTTTTCGTCTAACTTCATAACCTTGCAATAATAGCTTCCGTCATTTCCTTTGTTGAAGCCTGTCCTCCTATATCTCTCGTTAATGTACCAGCTGCCAAACTTGCCTCAACAGCACGCTCGATACGTTCCGCATCCTCATAACTTCCAAAACTATCTCTCAACATCATGGACACTGATAAAATCATGGAAATAGGATTGGCAATTCCTTGACCAGCAATATCAGGTGCTGAACCGTGAATAGGTTCATAGAGACTTGGTCCATTTTCAGAATGACTGGCTGATGGCATAACCCCAAGTGTACCAGATAGGACGCTTGATTCATCAGATAAAATATCTCCAAAAAGATTCTCCGTCACGATGACATCAAACTTAGCAGGATTGGTAATCATGAGCATGGCAGCTGAGTCCACCAACTGGTGTTCCAAGGTCACATCTGGGAAATCCTGTGCGACCTTCTCAGCTACTTTCCGCCAGAGTTTTGAAGTCGCTAGAACATTTTGCTTATCGATACTAGTAACGATTTTTCTGCGATTTCTTGCAATTTCAAATGCCTTACGAATAATCCGCTCTACTTCTTCATAGCTATAGTCGTTGATATCACGCGCTTTTCTTTCTTCAAGAATATGATCCCCAAAGTAAATCCCGCCTGTCAACTCACGCACCACGACAAAGTCTACACCAGCAATTCGTTCCGGTTTGAGTGGTGACAAATGCTTGAGACTGTCAAAGATTTTTACAGGGCGAATATTAGAGTAAAGATTGAGTTCCTTACGGAGAGCCAGCAAGCCTTGTTCAGGCCGAACCGCTGCTCCATCATACTGAGGACTACCGATAGCCGCTAGGAGAATAGCATCTGCTTCACGACATACCTTGAAAGTTTCATCAGGTAAGGGATGCCCTGCAGCATCGATACCTGCACCTCCAAAAGGTCGTCTATCAATCTCATAGTCAAAACCTGTTTTTTCAGCTAGAGCCTCCAGAACTTCTAAACCGGCCTCCATGATTTCTGGACCGATTCCGTCCCCTGCTAGGGCCACTATTTTCTTTGTCATAGCCTTCTCCTTTACACACTAGGCATGTCACGATAGGAAACACTGCGTCCCATCTCACCAGCATTCTCTTTTTGAACAAAGGTATTAGCATTAATGTAGGCAATAGCAGAAGCTTTCAACACATCAAAGTCCAGACCTGCTGCGTTAAAGATGGTTTCTGTATCTCTGTTTTCAACAGTGACCAAGACCCGAGCTTGGGCATCAATTCCATCTGTCACAGCGTCAATAGTATAGGATACCAAGCGGACGGATTGGTTAAAGAACTTATCGATAGCGTTAAAGATTGCTTCAACGGAACCTTGCCCTGTCGCATTGAACTCAACTTTCTCACCATCCATATTGGCTAGGCTAACAAGCGCTTCGATATCATTATCTGCATGGGTTTGCAGTTGTAAATCATCAAAGTGGAAGCCTTCTGGATTTTCAACCATGGTTCCAGCTACCAGAGCACGAATATCTGCATCTGTGATTTCTTGTTTCTTATCGGCCAGTGCCTTGAACTTAGCGAAGAGTGGTTTGATGTCCTCTTCTGTAAAGTCTAGGGCTAATTCTCTTAGTTTCTCGACAAAGGCATGGCGACCAGACAATTTTCCAAGTGGGAGGCTATTACTCTTGACACCGACCAATTCAGGAGTGATGATCTCATAAGTAAGAGGATTTTTAAGGACTCCGTCTTGGTGAATACCAGATTCGTGAGAGAAGGCATTGCCACCGACCACGGCCTTGTTTTTAGGAACTGGAATACCTGAGAAGCGAGAAACCATTTCTGACGTATTGATGGTTTCATTTAAAACAATACTAGTTTCTGCTTGATAGTAATCTTGGCGAATATTGAGAGCCACTGCTATTTCTTCCAAAGCAGCATTTCCAGCTCGCTCACCAATACCGTTGATAGTTCCTTCGACACGTCTGCCCCATTCTTGACAGCAGCAAGGCTATTAGCTACTGCCATTCCGAGGTCATCATGACAGTGTGGTGAATAGATAATCTGACGATCTGTCTTGACATTCTCAATCAAGTGTTTGAAGATAGCTCCATATTCCTCTGGTGTGGTAAATCCTACCGTATCAGGAATATTGATATAAGACGCCCCTGCATCAACCGCTGTTTGAACAACTTGCAAGAGGAAATCCAACTCTGTTCTAGTCGCATCCTCAGGAGAGAATTCGACCACTTCAAACTTAGAACGGGCATAAGAAACATGCTCCTTAATAGCTTCCAAAATCTCTTCCTTGCTCTTATTGAGCTTATACTTACGATGAATCGGACTGGTAGCGATAAAGACGTGAACTTGTGGATACTTGGCGTCCTTGAGGGCCTCATAACAAGCATCGATATCAGACTTGACAGAACGGGCCAAACCAGTCACCGCTGTTTTCTTCAAGGCCTTAGCAATCTCCTGAACTGCTGTGAATGAATCAGGACTAGCCGCCGGAAAACCAGCTTCAATTGCTGAAATGCCCCATTTCTCCAGCTGTCTTGCAATGGCAATTTTTTCCTTGATTGAAAAATTAACACCTGGTGTCTGTTCTCCATCCCGAAGGCTGGTATCTAGAAATTCAACTGTTCTCATAAGATTTCCCCTTTTCCAAATGTGGTTTTAAAAAAACATCTCGCTCAGAAGTCCAAGCGAGATGTTGATTCACTCCCGCTTGGTAAGCCAAACAGGACTAATGCTTTTTGCACTAGCCCGAGTACCTCAACAACAAAGCAAATTGATTAAACTTAGCTGTTTTCATGTTTGACTTTCTCCTTCGTTTGATATCTTGTTTAGTATTTTAGCATAGGCAAAAGTACTTGTCAAGAAAAAATCCATTATTTTCTGAAAATTTCTTCAGTAGAGAATATTTTGCTAATTGAAAGTTCTTGAAAAATCTTGAAATGTATCATTTTTTAGAAGTTAAATTCCAACTTTTTTCTATCAATTCCAGTACCATTTCATCTGACAACGTATCATCAAAAGCCACACTAATCCAGTAGCGTTTGTTCATATGAAAAGCTGGATAAATGCCCTTTTGTGAAAGCAGGTCCACTACTTGATCATGTTTGAGGTTGACTGCTTCGACTAGACCTTCTCTACCCTTTTCCAGCTTATCCCAAGAGATTCTCATCAAAACAGCATACCATTTTTTATTGCCTTCGTGTCTTAACACTGCCGTATCAGGCGATTTCTCCCACAAATACTCCAACTGATTACCATACTGTTCCTGAACTTGAGTCATGATTCGCTTAGTCTGAGGGCAAATAAATCCTGTACCTCAAAACAAGCCTTCCGAATCTGGTAAAGAATCTCCAAACAAGCCTCACGGACACTTGCAACAAAACTTCCTTTAAAACTTTCCATATGGACTTGAGGATAGAGATCACCAGTCTCCTGGTCAAAGACTTGAAAACTCACATTATCAGCAGTGATGGATACAGTCATGACAAAGTCACCCAGCAAAATCTCGCAACTATAGGTCCAGACTCCCGCATTTTCTACAAAACCATAATCATGAGCCTTTTCTTGATTCAATTGATAGGATTTAAAAATTTCAAACATAAGTGAAAACTGCTACCCAAAGCTAGCAGTTCCTTTCTATTTTTTAAAAGACAACCTTGGTTCCGTGCAATTGTGTCACGCCCAGCTGGTCAATAAAGGTTTGACGGTTGTCAAGGTCAATTCCCCCACCTGGTAGAATTTCAATTTTATCTTTAGCGTGTTCCAAAATTCTGTGATAGTGAGCAAAACGTTTGTCTAGTGAATCGCCAGACACACCAGCGCGAGTTAGGATACGAGTGACACCGGCTTGGCTGAGCCAGTCAATAGCTTCCAGTTGATCCTCATCACTCAATTCATCAAAGGCCATGTGGAAGACAATTTCCATCCCTTTGGATGCAGCAATTAGCTTCTCCAGATTAGCTTTATCCAACTTCTTCTCAGCAGTTAAAGCCCCAAATACAACCCCTTGACTTCCAGCCTGAGCAGTCAAACGAATATCTTCTAGCATGATAGCAATTTCCATATCATTATAGACAAAGTCGCCACCACGTGGACGAATCATGGTCATAATAGTAGTATCGTAGTTAACTGCCAGTTCAACCGCTGCCTTGGTCACTCCATAGCTGGGTGTTGTTCCACCAACTGCTAGATTATCACAAAGTTCGATTCGACGAGCTCCAGCCTGCATCGCTTTTTCAAGCAAGGTCACATTTTCAGCACAAAATTCGTAAATCATTTGATTCTCCTTGAAGATTACTTTAAATTTATTATATCATATTGTTGTGAATATGCTTTCAATTTTATCAAGGCAAATAACTACTATTTTAACTATTCTTTGTCTGGAATGACCTTGAAGAGATAATAAGTGATAAAGATGGTCAAAGCACCCAGACCGATTTTGACTGGTAAAAGAGGTGCAAAATAAATGGAAATTCCCATCAAGATGTAGATAGAGACGATGATTTTTTTCTTTCGTTCACGCGCAATGGACTTAGTCTCACGAAAATCAGCAACATATGCTTGATAGAGCCTTGTATGATACAACCAATCTTCGAAGCGCTTGGAACTTCTGGAGAAACAAGCAATAGACAACAAAAGAAAAGGGGTTGTAGGCAACAAGGGCAAGACAACCCCAATAATAGCCAAGGCCAGTGATAAAAAACCAATTATCAGATAAATAAGACGCATAACTTCTCCTAGTTAATACTCTTCGAAAATCTCTTCAAACCGCGTCAACGTCGCCTTGACGTAGGTATGGTTCCTGACTTCGTCAGTCTCATCTGCAACCTCAAAGCAGTGCTTTGAGCAACCTGCGGTTAGTTTCCTAGTTTGCTCTTTGATTTTCATTGAGTATAAAATAATCTTCTTCTAGTTTCGCATACAATGATGAATTTTGTCAAGTTCTAACCAAAAGGAGCCTGAAATTCACTTTCAGGACTCTACTCTTATTTAATCTTTTCTTCCTCGTAGTCACCCTTGCTACAAACAACCTGCTTGCCACCACCACGGACTTTTTTCTCCATGAGGAAGTTGCCACATTTTGGACAGTCACGACCAACAGGCTTGTCCCAAGAGGTAAATTCACATTCTGGATAGCGATTGCAACCATAGAAAAGGCGGTTACGTTTGGTTTTACGCTCAATGATTTGTCCCTGATGACAACTTGGACACTCAACACCAATCTCTTTCACGATTGCTTGGGTATGACGGCAATCTGGGAAATTGCTACAAGCGTAGAACTTACCAAAACGACCAAGTTTAATGACCATTGGACTGCCACACACTTCACAGTCAAATCCAGCTGGTTCATCCTTAATCTGGATTTTTTCCATTTCTTCTTCAGCCTTGGCCACTTCTTTGGAGAATGGTTTGTAAAAGGCATCAATGACACGTTGCCACTGCTCTTTTCCGACTTCGACATCATCCAGCTTGCCTTCCATTTCAGCTGTAAAGGTCACGTTTACGATATCTGGGAAATATTCAACGATGAGCTTATTGACAATTTCTCCCAACTCTGTCGGTTCAAAACGTTTAGCTACAAGACGAACATAATAACGTTTCTGAATAGTTTCAATGGTCGGTGCGTAGGTTGACGGACGTCCAACCCCATTTTCCTCCAAGGTCTTGATCAGTGTCGCTTCAGAATAGCGAGCAGGCGGTTGAGTGAAATGTTGCTCTGGTTTGCTATTCACCTGTTTGACCACATCGCCAACAGCCATATCTGGTAACATCTTATTCTTGTCAGAATCATTATAAATGGCAAGATAACCATCAAACTTAACCTGACTACCATTAGCAGCAAATTGAATCCCATTTTGAGACAATTTAACGGCCATGGTATCAAAGACAGCAGCTGTCATCTGGCTCGCTACAAAACGATTCCAAATAAGAGTATAAAGCTTGAGCTGATCCTTGTCCAGATACTTAGCAATACTTTCAGGTGTATTAAAGACACTAGACGGACGAATAGCCTCGTGAGCATCCTGAGCTCCTGAAGCATTTTTGACCTTGCTGCCATGCTTAGAATACTTGCTACCAAAACGGTCCGTAATGAAACTTGCTGCTTCATTTTGCGCTACAGGACTAATACGGGTCGAATCGGTACGCATATAGGTAATCAAACCTTGAACACCAGAACCGATATTAATCCCTTCATAGAGCTGTTGGGCAACCATCATAGTCTTTCGAGTACGGAAGTTAATTTTATTGGCAGCGTCCATCTGCATCGATGAAGTGGTATAGGGTAAAGGAGCATTGCGTTTGCGCTCTTTCTTATCTACCTGATCCACTGAAAAGTCTTTATTAGTCAGACGAGACAAGACTTCCTTAACCTCATCATTGCTAGTCAGTTTCAGTTTTTTGCCATCTACCCCATAGAAGGAAGCCTGAAATTGCTTGGTTCCCTTTTTAAAGACAGCATCAATTGTCCAATATTCTTCTGGTTGGAAGGCATTAATTTCATTCTCACGGTCAATGATTAACTTAAGCGCAATAGACTGAACGCGACCTGCTGACAAGCCCTTCTTGACTTTCTTCCACAAAATAGGCGAAATCGAATAGCCTACCAAGCGGTCCAAGACACGACGAGCCTGTTGGGCATCGACCAAGTCCATATCAATCTTGCGTGGTTCTTTAAAAGCATTTTTGACCGCATCCTTGGTGATTTCATTGAAGACCACACGGTTGGCGTCATTTTCATCCAAGTTAAGAATATGGGCCAAATGCCAAGAAATTGCTTCTCCTTCACGGTCTGGGTCACTCGCCAGAAAGACTTTATTAGCTTTTTTAGCTTCTTTTTTCAAGTCATTGATAAGAGGACCTTTTCCTCGGATATTGATATATTGCGGTTCATAATTATTTTCAATATCGACGGACATACTGGATTTCTTCAAATCACGGATATGCCCGACACTAGCTAAAACCTTGTAGTTTCTGCCTAGATATTTTTCAATCGTTTTCGCCTTAGCAGGCGACTCCACGATTACTAGATTTTTTTTAACTGTTGATTTTTTCTTTTTTGTTGCCGTAGCCACAGTATCACACCTTTTCAAAGTAATAAACTTTATAAAGTGTAAACCATTTTGCCATAACTGTCAAGACTTAGCTCCAATATATAGAAGAAAAGTTTGTCTAGTAAGCGGACTTTCTTCTTATACTCAATGAAAATCAAAGAGCAAACTAGGAAGCTAGCCGCAGGTTGCTCAAAGCACTGCTTTGAGGTTGCAGATGAAACTGACGAAGTCAGTAACCATACCTACGGCAAGGTGAAGCTGACGTGGTTTGAAGAGATTTTCGAAGAGTATTAAAATTCAAATTCCGCAAGAACATCCTTCCCACTTGTGACCAATTTTGCCCCTTCTTGAATCAAATGATGGCAACCGTCTGATAGTCCATCTAAAATGCTACCAGGAATTGCAAAGACATCGCGTCCTTCTTCCATTGCTCGCTCACAGGTAATGAGACTCCCCGAGCGCATCTTAGCCTCTGCTACAATTACACCACGACAAAGTCCAGCAATGATACGATTACGGGCAGGAAAATGAAATTTCAGAGGTTGTTCACCAGGTCCATACTCACTAAGAACCAGATGATCATTGCCGATGTAGTCTTGCAAGCGTTTATTGGCTTTAGGATAAAACACATCCAGTCCTGTTCCAATCACTGCGATGGTTTTTCCACCATTCTGCAGAGCTGCCATATGAGCTGCTGTATCGATACCCTTGGCTAATCCACTGACGATAACCAGTTCATTTTCCAAGCCCTGAATAATTTTTTCAACTGACTTAGCTCCCTGTTTGCTACAAGCACGACTGCCCACGACCGCTACCTTAGGAAATTTCAAGAGATCCAGATTTCCCTTGTAAAATAAAAGTACAGGCGCATCATATATTTCACTCAAATCCCAAGGGTAACAGTCATCTAAAATAGAGAAAGATGGAAATTTTTGAAACTCTTTCTCCAAATGCGTATCGTCTATCTGAAAATAACGTTCCATAAAAACAGCTGGATTTCGACAACCTGATATATCTGCAATATCACCCAACAAAAGCTCCTGATCGACATTTTCACCATATTCTAGGACCTTCAAAACCTGTTGATTGGTCAAACCCTGATTTTTTTAACTTATAGATTTCATAGTTTGTGATTTTCATAAATATCTCCATTTCTTTTTCTATTCATCTATTTATTCGTAAAAAATCAAAAAAACATCCGACTATTTTAGCCAGATGTTGGAATCTTTAATTTTCGTTTTTAAGAATTTCTTCTAATTTATGGTAGTCTTGGACACTATCGATCTCATAGATGCTATTGCCTTCTAATTCTTCAACATAGACATCCAGTTCTTTGATATTATCCTTAACCATATTGTCCCAGTAGAGATCAACAAATTCACCACTTGCATAAGCCTTGTCGATAAAGCTGACAATCTTTTCTGCAGTTGGAGCGTCCCAGAAGGATACACCACTAAGGATACGACCAGCCTTGCTATCAACAGTAATGTCTTGAACCTTATAGTCATCTCCATAGACCAAGAACCATTCGTTGGTACAATCTTCACGATAGACACTAAAATAAGTCGAACGAGTCAAATCATTACGGAACATATTTTTAAAGAGATAATTATCGGCATCAATAACATAGCTATTGGCCAATTCTTCTTTTACAAGATAGAGAGAGTAAAAGTTATTGTAGTCAGCGTATTTATCATTGAAGACGAGGCGAACACCATATTTTTCTTTCAAATAATCGAATTGTTCTTTAAGGTAACCAACAATGATGATGATTTCATTGATTCCTTTTTCTTTTAAAAACTCAATTTGGTATTCAATCAAGGGTTTTTGATTAACCTGAACCAAGGCTTTAGGGGTATTTTCAGTCATAGGACGCAAGCGAGTTCCCAAGCCCGCTGCTAAGATAATGGCTTTCACACGAATCTCCTTTATTCTTTAATAATAATATAAACTCCAGCAATGACGACAAGTGACGTAATAATTGTCAGCATATCTAGCGGTGCGCCCAAGAAAACAACTGCAAACAAGACAGTCCAAACTACATAACTCACGTTCAAGCCTGTAGCCTTGGCTGGTTGCAAGCGATTGATAGCGATATAATAAGCCAAGTAGGAAATCATATCAAAGGCTGCAAAGACAATCATAAGACCTAACAATTGTCCATTGGCCACTTCTGCAAATGACTGATGAGAGAAGAGCACAATCACAAGATAGGACAAGAATGAAGTCACTTGACGGATTAAGAGGGCTTCGATTTCACTCAATTCACTTTCCATGGCAAAGGAGCTAAGGACACTTTCACTCCCCCATGCAATGGCACAAACCAAAGCACAGAGAATCCCAATGTAGAAGGAATTGACCTGTTCAACCTTATAGGTCTGAGCAATAATCCCTGCAATAATCAAGACAATACCAAATACAGTATTTTTTGAAATCTTGTGCTTCAAAAAAAAGAAAGCCAATAAAACTGAAATCGCAGGATAAATAGCCGATACTGATGAAGCTAAGGAACTTCCGATATACTTAACCGCATAAAGATTGGCCTGCATACCGATAGGGCCTGCTAGCAAGGCTCCGATGATAACACTAACATTGCGAATATTTAAGAAAATTGAGAGACGAACTTTTCCTTCTTTTACCAAGAGAAAAGCTAGTAAGATAAAGATACTCAAGAAATCGTGAGCAGCAGCTACCACAAAGGGCGACAAATCTGTAAAAATCGAAAAGATATAAGCACTAATCGTTAGACCTAAACCCCAGAAAATACCTGAGAGTAGACCAAAAGAAACTCCATTTTTATTTTTCATCTGAACCTCCATAATTAGCCAGACCTTTAACAGCTCTTTGGTAACGAGTCACACCATAGTCACCAAAATCTGCGCCTTGCTCTTCCTTATAGACTGTCCATAGACTCCAAATAGTATCTTGCAAAATTTTATAAATGGCAATCTTTTCACGAGAGATAGGTGTTTGCTCACTCTCATAGTGAGATAAGAAGGCTTCTTCCTCTTGACGAGTGAATTCAGACTCTAAAAAGAGGGCAGCCAAATCCCACATTGGATCGTTCATTGACGAATATTCCCAGTCAATCAGATAAAGTCGTCCTTGAGGTGATTCGATAAAGTTTTCAGGCACCAAATCGATATGACAAGATTTTCTGTCAACACCTAAGTCAGCCAGTCTTTTCTCTAAGGAGAAGACTTCTTCTCTAACTGCTTCATAGTTAGCATAAGGGATTTTTTCTTCAATCAAAGATTCGTATTTTTTGATTTCTTCAAAAGGAGCAAATTCTCCCCTTAATTCCTTACCAGAAGCATGAATGGTTTGTAAAATTGGAGCAATTTTATCAAATTTGGTCTTGATTGTAGTTGAATCAAGCGTAATCGCAGATTCGATATAGTCATTTACTTTGATACCAGCTTCAATATCAAAAAGATAATTTTTTACATCTAAGTCTAAATCCTTTAGTAGTTCAAGATTGTACTTTTCATCTTGACGATTGATCAGCTTTTCTGTTCCTTTACCAAAGAATTTAACAATGTATTGCTTATTTGTTGTTTTGGCCAAATAGTTTTGATTGGTCATTCCCCCAAGTTGTTCAACACTGAGGACTTCCTCTTCTTGACTAAGTAAGGAAGAAATTTTTTCTTTAATGATTTTCTCCACAATTAACCTCCAGTTCTTATACTTCCCACTTAAACACGGTTTTAAAGGCTGTGTTTAAATCGGTTGCAAAGACACGGTGAATATCTTTAATTTCTCTTACAGGTTCTTCTAGATAAAGGATATTTTTAAGACGATTGGCAAATTTCTTGACTTCCATCATTTGGATTGCATTTTCAAAATCAATGCGACCAGAACGAGAGGACCCAACTAAGAGCAAGCCCTTTTCTAAGGCATCACGAGTATTGAGATTGACTTTATATTCGCTAACTCCCATCATGAGAATCGTTCCCTGAGGACGAATGTAGCGAATCAAGTCATTAATAGCTGGTCCAGTACCATCACCACCACAACACTCAAAAGCATGGTCAAAGGCCAAATCTTCAGGAATATTATCAGTAATATAACATTCTTTGGCAAATGAGAAAAGTTCCAATTTTTCCCAATGACGACCAATAACCACAATCTCTGCATCTGGCAAAGTATAGTTGATAATATTAGCAACCACAAAAGCTAAACTTCCATCTCCGATAACGGCGATTCGGTCCCGCTTGCTATGAGCAAGGGTCAATAGACGACTCATAGCGTGCATACCGACACTGACAAACTCTGTAATCGCTGCAACCGTATCTTCGATAGCATCATAAGCCACCACACGATCTTAGGAAGAGAAACAAACTCTCTCATAAAGCCATCAAATCCACTAGACAAGAAATGGGTCCCTGTCATGTAGTTCTCATAGAATTCTTCATCACTCTGCATAGGAGGCTGATTAGGAATCATGACAACTTTTTGCCCAACCTCATAGGTTCCTGTCGGGTCAGAAATAACGGTTCCACATGACTCGTGAATCATTGCCATTGGAAGCTTTTTATTCAAAATCTTTGGATCACGTTTTCCTTGGTAGTAACGCTGATCCGCATGACAGACCGCCATATAATTAGGGCGGATGAGGATATGATTCTCTTGGTCAATAGCCTCTTCCTGATATTTGACATTGATAAACTTAGGCTTAGTTAGTTGATAAATTTGATTAATCATTTTACTAGTCTTTCTCAATCATACTTTTTGCAATCTTCAAATCTGTTACGGTTGTAATCTTCAGATTTGAGTATTCACCTTTGGCCAAGGCCACATCTTTTCCTTTGATCACAAAGATTTTACATGCATCTGTCAAGATTTCCTTCTCTTCATCAGAAAGAGATCCATAAAGGTCCATGAAGTCCTTGCAACGGAATGTTTGAGGTGTTTGTCCTTGATAAAGGTGAGCACGATTTGGAATATCTGTAATGAATTGACCATTGGTGCTTTCAACGATAGTATCAACCGCTTCTACCACTGTGTCTACTGCGTCATGATTTTGAGCAAGTTTGATATTGTCTTGAATCATGCGAAGCGTAATGAACGGACGAACAGAATCGTGTGTAACAACGATATCCTCTGGCGTAAGCGGACGATAAGCATCAATGGCTTCAATGATTTTTTCAATACTTGTATTGCGGTCAGCACCACCCTTTGTAATGATGATACGGTCCTTATGAAGAGGTAGATATTTATCTACAAGATCCTCTGCATGGGAAACCCAGTCTCCATGAACCCCAACTACAATTTTTTCAATGCTTGGTTCCAATACAAATTTTTCAATTGTATGAATCAAAATAGGTCGATCACCTAGCTCTAAAAATTGTTTTGGCAAGTTACTGATTCCCATACGTGTGCCAGTTCCACCAGCAAGAATTCCTGCATAAATCATCTTTTTTCTCCTTTGTCTTACTAAAAAAACTTATTCTCTCTATTATACCACAATCTAGTCCTATCATAAAAGAAATACTAGTCATCCCGTTCTAGAATAGGAGGATTAAGCAGTTCCATTATTCAAAGAAACTGGTCCATTTCTAGTAGTGACTAGGAATTCTGTAGTCATTACTAATAAATGGCTGTGAAATTTTAGAGTTCTTCAGAATAATATAGTTTTCTTAAAGAAAGCTTAAAATCAAACTTTGAAACTTCAAAGTGGTTGCTTTACTTACTGCCCTTCATTTCTTATTAGCTAACTTTATGATATAATGAAAAACGAGGTAAATTGAATGAAAAGTATAAAATTAAATGCTCTATCTTACATGGGAATTCGTGTCTTGAATATTATTTTTCCCATCTTAACTGGTACCTACGTCGCGCGTGTCTTGGACCGAACTGACTATGGTTACTTCAACTCAGTCGACACAATTTTGTCATTTTTCTTACCCTTTGCAACTTATGGGGTCTATAACTACGGTTTACGAGCCATCAGCAATGTCAAGGATAACAAAAAAGATCTGAATAGAACCTTCTCTAGTCTTTTTTATTTGTGCATAGCTTGTACGATTTTGACTACTGCTGTCTATATCCTTGCCTATCCTCTCTTCTTTACAGATAATCCAATCATCAAAAAGGTCTACCTTGTTATGGGGATTCAACTCATTGCCCAGATTTTTTCAATCGAGTGGGTCAATGAAGCTCTGGAAAATTACAGTTTTCTTTTTTACAAGACTGCCTTCATCCGTATCCTGATGCTGGTCTCTATTTTCCTGTTTGTCAAAAATGAACACGATATTGTTGTCTATACACTTGTGATGAGTTTATCGACACTGATTAACTATCTGATTAGTTATTTTTGGATTAAAAGAGACATTAAGCTTGTTAAGATTCACATAAGTGATTTTAAACCGCTCTTTCTCCCTTTGACAGCCATGTTGGTCTTTGCCAATGCCAATATGCTCTTCACTTTTTTGGATCGTCTCTTCCTCGTTAAAACAGGGATTGATGTCAACGTTAGTTACTATACCATGGCTCAACGAATTGTGACCGTTATAGCTGGTGTTGTAACAGGAGCTATCGGAGTGAGTGTGCCTCGTCTCAGTTACTATCTAGGAAAAGGCGATAAGGAAGCCTATGTCGCACTTGTTAACAGAGGCAGTCGAATCTTTAACTTCTTTATCATTCCACTGAGTTTTGGACTCATGGTTTTAGGACCAAATGCCATCCTACTTTACGGTAGTGAAAAATATATCGGAGGTGGTATCTTAACCTCTCTCTTCGCTTTTCGTACGATTATCCTGGCCTTAGATACCATTCTTGGTTCCCAAATTCTCTTTACAAATGGCTATGAAAAACGAATCACAGTCTATACAGTCTTTGCAGGATTACTCAATTTGGGCTTAAATAGTCTCCTCTTTTTCAACCACATCGTGGCTCCTGAATACTACTTACTGACAACTATGCTATCAGAGGCCTCTCTACTTGTTTTCTATATCATTTTCATCCATAGAAAACAACTCATCCACTTAGGACATATCTTTAGCTATACTGTTCGATACTCGCTCTTTTCACTTTCCTTTGTAGGAATTTATTTCCTGATTAATTTCTTGTATCCCGTGGATATGGTCATTAATTTGCCATTTTTGATTAATACTGGTTTGATTGTCTTGTTATCAGCCATCTCTTATATTGGTCTACTTGCCTTCACCAAAGATAGCATTTTCTATGAATTTTTAAACCATGTCCTAGCCTTAAAAAATAAATTCAAAAAGATCTTAGGAGTATAGAATGAAACAACTAACCATTGAAGATGCCAAACAAATTGAATTAGAAATTTTGGATTATATTGATACTCTCTGTAAAAAGCACAATATCAACTATATTATTAACTACGGTACTCTGATTGGGGCAGTTCGACATCAGGGCTTTATTCCTTGGGACGACGATATCGATCTGTCCATGCCTCGAGAAGACTACCAACGATTTATAAACATTTTTCAAAAGGAAAAAAACAAATATAAGCTCCTTTCCTTAGAAACTGATAAGAACTACTTTAACAACTTTATCAAAATAACCGACAGTACAACTAAAATTATTGATACTCGGAATACAAAAACCTATGAGTCAGGTGTTTTTATCGATATTTTCCCTATGGATTGCTTTGATGATCCTAAGGTCATTGATACTTGTTATAAACTGGAAAGCTTCAAACTTCTGTCTTTCAGTAAACATAAAAATATTGTCTATAAGGATAGCCTTTTAAAAGATTTGATACGAACAGCCTTTTGGTTGCTCCTTCGACCGGTTTCTCCTCGTTATTTTGCAAATAAAATCGAGAAAGAAATTCAAAAATATAATCGTGAGAATGGGCAGTATATGGCTTTTATCCCTTCTAAATTTAAGGAAAAGGAAGTCTTCCCAAGTGGTACCTTCGATAAAACAATTGATTTACCCTTTGAAAATTTAAGCCTTCCAGCACCTGAAAAATTTGATACTATTTTGACGCAATTTTATGGAGATTATATGACCCTACCACCAGAAGAAAAACGCTTCTACAGTCATGAATTTCACGCTTATAAATTGGAGGATTAGGATGCAGTATTTAGAAAAAGAAGAAATTAAAGAAATTCAACTAGCCCTGCTAGACTATATTGATGAGACTTGTAAGAAACATGATATTCCTTATTTTCTAAGTTATGGAACCATGCTTGGAGCTATCCGCCACAAAGGTATGATTCCCTGGGACGATGATATTGATATTTCTCTCTATCGTGAAGATTATGATCGCTTATTGAAAATTATTGTGGAAGAAGACCATCCACGTTATAAGGTTCTCTCCTACGACACTTCTTCTTGGTACTTCCATAATTTCGCATCGATTTTGGATACTTCTACTGTTATCGAAGACCATGTTAAGTACAAGCGTCACGACACCAGTCTCTTTATCGATGTCTTCCCAATTGATCGCTTTACAGACTTGAGCATTGTCGACAAGAGTTATAAGTATGTAGCCCTTCGTCAACTAGCTTATATCAAAAAATCACGCGCAGTTCACGGTGATAGCAAATTAAAAGATTTTCTAAGATTATGTAGCTGGCACGCCCTCCGATTTGTCAATCCTCGTTACTTTTACAAGAAAATTGATCAGCTAGTCAAAAATGCTGTAACCAACACTCCTCAATATGAGGGAGGAATTGGTATTGGTAAAGAAGGAATGAAAGAAGTCTTCCCAGTTGATACCTTTAAAGAACTCATCTTAACTGAGTTTGAAGGCCGTATGTTGCCCGTCCCTAAAAAATATGATCAATTTTTAACCCAGATGTATGGGGATTATATGACACCACCATCAAAAGAAATGCAGGAGTGGTATAGCCACAGTATTAAAGCTTATCGCAAAAGCTGATTAAGCAGTAGTTTACAAGAAAAAATATAACAAAAAAGAGAAGATCATTACACCTTCTCTTTTTTCTATTTAAATTGCTTCTGTGACAAAACTACGGCTTTCCAATACTTTGAGCATGGCGTTAGCTGTATCTAGGGCTGTGAAGAGGGGCACTCCGTGTTCAATGGCTGAACGACGGATTTGCTCTCCATCTTCGTCTGCAGTTCGTTTGGTTCCTACTGTGTTAATGATAGCTTGAATTCTTCCTTTACGAACAAAGCTTGGAATATCCTTATCGTCATCACCAATCTTACCAACAGGTTGGGCTTGCAATCCTTGACTGGCAAAGAAGGCTGCTGTCCCTTCTGTCGCGAGGATTCCATAGCCAATATTTTGGAAACGACGAGCCAAGTCCAAGGCTTCTTCTTTGGCATCATCAGCGATGGTAAATACAACGTTACCAAAAGTTGGCAAGTGTAAGTAAGAAGCTTCAAAGGCCTTATAGAGAGCTTTTTCCAAAGTCGTATCAGACCCCATAACTTCACCTGTTGACTTCATTTCAGGACCAAGCAAGCTGTCTACCTTAGCTAGTTTGGTAAAGGAGAAGACAGGTGCCTTGATATGCACTCTCGTGCTTTCAGGGTAAAGCCCATCTTGGTAGCCAAGTTCTTCAAGGTTTTGCCCAAGAATGAGCTTGGTCGCTACTTGAGCCATAGGAATATTGGTCACCTTAGAAAGGAATGGAACCGTACGGCTGGCACGTGGATTAACCTCAATAACATAGACTTTTTCATCCTTGATAACAAACTGGATGTTCATCATTCCAAGGCAGTTAAGACCGATTGCTAGACGTTTAGTATAGTCTGCTATAGTTTCCTGAACCTTTTGCGACAAGGTTTGTGGTGGGTAAACGGCCATTGAGTCACCTGAGTGGACACCGGCACGTTCGATGTGCTCCATGATACCAGGGATGAGAACATTTTCCCCGTCTGAAATGGCATCAACTTCACACTCTTGTCCAATGATATAAGAGTCTACAAGGACTGGATGGTCAGGACTAGCCTTAACCGCTGTACGCATGTAAGAACGAAGGTCTTCTTCATTTTCAACGATTTCCATGGCGCGTCCACCTAAAACATAAGATGGGCGAACTAAGACTGGGAAGCCAATCTTGCGAGCTGCAAGCACTGCTTCTTCTTCATTTGTAGCCGTTTGTCCTGGTGGCTGTGGAATATCCAAATCTTTAAGAGCTTGCTCGAAGAGGTCACGGTCTTCCGCACGGTCTAGGTCAGCGACCTGTGTACCAAGGATGGTCACACCTGCTTTTGCCAATGGCTCCGCAAGGTTGATGGCTGTTTGACCACCGAACTGAACGATAACGCCCTTGGTTGCTCCAAGTCGATGACATTCATGACATCTTCGAATGTTAATGGCTCAAAGTAAAGCTTATCTGACACAGAGAAGTCTGTTGAAACGGTCTCTGGGTTTGAGTTCATGATGATGGCTTCATAGCCAGCCGCTTGAATAGCCTTAACCGAGTGAACAGTTGCGTAGTCAAACTCAACACCTTGACCGATACGGATTGGACCAGAACCTAGGACTAGTACAGATTCCTTATCAGACTTGATAGACTCATTTTCCCAACCATAGGTTGAATAGAAATATGGTGTTTCAGAGTCAAACTCCGCCGCACAAGTATCCACCATCTTGTAGACTGGGACAATCTTGTTTTCCAAACGAAGTTGACGAACTTGGTCAGCTGTCGTTTCCCAGAGTTCAGCAATCTTACGGTCTGAAAATCCATTGAGTTTGGCAGTTTTCAAAACGTCTAAATCTTGTGAATGGGCACCCAACTCCTGCTCAATTTCAAAGATATGTAGGAGTTTATCGAGATAAAAAATATCGATTTTTGTAAGCTCTGCAATTTCTTCTGGTGTGTAGCCACGACGAATGGCTTCTGATACGTAGAAGAGACGGTCATCCTGGGCTTTGACTACTTTTTCAATCAAGGCATCATCAGAAACTGCTGCCAGTTCAGGCATTTCATTGTGATGCACCCCAATTTCAAGGGAGCGGCAAGCCTTAAGAAGAGATTCCTCGATGTTACGACCAATCGCCATGACTTCTCCAGTCGCCTTCATCTGGGTACCAAGACGGCGTTCACCCTTTTCAAACTTGTCAAATGGGAAACGAGGAATCTTAGCAACCACGTAGTCAAGGGAAGGCTCAAACATGGCATAGGTTGAACCTGTAACTGGGTTAATAACCTCATCCAAGGTCAAACCTACTGCAATCTTAGCAGCCAATTTTGCAATCGGATACCCTGTCGCCTTAGATGCCAGGGCTGAAGAACGCGATACACGAGGGTTTACTTCGATAACATAGTACTTAAAACTGTGTGGGTCAAGGGCCAGCTGAACATTACATCCACCTTCAATCTTAAGGGCACGAATAATGCTCAAGCTTGCGTCACGAAGCATTTGGTTTTCATAGTCTGACATGGTTTGGGCAGGGGCAAATACAATGGAATCCCCTGTGTGAATCCCTACTGGGTCAAAGTTTTCCATGTTACAAACAACCAAAGCATTGTCATCTGAGTCACGCATCACTTCGTACTCAATTTCCTTGAAACCTGCGATTGAACGCTCAATCAAACATTGAGTAACAGGTGACAATTTCAAACCATTTTCAGCGATTTCACGCAATTCTTCCTCATTAGCACACATACCACCACCAGTACCACCAAGGGTAAAGGCTGGACGAACGATGACTGGGTAGCCAATTGTCGCTGCAAAGGCAACTGCTTCTTCTACTGTATTAACAATTTCAGATTCTGGAATGGGTTGGTTGAGCTCTTCCATCAATTGTTTAAAGAGATCACGGTCCTCCGCTTGGTCAATAGCAGATAATTTAGTTCCCAGAAGTTCAACATCAAGCTCATCTAGGATACCATTTTTTTAGATAATTCCATAGCCATATTGAGACCTGTCTGACCACCAAGGGTTGGAAGCAAGGCATCTGGACGTTCCTTTACGAAGAATACGCGTCACAAACTCAAGTGTAATCGGTTCGATGTAAACCTTGTCCGCAATCTCCTTATCCGTCATGATGGTTGCAGGGTTTGAGTTCACCAAGACAACCTCATAGCCTTCCTCTTTCAAAGACAAGCAGGCTTGGGTCCCAGCGTAGTCAAACTCAGCAGCCTGACCAATAATAATCGGACCAGAACCAATCACCATAATTTTTTTGAATATCAGTACGTTTAGGCATAGTTTATGATACAAAGCCCGTAAAGAACACAGTGAAAATAGGAAACTCGGTGCAGACACCTTCAGCGTCAAGACGATGTTTATCTTTTTCACACAGTTCTTAGGGCGTGTTCACTTCCGCGAACAATGTATCTTCTCCTTTCTATTCGTCGCCTCACAGAGCGACATTAAATAAGATACAAAGGACGAATAGAAAGCGATTGAATTTTAGGAAACCAAGGAAGGATTGACAATCCCAGTTGGTTTCTCTAAATTCCGAGCTTTCCGTCCGTGTTCAGTTACATAAATTCTCCGACGAGCTTTTACTCGTTCTTAGTTTGATTGTTTAAAAGCTTCCATCATCTCGATAAACTCATCGAATAAGTAGCTAGCGTCGTGTGGACCAGGGGCTGCATCTGGGTGGAATTGTACAGAAAAACCTGGTTGATATCTGTGACGAACTCCTTCAACTGACTTGTCATTGATTTCTTCGTGGGTGATAATCAAGTGTTCTGGCAAATCCTCACGGCTGACTGCATAACCATGGTTTTGACTTGTAAAATCCACACGTCCTGTAGCAATTTCACGTACCGCATGGTTGAATCCACGGTGACCAAACTTCATCTTGTAAGTCTTAGCCCCGTTTGCCATAGCAAAGAGTTGATGCCCCATACAAATACCAAAGATTGGAATTTTTCCTTGCACACCACGAATCATATCTAGTGCCTGTGGAACATCTTCTGGGTTACCTGGACCATTTGACAACATAACTCCGTCAGGATTGAGATGGAGAATTTCTTCAGCCGTTGTCGAATAAGGAACAACTGTCACGTTACAGTTGCGTTTAGAAAGTTCACGTAGGATTGAGTGCTTGAGACCAAAGTCCACTAAGACAACACTCAAACCAACTCCTGGAGCTGGATAGGAAGTTTTAGTGGAAACCTGTTTGATATTGTCTGTCGGCAAGACTGTTGCTTGCAGCTGGTCCGTCACATGGTCCATGCTGTCCCCAACATGGGTCAAGGTTGCTCGCATGGTACCATGCTTACGGATAATCTTGGTAAGGGCACGCGTATCAATCCCTGAAATACCAGAAATTTTCTTTGCTTTCAAAAATTCATCCAAGGTCATTTGGTTGCGCCAGTTACTAGCTCTACGTGCTTCTTCGAAACAACGACTCCCTTACAAGTTGGAATAATGGATTCGTAATCATCACGGTTGATTCCATAATTTCCCACCAAAGGATAAGTAAAGGTCAAGATTTGTCCATTATAAGACTGGTCTGTAATGGATTCTTGGTAGCCGGTCATACCTGTATTAAAGACAATTTCACCTGTTACATCGATATCTGCTCCGAAGGCCTTGCCTTCAAAAACTGTGCCATCTTCTAATACTAGAAGTCTTTTTGTCATATTTTCACCTCTCGTGGACGCTCACTGGCGTCTTTTAACGTCTTGTGTTTTAGTTGGCGTTTCTACTCGCCAGTACGGATTCTAAGATTGCCATTCGAACAAAAACACCATTGGTCATTTGTTGGACAATCCGTGATTTTGGTGCTTCAACCAAGTGGTCTGCGATTTCTACATCACGGTTGACTGGAGCTGGGTGCATGAGGATTGCTGTTTCTTTCAAACGATCGTAACGTTCTTGAGTCAAGCCATGTTGGGCATGGTAGTCTTCTTTTGAAAAGACAGCTCCACTATCATGACGTTCATGTTGCACACGGAGAAACATCATGACATCCACCTGATCAATAATTTCATCAATAGTTACAAACTGTCCATAGTCTGCAAACTCTTGACTTCTCCATTCCTCAGGTCCAGCAAAAGTAAAGTTCAGCTCCCAAGCGTTTCAAAATCTGCATATTGGATTTGGCAACGCGTGAGTGGTCCAAGTCACCTGCAATCGCAACCTTGAGACCCTCAAAGTGACCAAATTCCTCATAAATAGTCATCAAATCAAGCAAGCTCTGGCTAGGGTGTTGTCCCGAACCATCTCCACCATTGATAATGGAAGTCGTAATCGTTGGACTTGCAATTAACTCTCTGTAGTAGTCAACCTCAGGGTGGCGAATCACACAGACATCCACTCCTAAAGCAGACAAAGTCAGGATGGTATCATAAAAGTGTCTCACCCTTATTAACCGAACTAGTTTTTCACATCAAAGTCAAGTCGTTTCCAATCCCAGTTTAATCTCTGCCACTTCAAAGGACTTATGCGTCCGTGTAGAATCCTCAAAGAAAAGATTGGAAACAATCGGATGGTCCTCGTAGGAAGCTGAGCTCCGTTTTTTAAACTCAATTCCTCGCTTGATCAATTTCATGACTTGATCGACAGTGAGGTCTTCCATGGACACTACATGGTTCAATGCTTGTTGATTTTTCTGACATGGCTACTCCTTTCAGCTTTCTAAGCTTCTTCAGTAATCAGAACTCTGTCTTGGCCATCAAGTTCTGCCATCTCTACGATGATTTCTTCAGAACGACTAGTTGGGATATTTTTTTCCAACGTAATCTGGACGGATTGGCAATTCTCTATGTCCACGATCGACTAGAACTGCTAAACTCACGCGCGCAGGACGACCATGACCGACAATATTATCAATAGCAGCACGGATGGTACGACCTGTATAGAGCACATCATCCACCAAGATAACTTCACGGTCTGTCACATCGACAGAAACCAAAGAAGTATCTTCTCCACTTTTAACATCATCACGGAAAGGTTTCGTATCCAATTCCACAACAGGAACTGAAAGATTTTCTAGCTGTTCCAAACGTTCTTGGATTCGGTGGGCGATAAAGACACCGCGAGTTTTAATACCAGCCAAGACGATTTTATTCAAATCTTTGTTGCGTTCGATAATCTCATAAGTAATACGCGTAATCGCTCGTTTGACGGTCAATTCGTCTACAACTTCTTTTGTCTTCATGACAAACCTCCAAAAAGAAAAGTCTCCTTAAACAAGGAGACTTGAAATGTATAGCTAAGTAAGCCCTACTGCAAACAGTATAGACTTCACCCTTCTACTTTATCACGCTCCTTGCCTGCCTCACGGGACAGGTTTAAAGGAATATTTAGTTATCAATTACTATAGCACAAAGCATGCTTAAAATCAAGCAAAAACTTTTGATGAGCCATCTTATAAATTGCTAAAATCATATAACTGTGGGTACTGGTCACACTCTGGATTTTTAGGATGGCAAATGGCTCTTCCAAAATAAATCATGGCCTGATGGGCAGCTAACCACTGCTCCGGTGGCAAGATATCCATAACCCGTTTTTCCACCTCAAGCGGTGTCGCTGATTTTTTGACGATATCATGGTGTTTGCAAATACGCTCCACATGAGTGTCTACTGCAAAGGCTGGAATTCCAAAGCCCACACTCATGACAACATTGGCTGTTTTGCGACCAACACCTGCTAAACTCTCTAATTCCTCACGTGTTTGAGGAACTTGGCCATCAAAATCGTCTAGTAACTGTTGGGCACATTTTTTAAGGAATTTAGCCTTATTTCGATACAGTCCCAGGCGAGAAATGTGTGAAGCAATCTCACTTTCTGTTGCAACAGACATGGCTTGTGGCGTTGGAAAGGCAGCAAAAGAGACCTGGTGTGGCCTTATTTACCGCTGCATCCGTCGTCTGCGCTGACAACATGACCGCAACCAAAAGTTCAAAATGATTGGTAAAAATCAAGACTGGGCTTGGCATCTGGAAAAGAGCAATGATTTCTTCTAGCACCTTTTCGTGCGCGTTTTTTTGACAAGACCATTATTCGTCTCCATCAAATAGTCCTTGTAAGCCAGCAAAAGGACTGTTTTCTTCTTTCTTAACTGCTTGTTGAGCTTGGTATTCTTCCTCTGTCATGATTTGCCAGTCATTTCCTGAAACAAAATCCTTGACCAGCTTCTTCTTCAGCCGTCAAGACCTTAATAGGAATATTTAGTAGGATATTGTCTGACACGCTCTCAGCAAGATCAAGTTCTCCATTTTCGATAGGCAAGACCAAATCATCGTCTAAAACTTCCTGATCTAGTTGGTTAGTTGCGCCTTCCATGAAAACTTCCGTTACTGGATAAGATTCAACTAACTCAACTGGCTCCATACTACGACTTGAAGCAAGGACAATGGTATAAGACAACTGATAGTCTAAGAAATACATACGGTCTTCGTACTGTACTTTTCCAACTGCAAGGATATCTTTTTACATCTAAAAATTTCTTGATTACGTGCACGTAGGTCGGCAGCTAGGTCTAACATTTGTTCAAAATGCAAGCCTTCAGACTGCTTACGAATTTCTTGAATATTTAATTTCATACTTCCTCCATAAAAGATTTACTCTCTTGATTATACCATGAAAAAGGCTACAAATCAGCACGCAAACTTTTATAATTAAAATTCGATTTTTTTAACATATTTACTATGACATTTTTTTGTTTTTTTAGTGCTATACTATAGACAATAATACATCAGAGCAAGGAGGATGCTCATATGGAAGACAAAGAACTCATTACTAATGCAACCCAACTCCTATCCGAGTTAAATAAAAGTTTCCAAAGCTGCAAACAGGGTACTGCAGATGATACTCGACTACAAGAGCTGCTAAACACTACTATAAAAGAGCTCAAAAAAGCGGAAAAGTTGAACAACAGTATTTTAATCGACCTTGAGAAATTTTACCAACGTACCAGTCTTCTGATAGGCCTTGGTAGCCTAAAACTAAACGATCAAGCACGTACCGCTTGGCGCAACTATGACAAGTTCCATTACGAGCATGTCAAACACGTACTAACTCTTTATGGACCTGTTTTCGGATTTTAGAGATTAGAATTGTCAGTTTTCTGTTGACAAAATATCCTGAAAGGTATAGTATAGAGATACTAATACTCGGAGGTAAGGGAGACATGAACAACTAAGTCTATCAAATAAAGAACCTTTATTTAGTAGATCTTGTTTTTGTCTCTTTTTGTGTACTCTTTTATGCTCTTTTTCTGGCATTTTATACTCAATGAAAATCAAAGAGCAAACTAGGAAGCTAGCCGCAGGTTGCTCAAAGCACTGCTTTGAGGTTGTAGATAAGACTGACGAAGTCAGTTACATATATCTACGGTAAGGCGACGCTGACGTGGTTTGAAGAGATTTTCGAAGAGTATTAATAGAGTTTTTTTGACATAAACTTTGGCTCTACTAGATAAAGTAGAGCTTTTTGTTATGCACTATCGACATTCTAGAAAGGGCAACAATATGATAAAAATCAATCATCTGACCATCACACAAAACAAAGATTTACGAGATCTTGTCTCAGACTTAAACATGACCATCCAAGACGGGGAAAAAGTAGCTATTATTGGAGAGGAAGGAAATGGCAAATCAACCTTACTTAAAACTTTAATGGGGGAAACTTTGTCTGATTTCACTATCAAGGGAGACATCCAGTCTGACTATCAGTCACTGGCCTATATTCCTCAAAAAAACTTCCCTGAGGAGCTGAAAAAGAAAAGTCTACACGACTACTTCTTTTTTTAGATTCTCTTGATTTAGACTACAGTATCCTCTATCGTTTGGCTGAGGAATTGCATTTTTGATGGCGATCGCTTCGCTAGCAACCAAAGAGATTGGCAGTCTATCAGGAGGCGAAGCTTTGAAAAATTCAGCTCATCCATGAGTTAGCCAAACCCTTTGAGATTCTATTTCTAGATGAACCTTCAAATGACCTAGACCTTGAGACGGTTGATTGGCTAAAAAGACAGATACAGAAGATGAGGGCAAACCGTTATTTTTCATTTCCCATGATGAAGACTTTTCTTTCTGAAACGGCAGACACTATTGTTCACTTGCGACTGGTCAAGCACCGTAAAGAAGCGGAAACACTAGTAGAGCATTTAGACTATGATCGCTATAGTGAGCAGAGAAAGGCTAATTTTGCCAAACAAAGCCAGCAAGCTGCTAATGACCAAAGAGCCTACGATAAAACCATGGAAAAACATCGACGAGTCAAGCAAAATGTAGAAACTGCGCTTCGAGCTACTAAAGACAGTACTGCCGGTCGCCTATTAGCTAAAAAGATGAAAACTGTCCTCTCTCAAGAAAAACGCTTTGAAAAGGAAGCTCAGGCCATGACCCAAAAGCCACTTGAAGAGGAAGAAATCAAACTTTTCTTTTCAGATATCCAACCATTACCGGCTTCTAAAGTCTTAATCCAACTGGAAAAAGAAAATTTGTCCATTGGCGACCGAGTTTTGTCTCAGGGACTGCAACTAACTGTCCATGGCCAAGAAAAAATCGGTATCATCGGCCCAAATGGTGTTGGAAAATCGACTCTGCTAGCCAAGTTGCAACAACTGCTTAGCGCAAAAAGAGAAATTTCGCTTGGTTTTATGCCACAAGATTACCACAAAAAACTGCAATTGGATTTATCACCAATAGCCTACCTCAGCAAAACTGGAGAAAAAGAGGAACTACAGAAAATCCAATCTCATCTAGCTAGTCTCAATTTCAGTTATCCAGAAATGCAGCATCAAATTCGCTCCTTATCTGGCGGGCAACAGGGTAAACTCCTGCTTTTTGGATTTAGTCTTGCGCAAACCAAACTTTCTCCTTCTGGATGAACCCACACGAAACTTTTCTCCCACTTCTCAACCCCAAATTAGAAAACTCTTTGCCACCTATCCAGGCGGTCTCATCACTGTTTCGCATGACCGTCGTTTCTTAAAAGAAGTTTGCTCGATCATCTATCGCTTAACAGAACACGGTTTTGGATGTAGTTAATTTAGACAATTTATAAATTTGCAACATAGCAGATAGGTGGGGCAAAAAAACACAATTTTAGGAGAAAAAGGAAGTAAATCTTCCCATAATAAAACGCATAATATCAAGTTTTTGCACACCTGATATTATGCGTTTTTTTCAGATTTTAAAGACTTTTTCCAGCATTCATTTTTACATATGTTTTAAACGTTCAATACGTTCTGAAATAGGTGGGTGGGTATAGAAGAGTTTTTTTGGAACCCTCCCCTTTCTTGGGATCATTGATATAAAGTGCACTGCTGGCATCATCAACAGGACGACTCATCGGTTTACTATTATCCAACTTACGTAGAGCATTAATCATCCCTTGAGGATTGCGCGTCAACTCGACACTAGAAGCATCAGCTAGAAATTCCCTCTGACGAGAAATAGCTAGTTGCACCAAGGTTGCAGCGAGAGGTGCCAGCACAATTGCAAGTAGGGAAACCACTAACATAATGATTTCTAAGACCATTTCCATCTCGGTCATCGTCACTTCGTCTGCGACCTGTTCCATCCCCACCACATCATACGACCTGCCATACTAGAAAGCATGGTGATAGCACTAGCAAGGGCGACGGCAATAGTCGAAATACGGATATCGTAATTACGAATATGACTGACTTCATGTCCCATAACAGCTTCTAGTTCTTCACGATTCATGATAGCTAGGAGACCTGACGTCGCAGCAACCGCCGCATTTTGAGGGTTAGAACCTGTCGCAAAGGCATTTAAGGCTGGATCATCAATGATGAAAACACGGGGCATAGGAATCTGAGCCACCATAGCCATATCTTCCACTACATGGTAGAGGTCTGGTGCCGTTTGCTCATCAACCTCACGCGCCCCGTTCATGGACATGACAATCTCTGTCGATTGAAAAATCATGGACAAGGCATAGATAAAGCCAATAATCAGTGCGATAATCAAACCACCAAGCCCAGATCGCATAAAGAGGTAACCAACCGCATAGCCAACAAGAGCTAAGAGTAGGAAAAATACCAGCAACAAAATCCACGTTTTTCGTTTATTGCTTGCAATTTGATCAAACAACATCTTAGTCACCTAAACCGCTAAAATCAACTTTAGGAACTACCTTTTCCTCTTCTGGTGTTTGAAGGAAATCTGCTGCTTTAAATCCAAACATTCCAGCGATAATATTGCTTGGGAAAGTTTCTAATTTTACATTGTAGTTGCTGACAACACTGTTGTAGAGTTGACGAGAGTAAGAAATTTTATTTTCTGTGTTTGTCAACTCCTCTTGCAATTTAACAAAGTTTGCACTAGCTTTCAAATCTGGATAGCTTTCTGCAACTGCAAAAATACCTGAAACCTGACGAGTGAGGGCATCACTAGCTTTCATAGCTTCTGCTGGTGAAGTCGCTGCTGCCACTTGGTTACGCAGTTCTGCTACCTTTTCAAGGGTAGAACCTTCATATTTGGCATAACCTTTTACAGTTTCAATCAAGTTTGGCAAGAGGTCATTTCGACGTTTCAACTGAACATCAATTTGGCTCCAAGCCTCCTTTGTTTGCATACGATTCTTAACCAAACCGTTATAGCTAACAATCACAAAAATAACAATAAGAGCTAAAACTCCAAGAATAATCCAAGTCATTATATAAGTCCTTTCTGCTTTTAGATTAGTACCAGTATATCAAATTTTTAATGATTGTGGTAAAATAAGATGATACTAAAGAAGGAAATAACTATGAAACCAGAAACATTTTACAACCTGCTTGCCGAGCAGAATCTTCCACTTTCGGACCAGCAAAAAAAACAATTTGAACGTTATTTTGAGCTCTTGGTCGAGTGGAATGAAAAGATTAATTTAACAGCCATTACAGACAAGGAAGAAGTTTATCTCAAACATTTTTACGATTCGATTGCACCCATTCTTCAAGGCTTGATTCCCAATGAAACTATCAAACTGCTTGATATCGGAGCTGGGGCAGGATTTCCTAGTCTACCAATGAAAATCCTCTATCCTCAGTTAGATGTGACCATCATTGATTCTCTCAATAAGCGCATCAACTTCCTCCAACTCTTGGCTCAAGAACTGGATTTAGACGATGTTCATTTCTACCATGGACGTGCCGAAGATTTTGCACAAGACAAGAACTTCCGTGCTCAATATGATTTTGTAACAGCTCGTGCGGTAGCCCGCATGCAGGTTTTATCTGAATTGACTATTCCCTACCTTAAAGTTGGCGGAAAACTATTGGCGCTCAAGGCTAGCAATGCGCCTGAGGAATTATTAGAAGCTAAGAATGCTCTCAACCTCCTTTTTAGTAAGGTCGAAGACAATCTCAGCTACGCCCTACCAAATGGAGATCCGCGCTACATCACAGTGGTAGAAAAGAAAAAGAAACGCCAAATAAATATCCACGTAAGGCTGGCATGCCCAATAAACGCCCGCTTTAATCTTTTTAGTAAAAAAAATATTTACAAAGTTTGTAATTTTTTTGCTATACTATCACAAGCAAAGGTTTTTAATGTCATCCCGTGAGGTGACGAAGACGCAGAAATACTTGAAAACTCTTTAAAGTCTAGATTTTAGAGAAGTCTTACTCTGAGGGCCTATTGCTGTAGAATAATGGGCTCTTTTTGATGCCCAAAAGTGAGGTTTATATGAAACAAGAATCAACTGTTGATTTGTTACTAGACGTTGACCAACGTCCTTCGGCTGGAAAAAGGAATTCTCCTTAGTTTCCAACACGTTTTTCGCCATGTTCGGTGCGACCATCTTGGTACCCTTGATTTTGGGAATGCCTGTATCTGTTGCCCTTTTTGCTTCAGGTGTGGGAACACTCATCTACATGATCGCAACTGGTTTTAGAGTTCCAGTTTATCTAGGATCATCATTCGCCTTTATCACAGCTATGTCCCTAGCTATGAAGGAACTAGGAGGGGATGTATCAGCTGCACAAACAGGGGTTATCCTTACAGGTTTTATCTATGTCCTTGTGGCTGCAAGTGTTCGTTTTGCGGGTACAAAATGGATTGATAAACTCTTGCCACCAATCATCATCGGACCTATGATCATCGTTATCGGTCTTGGACTTGCAGGTTCAGCTGTTACCAACTCTGGTCTTGTAGCTGATGGAAACTGGAAAAATGCTCTTGTAGCAGTTGTTACTTTCTTAATCGCTGCCTTTATCAACACAAAAGGAAAAGGCTTCCTACGAATCATTCCATTCCTCTTTGCCATTATCGGTGGTTACCTCTTCGCACTAACACTTGGCTTGGTTGACTTTACACCAGTCCTTAAAGCTAACTGGTTTGAAATTCCTGGTTTCTACTTGCCATTTAGTACTGGTGGTGCCTTTAAAGAATACAATCTTTACTTTGGTCCAGAAACTATCGCTATCTTGCCAATCGCTATCGTAACAATTTCTGAACATATCGGAGACCATACTGTTTTGGGTCAAATCTGTGGCCGTCAATTCTTGAAAGAACCAGGTCTTCACCGTACTCTTCTTGGTGACGGTATCGCAACTTCTGTTTCTGCCTTCCTTGGTGGACCAGCCAATACAACTTATGGAGAAAATACAGGGGTTATCGGTATGACTCGTATCGCTTCTGTCTCAGTTATCCGTAATGCTGCCCTTATCGCAATTGCCCTTAGCTTCCTTGGTAAATTCACTGCCTTGATTTCAACTATTCCAAACGCTGTACTTGGTGGTATGTCAATCCTTCTCTATGGAGTTATCGCCAGCAACGGTTTGAAAGTCTTGATTAAAGAACGTGTTGATTTCGCTCAAATGCGTAACCTAATCATCGCAAGTGCTATGTTGGTACTTGGACTTGGAGGAGCTATCCTTAAACTCGGTCCAGTTACCCTTTCAGGAACTGCCCTATCAGCCATGACAGGAATCATCTTGAACTTGATCTTACCATACGAAAATAAAGACTAATAGTCTAAATACACTTAATCCACTCAGTCGTCTGAATGGATTTTTTAAATGTTAAAATAAAAATTCTTTCCAAAAAGGAAAGCCCTGCGGCCTTCCTTTGTCTTACTTACGTTTCTTCTTCGCTTTCTTCATTTTATTCGCCATGCGTTTCATGGATTGTTTCATGGCAAATTCACCGATTTTACCTTTGAGTCCGCCACCAAACATCTGGCTCATATCTGGCATTCCTGCTCCTCCGAGAGCTGACAGGTCAGGCATTCCGCCTTGTCCCATCATTCCTTCAAGGGCAGACATATCCATTCCTCCCATATTTGGCATATTTTTAGGAAGGTTGTTTGGATTGATTCCCATTTGCTTCATCATCTTGTTCATATCTCCAGACATAACACCCTGCATGAGCTGTTTAGCCTGGTTAAAGTCTTTAATGAATTTATTGACTTCTACAAAAGTATTTCCAGAACCTGCGGCAATACGACGACGACGGCTTGGATTTAACAAATCTGGATTTTCACGCTCTTCAGGCGTCATAGAAGAAACAATGGCACGTTTGCGCGCAATCTGGCGCTCATCCACCTTCATGTTTTGAAGGGCTGGATTGTTGGCCATACCTGGAATCATCTTGAGCAAGTCTTCCATCGGCCCCATGTTTTGCACCTGATCCAACTGATCAATGAAATCATTGAAATCAAAGGTGTTTTCACGCATCTTCTCAGCCATTTCAAGGGCTTTTTGCTCATCGTATTCTTGAGAAGCTTTCTCAATCAGAGTGAGCATATCCCCCATGCCAAGGATACGGCTAGACATACGGTCTGGGTGGAAGGTTTCGATATCTGTAATCTTTTCACCTGTACCAGTGAACTTGATTGGTTTACCAGTAATGTGACGAACAGATAGAGCCGCTCCACCACGAGTATCCCCATCAATCTTAGTAAGGATCACCCCAGTGACTTCTAACTGAGCATTGAACTCACGCGCAACATTAGCCGCTTCTTGACCAATCATGGCATCAACGACAAGCAGGATTTCATTTGGTTGAGCCAGTGCTTTAACATCACGAAGTTCATTCATCAAAAGCTCATCAATCTGCAAACGCCCTGCCGTATCAATCAAAACATAGTCGTTGTGATTGGCTTGGGCTTGTTCCAAACCTTGACGTACAATCTCAACAGCTGGTACTTCTGTTCCAAGAGCGAAAACAGGCACATCAATCTGTTGTCCAAGGGTCTTCAACTGGTCAATGGCAGCTGGACGATAAATATCCGCCGCAATCATCAAAGGACGGGCATTTTCTTCCTTCTTGAGTTTGTTGGCCAATTTACCAGCAAAGGTTGTTTTACCAGCCCCCTGCAAACCGACCATCATGATAATCGTAGGAATCTTAGGTGACTTGATAATCTCTGCTGTATCAGAACCCAAAACAGCCGTCAATTCCTCATCAACGATTTTAATAATTTGTTGCGCAGGATTAAGGGTATCAATGACCTCATGCCCGACTGCACGCTCACGAACTTTCTTGATAAAGTCCTTTACAACAGGCAAGGCAACGTCGGCCTCAAGCAAGGCCAAGCGAATTTCTTTGGTTGCTTCTTGGACATCAGCCTCAGAGATTTTTCCTTTTTTACGTAGATTTTTAAAGACGTTCTGCAAACGTTCTGTTAAACTTTCAAATGCCATTTTTCTTCCTCTTATTCTCTATTATCAATGCTTGTTAAAATTTCTATCTGCTCCTGCAGAAAGTTATCCTTGGGATAGCGCTCCAAAATCTGGTCAAAAATTTGACTACGGACAATGTAGTCCGAGTACATGTGCAATTTCATCTCATAATCTTCCAGAATCTTTTCTGTCCGCTTGATATTGTCATAGACAGCCTGACGACTGACACCAGACTCCTCGGCTATCTCAGCAAGGCTGTAATCATCAGCGTAGTATAGCTCTATATAATTCATTTGCTTATCCGTCAACAGCGCTGCATAAAATTCAAAGAGCGCATTCATACGATTGGTTTTTTCGATTTCCATAACTTTTATTATACCAAAAAATAGCCTAATCTACCACACTAGGAAGCCGATCCAGAAAGATAGATAGCTAAATTTGAAAAAGACAAGAGACTAGCCCCAAGTAATTTCCAATTGATAGCTTGCAAAGGTTTGTCCCTCTTGATTTTGTAGTCGATAGTCTAAATAGATCGCTTGTCCATCCACTTGATAACGACTTGTTTGGATAATAAACTCCTGCATCCCCATAGGTGTGGGAATATAGGCTAAACTATCACTATCCTTTAAAAAGCGCATAATGGTCTTGGGAGTGGAAAAACGGGTCATCACCAGCTCTTGACCATGGAATTTAATGACTACTTTTTCCTTTTCCTCATTGTAGAAAAGCAAATAGCGATAATCTCCCTTCTCATTCACTTCAACATCATAGAGTTGGTCAATCACTTCCAACTGTTCATCAAACTGAATCCTATTTCGCATCCGAATCTTCACGTCAGGTCCTCTTTCTTGTCTCTTGTCCTACTATTTTACCAAAAAGAGCAGGATTTTGCTATAATGGTCATATGAACGAAAAAGTATTCCGTGACCCTGTTCACAACTACATCCATGTCAATAATCAAATCATCTATGACTTGATTAATACAAAAGAATTTCAACGTTTACGCCGAATCAAGCAACTGGGGACTTCCAGTTATACCTTCCACGGTGGAGAACATAGTCGCTTCTCTCACTGTCTAGGAGTCTATGAGATTGCCCGACGCATCACGGAGATTTTTGAAGAAAAATATCCTGAAGAATGGGACCCAGCCGAGTCTCTCTTGACCATGACCTCTGCGCTCCTTCATGACCTTGGGCATGGTGCCTACTCCCATACTTTTGAACATCTCTTTGATACCGACCATGAAGCCATCACCCAGGAGATTATTCAAAGCCCTGAGACGGAAATTCACCAAGTCCTGCTACAAGTAGCGCCAGATTCCAGAAAAGGTAGCCAGTGTCATTGACCACACCTATCCTAATAAGCAGGTCGTGCAACTCATTTCCAGTCAGATCGATGCGGATCGCATGGACTATCTCTTGCGTGACTCCTATTTTACAGGAGCATCTTATGGGGAATTTGACCTGACTCGCATCCTCCGAGTCATTCGTCCTATCGAAAATGGGATTGCCTTTCAGCGCAATGGCATGCATGCTATCGAAGACTATGTCCTCAGTCGTTACCAGATGTATATGCAGGTTTATTTCCACCCCGCAACACGCGCCATGGAAGTTCTCCTACAGAATCTCCTCAAGCGAGCCAAGGAACTCTACCCTGAGGACAAGGATTTCTTTGCACGAACTTCTCCACACCTCCTACCTTTCTTTGAAAAAAAAATGTGATCTTGTCTGACTATCTGGCTCTGGATGATGGTGTGATGAATACCTACTTCCAGCTTTGGATGACCAGTCCTGACAAGATATTAGCTGACCTATCCCAGCGATTTGTTAACCGCAAGGTCTTTAAATCCATCACCTTTTCACAAGAGGATCAAGACCAACTCGCCAGCATGAGAAAATTGGTTGAGGACATCGGCTTTGATCCCGACTACTACACTGCCATTCATAAGAACTTTGACCTTCCTTATGATATCTATCGACCCGAATCTGAAAACCCACGGACACAGATTGAAATTTTACAAAAAAATGGAGAACTAGCTGAACTCTCTAGCCTGTCTCCTATCGTCCAATCCCTTGCTGGCAGTCGCCACGGAGATAATCGCTTTTATTTTCCTAAAGAAATGTTGGACCAAAACAGCATCTTCGCAAGCATTACCCAGCAATTTTTACACTTGATTGAGAACGATCATTTTACCCCAAATAAAAACTAGAAGAGGAATTTTATGAGTATTAAACTAATCGCCGTCGATATTGACGGAACCCTAGTCAACAGCCAAAAGGAAATCACTCCTGAAGTCTTTTCTGCCATCCAAGATGCCAAAAAAGCTGGTGTCAAAGTCGTGATTGCAACTGGTCGCCCTATCGCAGGTGTTGCCAAACTTCTAGACGACTTACAGTTGAGAGACGAGGGTGACTATGTAGTGACCTTCAACGGTGCCCTTGTCCAAGAAACTGCTACAGGTCGTGAGATTATCAGCGAATCTTAACCTATGAGGATTATCTGGATATGGAATTTCCTCAGTCGCAAGCTCGGTGTCCACATGCACGCCATTACCAAGGATGGTATCTACACCGCTAAATCGCAATATCGGAAAATACACGGTTCACGAATCAACCCTCGTCAGCATGCCCATCTTCTACCGCACACCTGAAGAAATGGCTAACAAGGAAATCGTCAAATGTATGTTCATCGATGAACCAGAAATTCTCGATGCTGCCATTGAAAAAATACCAGCGGAATTTTACGAACGCTACTCCATCAACAAATCTGCTCCTTTCTACCTCGAACTCCTTAAAAAGAATGTTGACAAGGGCTCAGCTATTACCCACCTAGCTGAAAAACTCGGATTGACCAAAGATGAAACAATGGCTATCGGTGACGAAGAAAATGACCGCGCCATACTGGAAGTCGTTAGTAACCCTGTTGTCATGGAAAATGGAAAATCCAGAAATCATCGCCAAATACATCACTAAAACAAATGACTGAATCTGGCGTTGCCCTATGCCATCCGTACATGGGTACTTTAAAATAATTTAAATATAGAAAAAGCACTCCAGAAGTTAGAGATACTGTACTGACCCCAAAAGTTAGACAGAAAAAATCTTACTTTTGGGGTGCAGTTTGAAATTCAGTATTTTTGGTCTCTAGTTCTATCCTAAATACTATTAAATTTGAAAAAGGTAGTACATTATGTAAAAACCTTTTTCATTTTATTTTACTACGAATTAATATTATTTTTCTAATGATAATTAATCCCACTAATCTTCCTTTGTAAATATTGTGTTCTTTTCTTAGTTAGCTCATAACTCTTTATAAGAATCAAACATAAACTACTATAATCCCAAAAATAACTAGACTTAATCTCGGGTTTAAAAGCCAATTAAAATAAGCGGCCAATATCCTCCAAAAGGTGCAAAAATTGTAGCTATTACAAAGAACTAGAGTATCTTTCCAATATTATACACAGTACTCTTGTTGCTGTATTGTTGTAATCGAAACAGAAGCTATTGTAATTAATCCACTCAAAATTGAATAACAGATTCCAAAAATAACCAATTTTCTACTATTCACTCTGCCATAATGACAAGTGAGGATGGTTGCCATTGATATATTCATCAAGATAAAAGGCATCCTTCTTATTCAAAAAGTAGAAAGAAAGGTTACTGCTATCAAACTACCAAATCCAGCAATTGAGTAAACAATCCCAACAAGACTATTTGATAATTTCAATTACGTCCATTTTTCTCTCATTAATTGGACACTAGCCCTTTGTTTCTATTTTTGAATTTAAAACGAGAACTCTCCGCACTATGTTATCATAAAAATTATTATAATCTTCTTTTGAAAAATCTCCTAGAATCTCTGTTCAAGATAAAAATCCAGACCATCAATCTTATCTAGATTAATCGTTTTATTTTCAATGCATCATGATAAGTCTTTTCCATGTTTACTTATTGTGAAAAATATTTGAAAAACCATCTTGCAAGATATTCCTTACAAACTCTAATTTTTCAGATTCTAACTCTTCTTTACTTTCACTCCAGTCATTCTTTGCTTTTATCGTATGTTCTTGTGAAACATACGCCCTTATCATCAGCTTCTTGACGAATTCTGTAAATAAAGCTACCCACCTCATCATTTTCAAATTTCTCCTTTGTTTTAAAATACTCATCAACTTGCTTATTTTCACTCTTAAATTTATAAGATTTTTCTAAATATGAAATAGCATTATTATAATCTTTCTCATCGTTGAGTTCAAATCTAACTTCTAATTCATTCATTAATTTTACTCTCAACTCTTCAAAGGCTGAAGTCTCCTTTTACATTCACTCAGTCTATAGTAAGTTTCTGTAGATGTTTTATGGACAAAAAGCCTAATATTTTCTTGCACCATTTTAGCACTTCAATATAATACTGTCAATATTTTTGATAATATATTTATTTTTATTAAATATATATTTGTATTGTTTTTGGATTGAAAAACGATGCTTAATTGAACATCGTCTTACTATTCTGTTATATCTGCAATGTAATGCTCGATTTTTAAGAGCCATTGACATATTTCAAGCTTATATATAGGAAAATAAGCCGTTTTCAAAGTACTTTTACTGCAACTTTAGAAGAAAAATTTTACTGACATTTCCCATCAATACATATAAATCGGCCAAAAGATATGTTGTTCTATACGTCTTACATTGCTTTTATCATATCTGTGATTTTAGTAATAGCCTCTTCATGTATTATTATGCAACCACAGATAGCGACAAACATTATAATTAAAATTTAATAGAAAGCGTTTTAATTCTTCGATTGTTTTTAAATTGGAGTTGATTTACTTGATACTCTAACTTTTCTCAAATTTCATTTAAAAACTCTCTAAATCTTTAATATCATAATAAAAATTGAATAGAGTATTTGAAAACTTGAAGGTAGGTCAAGTACATTTTAACTGAGACAGTACCCTTCTCCAATCTTGCCACAGCCTCCCTCTTTTGCCCATAGAAAATATCTCATAAGAGATTTTATCCACTCCATATAAAACTTGTATCTACTAGAGACAAGCTGGGATGTACTGCACTCTTCAGTTCATATATATATTTCTAAAGACTCATAATTTCGATTTGTGATAAAGTCGTCTGAGCCACTCCTCTAAACTCTCTGATAGCTCATCAATCTGCTCATTATAATCTATATTACCCTTTAACTTTCTTAGGACAGAGCATATAAAAAGTCTGCTCCTTGGAGCAAATTCTCCATTCTCCAATCGACTAATCTGTCCCTCGTTTGCATATCCTCAGCCACTCTCGCTGAGACATTTTTAATTTTTCGTCTAGTAATCTTGTTGCTAATAGTGTACCCATTGCCAGTATTTTCCTTTCTATTCGCTGATTTCAATTTCATTCTGTAACATGATTAAATTTTAAATACAAAGTAATAAAACCTAAAAATACAAATTATATATAAACTAATGACTAGATAGGCTATTTTTGAAACCCATCCTTCTTCTTCTTTGAAATTTTCTTACTCAAGCGATTGATAAACTACTAACGTTAAATGTACTCAGATGTTAGACTATCACGTTTTAGATTTTGCTATTGAGTAGATTTAACAGTACCAGAAATAGTCTTTTTACAACATATCAAATTAGTGAATACTAACGATTTTCTCCCCATTTTTACACTCCTTTAGTCTCAGGTAACAACTCGATCATCTTGTCAAATACACCTTAGCCCCAAAAATCCAGTCACCAAATCTTTTCGAAAGCTGTTTAAAGCTAGTATTTCTGCTTTCTAAGTCTCACAGAGCTGAACCTCAACCCCATTTGTGTGCATTCTGATACGCAAAATAAGGCATCTCAACAGCAGGAAGTCCTTATTTTTAACTATTAGATGTCACAAAGTTACTTTGTCAGATCTCACTTTATCTGGTCACTCATCGATCAAAATATGTTCTTTGTCTTCGTACTGGTCAAAAAGACAAAAATACTAAACGGTCTTTAAAAATGAACTTGTGATAAATTGGTCTCTTAAATAAATATTTTGAATTCTCTTTGTCTTTCATTACATTTCTATGCCCCTGTTGAATCGAACCAGCAACTACAGAGGGAGTTGTTGCATCCATTTGAACTATGAGTTAGGATAAAACCTACAACAAGCAGAGCTTTTTAGTCGAATTAACGACGGATTTCTTTGATGACGAGCTGCTTGACCTTGAAGAGCACGCAAGTAGTACAATTCTCGCACGACGTACTGTACCGCAACGAACAACTTCGATTTTCAACACGTGGAGTGTGGAATTGGGAAGATACGCTCACCACCTACACCGTGTTAGAGACTTTTACGGAACTGTGTAGTTTTCTGAGATGCCAGCACCTTTTACGTGCGATAACAACACCTCTTCAAAAATCTGACACGTTCACGGTGCTTCGGACAACTGCGTCGTACACGAACAGTGTCACTAGGACGAAATGATGGGATATCTGTACGAAGTTGACCTTCAGTCAAGCTTGGATTACCGGATTCTATTTTATTCTCCTATTCTGGTTTGCTTCAATCTTGAGGAAACTTCTCAGTGGATAAATCTGTGGCTTTTTGTGCGTCCATTACACACAAAGACACAGTTTACCAAATGTTCCATAAAAAGTAAAGAAATTTTATAGCAGAATTCCTAAAAATCGCAACCAAAACCACCTCAGGTAGGCTCGACAGGTCAGGCACCAGCACCTTCTTATCACTTAACAGTCTTTGAAGTTCGTCATCTGCTGCAGAAGGTTGTTAAACCTCCGCAAAAGCCAGTTGCTAGAATAGCATAGACTTCCTTAGACTCCACATGTGTGTGGTGGAGCAAGCTAGCAATCAAAAACAACCCAAAAGATTGGCTATGAGCGTTCCGAGGCAATTTAGATGCTTTGATTATAGCGGGAAAAAGAAATACCGTACGAGCGCTCCTAAGCTGCCACAAGCAATTGCAAGATAGACGATCACCACTCCTCCCTGTGCTAGTAAGCTGTTAGCAGACCTCCACCGATGCCTGCAAAATCAAATACAGGACTAAATCCAAGATAACGCCCTGTATCATGCTGCGCTCTACAGCATCAAGCATGAGACTAGAAAAGGTACAGTTAAACCGCCACAAAGCCCGTCCCCAGTAGCAAATAACGCTCTTTACTGGGTTCCCTATAGACCAAATAACAGTCCCTAACAAGACAGCACCACAGGCAGAAAAATGCCCAGGACAGTTAACGAAGGAAGGGTGCCCAAGGGAAAATCAGCTGGCTTGGTCGTAAACCAAGTGGAAACTAGATAGCGGACTAGTCCACCCACCATGCAGCAGCTAGGTAAAACTTTCAGTGGATGAAAATTGTTCTTTTTCATTTGATATTTGTCATCCCGATAATCACGCGAACGTTTGAGTATGTCCGAGCTCGCGACATTAGTCTCCTGATAGCGCTTGTCCTCTACACGACTTCTAACCTTTTCGTAAAATAACTCTCTCTCTCTTGCATCTCAAAATTGGTCTACCTGGTGCTTCTTTATAGGTAACTCACACCTCAACCAAATGCACTCGTTCTTCTAAGAGCTTTGACGATCTCGACCGTCGATTCGACTTCAATCTCTCGCCGAATACCATCTCAAATCCACAGTGTCTCCCTCCCTTTATCGTTGGAATTATTGTATCAAAAGCCACCAAATAGGCTAGTAAAATCCCAAGTCATCGTAAGAAAAATGCACTGATTGATTGTATCATGCGTACGGTTTATGCTTACATCCTACTTTAGCAGCCAAATTTCTCTGCGAATTGTTCCGTAAGCGTTCAATGTCTCTTCCTCGGCAGAAAGAGATCAATCCCTGACACATTCTGAACCTTTTCTGCCCCTGTCGCTACAAAACGCGATCAAAGTCAATCACCAGCTCTTTACAGACTCATCGTAGAAGGTATCTCCTGAGCCGACCACTCCGTAGATTTGCTATCTGTTGAGAGTCTGACCAGGTCTTCGTAGAAGTCCATCATCTCATCTGGTAATTCTCCGTCGCCATAAGTATAAGTCGTAACGATAGCGATGTCTGCGTCCCAAGTTAGTCTCAGCGTCAACAGTTGCACATATCCATCAACATCGACATCCAAGCCCAAGTCACGTAATTCTGTCTGCTACGTAATATCTGCAATTTCTTCGGTATTACTGGTCATAGCCTGGCAAATACAATGCTAATGCCATATCGTCCCTCTCATCTATCTTTTCCATTATATCACATCTTTCTCATTTTAAAATATTTTAGTGCTAAATGAAATGAGAAAGAATTGAGGTCGTCATGGATATTTGCCATCAAATTTAGAAAAATTAAAGAATACAACACGATTATCATTCATCTATGAAACCAGACCCTGATGCCTTGGGAAGTCAGTGTGGGATTGAAATGTCCTTCAAACATCATTTCCTTAGAAAAACCATCAAAGCTGTTGGTTTGGATGAACCGACTCTACTTGGATGTGCTGAAATGGATCTCAGAAGAGTAGTGTCTACTCAGTGCCCGGATTTACCAAGCCCGTGTGCGGATACGGCGAATACCGCTCGTATCGATGATGATGCGCTAGTCAAGGTGATTTTCTCATTAAGATTGACCACCATCCAAATGATGATGTATACGGTGACCCGTCTTGGGTAGATACTTCAGTTCAGTAGCGCTAGTGAGATGGATTACTCCTATTTGCCCCAAACAACCCAATCTGCCTTTTGCTCGATCGCGCCGCTGAGTTGCTCTCTTTGCAGGAAATCTTGTCGGTGATACAGGTCGCTTCCTTTATCCTTCTACGACTGCATCGGACCCTCCGGCCTTGCTGCTTATTTTGAGAGAGTACACTTTGACTTTGCGGCTCTCACTCGTAAAGGATGGACCACGTGAGCCAGCAAAACTGCTAAACTTCAAGGCTACATCTACTGACCATCCGAAGTGGATGAAAATGGCGCAGCCTCGCGGGATTCTGGAGTCAGAAAATCTTTAAAACAATCTCAATGTTACCGATGCGAAAACTGCAGCCATTGTCGAGCACCGACGCATTGACAGCGTCATCTGGGGAATTTTTGTGAACAGCTGATGGCTACGTCACTACCGTGTACGCTGCGTAGTAAAATCCCATCCTACTCAACGATTGCCAAGGAAGATGATGGTGGAGGTCACCTTTCAGCAAGTGGCGCTAATTCCTATAGCCTCAGAGGAAAAACGTTATATCATCTTACCACCAAAGTTACTTGCTTGGACTGATAAAACACTCTGCCAAACTTTTTCAGAATCTGACAGACTAGTATGGTAACAATCTATGGCTCGCAAAGAGACCATGGCAGAAAGGGGAAGATTGCAAAAATGAAAAAGACCATCCATCCAGGAATACCCAGTCGCTTCATGGACTACTTACTTTGGTTACCACTGCTGAGTTCAACATTACGCCCAACGAAACAGCTGAGTTCGGAAGGCGAAACTTACCCATCGATCCGTGTGGAAATTTCATCAGACTCCACACCCATTCTACACTGACGTCAAAAGTTCAACACTCAAGCAGATGGACGTGTACGTGCTCTAACATACGGCTCTCAAATAATGATACAAAAGTTGAACAGTTTCTGACTGTCTTTCTATTTCTTGAAATTAACTGCTGTTTTCTACAAACTAAATTAAAAACTTTGCACTCGATAGCCACACACAATGGTTTTCCCAGGAGTGCAAAGTTTTTGATTAGCTCGTGCGAAACTAGAATTTGTGTTCGGCAGTTGATAATTCCAGCAATCAAATTCGGTCGTAATCGATCGTTTACGTCGATTTCAAGTTAGTTGTTGAAGTAGCATCTTTAAACGCTTTTACTTTGGGCCAAAAGACATTCTCAACCTTGATTCTCTCTTTAGATAGCACATGATTGCAGGATTTATCTTCAAGAGTTAGTGGCTTAAGTTTGTTTCTTTGATTTCCTCGGAATTTGCGCTTGTGAATACATCTTCGCCATCCCTTGATAAATCACTGTCTGCTAAGATTTTGCACTAGCTTGTCCGATATTTCGCGACTCATTTTGGAAACAACTTCTATATCACAGCAATAGTTCACTGTCAAATATCCAAAGAAACAATTCTCCTGGCTTGTGACAATCGCCTGAGCTTCTTCATAGCATGACATACTTTTACCAGAATACTCATGGCTGGTAGGACGATTGATTTTTACCTCTGTTGTATCCTCAGCACTAAGATGAGTGAGAATCGTGGAAAGCCACTTCTTTGAATAAGAGTTGCTTTCGTGAATGCCATCAGCTGTGCACTTCGTTCATAAGTGCGTGCATTCTCGCATGTATTGAAGAGCAGCCATGAGGGAAGTCTTCTAGGCTTAACTTAGGGGTTCGCCCACCTTTGCGTATTTAAGTTGATAAACCGTTTTTAATACGTCGCTAACATCTCTGTGCAGAGTAGTGACGCTGAACACCGTCAAGGTGCTTAAATCGTGCATCGAAGTTAATTGCTTTACTACTCTATAATCTCATAGTTTTTATTGTATCACATTTTGCTCTCGCAGGAAGTCTACTTTTATTTTCCAGACTGCCAAGCACAATCTCTTAGATTCTCCTCTCAGAAAGACATTAGACTTTTAATCTCAAACCCTGATAAAATAAAAGGATAAGGCCAAGATAAAAGGAAACTATAAATCACCATGATGAACATGCAAAATTGAACATACTACTTTTTAATTTTGTAAACATCAAAAAGGTTGGTTTAAAAGGATTTTTAAGTCCTTAAGATTTTTATCCAACACTACTATTCACGCATCCAAGACAAAATTCATAAAACACAGTAGCAAGATACACCAAACTACCACTCATTATGTGGGCGGTAGTTTTCTTTTGTCTAAAAATAGAGATAAAAGATAGGTGGTAGCCTTATGCGTTACGGTTATGTTCGAGTATCTACAAGAGAACAAAATATTGATATAAGAAATTTTCAGCCTTAGTAGAAAATAAATTATCAAAAGAGAATATTTTTTATTGATTACAAGCCAGGAAAAGATTTTGACAGAATAGAATATCAAAAATTATTAACTACCTTTGAAAGAGAATGAGATGAATTGGTTATTAAATCAATTGATAGATTAAAGAAACCCGATGAAATTTAGAATGGCAAGCAATTACTAAGAAAGAAAGTAAATATAACTGTTTTAGATTTCCTTATTAACACAAATAATAGCGCAATGATAATATCACAGGAAAAACTAATCGATATCGTTTTACAAGTTCTGTCTTATGTACAGTTTGAAAAGAGAACAAATCAAACAAAGACAATGGAAGGAATACGAGAGGGGCAAAGAAAAAGGGAAAAGAAATTGCAGAATAAAATTATTGTCCCAAATAATCTCCCTAATGTGATAGCCTTCCAATATAAGAAAAGAAATAACCTTACGAGAAGGCAGAGACTAGAGTATCAAAAAGCACTTTCATAATTGATAAAAATTATAGTTCTTGTCAAAAACCTAGGATTTTTGGACAGGAAATACATTCTCTTAGAACCGTTTTCGTTAGAAAAAAATGTTCTGTAAAATCAAGCATTTTGACCATTTATTATTACACTTGTTTTCATCAGTCAAGTTTGTCCAAAAAAGTCTAGTTGGACAAACTGATTACTTCAATACAACAAATAAAACAGGGGAGAATAAAAGGAAATTTCACAAACAAACTAAAAAATTCACACTTGCACTATCTCTCAGCTCTATCACTTCTTCAGCACTGAGCCAATACAGCTAATCAAGTATCAGCCATGAGAATACGAGATTGAAAACAACAGAGGCAACAATATGTTGAAATTGGATATTTTGGACTTAGTCGAAGGGAAGACTAGAGCCACTACAACACGGAGGTGATAAGGTCATAAGGGAATGTTACTTTTGATTGATAAAGGACTGGAAAACGTAAAGTGTACCAAAAGTCACGGATGTCTGTCAGCTTTGGTGGCTTTAACTAAAGATGCTGAGCGATCAATTTTTACAACCTTTATTTTATAGCAATCAATTTAAAGGTGATATTTTGTTTCAGAACAATTCTGTGATGGGAACATACATTTTGGAGATGTCTGGAGAGCTTGGTCTCGCCTTACGATGACTTAACTGATACAAGAAAACGTGTCTCCCAGTTAGAAAAGATGACTCATCGGAAACTCCTCTTCACAAATTCAAATACCAATACACACATACTCATAATCAGGTTCGAATTCTAATATCTCAGGTAGTTGGCTACAATCTGGTTCCTGTCGTGGTACAAACACGCCGACGGTTCCTATACAACTACAAATGGCTGGGAAAATCACTGGTAGTTTGCATCGTTTTCGACTAACTCTGGCTGGATGCAAACTATTAAAAGACGGTAGCTGGTACTATCCTCGACGGTTCTAGGTGCGATGAAGACAGGTTGGGTCAAAGATACCCGGTGGCTGGTACTATCTTCAAGACTCAGGCGCTTGGTGAAAACTGGCATGGATGAAGGTATCTGGTAAATGGTACCATGCTTATAGCCTGGTGCACTAGCAATCATACTATGACAACATTCTGATGGCTACTGCTGTGTCAATTACAACGGTGAGTGGGTCTAATGCCATATAGTAGAAATAGATTAAGGAGACAATTATATAGAACAAAGTTATAAAATTGAAGATGAAACAGTTTATGTTGGAAAAGGTGATAATGGCCAATTTACTGCAATTTCAAGAAAAAGTTTTGGTTTTGAAACCACAAGTAGGTGATTACGTAGAATTTTATCAAAACGGTGATGAGTATATTGTCAAAAATAGATAACACATCTCCCAGCCAGCTCTAGCCAACATTCAAATGTGGGAGTGAGTGATAATCTAAACTGGCTGCAGGCCTTGATTACTTGCGCCCATTTTAGGAGCACTTGGTGATCATGATTTTACATCGAAATTCCAAACAAGGATACAAGTCGTATCGGTATAACTCTCGCTAGCTTTCATTCCTATTTTATTGCTACTTGTTTTACTAGTCAAATGCAATTTGGAATATTATAATTACTATTCAAGTTTTACAACGTCCAGCAAACTGCAGCAAATGGCACCAAGATGTCTGGTATTTAGAATTGCAAGATTAAACTATATGAAAAATTATTTCTATTCAGTATTAGTATTTTAGCTGTTCTCTATATATTTAACGGCTTGCCAACATCAGAGTGAAAAACACTTCCTGCAGCAAGTTCTGAAGCGATTGCCTCAAGTACTAGTTCAACTCTTCCACATCGGAAGAAGAAGCACCTGATTACACCCTGATATAATCCTGTCCTTAAAGAATATGCCAAAGTATTAGATGGTTCACCAGCTTCACATACAGAGGTCAATTCAAAAGCAAACTTACACTTATCCTAAAGAATATTCTGGATTACAGTATAGCTTGTATGATTTAGACCAAGACGGTACGGACGAACTTTTGATTGCCCTAAAATGGATTCTAACTATTACGATTTATTAGATATTCGAACTCTTAAAAATGACGTAGTTATTCGACTGACCAATGCAGAAAACAATCTGGACTTTATTGGAGAGCGAGTACATTTTAACTTTAGAAAATGGCTATTTTCCAATTATCTACCCGTATCTACTAATCAAAATCCAAGTTAAACTATACAAGTTAAATCAGGATGGAACACAGTTAGAGCTAGTCAGTGAATCAGAATACAGAAGAGGGACTGCAGACAAAACCACCTTCCCTTGACATAAGATCTTTCTTGGAAAGTCTGTGACAAGTCTCATAAATGGAGAAACTAGCTCCGTCAGAAAGTAAAGGGATGGATATTTCTGCAATTCAAAATGGAGATTTTTCAGTGTCGCAGGCACTTGGAGGAATCGTATCAGGTATTGAATTTACTGACAAAAATGGTTTAGTAAGTGATCATTCCAA